>ERZ889217.1488-NODE-1488-length-11850-cov-11.331581_pt1 | contig 11850 bp, 5 predicted proteins | sample MGYA00521098_ERZ889217 | MGnify/ENA primary metagenome ERZ889217 (study PRJEB32303, sample SAMEA104408613) | aquatic metagenome | biome: Brackish water; feature: Pelagic; material: water | place: Baltic Sea | collected 2014-06-10T22:04:00 | depth 2,362 m ...
GCGAGCGCGGAGATTGCTTTTGTTCGAAGGTCTTGATCTTGCTGCGAATCGTGGCCGATGGGGCGGTCGGCACTGCCATCGCATCACGGAACTCGACACCTTCACTCGCCGGCGCGCATTCCTCCCAATCCGCTTGGCTTTCGATGATCCACTCCTTGGCGGAGGGCATTGTAGCGTCTTTGGATGCCCTTGGGGCGTCAACCGCATGGCAAAAGGCGGAGCCAAGAACGGTGAGAGCGATGGCGAAGGTTGGGATTTTTTTCATTTGGTTTTGGAAATGGGAATTGGGGAACTCTGAGGGGAGTGAATGTGTATTTATCGATGTCGCGCGCGGCGTGGGCGGGAATGGACAAAGCGAAGGCGAGCAGGAACAGCGTGCGTTTGATCATGGTTGTTTGACGGAGTGGAGATGAGTGAAGGAAACCGAGAATAAGAAGGTCATGGATCGAGCCTGATTTTTTCTGAATTCAACACCCGCACCGGGCCCAGCAGCCCGGATTCCATCAAGGGAGCATCCGGCTCGTTCTGGTAGAAGGGATAGAAGCACCAGGCGACCCGCTTGTCCTTTGGCAGTTGGGCGTCCTTGATCAGGCGGTTTTTCCAAACATTGGTGACTTCGACACGCACCTTGTTCGCGCCCGGTTTGACCGCGTCGGTGATGTCGATGCGGTAGGGCGGCTTCCACAGGATGCCGAGGGGTTGGTCATTCACAGCGACCTCGGCGATGTGCTTCACCTCGCCCAGATCCAGATAGACCCGCTGGCCTTTTTCGAGGCGGTCCTGGCTGATGTTGATCCCTTTTTCATAAGCCGCCGTGCCGGAGAAATACTTGATCCCTTCCTCCGGGCGTTCGGTCCACGAGATGAGTTTATCGAACACCTGCGGACCCTCGGGAGCGCCCCGCTCTTTTTGGAAGGTGACCGTCCAGCCCTGCGGCACGGTTTCCGGAGCGGGAAGATCGGTGACTTTCGCCTGCGCTGTTTTTCCTTCGGCCGATTCCGCAGCGTAATTTCCATTTTCCCAGACCGTGAAGTCATGCCCGTTGCCGTCGAGAACCACAGGCTGTCCGTCCTTGCTGAGTTTGGTAATCGCGTTTTCCGAAGCTCCCTTGCGGAAGACAACGAAGCGGGAGTCGTATGGGGCCAACTTCAACCGGAGCGTGGTAGAGGTGCCATCGTCGTTGTAATGCACGAGGCGGGTGCGCTCGCCGGTCGCGGGATCCCAGAGTTCGGGGGCTTTGCCGCTCACGCGGAAACGCAAGGTTGCTACTTCGGGTTCACCCGACTGGCTGGCGATGAAGTAGGCGTCCCCATCCTCGAGTTTGCGGTGGATGTAACGGATTTGTTTTTTCGAGAGGGCAAAATCATCCGCGATCTTTGCTTGTTCCTCCGCGGTCTCCTGACCCGGGAGGGTGGCGGTGAAATCGGGCGGCAGACCGTCCTGCGCCAGGATTTGCTCGAAGGTCTTGCCGGTGATCACGCGGCCTTGGCCAACCTTGCGCTCGCCGGGCCCGGAACCTTCGGGCCAGAGCTTGGCAGCCAATTCCTTGATTTGCGCATCGGAGTCGGGGAACCCGTTGAGCGATGGCGAGCGCGAGGGGCGGGGGCCGATGACGGTGGCGCCGGCGTTGACCAATTCGTAGACTTTTTCCAATGCCGCCGGTGTGTAGCGGGCGTGCTCGGGCAGAACGAGGTAGGCGTAGCGCATGCCGCTGGGCAAAGCGACCAAGCCGTCCTCCACCGCCATGCGGTCCAGAATTTCCCGGTTGCAGACATCGTAATCGTAGCCCTCGGGGAGGACCGGCTGCATCTTCTGGCGGGGATCCATGGCACCCGGAGCGAAATACCAGGCGCTCCCCGGCACATCCTCGCCATAGTAGTAGCAGGCATCCGCGAAGAATCGCCCCTGCCGGAGCATGAACTGGCAGCGCCGGAGGTAGGTGATCCAATCCCTCGCCTGATCCCACCAAGTCAGACTGCGCTGCATATGCAGACCGAACTGACCCAGCGTCATGCCGGGCACTCGGTCATCCGGTTGGTGCGCGTAGCAGTGGAAAACGATTTCATTCATCCCCTTGCAGAATTGGCGGTCGCCCACCGGCTTGAGACTGAAGGGATATTGGGTAAAGCCGTCGTGATGCCCAAACGAGGTGAACGCCTCGCACGAGATGATTTCCTTGCCATAGACATGGCCAGCCACCGCCGCCTCCTTGGTGTTGTCCTGGGCCCCCGTCCATTGCGGAAAGCGCGGGTCTTTTTTGGGTCCAAGCCAGAACTCACCCTGTGGAATGTCCATCTGACCCAGCAGTTGAATCTGGTCGGATTGGATGGGAATGCCGATGCCTGGTGCCTCGGCTGAAAGCTTCAAGCCGTAGGGGGCAATATACTCCCGGAAGGCCCCGAAGAAATTGAACGCAATCAAGTCGCCGATTGTGCGGCGGTAATCCCACAGAAAGCGTTCGGTCTGATCCGGGCTGCCGACAAACCGGCCGGTCAGCGCGGGGAGCCACTGGCGCATGTCGTAGCCACGCCGCTCTTGGAATTCCTCCGGAAACTTCGGCGTCCATGTCTGGCAGTTGGCTTCCCAGCTGTCGATATTCATCTCCTTCAAAACCTTGCCGGTGAGCGGCCCCAGGCGCTCGAAGATCTTTTTCACCACGCCCTGCTCCATGTGGAATTTGACTGCTTCCGCACTCATCTTGTCGATTTCCAGTCCCGTATTGTGCTTCGATGAAGGGTGGATTTCGTTCCCGTTGGACGTGTGGCCAAAGCGCAGGATCGTCCACTTCCCCTCGGGCAGCGTGTAATCGAGCATGCCGTCCGGTTTAAGATGGGATGTGAGGTCGAGGATCTGATCGGCCTTGATGATCTGGTCCTCCGGGACCACCTGCCGAGTGGGATCAGAGACAGGCGGCTGGGTGCGCTGGCGTGCGGCTTTGGTGTGAATGTCGTTCAGTCGTGAGGAAAGGAAATTCACTTCGTAGAGCTTCATCCCGACATTGGGATTGGGGGCCGGAAGCTCGATTTTGACAAAGCGCGCGGTGCGCTCGGGAAAGCCTTCGATCAATTCCTCGCGCGCGGGATCGAAGTGTATGTGCCAGCGTTTCAACACGCCCAACTGCTGCCATTGCTGGCCATCCTCACTGGCAAAAATTTTGACCAACCTCATCACGCTGTCTTCCCAGACCTGCATGCTGAGAGAGCGGACGGAAACGGGCTCGGGAAACTCGAAAATGAGGGAGCGGCTCTTCTCATCCGCTTTCCAGTTTGGAAGCTCCACGAAGGTCTCGGGGTTGCCGTCGATGGCCGCCGACCAATCGATGCCCGCAAGATCCGAGGTGACCTTGACCTGCAGGGAATCCAGCGATTCCGCTTCGCCCGGCAACGTCGGGTAGGCCAACACGGCCACGTCGCGGTAGAATCCGCGATTTTTCGGGGGCTGGGGCAGTTGGATCGGTTCCTTGTTGCCGCCATCGACAAATTTTTGGCGCCAGACGATGTCCTGCATCGACAGTTCCGCTGGAATCCAGGGTCCCCCTGCGACCCAACCCACGCAGCTTCCGAAGCTCAACTCCAACCCGAGACGATCGCATTCCTTCGCGGCATGCTCGACTTTTTCATACCATTGTGGCGTGCCAAAGACATCATCACCGAAGGTTTCCGGAGGGCCCCCTTGGGGCAGGTTCACCATGTGGGCACCTTTGTAGCCGAGTTTTTTCATGGCCTCGAGATCCTTGGTGATGCCATCGAGCGAAATATTATCATTCAGCCAATGCCACCAGGTCCGCGGACCATATTGCGGCGCGGGATCGGCAAATCCTTGCTCGAGAGTGGTCGAATCCTTAACCGCCGGGGCGTCTTTGCAATGCCCACTCCCAACCAAGCCAAGCACGATGAATGCCGAAAGGAATGAGGGGGACCAAAAGGGGATGTGGCGTTTCATGCCACGCAATCTACATTTCAGCCCGCTGAATTAAAATACACATTCTGACTTTTATCTTACAAAATATGTCACTGCGAAATTCCCTCGAAGACAACAACGAGCAAAGCACCAGCAATAACCTCAACACTGGTAGCATCTCACAAGAACATAGAAAATGCGTTGGAATGCAGAATATTCTCTCAAGGAACGCTCATTCATAGCTCGTTGGGCTCGGGGGTGGTTCCATAGGCGTCCCACTGTAAGTAGGCCAGTGAAATACACCATGCGGCTCCGTAGTTGGCCCAGCCTTCAAGATGGCGAAACTTTTTCCCCGGGGAGAAGGGATACATCTCAGAGCCCGGCAGGGTGGCGAGATTGCCACGCACGGTTTCCAGGCGGGCGCAAACGTCATCCTTGTATAGCTTCGGCCAGCCGCGCTCGATTTCGGGGAAGCCTAGCTTGGGATGTGGGGTAGCGGCGGCGAGCATCGGGTTGCGCCCGAAGAGGTGGTCAATAGACGACATGGCGATGCGCTCCAGGTCGCCTTTGAGCTTGGGATCATCGACCACCCAAGAGGCGGAGAGCGCAATGGCGGGGAGACCAAGTGAGTTTCCAATCTCGTTCATGCCGGGGATGGTCCACATGTCGTCTGTGTATTTGCGGAAGTCCCAGAGGTTGTGGGAGCGACTGACGGCGACCTCTGCCCACTCGGTGATTTTTTCTTTCAGGCCAGCGGGGGCGTGGTCCGGATACTTCTGTAGTATCCAGACCAAGTTGGGAATCGTGCGATGCTCACTGAGGCGGTGTCCTTTGGTTGTGCGTGGGTCCTGCCAATCGAGATTCTTGATGATCCACTCGGTTTGCTTGAGGGCGGCATCGAGGTAAATCCCGGCATCATCCCTACCCTCACGCTTGGCCACCTCGTGCATGATGAGATTGGGCACGATGGAGTGGCCCGGAGCGTGTCGGCCTTTGAAAGGGTGCATGTTGCCGGGGTTGTGAATATTCTCATCGAAAGACTCGGTAGTCATGTAGGTCTTCGGATCCCAGAACGACCCAATGCGCAGTGACCCCTTCCAATGCTTGAAGCAAAAGTCGCGGCATCGATCATAGAAGGATTCGGGCAGCCACTTTTTCAACGCGGGCCATGCCCACAAGACATAGGTGAGTTGTTCGACTGTCTGTGATTCGATGGGACCTGTGTTGTCCATGCTGGAACTTGGATCACGGCCGTTGGGCTTCATGAGGATATACCCCGCACCCCAGTGGATGAGTTTGACCACATCAGGAGCATCAGATTTGGGAGGGTCGAGCTGGTAGTAGTTCCGGGTCGCCTCCAAGACTCCATCCGAACAGGGGTTGTTCGCATCAAAAGGGAATGAAGGTGCCATCACCCGCTTCTTGTCGGCATCCCAGTCTATCTGGCGGGGCATCGCCTCGATGAACTCGCAATCTGCTAGATAAAACTGCACCAATGCCGGAACGATAGCATCATAGTAGGTGCCGTCACGGAATGCGCAGCCGCCGTAGGCACTGGGATGTGAACCGAGGACGGATCGAACATCATTGAGAAAATCTGTTGCCGCTTGCCAGTAGTGTTCCTGGGCAAGGTTCCTACGGATCAGGAAGGGGGAGCTTGAATTTGGCAAAAGGCGGCCACCATTGATCGAGATGGTGTATCGAGAATCCGAATCCTCGGGCTGAAATGGGCTGAAGTCCCCTATTCCATCCCTGATTATCCCCTTGAATACGGTCTTGCCCTGCTCCTTGATCTCGAACGCCGCACCATCTTCAGAAAGAGGAGCAGTAAAGCGCTTCGGTCGCGCGGTGAGATACCCGACTTGGTTGTGACCGACCTGATGTCGACGAATATCGATGTCGAACCCCTGCTCTCGCTGCCCCTGGTCACCAATATCCAAAAGACCCAGCGCTTCCTTGTTATCATAGACAGCAATTTCACGAATACGTGCCGCTCCCGGTCCAAGCAGTGAAAGGCGAATCGCTGAAACACCCGAACGATCGATGTAAATCCGCTTTGAGCTCAACGTATTTCGGCGAACTTTCCACTCTGGATCGGTGCGCCAACTCCCATGCATCCTCACGGAGAGGTCAAAGTCCTCCAGGCAGCTTTCATGCCGCCAACCCGAAAACACATCCACCATTCCAACTTTCTGCGGAGTCGGAAAGACCAACTCAATCCATGGTTGAGCGTCATCCTCTGCAGACAACCAGCGTGAACTGTCCGAGACGATGCCATCGACTGCTAATTCAGGGGCATATCCGTCCCTCGCACTGCTTGCTTTGGTGGAAGCCAACCCGCTCAACGCCCCCTCATCGGCAGATGCAATCAGCACCACAAAAAAAAGAAGGGCAGCAGCAGCAACGAAATAATTTCGGGTGTAAAACTGGGGAGGGATTACCATTTCAAGGGCTCACACTAGGTGAATAGGGTTCAATCATCACCCATAGAAATGTAGCTTGCTGAGGTCTGAAAAATAGCTGTGTTTTTCCGAAAGATTTTAGAACTTTTGCGTCATGCAGAGACAGGCGCGACGAATCGCCATTCTGGTCGACACCTCGACCGGTTGGGGCCGCCGGGTGATCCGGGGAGCGGCGAATTATGCCCTCAAGCAAGGGGGATGGCAGATCACCGTGGAGGAACGGGGAATCAATGAACCCATGGCGCTTCCGGCGGACTGGCATGGGGATGGAGTGATCGTGCGGGTGAATACCCTCAAACTTCACCAAGCACTCAGCGATCTTGGAATACCAGTGGTGAATGTGTCAGGCATCGAACTCCAGGGCGTGGACTTGCCCAGGGTGACCAGCGACTACAATTCCATCGCGGAGCTTGCTGTGTCGCACTTTTTGCAGAGGGGCTTTCACCATTTGGCCTATTGTGGCCTCGAGAATCTCGCGTATGTGGAAAGACACAGGCGGGCCTTTGAAAATGCCGCAAAGGATCGTGCCATGAGCTGCCACAGCTACCGACCAGCAAGCAAAGGCAAATCGAATTCCTGGCAGCACCAGCGGGGGGCGTTGATTAAATGGATCGAGGGACTCCCCAAGCCGGCAGGCATTCTGACATGGGACTCCACTCGCGCCCGCAATGTGCTCAATGCCTGTCTCGAGGCGGGGATCATGGTCCCCGAGCAGGTCGCCGTCTTGGCCGGGGATGATGACGAACTTCTCTGCGAGACTACCACCCCCCCACTCTCGGCAATCGTCACGCCTGCCGAGCGGATCGGGCATGAGGCGGCGAGGATCTTGCATGAGATGATGGATGGAACCCCGCCCCCTCGGGACGATGTGCTGCTCAGGGCCGATGAACTCCATACCAGAGGCTCGACCGACACACTGGCGATCAAGGACCAGGCGGTCGTGATGGCGGTGCGACACATTCGTGAGAATATCCAGAGCCCCTCGCTCCAGGTGGCGGACATTGCCGCATTGGCGGGCATCTCCCGACGCGCGTTGGAGCGGCGTTTCCACAAACTCTTCGGCTATGGACCGGCCCATGAAATCCAGTCGACCCGCTGCCAGTTGGTCAGAAAACTCCTCCGCGAAACCGACCTCAGCATCGCCGATCTGGCGTCACGAACCGGCTATGCCTCGCAGGAATACATGATCCGCGCCTTCAAGAAGGATGCCGGAACAACCCCGCTCAAATACAGGAGGCGGATTCGCGGCAGGTAAAAACCCATTCCCCGCTCAATGGACGCGGATGCGGAAAATTACGGCGGGCGCCCCATGGGTCGATCGGACATTCAATGTCAGGCCTGAAGTGACGCAGGGTTGATCCAAATCGAAGACGAGGTGCCCGTTGTGGTTGTCCCGAAGCAGCACCAGCACGGCTCCAGAGTCATCGCAGACCTCAAGGTCTTTGATCAAAAAGGGCGAAACATCCTCGGGGTGCGTCATGAGCACGGACTCCATGGGGTGATCCCAATCCGGATCCAACTCCAAGGTGATGCGTGACACCGTCACCGGGTTGCTCCAGCGAAGAGTCAGCGCGGGGGCCTGGTCTGTGGGATCGGCGATCCAGGCGTTGGGTTGGCTGGTGGGTCTCGCGGGTCCATGCGTGACATGGCCCGGCCCGAAGAGGGCAATGGGTGGATCGATCGAGAGGGCGAGATTTTTCCCCTCGGGACGGCGCTTGGGGAGCCAAAACTCGAACTCCTCCACGCCGATACCGTCCGGCGGGGACTGCCTGTTGGTGGTGGCCACAGCCTTGTTAAAGTCCGAAAAGACCGAAAGAATCCCGGTGATCCGTTGGTCGCTCAGCCGAACCTTGGCCGATGCAAGGGGGTCGATTTTTAGAAAATGATACCCCTCGCGCTCGATCGGTTTCTGAAAATGAATCTCGAGTGGATTGCGCCCCTCGTGCACGGGCAGCGCGAGCGTCTCAAGGCATTCGTCCATGGTGTGGTTGCCGGGCTTTTCCGGCCGCCACAGGGAGGCGTGGATTGTTCCTGCTGTGGCGACATCCAGCTCGATCCCCAGCGTGGGCACTGAACCAGCCGGCAATGGCACGAGCATGGCCACGGCCTGATCAAGCGGCAGCCAGTCGTTCCCGCCAGGAAGACTCGAAAGATTGAGGGTCGAACTGGCGGAGACCTCCGCCGCCGCAGCAAGATCCCTGGCATCTCGATCGGGGATGCCTGGCATGAACTGCCCTTGGCGATGAAGGGCGGCTTGAAATTCGTGGAGATTGTCTCCGCTGCCGAGATCCCGCGGGAGGCAGTTGTTCTTTTTGCAAAGCGCCGCAGCAGTCCCTACCGCTTGCCCGCCTGCGGCACAGGTGGCCATGACACGCGTCGACCCAAACGCGACATGCGTGGCACTGATGATCCGACCGGCAAGGAAGAGGTTGGAGATGTTTTGGCTGTAATAGCACCGGTAGGGAATTCCATAGACTCCCTTGGAATGCCACTGATTGCACCCCGGGCGCTCCGAATACACACCATCCGCCGGATGTAAATCGAGGGACCATCCCCCATGCGCGACGCAGTCGGGAAAGGCGGTTTGTTCGATCACATCCTGCTGCTTGATCAAATAATCTCCCTCGAAGCGACGGCTCTCGCGCTTTCCAGGAATGTGCCCGACCCACTCGAGCGTCATGGATTCGGCCTCGGGGAAGTTGCCGGAGTTCTTGATATGATCCCACACGCCGTAGACGACTTTCCACAACTCCCACTTGATCTCCTCCGTCTGATGAATCGTGTCGAGGCGTCCGCCGTATTCGATCCACCAAAAGTTGCAGCCTTGCATGTTGGTGCGGAACTGCCGGTAGCGCGGGATTTTGGTGATGTCCTTCAGCGCCCAACTCGGAGCGGTGAAACGCACGGGAGTGCCGACATCCTTGGTGTAAAAATAGAGCGAGTGTCCCAGCAACTCCCCGTAGGAACTGTCGGGGGCGAAGCCTTCGCCGAATTCCTCCCTCGATTCGGCACCCATCCGAAATGCCGCCCCGGCAAGGAAGCCGACGATCCCGTCGCCGGAGGCATCGCAAAACCGCGGAGCGCGCAAATGATACCTTGTGGAGTTCTGTGGGCAAAACGCATGAAGGGCCGAGATCGTGTCGGGGTCCGACTTTTCCAACTCGAAGACGGCCGTGTTGAGCAACAGTGTCAGGTTTGGCTCCTCGTGGCACTTCTCGAGCAAAATGGTGTCGAAGATCAACGCGTTGCCATGACGGTTACGGCAGAGGTTATCCTCGAGGATCTCGTTGAGGATTCCTCCCTCCCTTGCCCAGCGGTTGTTGTTTCCCATGTGGGAGGTGGCACCGAGAATCCAGAGCCGCACCTCGCTGGAGGCATTGCCGCCGAGCACAGGGCGGTCTTGAACAAGAGCTGTTTTGAGACCCTGCCGCGCAGCGGAGATAGCCGCACAGGTTCCAGCAAGCCCCCCACCGGCGACGACAAGGTCGAAATCCAAAGAAACGGTCTTGAGGCTACGGAGCTGGGTAGCGGGTTCGATGTTCATGATTCAGAAGAGGATTGGGGCGACAACTAGCGGATGGTTGGGGTCTTGCGGGTAAGATAGAAAATTGTTCCGGAAATCAGAAAAAGAACGGCCCCGAAGACACACAGGATTCCGCGGGAATGGTCATTGAACGGAATCAACCCAATCGTCACAGCTCCGCACACCGCGAGGCAGACTGCCACAATCCTTGCGGCAACCGGGTTGGAGTGGGGTTCGGAAGGGGCCCGATCGGAATCAGCGGTTGCCTTCATTCCCTCCAAGGCAATCCAGCCGGGAGCCTCGCCTCGCCCGGCCAACTCAAACATACTCAGGATGAGCACCGGATACACAACACCCAGCAGGGTCTTGAGCAGATCCCCATGGGAAAGCACCCAGGTGTTCAGGCCCTCGAAGCCGGCGAGCATCCCGCCCTCGCCAAAGCCAAAACGAACAGCCAACCCCAGCAGAAACCCGCTCAGCCCGGTGACCCAAATCGCCGCGCCACGGATCTTGCGACTGAAAATCCCCCACAACGCGGGAGCAAGCAAGGGGACCACCATCAGTTCCGTGATACTGATGATCAGATCCTTCACCTGACCCCAGCGCTCGATTTCCAAGGCGATCCAAACAATCAATGCGCCGAGAAGAATCGTGAAGACCCGCCCTGCGCGGAGCAGTGACTGCGGATTGCTGGGTTTTGCCAGGGGACGGTAGATGTCATTGGTCAGCACGCCCGAGAAGACATTCAGCTGCGAACTCACCATGCTGGCGGTGGCCGAAAACATGGCGGCCAACATCAGACCGACCATCCCGACCGGAAGCACGGAGCGGCAGGCGAGGATATAGGCCTGCTCGGCATCGGCGGTGGGATCGGTGATCCGGTAAACCATTGGCGGCAACAGCCAGAGGATCGGACTGAACAAGTAGAGAAGCCCGAACAAATAGGTCGCCTTTCGCGCGTCGCGTTGCGTTGGCACGCAAAGGTAGCGCTGAACAAACGCCCACTCGGCCCCGATCATGAAAAAGTGGATCGCCGCCCACCCACCAAGAAAGAACAGCGTGTATTTTTCCTCCTTCACCACCTCGAAAAACCCCTGAGGCGCCTGGGAAATGAATCCCCCGATCCCCCCCACCTGCCCGAGCGCTAGCGGAACAACGAACAACACCGCAAGGTTGAGAATGATGAATTGAAGAACATCGGTCATGAGCACCGCCCACAGCCCGCCAATCATCGTGTAAAGAACGACAATCGTTCCAAAAACCAGGATCGCATACCGCAGCGACAGGGTCCCCGTCTCGGGATCCCTCAATAGGTTTCCTTCCTCCAGCGGCATGAGCGCGACGAGGATTTTGGCCAGGGCATAGAGGGCGGCCGCCGTCCCGATGACCCGCAGCACCATCATCGACCAAGTGTAGAAGTGCAGCGCCCCGGTGCCGAAGCGAATACGGATGTATTCGGCAGGGGTTTCCACGCCCATGGCTTTCCAGCGAGCGGCGACAAAATAGCCCGCGCAGAGGGCGGCGACCCCATACATGAGGTTGATCGAGACCGCCACAAACCCGACCTCGAAGGCGATACTCCCCCAGACAACAAAGGTGTTCGCCGAAAACATCGTCATGAAGGCGCTGAGCCCGCTGGCCCACCACGGCGAGGTTCCGCTGGCGGTGAACATGTCCGACGAGTTGCGGACGAATTTTCCCACAAACACACCGACCATCGCGGTGCCAAGGAGATAGAAAGCCAAAATGAACCAGTCGACAGCGGGCATGGGAGGTTATACCAAAAGCAGCTTGCTTTTGGACTCGGCAAAATCGAGTGCCCCTTGGGGAGCTTTTGGCGACAGGAATGAAGCGGCCGAGGCCTTGCCGGGCATTCCCTCGACGACGAGTTTGCTGTCTTTGGGCCACTCCATCACATGCAGGTAGAGGGTTTTTCCATCCTTCGAGAGGCTCGCATCGCCCCAC
>ERZ889217.1489-NODE-1489-length-11836-cov-47.792038_pt1 | contig 11836 bp, 9 predicted proteins | sample MGYA00521098_ERZ889217 | MGnify/ENA primary metagenome ERZ889217 (study PRJEB32303, sample SAMEA104408613) | aquatic metagenome | biome: Brackish water; feature: Pelagic; material: water | place: Baltic Sea | collected 2014-06-10T22:04:00 | depth 2,362 m ...
ACTAACTAAAAATCAGCGCAAAGAGACGGCGCGAAGCGGACTATTTGTTGCGTTGGTGACGGGTACGGCGAAGCATCTTCTTGTGCTTCTTTTTGCGCATTCGCTTGCGGCGGCGCTTGACCAGTGATCCCATGACTCGCAATACGATATCTGACCCAGATGGGAAACGACACATAAAATTCGCTACCGTAGAGGCGTCAGCCCAAACCCATTCCGGGGTCGTTCAATGGCAGGACAACGGGTTTTGGTCCCGTATATAGGGGTTCGAGTCCTCTCCCCGGAACTTTAATCGTGTATAAATATTGCGTGTCGGTTTACGCAATCGTCCTCGCCGCGGGCGAAGGCACTCGAATGCAATCAACTCGACCAAAGCCACTGCATAACATTTGCGGCCAAGAAATGGTCATCCATGTCATCGGCTCATTGCGCGAACTACAACTCAAAAAAACCGTCATCGTCGTTGGCCACGCCGCCAAACAAGTCACCGAAGTCATCACCAAACAAGCGCCGAAGTGGGCACACGTTTCGTTCGCCGAACAAAAAACTCAGCGCGGCACTGGTGACGCAACAATTGTTGGATTAACCAGCGTCGACGCCGCAGCCGGCGCCACCAGCGAAGTTTCTGACACTTCGACAATCATCGTGATGCCGGGCGATACACCGCTGCTGAAAGCAAGCACGATTTCAACTTTGATCAACGAGCACCAAAATTCGAACAACGCGGCGACGGTATTGACTGCATTCGTCGACGCACCATCTGGTTATGGCCGAATTGTGCGCGCGAAAGACGACCGCATTCTGAAAATTGTCGAAGAGCGCGACGCGTCACCAGAAATCAAATCAATCCATGAAATCAATACCGGCATCTACGCTTTTCGCCGAGATCTGCTCGGCCCCGCACTGCGCCGAATCTCGAACAAAAACTCGCAATCCGAGTATTACCTAACTGATGTCATCGAAGTTTTGGCCAGCATGGGTCACCACATCGGTTCGCATACGGCGCCAGCCAACGAAGTCAGTGGCGTCAACGACCGCTGGCAACTTGCAATGGCCGAGCGCGAACTGCGCAGTCGCATCAATAAGGCTTGGCTGATATCGGGTGTAACGATGCTCGACCCGCAAAATACTTTCATCGACGCGACCGTGAAAATCGGCAAAGAAGTCACTCTCTTGCCGGGCACGATTTTGCAGGGCAACACAGAAATCGGCGATAACTGCGAAATTGGGCCGAATACCCGTCTCGCCAATACTCTCGTTGGCGCTGGCTCTCGAATTGAAATGTCTAATGCCCGCGATGCGAAAATCGGCAAGAACGCAAAGGTCGGCCCGTTTGCCAACCTCGATCCGGGCACGGTCGTGCCCGACACCGAGTAACGCAATTCGCAACGACCCAACTTGGGCTGGCGAGCCCCCAACCAGTTCGTTCTAAGATGGCTCACAGTGAATAAAACCATCGACAAAGTCACCACAAAAAGAATGGCCATTTATTCGGGCCGCACACACCCCGCACTTGCGCAAGAAGTCGCACAACATTTAAATGTTCAACTCGGCGACGCGAACATCGTCGAATTCGCAAACGGAGAATTGCGTCCACGATTCGGTGAAAGCATTCGCGGTGGCGATGTGTTCATTATGCAAACACATTGCAGTCACGACGGTCGCAGCATCAACGACTCGATCATGGAGCAACTAATCATGATCGACACTGCATATCGCGCGTCGGCAAAACGCGTCACCGCAGTTTGTCCTTTTTATGGATACGCACGACAAGACCGCAAAGCCGAAGGACGCGAACCAATTACCGCCCGCCTGATTGCAGACATGTTCAAAGCAGCAGGTTCGAAGCGAATGGTTTCGATCGATCTACACAGCGGACAAATTCAAGGTTTCTTCGAAGGCCCGGTTGATCACCTGACTGCAATTCCTGTTCTCGAACGGTATGTTCGCGACAATGCTCGCGAGGGTCTCGTAATTGTTTCGCCAGATGCGGGCCGAGTAAAAGTCGCCGAACGATTCGCTCAACATCTCACCGACATGAGCGCCGATGTTGCATTCATCAACAAGCGTCGCCCAAAAAACACGACGAATGTCGCCGAAGCAAAAGAAGTTATCGGTGATGTCGAAGGTCGGCTGTGCATTCTTGCCGACGACATGATCGACACTGGCGGCACAATTTGCAGCGCTGCCGAATTGCTCTATGCACGCGGCGCCAAAGAAGTGTGGGCAATGGCGACTCACGGCGTGCTGTCTGGCCCTGCAGTCGACCGACTGAACAAATCACGAATCTCGCGAGTCGTGTTGACCAACACGCTGCCGCTCGCCCCTGAAAAACGCATCGCCAAATTCGAAATTCTCTCGGTTGCCAAGATCTTGGCTGATGCACTTTCGGCAGTGTTCGAAGACGCCAGCGTCAGTGATCTCTTCGGCGGCGAAAACCAGTCGTAAACGACTCAAAACTGCATAGATTTCGGCGATATCGCCGTTGTTTTTTGTGGCAACTATCGGCTTTGACCCTTAGAATAAAAAGCCGTCATTTGGTTGACGACTTTCACGATTTCCGGAGCAATCATGCCAACATCACTCAAAACAAAAATTGGTCGCACAATCGGCAGCGCAGAATCGCGTCGCCTTGTCTTGGCCGACCAGATTCCTGGCGTTGTTTACGGCCACGGCATGACACCAGTCAAAGTCACTGTTGACCGACGCGATCTTCGGGTTGCTCTTGCCGGTCCTGCAGGCGCCAACACAATTCTCGAACTCGAAGTTGGCGACACAAAGTATCCAGCAATCGTCAAAGAGTTGCAGCGCGACCCAGTGAAGCGCGTCGTTCGCCATGTCGACTTCATGCAAATTTCGCTCACCGAATTGATCACAATGGACATTCCGGTTCACCTCAAGGGCACTGCCAAGGCAGTTCTTGCCGATGGTGGTTTGGTCGACGCAACTGTCAACACAATTCAAGTTCGTGCAACTGCGGCAAATATTCCGAACGAAATTTTGATTGACGTTACCAGCATGGGCATGGAAGACGTAATTCATCTTTCAGAAATCGAACTGCCTGAAGGTTGCACCGCCGTTGGCGACCCAGACTTGGTTGTTGTCACCGTGCTCACAACCAAGATCGAAGAAGTCGCACCTGTTGTTGCAGCAGTCGAAGGTGAAGCAGGCGCTGCGCCTGCTGATGGTGCAACACCTGCTGCAGGTGCTGCGCCTGCGGGCGACGCCAAACCTACGGCGTAAAACTAAATGGCGCTGTTCGGTCGCGCGAAGCGAACTGAGCGACGCGGTAGCGAGTTCGACTTTCTAATCGTCGGACTAGGCAACCCCGGCACTAAATATTCGCGCACGCGACACAACGTCGGCTTCGAAGCAATCGAACTTCTCGCGACTCGACTCAACGCGACACTCAAAGCGGGGCGCGATCGTGCGCTCTTTGCCGAAGTCAACACAACAGCGAATGCACAGACTAAACATTTGCTCTTGGCGATGCCGACGACTTTCATGAACGAGTCAGGAAACGCAGTTGGCCCACTCGCCCGCCGTTATGCGATTAGTGATCCACTAAAAATAATCATCGTCCATGATGAACTCGATTTAGAACCAGGTGTCGTAAAAATAAAATCGGGCGGCGGTCTCGCGGGCCACAACGGCCTTGCGTCAATTACTCAACACCTAAAAACTCAAGACTTCTTGCGCGTGCGAATCGGTGTTGGCAAGCCGCCTTCAAAAGAACAAGGCGGCGATCATGTTCTTTCGAAGATTCCGGCACGCGAACGTGAATTGCTCGACATTTCAGTTCAAGTCGCTGCCGACGCCGTGCAACTGATGGTCGCCGAAGGTCTCGATGCTGCAATGCGCAACATCAATGCCCGCTAGGCGCAACTAATCATGACTTCGCTCGGTGCACTAAACGAGCTCGCGCCAACTCTCAGTTTTGAACCAGCACTAAGCGCGGCACTCGGCGAACAGAGCGCTTCGATCATTTGCGCCGATCACGCTTGGGCGTTGCTGCTGGCGGGTCTTGCCCAAAGAACCGAAGACGAAATAGTCGTCGTCGCCACACCAACGGGCATGATGGCTGGTCAATTGCGCGATGATCTTCTTGCATTTTTACCCGAACGAGATGTCGCACTGTTTCCAGCATGGGAGACCCTGCCGTTCGAACGGGTCAGTCCGAATTGCGAAACGATGGGCAAACGCCTTGAAGTCTTATGGCGAATCAAAAACGACCGACCAAAAATAATTGTCACTGGTGTGCGAGCACTGTTGCAGCACTTAAGCAACACAGTCTCTCCACCACTCGAAATCGCGCCAAAGTCACAACTCGACACAGAAGAACTCGTCGCGACACTCGCCAAGTTTGGTTACCGACGAGAAGAAATCGTTGAGCATCGCGGCGAGTTCGCCCGACGCGGTTCAATCATCGACGTGTTTCCGTCTACGGCTGACACGCCAATTCGCATCGACCTGTGGGGCGATGAAGTTGACCGACTAACAACTTTTAACGTCAACGATCAGCGCAGCACCGACGATCTGACATCTGTGAGAATTTTTCCCGCACGAGAACTAATCATTGATGAAGCCGTCGCCAAAAAAGCGCAAGGCCTAATCGCCAAAGAACCGTGGGGCCAAGAAAACTGGGACCGCATCTCGCAGTCGATGACCTTCGACGGCATGGAAAGTTGGCTGCCGTGGGTTGCGACCGACGACGAAGTGCTCACCGATGTCTGCAGCCAAAGTTCGCCGATGCACATCGTGTTAATCGAGCCGCGACGCATGCGCGACAGAGCACGAGACCTAATCGCCGAAGAAGACGATCTAGCGCGCGCCTTGGCCTCAACTTGGTCACGCGACCCCGAGCAAAAATATCCGCGTCTGCACTCTGAGATTGATGCATTTTTAGAAAGCACATCAGCCCGGTCGATTATTTCGCTCAGCCCAGTTGCCGACTCACCAACTTCATCGACGATCGTTACGTCTACATGGGGTCAAGCGACTGGTGACACCGAAGCACTCGCTAGTCGCATCTTGCGACTCGTCACGAAAAAGTTTCGTGTTGTCATTGCCGCCGATACACCGAGTTCAGCCCAGAGATTCAATGAAGTTCTCACACTCGAAGGCATCACAGTTCGATCGCCACAACAAGATTCAAGTTCAGTTGCTAGCCCAGGGGTTTCGATTGTCGTCTCTCCTCTTCACAGTGGTTGCATTCTCAATGATCACGAGTTGGCAATTATTACCGAGAGCGATCTCACTGGTCGACGACGAACTCACCGCCACATAAAACCACCGAAACGAAGTTCGTCGAGCATTTTCGAAGACTTGAAACCTGGCGACTATGTGGTGCACCAAGTTCACGGCGTCGGCAAATATCTCGGCATGGCCAAGCAATCAATGGGTGGTGTCGAACGCGATTATCTGCATCTGCAATACAACAACGGCAATCTTTATGTGCCGACAGATCACATTGACGCGATTCGTCAATACATCGGTGGCGATAAGCCGACTCTTAATCGCATGGGCGGTTCAGACTTCGCACGCGCAAAATCGCGAGTGCGCAGTGCTGTTCGCGAAATCGCCCAAGAACTCGTCGTGCTTTATCAGCGTCGCGTATCTGCCGTGGGTCACGCGTTTTCATCCGACACGACGTGGCAAGACGAAATGGAAGCGGCCTTTCCGTTTGTTGAAACCCCCGACCAACGCATCGCGATCACCGACACCAAAGCCGACATGGAGCGCGAAGTACCAATGGATCGTCTTGTCTGCGGTGATGTCGGTTTCGGCAAAACAGAGATTGCAGTTCGCGCTGCATTTAAGTGCATTCAAGACGGCAAACAAGTCGCCGTTCTCGTGCCGACAACACTTCTTGCGTCGCAGCATGGCTCAACTTTTGCATCACGGTTTGCCGGCTACCCGATTCGAGTCGAGGTCTTGTCTCGTTTCTTGACGGCTGCTCGCGCCAAGAAAGTGGTTCAACAACTTGCCACAGGCGAAATTGATTGCGTCATTGGCACTCACCGACTGTTGCAAGAAGGTGTCAAGTTCAAAGACTTAGGTCTATTGGTTGTCGACGAAGAGCAACGATTCGGCGTGCAACACAAAGAGCAAATGAAGCAACTAAAGACAAACGTCGACGTGCTTACGTTGACCGCGACGCCGATTCCGCGCACACTCGAAATGAGTCTCGTCGGCATTCGCGACTTGTCGTTGCTGCACACACCGCCAGCCGACCGTCAGCCAATTCTCACTTTCGTTGGCGAAGAAGACGACAGAGTCGCAACCGAAGCAATACGACGCGAACTTTTGCGTGATGGCCAGGTTTTCTGGGTTCACAATCGTGTCAAGACAATCGAAGATCGTGCACGAACACTTCGCCAACTCGTGCCAGAGGCGCGCATTGCCGTCGCTCACGGACAAATGGACGAAGCAATACTCGAACGAACCGTTCAAGATTTTTGGGAAGGCAAATTTGACGTCTTGGTGTGCACAACAATTATCGAGAGCGGCATCGACATGCCAACTGTAAATACGCTCGTCGTCGAACGCGCCGACCTGCTCGGCCTTGGTCAGTTGCACCAACTTCGTGGACGAGTCGGTCGCAGCGGACAACGAGCATATGCATATCTGTTTCATCCACGCGACCGTGCACTCTCAGAAGACGCGTACGAACGACTGCGCACAATCGGCGAAGCAACCGAACTCGGCAGTGGTTTCAAGATTGCAATGCGCGACCTCGAAATTCGCGGTGCGGGCAATTTGCTTGGCGAGGCACAAAGCGGTCACATCGCCGCAGTTGGCTACGACCTCTATTGCCAACTCGTCACCGAAGCAGTCGCCGAAATGAAGGGCGAAGTTCCGCAAGTTGTAGTTGAACTAAAAATCGACGTACCGATCACTGCGTTTTTGCCGAACGATTATGTTTCAAAAGAAGAAATGCGTCTCGACGCATACCGACGACTAGTTGCCGTCAAGTCTCATGCCGACGTCGAAGACATCCGCAATGAATGGCAAGACAGATACGGCGAACTGCCAGATCAGGCCATAGCGCTACTTGTAGTTGGCTCGCTGCGAGCAGAATGCCATCGACTCGGTTTGCGCGAAATCGTCGTCGCCGACAATCGAGCCAGACTCGCACCAATCAATCTCAAAGCCAGCGAGTCGATGCGTCTTGTGCGATTGTCGCCGACTGCCACATATCGTGAGCAAACTGGCGAACTCAATATCGCGATCCCACGCGGACAAGACGCGGCGACATATTTGGTTGGGTTCATGCAAGAGCTTGTAGAACCATAAGAACTAGTGTGAATGCGATGAAAAACAATTCTTTGGTCGCTAAATCTGCTCTGCTCGCAACCTTGGCGATTTTTGCAGCAGGATGTGGAGCAACGTCAAACGCAGCAGCCGAGATCAACGGTCGAAAAATTTCACGCGACGAACTTGAAAAAACGGTCACCGAGTTGAGTGCTGCTGGTCAAACACCAGTCGTAGATGGCGAAGTTGATGGAGAAACAGTGCGAAGTATTCTTTCGGCACTCGTGCAAGGTGCAGCCACTGACCAATTGCTAAAAGAATATGACGAAGAAATCACACAAGCCGACCGCGAATCGATCAGCGCCAGAATCGCCGAAAACACCGACACATCGACATACACGCAATATCTCAAAGATTTAATTGTCGAACTCAATGCCGGCTCACTCGCGCTTGCTCGAGTTAAAGCACCAGACGCCAAAAAAGCCGCCGAGATGTACGACAAGGCGCCAGGCTCTCTGGGCGTTCTTTGTGTGCGACACCTCGTTGTCGAAACCGAGGCAACCGCCAATGAAGCCTTGGTCAAGTTCAACGATGGCACCGAATTTGCCAAACTCGCTGGCGAGTTTTCAACCGAACCAAATGCCAAAGAATCAGGTGGCGCACTCGGAGGTGCCGACAATGCCTGCATCACTCTGACCGAATATCAAGGTGGCTTTGACGCCGACTTTACGGCCGGTGCGTTGCTTGCAAAACCAGGCGTCGCTTACGGCCCTGTTAAATCAAGTTTTGGCTATCACGTTATTTATGTGCGCCCGTTCACTGAAGTCTCAGAAGATGTTTCGAAACTCTTGGCAACAAACGCTGGCGTTAATTTGTTGACTGGTTTCATTGCGACTTCAAAAATCAAAGTTGACTCTGCATACGGCGTCTGGAGCGCGGCCCGCGGTGGCATCGTCACTAGTTAATCGATCATTGTCGATTAGCGCATGACAGCGCACATAAAAATAGTTGGCCTCGGCCCAGGTTCGAACGATGCAATAACTGCACAAACGCTGCACGAAATCGAAAGTTCGACGCATCGCTTCATTCGCACCACAAGACACCCGAGTGCGCACCTCGTTAAAGACGCAACAAGTTTTGACGCCGAATACGAAAAGCATGACAAGTTTGAAGATGTCTACCAAGCAATTGCCGACAAATTGATTGCCGCTGCGAAGCAGCATCAAGAGATCTTGTACGTCGTGCCGGGCTCACCACTCGTGCTCGAACACACTGTGCAACTTTTGCTGCAAGATAAGTCAGTGACTACAACAGTTATGCCGGCGATGAGTTTTCTCGACGTTGTTTGGAGCGCGCTTCAGATTGACCCAGTAGATGCTGGTGTGCGAATGATCGACGGACATCGATTCGCCGAACTTGCGGCTGGGCAAACTGGGCCACTGCTTGTTGCTCAATGCCACGCCAATTGGGTGATGTCAAACATCAAGTTGGCACATGAGTCTGCGAGCGGCGACGAACCAGTTGTCATTTTGCATCACCTCGGACTCGACGATCAAAAAATTGTTCATACGACTTGGCAAAACCTCGACCGCGAAATCGAACCCGATCATTTGACATCTATCTACATTCCAAAACTTGCCGAACCAATCGCTGGCGAAATGGCCAAACTGCATAATCTCGCTCGCACATTGCGCGAACAATGTCCGTGGGATCAAAAGCAAACCCACGACTCACTTGTTCGCTATCTGATCGAAGAGACGTATGAAGTGGTTGACGCAATCAGTGCACTCGACCCAGACGATCAATCAACAGACGAAAAGTTCATCGAAGAACTAGGAGATCTGCTCTACCAAGTTGAGTTTCACACGACTATCGCCGAGCAACAAGGTCGTTTCAGCATCGCCGATGTCGCCCGCTCGATTCACGACAAACTCGTTCGTCGCCACCCACATATATTCGGTGATGTACACGCCGAAAACGCCGACGCGGTGGTCACAAATTGGGACGCAATCAAACAACAAGAACGTGGTGAGGTCACCGAAAAATCGGTTTTTGATGGCGTGGCAAGTTCGTCGCCGTCGTTGATGTATTCGACCAAACTGCAAAAACGCGCCGCTGAGTTTGGTTTTGACTGGCCAGACAGCAAAGGCGCGTCAGACAAAATCGCCGAAGAGCTCGGCGAATTACGCAAAGCCGTCGAGTCAAAGCAAGATGCGAGTGAAATCGCATTAGAACTTGGTGATGTGTTGTTTAGCGTTGTGAATTTGTCGCGGCATCTTGGTGTCGACGCCGAAACTGCATTGCGCTCGGCTGCTGATAAATTTCGCGGACGATTTCAAAGCGTCGTCGCACTCGCCGAACAAAGAAAACTCGATCTCACAAAGTGTTCACTAACTCAACTCGACGAACTTTGGGAAATCGCAAAACAAAATAACTAGAAATCAGGCACCAAAATGGTGCGACTAAGGTAGATGCCGATGACAGCGATCAAAAGAGTTCATGCCCGCGAAGTGCTCGACTCGCGCGGCAATCCAACAGTTGAAGTTGAAGTAACTCTTGAGTCAGGCTCATTCGGCCGAGCGATTGTGCCGTCTGGTGCCTCGACAGGCGAACACGAAGCCGTCGAATTGCGTGATGGCGGCAAGCGTTATCTAGGCAAGGGCGTTTCAAACGCCGTAAATAACGTCAACACCGAGATTGCCAAGTTATTGATTGGCCACGATGCGAGCGACCAAAAAGGTGTCGACAACAAAATGATTTCACTTGACGGCACACCAAACAAGGCTCGCCTTGGCGCAAACGCAATTCTCGGTGCAAGCCTCGCCGTCGCCCACGCATCAGCAGTCGACAAGAAACTTCCGCTTTACAAATCGGTAGGTGGTGATGTCGCCGTGACGATGCCGGTGCCGATGATGAATGTAATGAACGGCGGTGTTCATGCTGACAACAACATCGACCTTCAAGAATTTATGATCATGCCAATTGGCGCTGCAAGTTTCAGCCAGGCATTGCAATGGGGCGTCGAGACTTATCACACACTTAAGTCATTGTTGAAAGCCAAAGGTCTGTCGACTGCGGTCGGCGATGAAGGTGGTTTCGCACCAAACTTGGCGAACAACGAATCAGCGATCGAATTTTTGGTTGACGCAATTGTCAAAGCAGGTTTTAAACCAGGCAAAGACATTGCAATTGCTCTCGACCCGGCAATGAGCGAAGTTTTTAAAGACTCTCGCTATCACCTTGCCGGCGAAAACAAAGTTTTAACCAGCGACGAACTCGTTGATTGGTGGTCACAATTAGTCGCTCGCTACCCCATCGTGTCGATCGAAGACGGCATGGCAGAAAATGATTGGGACGGCTGGAAGATGCTGTCAACAGCACTCGGCTCTCGAGTGCAACTTGTCGGCGATGATCTTTTTGTCACCAACCCAAAGCGACTTCAAATGGGCATCGACAAAAAAACTGCCAACAGTGTGCTGATAAAAGTCAATCAGATCGGCTCTCTCACCGAAACATTAGAGACTGTCGCGCTCGCCAATGCGAACAGATACACAAGCGTGATGAGTCACCGCAGTGGTGAAACTGAAGATTCGACGATTGCTGATCTCGCCGTGGCGACAAACTGTGGCCAAATCAAAACCGGTGCGCCGGCGCGAAGCGACAGAGTCGCAAAATACAATCAGCTGTTACGCATTGAACAAGAACTTGGTTCACGCGCCAAATATCCATCATTGTTTGGGCACTCCACCAAATAACTCGCTTTGCGAGCCAGAATAGAGGTGTGAGCCCGACAACCGAACAGCGCAATAGTGGCTCGCGCCGCAGCAGGTTTGCGATTATGCCCGTCGGCGTATTTTTCATTGGCGCAGTGCTGTTAGCCCTTTTTGTTATTCCTATGCGAACTTGGACACAGCAGCGAGCCGGCGTGGCCGAAAAGAGTCAGCAGTTCGCCGCATTTGAAGACATCAACGATGCGTTACAAGAAGAAGTTGACGTGCTTGAAACCCCTGAAGGCGCACAAGAAGCAATTCGATCATCGCTGGGTTATTTGCTACCAAGCGAAAAGCGTGTGCCGATACTCGACATGCCGCGTGCCACTGCGAACCTGCCAGATACATGGCCTTATACGGTTGTTGCAAACATTTTGCAAGTGCGATCAGCGCAAGCGATTCGCAATAGTGGCGTTGAAATTTTGAATCCGCTTAAGCCATAACTGCTGAATTCGTATAGATTCAATTTGCTGAATTAGTTGAAAGGAAGTTGTGGCAGGAAGCATTCTGGGCAATCGCGTTCTACGCAAAGAAGACCCAAAATTTTTGACATCAGGTGGCAAGTACATCGAAGACTTGAACGATGAGCCACTCTTTGCTGGCGCACTTCACGTCACGTATGTGAGATCAACGGTCGCACACGCAAAACTCACGAAAATAGATTTATCAGATTGCAAAACTTCACCTGGGGTCGTTGCTGTGTTCACAGCTCAAGACCTCGGGCTTGTAGAAGAGCCATCGAATTTCAACCCCGCAGCCAAACGTGCACATTTAGCAATCAGTAAGGTGCGATGGGTTGGCGAACTAATCGCCGC
>ERZ889217.1493-NODE-1493-length-11805-cov-21.932851_pt1 | contig 11805 bp, 1 predicted proteins | sample MGYA00521098_ERZ889217 | MGnify/ENA primary metagenome ERZ889217 (study PRJEB32303, sample SAMEA104408613) | aquatic metagenome | biome: Brackish water; feature: Pelagic; material: water | place: Baltic Sea | collected 2014-06-10T22:04:00 | depth 2,362 m ...
TCTCCGTCTGCCTCGCACACGGCAGCGACCCCAGTCCCCGTCGCCGGTGTGGCCGCACCCGGCGAGGTCGGTTACACCGATTATGCCAGCACTCCACTGCCGAGTGCCCCTCCGGCGACCCTGGAGCACGCTCTGGCCGTTATTACTCAGATGCAAGCCTACGTCTCTACCTTTCCGTCCATTCTCGCAAACGAGCGCGACAAGATCCGACTCGCGCGCGCCGACTGCGACACTTACAGAACGGCGCTCTCCAGTTTGACCACCGAGAACACCAGTTTAGTCGAGGAAGTGGACCGTTTAGCCGATCAGCTGTCGGCAGTTGAGGAGGAATTCGCCTTGTCCGCCCGGCGCTGCAGCGAATCGGAGTCCCTGCACCGAGAGGAGGCTTCGCGTCGGATGCAGGCCGAGCACGAGCTCGAGGCCTTGCGTCAGACGCCGCCGGCCGGCCATGTTTTTTATGGTGGTGCTACCGCTGGGGCGCGACTCGAGGATCTCGCCGATCGTCTCGTTGAGGCGCAGCGGGAGTTGGACTCTACTCGGTCGAGCCTGCAGGACCTTCGGCATCAGTACGATGATATCAGCCGCCAGTGCCACGAGCAGGTGCTGGCACGAATGACCGCTGAGTCGGCTTTGGCGGCGGCGGAACGCCGTTATCAGGATTTGGAGCGTACGCGCGCCACCGCCGACCGTCGCCCGCGGTCAGCCCCTCTCTCGGGAGCGGCCTCGGCTGCCCCTCTTATTACGGACGCCCCCGCCGATGCGCCTCTTCCCGCCGCGCCCTCTGCCTTATCCGCTGAGCGTCAGCCTCTGCAGACGTTGCTCACAGCCCTGCTCAACACGCCGCTCGGTTCTGCTCCGGCGCCCTCGGCTGTGCAGCGAGCGGCGCCGCCTGCGCCGGCGCCCTTCCCCGCGTCTGTTCCACCACTTGCCCAGGCGTCCTTCCCGCCGCCTGCGGCGTCGGTAGCACCCCCGACTCGCACCCCGGTCCTCAGTGACGCCGCCGCGGCCTTGCGTGACCAGATTGCGCGGGATTTGGGTCTCGAGGCTGGTTCACCGGCTCACCACGCTCTTGGCCAGTCGATGCGAGACGCGTTTCCGGCCGACGGTGCCCCTGGCTCGCCTGCGCGCCCGGCTAGCCCGGCTCGCGCGGTGCCCTTTTCCCACGTGCAGGACCTCGCCGGGTTGCGTGACTTTGGCGACGGAGATTTCGATGTTCACAGCCTGAGTGGGCGGTCAGTCGCTCAAGCCCAACGCTCCGTATTTTTTACCTTGCCCGCTGACCAGCAGTTGGCTCAGCTCCATGGGTCATCCTTCATTGAGGAGGTGCGCCAGGTGCTTCAGGCCAAGGAGGACCCCACGGCGTGCTTGTGGCGGCGCCGTGTCGCCTTCACCGCCGATATTGTGGAGCGTTGGGCGGCTGCTACGCACGACGCGCACACTGGCCGCGAGCACCGTGGCGCTTCTGAGGCAGTCAAGACCCTCAGCAACTACAAGTTTCCCAAAGGCCTTGCGGATGCTCAGCCTAGCGTGCAAGCTAAGACATGGAATGATACTCGTGGGCCGTTTTACATGATGTGGTGCGACGTCCTCACCACGGGCGCCAATTTCCAAACTGCTGTTCGCAAATTCCTTATAGTCGCCCTGGCGCCGCAGCACGGTAACGCCCGCGTCGCTAACGCTGTGCGCAAGTTGCTCGACGACAGCATCCTACGGATCAGCCCGCCGCTCGCTATCGACGCGTTCATTTTTCGTCTCGACTCGTCGTACGCCGACGGCCATTATGGTAACGATTCCTACGATACGGAGTGGGACGTCCTCGTCGCACGCCAGGCTGGTGTCGACGTCTACTCCCTCTCGCACATCGTGCCCGATGTTTACGTGCGTAAGCTTAACTTCGCCATCACGGTCGACCAGATCTGGGAGAGCGAAACTCACACGCACGCGGTCAATACTAAAATGGCGGCGGTCCTCCTTAATGACCTGACGGATGCGGATCGCGGTGAAGCCAACCAGACGATTTTCATCACTCAATGGGAGTCGGCGAAGCGCTGGGTGGCCACTGGCTCCGGTGATCGCGGCACCCTCAGTTGCATCTACATTTGCCATCATTACGTTTCCCCAGCCGAGGCCGCTGCGGCCCAGCTCCGTGTTAACTCGGCTGCCTTGCGTGGCCCTCGCGTTCGTCCCCGCGCCGTCGCCCCCGCCGCGGCCGCCGCTGCGGCCATTCCGCTGCCCATGCATCCTCCGTCCCTCCACGACTATTATGAGGAGGATGAGCCTCGCATTGTTGAGATTGTGGCGGCCGCCCCTTTGCAGCCTCCGCCTCCGCTACCTGGCGCTCCGTCCGCGGGCAAGGGCGCGGGTCTCGGCAAAGGCAAGGGCAAAGAGGGCAAGGGTGGTGGCAAGGGTGCTGGCAAAGGCGCTCAGCCTCCGTTAGCTCCGCCAGCTCCGCATCCGTCGACTCAGCACCGGAATGAGCCCCCGCCTACGCTTAGCACTACCACCGCCGCGGCTGCGAACGCCAGTGGGCCTACGGGTATCCGCCGTTGCGCTCCGCCGCAAGCAGGCCTCGGGAAATCAGACGGTCTCCCCGCAGGAAATTGGACAACGCAGGAGTGGGCTGACGCCAAGATCGATTACGCCAGGTTTGATGCACTGGCGGGGACGACCGCCAGCGTTGCGGCCTGCAAATTTAACCCTATTTCTGCTACCCCGGGCGAGCTTGGGATTCGCACGGGGCTCCGCCGTTCGGGCCCTGACCGCATTTGGCCCGCGGACGCCTGCGCATATTGCCACCACCGTCCTAGGGCTCCGCCCGGTACGCCGCCCGAGCACGATTGGTGGTTCGGGAACGGGGACGGCAAGCACAACCCCGCTCGCTGTCAGCCTGCGAAGCGATACCTCTGTGAAGGCGGTGACATCACGGTGGACCCGCAATGGGCCCCGCACTTGCGCAATTGCGTGATCCACCACCCCCCTCCCGTCCGGGGCACCCAGTGACAGGATGGCGGCGACTCCGATAGCGGAGCGGGGTACGCCGAGCCAACCTCGTCGAGCGCCTATATGCGCTGCTCCCGTTTCGCCACGTTCTCGCCGCCGTTGCCCCCCAGCGCAACCGCCGCGAGTGCCCTCCTTCATTCGGGGGCGCACCCTCGTCCTCTACACCCTATTGTAGGATACGCGGCCCCAATGCTGGGCCTCGTAGCAGCTCGTTGCAAGCTGCTGGACATGCGCCCCGTGTTTGAAGCACTCACTTCCTCTCTCCGCCCCGGCACCCTGTTCTATGGGTACCAGGGCGGCTCATCCCCTTTCCTTCAGCTGTGCCGCGTTCTGAGCACACGCGTTTTCTCATCCGCGTCTGACGCCTTTGACTTTTATCGCTCTCGACAAATGAGCGGTTTCCTTTTTCCGCCGGGCTGGTGCCGTCACGATGGCCGAGACATCACGGACGGCGCCGCCGCATCATCTTACTATTTCAATACCTTTCATCCGGGATCCACGGGCGAGTCGACTATGGACCGCCGCGTGCGCGTCATGTCTCTCGAGCCGGTGCCCGAGACGTGCGTATATCCTTCCGTCGGCCCGGTCGCCACGGTGGCGCGCCCGCACGTTTGCGCCAACCCCCACGCCCCTGCGCCTCGGCCGTTGCTCGTACGCCCGACGCGCGTACAACATCCGGCGTCGATTGAGGCAACGCCCCGGGGGCGACAGCAGCCTCCCGCGCGCGTGCTGCTCTCGTACGTTGCGCCCCCTCGCCCGCGTGCGGCGCCCCAGTTTTGCCCTTCGTCCGGGCTACCCTCTTACCTTCCTCTTTCTTCGCTGGCGGCCGCTGCCGTTGCATCCGCCACCGATCATACAGCCGATGCTGTCATGGACGAGCGAATTCGGCGCGGCAACGGCGAATCGCGCAGCGATGGCGCTGGCGGTCATCTCTTTTCTTCGCTGGCGGCCGCTGCTGTCGTATCAGCCGCCGATCCTACAGCCGATGCTGTCATGGACGAGCAGTTGCTCGAACGTGTTATTTCTGAGGCCCGATATCGCGCGCGTTCGCGCGGTGCTTCTGTCGTGACGTCTCGTGACTTTGCCGCCTCTGCTGCCCGTGTCGCTGGCTGGGCCGACCCGCACGCGAGCCCCGCGGCCGAAGAGCCTGAGCATTACGACGAGGTCGTCGAAGCGCTGGCTGCGATGCGTGCCCGCGCTCTTCCTCAGTCGGGGGAGGCCTCGCAGGGACCATGCCCGCGAGTGCGAGTGCTTGTGGCCGGAGAGACGTCAGCAGTAGTTGCACGCATGTTCCGGCAGGCAGGAGCCGATGTCGCCACTTGTGACCTCAAGCCATCAGAAGTGAACGACATACCTCACTTTCAGGGCGATATCGCCCACATCATCGATCTAGGATGGGATTGCATTGTAGGCCATCCACCGTGCACCTACCTCGCCAACTCAGGAGTGGTGTGGTTGCATCGTGACCCCGAGCGATGGGCCCACGTACTATCTAATGCAGACACCTTCCGGCGCATTATGAGGGCTCGCGCTCCTTTTGTCGCGGTCGAGAATTCAAAGATGCATCGCTATGGGAGAGCTTTGGTTGGCGCAGAGCCCACTCAGTACGTTCACCCTTGGCAGCACGGCACAGGTCACACCAAACCTACCGCCCTCTATCTTCGTAACCTACCTGCCCTCCGCCCCACTTGCCGGGTGGAAGGCCGCAAGCATGCTTTAGCGCGCCTCCCGCCGTCGCCCGATCGCAGCGATAGGCGCAGTCTTACATACCTCGGAATAGCCGCAGCCATGGCGCTCCAATGGATGCCAATACTGTTGGAATACGTGGCCTCCCAGCCACTCGACAGACCGTCCGCTGCCGAAATGGTTAAGATGGCCGAAACTCCAACAGAGGCGTCATGCTGCCTAGTCTTCGTTCGTCGAGTTTCGCCTTACCAACCGTCGTTCGATATCCTCACCGACGACACAATCCCCCTCACTTTCCCCACTCAGCCGCTGAGCGTGGAATCTCCATTACCTTCCCACAGCGTGTCTTCGTGGGTACGGGATAACTTGCTTCTACCGGCTGCTTGGCAGTCCACGCTGACCGAAGCTCTCAGATATTACCCTACAGGCCATGACACTCACACTGTCAGCCGCGGAACCGCCACGTCGATCACCCACACATGGGTGGTAGACGTCTCTCGTATGGGTAGCCACGACACTCCGTATCTTCGGCTGCCTAACGCGCGAGGTTCTTTATCGCTCCATTGGGTAGACGCTTCCGGCGTCCTCCCTACTCCTACAGCTACTAATGCCGAAGCCGCTTCCTTCCAAACGCTTATAACTGGCATACTTCACGCTCCGGCGTTCCACCCCACTCTGGACGGGTCGGCGGTGTGTTCCCCGTATGTGGATGCACGCACGGTTGCCGGCGTTCTGCCAGAGACTCGCTACCCCTGGTTAATCGACCACCCTGATCTTCCGCCCCCTGCGCCATCTCCCCGCCATATAAGGCGTCTCTGGGGACGATGGAGTGCATGGCTGCCTAACGAGTCCACGGACCCGAATGCTAGGCCCTATCGGTGGACAGCGCTGCCCACCACTCTATCTCAGCAACTGGATGCCGCTACTAGCCCCACCACTCTGCCAACGGTATCGGAGTCAGAGATGGGTAACTCCACTACCACTTCCGCTTTCGACTGCCCGTTAGCAGCGGCAGCCGTGCCCGAGCGCCAACGCCTGCTGTACGAGGGCCTTCGCCGCTTGTGGGACCGAGAGGCACCTCCACCGAACATGCTTACTCTAGGGCTCGGCGCAGGCCCCAATACGCCTTCCGACCCTTCCTTGAAAGGTCTCTCGCGCGAGCAACTCATCGATTTCTACCGAGCGCGCGCCACTAAGTGGGTGATCGAAGCCACTCCACTAATAGTGGCTGCCGCTGTGGAACCCCAGCCCAACGCTTTATCCAGTCTCGCCGCGCTCGAGGTAAATTGGGCAGCGGTGGAGCCCCAGGCCGACGATTTAGAAGTTGCACTCACGCCGACGTCCTCTTCTTCCAAATCTAACACAAACGCACTCTATTTCAGCAACCTGTGCTTCGTTCGACGTGCGGGTACGAGGAAGCGTGCCGATACTCGGTACAGCGCCGACTGCGCCGTCGCCCCCTTTGGTCAGGCGATCCTAGATACCGGGGCGGGCCCATCTTTGTGCACCCACGAATTTCTCCAATCACTACCGGCGGACGCACTGGTCTCCCGCCAGCACGACGCTGAGGTTCCATCATTGCGCAGCGCGGACGGTAGCCCCCTTCGTACAGACGGCACGGCCGATCTCACTTTCGAGATAGACGGAGTCGCCTGTAGACACCGCTTCGTGGTGGTATTGGGTAAACCTTTACTGCTATTCGGCAACGACTTTCTCGGCCCACGCCAGTCGGAAGTCAAGTTGAATTCCGATGGTACAGGCGTGGCCCACTTCACGTCTGTCAGCTCTACCGGCGCCACTATACAGCACTCGGCCACCTTGTCCAACGTGCCTCGGCACAGGACGAGTACCGGTCTAACCGCTGTGGCTGACCCCACCTCTTCCACAGGCGACTCTGTCTCCCTAGTTTCTCTAGCCGACCGTGCAGACCCTACTACTGCGCCCTCCAGCCGTTCGGATCCTACTACGACGCCGTCCGACCCCGCTGACACCACTTCCGAACCCCTACCAGCAGCCGCTCTGGCTTCGGAAGCAATCGATGATGGTTGCTGGAAATTGGAAACCACGGAGCACCTTTTGTATGCCCATGATCCCATCACCATTCCTGCCCGCACGACGCGCACGGTGCGCATCCGCGCCCCTCACGATCTAGCGGACAAACACACTACCTGTTTCGTGGATCGGTTGCCCCAACGTGACGGACTGGACAACGTGCCCAGTGTGATCCCTTGCCCCGTTCGCATCGAGGAGGATGGCTTCGTCGTCATACGTATTGCTAATCGGGGTCGTCGACCGTTGACTCTTCCGGCCAGCAGCCCAATTGCAATGCTGGACTCGGAATATTACATCCGCGGTACAGTCGACCCCGAGGCCGCTCGTGCTGCGGCCAAAGGGGACGTTGACCACTACGCCCTTCTCACTCCAGAAGAGAAATCGTTGGTCGACACCGTGGTAATCGACCCGGATGAACGATTGTCGAAAGAGCAACGCGAGCGCGTTCGTCAACTCGTCTCTCGACACGTCTCGGCGTTTGCACTCGACCCGAAAAATCCTTCGAAAACCCATCTCATGGAGGTGGAACTGCCCTTGAAACCGGGTGCGCAACCTCACCGCCACTCTCCCTCGCGCCTTGGTGAAAAGGGCCGTGAAATAGTGGAGCAGCACATTGAGGAGATGGAGTCTCGCGGCATCATCCGCAAGTCCAACTCTGCTTGGGGCTCTAGGGTGGTCCTCGTTGGCAAAAAGGACGGATCTATCCGCTTCTGTGTGGACTACCGCGATACTAACTCCAAATTGCAGACGCAGGACAGCCCTCTCCCTCTCACGGTCGACGCTATTGATCGCCTATCCTCGGGTCAGGGGCCTCAGTCCTCTCTTTTCCTTTCCACCTTAGATTTGGCCGCGGGCTTCTGGTGCCTGCCAATCAAGGAAGAGGACAAACCCGTTACCGCCTTCACGACGGCGCGTGGCAAATATGAATTCAACTACTTACCCTTTGGCATCCAGAGCGGCCCGTCCTATATGTGTAGACTCATGGATGCAGCACTCGACGGGCTTGCGTGGGAATCGTGCATGCCGTACCTGGATGATGTGGGAGTATGGTCCACCGGCGTGGGTCACACCTCCGACGAACGCGAGCGGTCTTCGTTCGAACAAATGCTCTCGCGCCTTGAGGCGGTGTTCGAACGTCTCAAATGGGCCGGCTTGTCAATGAAAGCCAGTAAGTGCGTACTCTTCGCTACCTCTGCCGAATACCTCGGTCATGTCATCAGCCGTGCAGGTCTCAAAATGGACCCGAAGAAAATATCGGCCGTCAAAGACATCGACCCCACGTCGATTACCTCAGTTGACAAGGTCCGTTCCTTCCTCGGCCTTTGCTCTTACTATCGACGTTTCATATCTGGTTTTAGCAAGATCGCTGCTTGCCTCCACGACCTCACCAAAGACGGCGTGGACGTAGCCACTCTGTCTCAGTCGGAGCTGTGCCAAACTGCCATCAAGAAGCTCATAACCTCCATCACTTCCGAACCCGTGCTTGCTACGCCGCGATACGATCGTCCGTTCATCGTCAAGACCGACGCCGCGAACACCGAAGGCATCGGCGGCGTCCTTAGCCAGCTGGACGACGAAGGCCTCGAGCGTGTTATTGCTTACTACGGTCGCAAACTTAACAAGCACGAGAGAAATTATACAGTTACAGAAATCGAGCTGCTGGCAGCTCTTGAATCTATCAAAGCTTGGCGATCCTATCTTTGGGGCCGTCAGTTTAAGCTTGTCGTCGATCACAGCGCCCTTCGTTGGTTACATACCATGCGCGACACGATGGACGGCGGCCCCGCGTCTCGGCTGATGCGTTGGATTTTGCGCCTCCAAGAATACGATTTCACCGTGGAACATAAACCCGGCACCCTCCATAAGGACGCTGACGGCGTTTCTCGCCTGGTGGCTTATGTCGCTGCCCACATCACACTACCGGAATTGCTTGCCGCCTACGGTGGTCATCAAGCTGTCTCCGATGCGTGCACCGATGGCACGCTTCTCCCCGAGCACCGACCCCGGTCTGGCGCATCTCCGTCGTCGGCGCCGTGGGTCGTGGTGGCTCCCGTTATCCGGGCCGCCGTCTCCACTGCTCGGAGGGTCCAAGCCGATCAGCGCGTCGCCCGAGACAAATCTTCTATTACAGCGGAGTACCTCCAGCCTGGTACCCCATCGATTAACGTGCTCCGTGACGAACAAGCGGCCGACCCCGAGTGTATTGCCATCCGGAGATACTTGGACGTCGGTCACGCTGGTGATGTTGGCGACCGAGGTGAACTCACGCAAGCCGTGTGGATAGCTCGCGAGGTGGGCCACGATGGAGCACATCCGCGAATGTTCGTGGCCGACGGCGTACTTTACCGCAGACTCGGTATCCGTGAAGTGCCTTTCGTCCCCGCTTCCATGCGGCACGCTCTCACACAGGCCTTTCACGACCGACTCGGTCACCCTTCGGCGTCTCGCACTGCGGCGCTGATCAAAGCGCGCTACTATTGGCCCGGCCTGCAGCAGTGGTGCCGTGACCACGTGCAAGATTGCCACGAATGCACCTTGGCCGCCCGTCCGTCGGCGCGACCACGTCAGCCAGTAGGCCCCACCTTGGGCTACTACCCTTTTGATGTTCTGTACGCAGATATCGTTTCCATGGCGAAGACCCACGACTTTGACGCAGCCACAGGCAGCGGTGCCTCTAAGCTGGTTGTGTTTATCGACTCCCTCTCCCGTTGGGTGGAAGCGATCGCGGTACATAAGGATCCCACCTCCGAACAGATCCTTGATATCTTCATGACCCATGTCGTATCTCGACATGGCGTGCCTCGCCGCGTTATCACCGATCAAGGGTCTAACCTGGCCAGCCGCCTCTGTCAGCTGGTGATGCAAAAGACTGGAGTTGATCTCAGCCAGTCCGCGGCCGAACATCACGAGGCTGTAGGTTTGGTTGAACGCGTCCAGCAAACTCTGGTGGGAATGACCCGCGCCGCCAATGAGGGCGGTAGCCACTGGGTCGACCACCTGCCTTTCCTTCTTATGTCATACCGCGCCACCCCCCATCGCGTGACGCGTATGTCTCCGGCTATGCTCCTCTATGGTCGCGAACTTCGACTCCCCGCTCAAATGAATGACCCTGGTTCGGTCGCCGAGTGGACCTGTAGCGACGATACGTACGAGTATGCAAATCGGCTCCACTCAAGCCTCGTCTACGCATGGCGCGCGGCTCGGGAATATAGCCGCGCTGGACAAGGCTCCAGTGTCTCTGACACAGTTCTACACTCCGCTGCGCCGCCGCAGTATGCGGTTGGTGACCGCGTTGCACGGCGTTTGTATGACAATGCCAATAAGCTGGAGTATACCTATTCTGGGCCATACCGCGTTGAAGCTGTCCTCGGCAACGGACGTTACAAACTTACTGACCTGGAAAATAACCACATCGTTTCCGAATTCGATTCCTCTAACCTCCGCCCGTACCGCTGTCATGTCGACGCGGACGAGTTGTGCTCCGACGAGTACATTGTGGAAGGTGTTCTGAAGCGTCGCCTCGTTGGCGGCCGCCGCCAGTACTTGGTCAAGTGGCGCGGATACCCCCGTAGCCAATCTACGTGGGAGCCGTACACCGAGCTGGAGCGCCGTTGCGCCGAGCTCGTTGCCCGGTTCGACGCTGAGCACCCTATCCGGCAGCAGCCCGCCCGTCCGGCTCGCATTACTCATGCTGCTGACGGACCACAGCTACCGCCGCTCATACAGGTTGACCCCTCTAGTGTCCCCTCGCACCTGCCCCACGTGGCGCGTTTCGCCCGTGGCACTTGGTCGTACGGCCGCAACGTCACCACTCCTCGCGGTATTCAGCTTCGTTGGATTCCGTCCTCTAATTACACCTCTACGGAGCTGTCCTCTGATCATTTCTCCTCTCTACGCGTCGCGGCTGCGTCCGCGTTGGATTCTGTCCCCGTTGTGGCGGCTTGTTTGCGCACTGCTGCAGCCTTCACCGTGGACCAGTGCCCAGCCGACCACCTTCTCAGTCGTGTCTGGTTCGTCCGACAAGGATCCGACGGCGTTCCGCGCTTGCTGAGCTTTACGCGTCAAGAGCACTGCTATCGACGATGCTCTCTGGTAGGCCCTAGCGTGCCTTTAACGTTCGACACTTTTGGTGGCGGGATGTCTCTGCAGGACGACCGCCAGCGCCATCGCTGCGCGCTTCGCCATTGTCTCGCCGAATTCTCTGTCCCCAAACCTTGGATGGAGAATCTCAGTCTCGAGCTCGCCTCTTATCCCAACGGCCATTCTTCCGTTCCGGACCTTGTTTCGTCCGCTAACCCTCGCCCCCCTGTGGCTCTTTGGATCATATTTGTTCCGCCCGAGGCCGCCCACCGAGCCGTTCGATTGGCCTCCCCGGCGTCTTCTCATGGCATTGTTACCGAATCCATTAAATGGCGCCCGTATGCCGAAATTCTGGATTCTTACGAGCAGTCTCCGTCGCTCGTTCCCTATGCTGCCGCGCTTCGAGCGCTAATTACTGAATGCGAAATGTTGACGCACAACGATGGGCCTCCCCAGCCCAACGCCTGAGCCAAACTCCTGGATAAGGAGAACGTGGCGGTCGTTGTGTCAAGATGTGGCCGCTGCCAACCAAATTCTTGCTCAAATTGGTACCTTGGGGTTTGCCCTTCTTTCGCCTTTACATAGATCGATCACTTTAACTATTCCCGCTACGCCTACTACGTCTATTCGCCCGGAGGTCTCACTTCAGTTGGGGGATGTCGTGGTCTAGCACCACACGGGCTAACGTAGCTCTTCTCCTGTAGCTTTACCCTGGACGTTCGGAGTCGTGGCGCAGCTGTAAGCGCGCGCGCTCCTCGAGACCCCTAGCGCCCTGTAGCCCGCCACGCGGCTAGTGGCCGACGGTCCGGTCTTGGACCCCCATCACGCACGACGCGCGCGCTATGCTAGACATGCCGGAGCACGAATCAGCCCTGAGCACAGTCTGCGCACTCCTTGCCCATAAGGAGAAAGCCCTAATTGCGAGTGGGAATTGCTGTCTCACCCTTCCTGGAGATGACCCGATGGTCATTTCATCAGTTTAGTCAC
>ERZ889217.1495-NODE-1495-length-11802-cov-43.931727_pt1 | contig 11802 bp, 3 predicted proteins | sample MGYA00521098_ERZ889217 | MGnify/ENA primary metagenome ERZ889217 (study PRJEB32303, sample SAMEA104408613) | aquatic metagenome | biome: Brackish water; feature: Pelagic; material: water | place: Baltic Sea | collected 2014-06-10T22:04:00 | depth 2,362 m ...
CACTTTAAGCTGTAAGTGTATCACAACCAAATGGGCAGTGCCATCCGATGCCTACCCAAATTGCTTTGTGTCAGCAAATACTGGGGAACCAACAAAAGCAATGCAAGCCTACATCGACAAAGGACAACGACCAAAGGTAGAAGGCAAACAGTCCAAGGGTAAAGGCAGCAAGCGACTAGTTGAAGAAATTTCGGATACTCCTAAGTGCAAGTGGTGTGCAACCAACCGACCAGGCGCTCATGAAAAGACAATGGTTCACAAGGAAAAGAATTGTAAACACAAGTCTGGTGAAATAAAAGCTGAGCCTGCAGACAACACAAACAACGATCGCAAACGTGTTCGTGTTCTGAATGCTCGAATCGAAGCCTTGGAGACTCAACTTGGGATGAAGCAGCTCGTCGTTCCAGATGATTCCGATGAGGAATGAGTTACTATCAGTGCGAACAATGTGATATGTGTAAATAATGTAAATAATGTAAATACAAATATAAATGATAAAGACTCTATTACTCTCGACGGAGGTGCTTCGTGTTTCGTGTTTCCAGAAGGGTACAGTAACTTGAAGAACAAATCGTATGAAAACCTGCCAGTTGGAGACTTAATAAATGATGAGACCTTAGATATCATCTCGACATGCACCTTTGGTTCGTTTCCGGCAATCGAAGTGAGAGAGGTGAATAGAGTACTAGTACCAGAGGGTGTGTTAACAGAAGCACCATATAATCTAAGCATTCTCAAGTATGGGGGTTCTCAAGTAGCAATAATTATTTATGAGCGGGATGACGAAGTGTTCTTGTTATGTGAGGCACATCTCGACACTTCTGACAAGACTTATAAGATGAACTATAACGACTTAGAATCCTTACGAACCTATGGAGATAGTATATGTGAAAACAGTGCAAGAGTACATGTGTATTCATATCGTTCTAAAGACAACAGGGATTTCGTACGAGGAGCTAAGATGATGAGAGGTCCCAAAGCAAGAGGCAACTGTAATCTTCTTGAGGTACTTCACGTGTGCTACGGCCATCTGTCAGAAAAAGTTCTAAAGTGGATGGTCCGTCACGGAATGATAAAAGGCATAGGTATTACCTACGATCAGATAAGAAACATGTCTCTCCCTATATGTGAGTCGTGCATGCTAGCGAAGTGTAAGAGATCCACCATACGTAGTTCAATTATGGATTACTCTTTCGACGTCTTCGAGTGCATCTCTATTGATATTGTACCTATCGCACTGAACGGCAAACTATCCATTGATGGGTACGGTTACATAATGCAAATGATTGATATCGCAACAAAGAAACCTTTCTGGAGCGCTAAGGTGACAGCAACCGCTATGGATGTTCAGGATACTCTTCAAGACCTAATAGCTAAGTTTGGGCCTAATGCCAATCCATTATCCAAGAAGCTAAGGGTAGTTAACGCAGATTCAGGGGGGGTGTTTCTGGAGCATAAACTTCGCCAATGGTTCCACGACCAAGGCATCCACTTACACCTAGCTGCACCATACATGCATGAGGCAGTTCGCGTAGAGAGGGAGATTTACACCATTAAAGATGGGACAAGAACCATTATGTCTTATAACAATGCACCATTTATCTACTATGTACACGCTTGGGCCTATTACTGTTCAACATTGGGGTTTACCCCTCAGTATCCTGCCACTATTAGTCGTGATGAAGCATTCTTTGGCAAGATTCCTGATACGTCACATGCAGTGCCATTTTACTCTTACGGATTCTATAACTGTACAGCAGAAGAATACGCCAACAAGGGGCATTCCAACAGAGGCAGAGCATGCCGCATGCTATGTTATGCGACTGATATCTCATGGGGGGGTAACACTCCGCAAATCAAAAGGACAGTTGACAAGGCAGTGGTCAACTACAACAAGGCCTATGTCGTTCTCGATATTCTAACCAATAAGAGACTCATCCGTGGCGATTGCCACTTCGAAATTCACAGCCATCAGTCTCGACTTACGATGCAAGGCGACACTGACGAAGAACAACAAGCTACTCTGAACGAGCTCGTATATGATATCGACTCTAACCTCGCCAGTACAATCCAACCTGCTACAATCAATTCGTCTGATGAACTACCAACTAAGGAGGTGCCCATGGAGATCGACAAGCCTGTGGAATCTTCGGAAGTAGCTATGGACATCGATCAGCCTGTACACACTTCGGAGGTGGGAGAGGAACCGCAACCAGAGAAGATCGATACTGATGAAGAATTTATTGTGCAGACCGTAATAACTCATCGAGGCAACGAGAAAAAGAAGTCCACCCTAGAATTTTACATCAAGTGGCAAGGGTATTCAGCAGAACACAACAGCTGGATAACCTGGTTCGATGCCCGCTACGTCGACAAAATTCATATGTATCTAACTTCAAAGGGGCTTCGGCATCTGATACCACCAGTCAATCAAACTGACTACGTTTCGCATGTGCGTATACCAGATCTTGGAACCAAGTTCGTTGAAGACTCTATAACAAACGATCCGACTTACAGTTCAATCAACTTCGACGAATATGAACCAGCTCGCACTATCGCAGTATATAATATCGCAATGAATGATCTCTTTTCGCCAATGAATACGGTGCTTAGACTTAAACTATTCACAATGCAAGCAAGACACAAGCCACCTCAACCTGTCAAGTATACTTCCCTAGCAATGTCAAAGAGTGAGATGCAAGAGAAAATATCTGCAGTGGTCGATGAAGAACCAACGATACTTGATGTACCTATCACAGAAGCCCAAGCACTTCAAAGCCCTGATAGCAGTCATTGGATAGCAGCTATGGAAGAAGAAACTCAGAAAGTAGAATCCAGGTCGACATGGAGAGTACACAACTCTAATATGCAAGCCGATCCTACTTTAAAGTGTATAAAATCTCGTTTTGTATTCCGTCTCGTGAGCAAATCCGATGGAACATGGCGATACAAGGCAAGACTAGTTGCATGTGGGTACACGCAGCAGTATGGGAAAGACTATGACGAAACCTTTGCTCCTACAGCAAAGTATAAATCACTATGTACCATACTAAATATCGCAGCGACTCAGCAGTGGGAGATATACGGTCTCGATGTTGAGAACGCCTTCGTGGATTGTGACTTGACAGAACACAATATAGACATGTTGTTACCCTTCCCACACTTCCAACAAAGCGGTAAACCAGTGAAGGTCAGATTACAGAAGGCTCTCTATGGGTTAAAGCAAGCGGCAGAACTTTTCTACCAGAAACTAGCTGGAGTCTTGCGAGATATCGGATTAAAGCAGTGCGTCCACGATGAATGTGTGTTTATTGAACATGATACTAATCACAAGGTGTACTTGGCTATCTACGTCGATGATATTCTACTGACAGGATCCGATCCTCGACGATTGCAAGCCATCATAGAGCAAATAAGGCCTGCCTTTACAGCCATTAAAGTTGACGCTACTTGCAAGCGATACATTGGAGTCGACTTAAAGCGAGACGAAGCTGATGGGTCTATAACTCTATGTCAAATACCCTACAACACCAAGATTATCAACGACAACATACCGAATGATGCTTCAACCGCAGACACACCGCTATGTCCATCAGTAGATTACATCACTCCACCTGTTGATAAGCAACCAGGTAACATTCTTGCTCCACTAGGGCAGTTGCGATATACAGCAGATAAGTCCAGACCTGACCTACTAGCGCCGCTTTCTCTCTTAGCAAGAAATGCCCACCAACCTGGAAGGACCCAACTTAGAGGAGTGAAACAAGTCTTTCGATATATTCAAGCCGACCCTGCTCGAGGAGTCAAATTCTGCAAGGCAGATGATAATGATATAGTACTGTGGGGGATGTGTGATGCATCCTACATCACTAAGGACGATTCAAAATCTCAGTACGGCTTCGCGCTCTTCCTAAACCTCAACAGCGGAACAGTTTACGCTCGCTCTTCCAAGTCAAGAACAGTCGATCGCTCAGCGACTGAAGCTGAGATTAAAGCCATTGATGAAACTATAAAGGCAATACTGTGGTTCCGTGGATTCTTGGAAGAGCTGGGATACCCACAGAATCAACCAACTGTAATTTTCACAGACTCAGAATCGGCAGTGACGATATTGACCACAAATCGGCCAAGTTCAAATACCGGCCATGTCACTATGCGCATAAACGCCATCAATGAGTCTATCAAGACAAGACAGATCGAACTGAAATGGATCAGTACGAACGACAACATAGCAGACATCTTAACTAAACAGACCGTGTCTACTCAAAATCGACTTCTATCGCAACAGCTGTTACAGGGAGTAGGGAATGTACTTCCAACTTCGACTAAACCGATCAAGACGGCGAGAGTCAGTGACATCACAAAGCTGAAGAAGATCATCAAGTTTAAAGTCAAGAAAGCTGACATCGACATGCGATTAAAGCTAAGCTTAAACCCCAAGAAAGTCCTTTGGTCTGAGGACAAAGGTGATTGATGAACATACAAATCAATCCGAGAGTAGATGACCTCATAGAATTAGCTACTCTATGTATCATAAGACTACTCCTCGCACAAAAACTATATATACAGTCATACATTGTCTATTTCATGTCGCTCAATTATAATTCTCTACGAATGTATATCTGACGAATCAAATTTACAAGACTCTTTATATATTAGTTCACTTCATTTATTTTATGTTGCTCAATATCAATCAAGGCCGATTGTTCAATGACAAATTAAATAAATATTTATCAATATAATTCGCAACCAATTGTATATATAACGAATTCATATTTTTAATCTACTATCCTATACTAGTCCTAATACCTATTATATTAATGATATATAGTAATTAGGAGGAGGTGTAATAAGGATATAGTAGTTGGGGGGTTTTGGGGGTTTTAGGGGGAAATAGTTTGGGGGTTTTAGGGGGGTTTATATTTGATTTCTAACGGTATTCTTGTTTGTTTGAAAATACCGTTTAGATTCTTCCCACCTTTTTCCTTCCTTCTTTCCTTCCTTCTTTCCTTCTCTGAGAACACTCTTCTTTCATTATTAATTCCATTGTCGTGTTCTCGTACCGACATTTAAGAAAGACACTTATTGTTGAAGAACAGGACTTATTTAGTTCTTATTACACGACAAGTGGGATTTACCCGAATTTTATTCGTGAAAATCAATCAAATACTTCAATTAAATTAATTTAATTCTTTACTAACCAACATGGACACTAAACAATTCAAAGAATTCGCTCCAATAGGTAGCTCATCTTCGGATTTTTGGCGGACTTTTTCAGACGCAGTAGCGCATACAAAAACCCTCCATATTCATGATGTGATTTTTGGTGGAATTAATTTTGTCTCGGCTTCAGCTTTGAAAACATCCATGCCAGTTAAACTCCGTGTGTTTCAAGACTACTATCTTAAACAACATGCTGAAACAAGGAACAACTATTTCAATGCTCAGTATGCCAAATGTAAAATGGATAAAACTCGCATCTACAAATTAAACCAATTTCCTGATGCCGTGATCGACAATCCTACCATGGTTCAAGTATTGGCATCCAGAGAGAAAGTGTTCTTGCCGAATGCGATTGCTCATCAAATTCTCCAGGATACAGATTTCAAAGTCACTAATCCCAATGCTGGAACAAGAGCAGCAGCTCGAGCGATGTTTCAACGCCACATTGGATACCAGAATATCACTCAGTATTCCACTGTGGATAATGACGCGGTTCCACCAGTAACTCTAGAGGACACTGTTCACGCCTCCATCACAAATGTCATCCGATTCGATGAGTACAATGACATCATTTCGAGGAACTCTGATCTGAAATTCAAGCACCAACAACTTCCACAAGATTGTACTCTTGAAGACATAATGACCAGAATGTCGACTTCCACAGTGTCAACTGTATCATCCATGTATAATGACCAAATCAAGGCTTATGACGCTGATATTAAAAGGGCGGAAATCAAAGAGTCGACCATCATCAACTTTCTAAGGATTGGATACCCCATTATTCTCTCTCTAGAATGTCATACTCTGATGTCAAGCCAATCTTATCATGCTGTCATTCCAGCTTTGACAAAGCATTTCAGCACAGAGGGTAATGGAGCTAGTACAAACGATCTCCGAAACTCTATCACTTCGCTCAACATGAAATCCTTTTCCACCATCAAAGAACTTGAGCTAGCACTGGCTGATGCGATTAACAAGTATCAACAATGCAAAGAAATCGTCGGTGATCGTCCACCTGAAAGCCGTATTCCTAAAGAAACTACTGATACTTGGTGGGCTGCGAATGACACTGAATTTCAAACCAAAATTCACCAAGACGCCATTCGATACTTTACATACGATAATCTCCTTGAAGCCTCTGACCAATGGTTTACAGATACGCCATTTCACGTAGAAGCGGCAAGATTGAAATCCAAGCTCAGAATGACCAATCAACCTGTTAATATCATAGCTTTACTTAAGGAATTGCAATCAATGGTAGACGTAGGAGCTATAAAGCATAATGTCAAGAAGTCTAAGTCCTTAAGCATCAATAATCTAACAGCCAAACGTCTAAGAGGAGGAGCGGGTGGCAAGTTTGATCAAAGTGACAAAGAAAATCACATCGAAATTCCCAGGCTCAAGTCCAGACCTCTCTTTCCAACAAATCACAAATCGGATTGTAACTACCATGGGCCCGAAGCAGGTCATTCCACTTTAAGCTGTAAGTGTATCACAACCAAATGGGCAGTGCCATCCGATGCCTACCCAAATTGCTTTGTGTCAGCAAATACTGGGGAACCAACAAAAGCAATGCAAGCCTACATCGACAAAGGACAACGACCAAAGGTAGAAGGCAAACAGTCCAAGGGTAAAGGCAGCAAGCGACTAGTTGAAGAAATTTCGGATACTCCTAAGTGCAAGTGGTGTGCAACCAACCGACCAGGCGCTCATGAAAAGACAATGGTTCACAAGGAAAAGAATTGTAAACACAAGTCTGGTGAAATAAAAGCTGAGCCTGCAGACAACACAAACAACGATCGCAAACGTGTTCGTGTTCTGAATGCTCGAATCGAAGCCTTGGAGACTCAACTTGGGATGAAGCAGCTCGTCGTTCCAGATGATTCCGATGAGGAATGAGTTACTATCAGTGCGAACAATGTGATATGTGTAAATAATGTAAATAATGTAAATACAAATATAAATGATAAAGACTCTATTACTCTCGACGGAGGTGCTTCGTGTTTCGTGTTTCCAGAAGGGTACAGTAACTTGAAGAACAAATCGTATGAAAACCTGCCAGTTGGAGACTTAATAAATGATGAGACCTTAGATATCATCTCGACATGCACCTTTGGTTCGTTTCCGGCAATCGAAGTGAGAGAGGTGAATAGAGTACTAGTACCAGAGGGTGTGTTAACAGAAGCACCATATAATCTAAGCATTCTCAAGTATGGGGGTTCTCAAGTAGCAATAATTATTTATGAGCGGGATGACGAAGTGTTCTTGTTATGTGAGGCACATCTCGACACTTCTGACAAGACTTATAAGATGAACTATAACGACTTAGAATCCTTACGAACCTATGGAGATAGTATATGTGAAAACAGTGCAAGAGTACATGTGTATTCATATCGTTCTAAAGACAACAGGGATTTCGTACGAGGAGCTAAGATGATGAGAGGTCCCAAAGCAAGAGGCAACTGTAATCTTCTTGAGGTACTTCACGTGTGCTACGGCCATCTGTCAGAAAAAGTTCTAAAGTGGATGGTCCGTCACGGAATGATAAAAGGCATAGGTATTACCTACGATCAGATAAGAAACATGTCTCTCCCTATATGTGAGTCGTGCATGCTAGCGAAGTGTAAGAGATCCACCATACGTAGTTCAATTATGGATTACTCTTTCGACGTCTTCGAGTGCATCTCTATTGATATTGTACCTATCGCACTGAACGGCAAACTATCCATTGATGGGTACGGTTACATAATGCAAATGATTGATATCGCAACAAAGAAACCTTTCTGGAGCGCTAAGGTGACAGCAACCGCTATGGATGTTCAGGATACTCTTCAAGACCTAATAGCTAAGTTTGGGCCTAATGCCAATCCATTATCCAAGAAGCTAAGGGTAGTTAACGCAGATTCAGGGGGGGTGTTTCTGGAGCATAAACTTCGCCAATGGTTCCACGACCAAGGCATCCACTTACACCTAGCTGCACCATACATGCATGAGGCAGTTCGCGTAGAGAGGGAGATTTACACCATTAAAGATGGGACAAGAACCATTATGTCTTATAACAATGCACCATTTATCTACTATGTACACGCTTGGGCCTATTACTGTTCAACATTGGGGTTTACCCCTCAGTATCCTGCCACTATTAGTCGTGATGAAGCATTCTTTGGCAAGATTCCTGATACGTCACATGCAGTGCCATTTTACTCTTACGGATTCTATAACTGTACAGCAGAAGAATACGCCAACAAGGGGCATTCCAACAGAGGCAGAGCATGCCGCATGCTATGTTATGCGACTGATATCTCATGGGGGGGTAACACTCCGCAAATCAAAAGGACAGTTGACAAGGCAGTGGTCAACTACAACAAGGCCTATGTCGTTCTCGATATTCTAACCAATAAGAGACTCATCCGTGGCGATTGCCACTTCGAAATTCACAGCCATCAGTCTCGACTTACGATGCAAGGCGACACTGACGAAGAACAACAAGCTACTCTGAACGAGCTCGTATATGATATCGACTCTAACCTCGCCAGTACAATCCAACCTGCTACAATCAATTCGTCTGATGAACTACCAACTAAGGAGGTGCCCATGGAGATCGACAAGCCTGTGGAATCTTCGGAAGTAGCTATGGACATCGATCAGCCTGTACACACTTCGGAGGTGGGAGAGGAACCGCAACCAGAGAAGATCGATACTGATGAAGAATTTATTGTGCAGACCGTAATAACTCATCGAGGCAACGAGAAAAAGAAGTCCACCCTAGAATTTTACATCAAGTGGCAAGGGTATTCAGCAGAACACAACAGCTGGATAACCTGGTTCGATGCCCGCTACGTCGACAAAATTCATATGTATCTAACTTCAAAGGGGCTTCGGCATCTGATACCACCAGTCAATCAAACTGACTACGTTTCGCATGTGCGTATACCAGATCTTGGAACCAAGTTCGTTGAAGACTCTATAACAAACGATCCGACTTACAGTTCAATCAACTTCGACGAATATGAACCAGCTCGCACTATCGCAGTATATAATATCGCAATGAATGATCTCTTTTCGCCAATGAATACGGTGCTTAGACTTAAACTATTCACAATGCAAGCAAGACACAAGCCACCTCAACCTGTCAAGTATACTTCCCTAGCAATGTCAAAGAGTGAGATGCAAGAGAAAATATCTGCAGTGGTCGATGAAGAACCAACGATACTTGATGTACCTATCACAGAAGCCCAAGCACTTCAAAGCCCTGATAGCAGTCATTGGATAGCAGCTATGGAAGAAGAAACTCAGAAAGTAGAATCCAGGTCGACATGGAGAGTACACAACTCTAATATGCAAGCCGATCCTACTTTAAAGTGTATAAAATCTCGTTTTGTATTCCGTCTCGTGAGCAAATCCGATGGAACATGGCGATACAAGGCAAGACTAGTTGCATGTGGGTACACGCAGCAGTATGGGAAAGACTATGACGAAACCTTTGCTCCTACAGCAAAGTATAAATCACTATGTACCATACTAAATATCGCAGCGACTCAGCAGTGGGAGATATACGGTCTCGATGTTGAGAACGCCTTCGTGGATTGTGACTTGACAGAACACAATATAGACATGTTGTTACCCTTCCCACACTTCCAACAAAGCGGTAAACCAGTGAAGGTCAGATTACAGAAGGCTCTCTATGGGTTAAAGCAAGCGGCAGAACTTTTCTACCAGAAACTAGCTGGAGTCTTGCGAGATATCGGATTAAAGCAGTGCGTCCACGATGAATGTGTGTTTATTGAACATGATACTAATCACAAGGTGTACTTGGCTATCTACGTCGATGATATTCTACTGACAGGATCCGATCCTCGACGATTGCAAGCCATCATAGAGCAAATAAGGCCTGCCTTTACAGCCATTAAAGTTGACGCTACTTGCAAGCGATACATTGGAGTCGACTTAAAGCGAGACGAAGCTGATGGGTCTATAACTCTATGTCAAATACCCTACAACACCAAGATTATCAACGACAACATACCGAATGATGCTTCAACCGCAGACACACCGCTATGTCCATCAGTAGATTACATCACTCCACCTGTTGATAAGCAACCAGGTAACATTCTTGCTCCACTAGGGCAGTTGCGATATACAGCAGATAAGTCCAGACCTGACCTACTAGCGCCGCTTTCTCTCTTAGCAAGAAATGCCCACCAACCTGGAAGGACCCAACTTAGAGGAGTGAAACAAGTCTTTCGATATATTCAAGCCGACCCTGCTCGAGGAGTCAAATTCTGCAAGGCAGATGATAATGATATAGTACTGTGGGGGATGTGTGATGCATCCTACATCACTAAGGACGATTCAAAATCTCAGTACGGCTTCGCGCTCTTCCTAAACCTCAACAGCGGAACAGTTTACGCTCGCTCTTCCAAGTCAAGAACAGTCGATCGCTCAGCGACTGAAGCTGAGATTAAAGCCATTGATGAAACTATAAAGGCAATACTGTGGTTCCGTGGATTCTTGGAAGAGCTGGGATACCCACAGAATCAACCAACTGTAATTTTCACAGACTCAGAATCGGCAGTGACGATATTGACCACAAATCGGCCAAGTTCAAATACCGGCCATGTCACTATGCGCATAAACGCCATCAATGAGTCTATCAAGACAAGACAGATCGAACTGAAATGGATCAGTACGAACGACAACATAGCAGACATCTTAACTAAACAGACCGTGTCTACTCAAAATCGACTTCTATCGCAACAGCTGTTACAGGGAGTAGGGAATGTACTTCCAACTTCGACTAAACCGATCAAGACGGCGAGAGTCAGTGACATCACAAAGCTGAAGAAGATCATCAAGTTTAAAGTCAAGAAAGCTGACATCGACATGCGATTAAAGCTAAGCTTAAACCCCAAGAAAGTCCTTTGGTCTGAGGACAAAGGTGATTGATGAACATACAAATCAATCCGAGAGTAGATGACCTCATAGAATTAGCTACTCTATGTATCATAAGACTACTCCTCGCACAAAAACTATATATACAGTCATACATTGTCTATTTCATGTCGCTCAATTATAATTCTCTACGAATGTATATCTGACGAATCAAATTTACAAGACTCTTTATATATTAGTTCACTTCATTTATTTTATGTTGCTCAATATCAATCAAGGCCGATTGTTCAATGACAAATTAAATAAATATTTATCAATATAATTCGCAACCAATTGTATATATAACGAATTCATATTTTTAATCTACTATCCTATACTAGTCCTAATACCTATTATATTAATGATATATAGTAATTAGGAGGAGGTGTAATAAGGATATAGTAGTTGGGGGGTTTTGGGGGTTTTAGGGGGAAATAGTTTGGGGGTTTTAGGGGGGTTTATATTTGATTTCTAACGGTATTCTTGTTTGTTTGAAAATACCGTTTAGATTCTTCCCACCTTTTTCCTTCCTTCTTTCCTTCCTTCTTTCCTTCTCTGAGAACACTCTTCTTTCATTATTAATTCCATTGTCGTGTTCTCGTACCGACATTTAAGAAAGACACTTATTGTTGAAGAACAGGACTTATT
>ERZ889217.1496-NODE-1496-length-11800-cov-6.960834_pt1 | contig 11800 bp, 4 predicted proteins | sample MGYA00521098_ERZ889217 | MGnify/ENA primary metagenome ERZ889217 (study PRJEB32303, sample SAMEA104408613) | aquatic metagenome | biome: Brackish water; feature: Pelagic; material: water | place: Baltic Sea | collected 2014-06-10T22:04:00 | depth 2,362 m ...
CTGCTGTTGCTCGATTTATGCCTGCTTTAATAAAACGTACTTTTTAGACATCAAAAGCCGTTTTGTTTTGCGTTTGTTTTGCTGAGTTTTGGGGGAAAATACAACGACCAGAAAAGAACTGTTTTTAAAAGTGCCCCTCTCTCTCTTAATCTCTCTCTTAATCTCTCTCTGCGCGCGTCTTTGTGAGAGTCCTGCACGCTCTGTTCGCTCTTAAACGAATCGTTCGTTCGTTTTGTTTTGATTCGATTCGTTTGTCTCACGTTTTCTTGCGCGCGTTTCCGTGTTCTCGTTTGAAGCACCATAAAAGTGCTTTTGCTTGTGCCAGATCGATTTGGCTGCTGATTGGTTTTGGATTCAGTGATGGCTCAGAATCGAAATTTCGTTCAAAAAGCAGGAAAAGAATAAAAAAGCACAATCGCTGCTTCACTTTTTCTCTTCCGCAGAAAGCAAAAGTTTGTGTAAAGGTACGTACGAATTATATACACATCGAATTATGATAAAAAAGCGTCAACGGTGCATTGAACGGTACACGCGTTCAATTCTCGCGTTTGTTTGTGTAGATTTAATTCGCAAAAGCGCCGTGCGTTGCGTGAGTTTTAAATTATGCCTCTTTTGGCGGCCGCTGATTTCGCTTTTTTGTCGTGCGCGTAAAAATCGATTTTGAAGCGAACGATGATGGAACAGAGACGAGCTCTGCTTAAAAATGAGGTCGAGAACATTGTTTTCGTTCGGAATTTATTGCGCGCGTGCGCTCGTTAAGCTCGCGTGATCGTTCATTTTTATGTTTTTCGGGCAAAGAAAGAATCGTGAGGTCCGAAAGCTCTCGTCAACTCATCCTCATCTTCGATTGATTCAATTCAATCGCGTCAAGGTGTATTTACTGACGCGCGTTTAAATACTTTCTCTTCATACGTACACACATATTCATACAAACAAAAACAGACTAATTATTATATAGTAATATAATCAAACGTAATGGCTCCCGCGAAGTGTACCGTACCAAAGCCGTGCTCAGTCACGCCAGAAATCATCGCCTCTATCCAAACAGATGCGACGAATAAGAAAGAACCAGAGACTAGGGCGAAAGCGGCGGCGAAGATCTCCGAGTTGGCCGCCACGGCTGGAGCGCAAGAAGAGCCGTACATGATTGAACTGCTCGAAGTTGCAATTCTTTTGGCCGGCGATAACAAGTCGAAGGAAGTTCGCGACGCGGCTGACAAAGCAGTCGACGCCACGGTTGCAAAATTGTCACCGTTTGCGATTAGAGCGTGCCAAAAGGCTATCAAATCCGGTTTTGAATCTCCGTTTTGGCAATCAAAAATGGCCGCGTTGAGAGTTATTGACTTTTTTGTCGCCGCCGCGCCAAAGTCAGTCGCTGCCGCGTTACCAGAGCTCGTGCCGGAGATCGCGCAAGTCATGGTTGATATGCGCGACGAAGTCAAGGAGAAATCTTCAGACACCATGTCTAAAGCCGCCTCTACGATTGGAAACTTGGATATTGAACCATTCGTCCCGACATTGATTCAATGCATTGTTCAAATCGACGAAGTTCCAGAATGCGTGCATAAGCTCGCCGCGACGACTTTTGTTCAACAAGTCGAATCGCCGACGTTGTCCATTCTCGGTCCGCTTTTGATGCGTGGTTTGGCGCACTCGCAAATTACTGCCATTAAGCGTAAGTCTGCTGTCATCATCGACAACATGTGTAAGCTCGTCGAAGATCCAATGGATGCGAAGCCGTTTGTCCCTAAATTGTTGCCGTTGTTGAAGCGCGCTATGGACGAAGTCGCCGATCCCGAATGCAGAACTGTCTGCACGAGAGCGTACAAGACTTTGCTTCAAGCCGCTGGTGAAACTGCTGAATCTGCCGCTGCGGCCGAAGCATCTGAAGATGGTGGTCTCCACTACGATGAGGAGATGGTTGCTAAGGAGTTATCCGCTCTCATGGTCACCTCGACTGGAGCGTCTGAAGCCGACGTGAAGAAGTTTGTCGAAGACGCCGCCGTTGCGCCAATTTTTAATCACATCTGCGCCTTATCCGTCAACGCACTCTTGCAAAAGAACTTTGATTTGTCTGCTTGGACGAAATCGTGCTCGACGCCATACATGAAGGTGTTTTACGCCGACGCCGATGCTTTGACGGCTACTTTAGTTGAAAAAGCTGAACAATTATACATTTCCACGAAGAAGGTTTTTGTCGTCGAAGACGAAGAAGGTGAAGATTTGTGCAAATGTGACTTTTCTTTGGCGTATGGTGCGCTCATTCTGTTGAACAACGCCACTTTGCACATGAAGAAGGGTAAGAGATACGGTTTGTGCGGCCCGAATGGTTGCGGTAAATCTACGCTCATGAAGGCTATTAACAACGGTCAAGTCGATGGTTTCCCTCCTCCGGAAGAGTTGAGAACGGTATACGTCGAACACGACATCCAAGGTGATATCGGAGAGACGTCTGTTGTCGATTTCATCTCTGCAAACGATGTCATTAAAGAACATGGTACGAGCAGAGAAGAAGTCAAGAAGGTTTTGACCTCTTTTCAGTTCACTGAAGTTATGCAAGAAGGTGCGGTCACTGCACTTTCGGGCGGCTGGAAGATGAAACTCGCGTTGGCTAGAGCCATTTTGATGAAGGCGGATATTTTGCTTTTGGATGAACCGACCAATCACTTGGACGTGAAGAACGTCGCGTGGTTAGAAGAGTATTTGATCTCTCAAACGACCATTTCCTCCATGATCGTCTCGCACGATTCTGGATTCTTGGACAGAGTTTGTACGCACATCATCCACTACGAAACGAGGAAGCTCGTCACGTACAAGGGTAACTTGACCGAGTTCATCCGTCAATGCCCAGCTGCGAAGAAGTATACCGAGTTATCCAACGACGAGTTGAAGTTCATTTTCCCGGCGCCAGGATTTTTGGAAGGCGTGAAGAACAAAGATAAGGCAATCGTCAAGGCGACAAACTGCTGGTACAAATACCCAAACACTACTCGTCAAATCATTCAAGGCGGTACTATTCAGCTTTCGTTATCTTCCAGAGTTGCTTGCTTGGGACCAAACGGTGCCGGTAAGTCCACTTTTATCAAATTGCTCACCGGCGAAGCCGAACCGGATCAAGGTACGGTTTGGAGACATCCGAACATGCGTTATGCATACGTCGCGCAACACGCGTTTCATCACGTCGAACAGCACTTGGAAAAGACGCCGAACGAATACATCCGCTGGCGATACGCCACTGGTGAAGATAAGGAAAACTTGACGAAGGTCACCATGCAATACACGCCGGAAGAGGAAAAGTTGATGAAGGAAAAGATCAACATCACGAAAGAGGATGGCACTGTCATGAAGTTGGTCGTCGAAAAGATTCTCGCTCGTCGTCAAAAGAAGAACAAGTACGAGTACGAAGTCAAGTGGGAGAACTTATCCATGGACCAAACGACTTGGATGGAAAAAGAAAAGCTCGAAAAGTGTGGTTTCTCCAAGTTGCTTCAACGCGTTGATGAAAGAGAAGCCGCGAGAGCTGGTTTATACGCACGTCCACTCACGACTGGCAACGTCGAAAAGCACTTGATCGATTTCGGTCTCGAAGCTGAATTCGGTACGCATAACAGAATTAAAGGTTTGTCTGGTGGCCAAAAAGTTAAATTGGTTTTAGGTTCCGCGATGTGGCAGCAACCGCACATCATCGTCATGGACGAACCGACTAACTATTTGGACAGAGACGCTTTAGGTGCGTTAGCATGCGCGGTCAAAGAATTCGGTGGCGGTGTTTTGCTCATCACGCACAACTGCGAATTCGCCGACGCGTTGAAGGAAGAAACTTGGGACGTCCCCGGTACCGGCGAAGTCATAATCAGCGGTAACAAATGGGGCCAAGGTAAGAAAGGCAAAGCCGAAAAGACTGACTGGGACGGACCAGTAGAAGACACGATCGATGCTCTCGGTAACTTGGTCAAAGTCAAAGGTCCGAAGAAGAAGTTGTCTAGAAAAGATATCAAGGCCAAGGCTAAATCTCGAGCGATCAAGTTAGCCGCGGCTCAAGATTTGACCACCGATTCCGATTGGGACCTCGACGTTTACATCGGCGAAGATCCGGCGAAGAAGACCGCTTCAAAATAAGAGTATTTTTTTGCTCCCCCGAAATCTATATTATTCTGTCTATTCTTATTCTATTAGATATATCATTGTTGAGAAATCAAAAAGTATTATATACAATCACATCTTCCACTCAGTGATCATTTAAGTGCGTAAACGTCGTCTGCATCAATCGTCGTCGTTTTCATAAACGTCTCTTCCTTTCTTTTCAAAGTGGTTTCTGATCTTCAGAAATCCTAGAAATTCCTGCTGCTCAGCAAAACTCGAATACACTATTAAAAATGCCTTCAATAGCGCACGAAATCCCTCTGTTCACAAACACAACCAACGCTCTGAAAACTAAACTAAAACAATCGTTATCATTATCATCGAGCGAAGAAGAAGCAGTAGTAGTAGAAGAAGAAGAAGAAGAAGAGGAAGAGGAAGATAATCGAGCGAATGATGAGAAGAGGAATTTCGGGGACGTGATGAGATGCGAAAGAAACGAGAACGTTCTGATGAGTTGGCGAATGAAGAAGAAGAAGAGGAAGAACGCGGTACAGATTTCACGATGGGAATCAGTATCGTCTTCTTCTTCTTCTTCTTCTTTGGTCGGGTTTAGTGATCATGATCTCAATCGCGAGAAGAAGGAGAAGAATGTTGAGAGAACAAAAAATGCCAAAATCGAGATTGTGTTCCCTAGCGAATGTATTTGCTCGAACGCGATAGCGATGAGGGAACTTCCAGGGGAAGAGGAGATGTACGAAATCATCGCGTGCGATGAAGAAGTGCGTAATAACGGGAAGAGTTTATCTATTTATGTAGCGAGAGTTCTGTTTTTGAATCGAGATTGTGATGTGAGTGGAGCGTTTGAGATCGTCGGGGACGTTTTGAGGAAAGAGATTAGATTGGAATCGAGTTGCGTCGGCGATTTAGTTACTTCGGTTGGGTTAGTGTGTGGTAATTGTTGTGTTGATAGTAGTAGCGCGGTGTTATGTGTTGGGGGTAAAGATGGTAGGAAAGTCGCGTTTGTTGATGTTTCGAGTGCGAGCGAGATTTCTGAAATATCGACGAGTAGCGTATCTGCGTCGACTTTGTCCTACGGAAGCGCCTTGTTAGGGAAGTTTGGGTTTGGTGGAAGCGCGCAGAGAATTGCACCGATTGTTTATATATCGCCAAGACCTGTTAAGCTCGATGGTGCCTATGTAACTGTAATCGTGAGCGCAGACGGCGCGGTGACGTGCGTGACCAACGCTTCGTCTAATAACGTAGCAGCGTTTGCTTCTAATAATCAAGCGAATAGACGCGTTTTGTTTCGCATGGTTGTACCGAAAGGTGCTTTGAAGAGTGACCCAAATTCTTTTAATGTTGATATAAATGGCATACAGTCGTCGCAACAACAAGATTGGTTTGTTTCTGGAGCGCGAGCGACTGATGATGGGAGTTTAGTCATTTTCGGATACGAAGAAGGCGACGGTAGGAAACACGTCACAGCTTATACTTTTATAAGCTCAAGCGAGATTCGACGCGTTGCAACGTTTCCAATTACGAGCGCTGATTCTGTTAGAGATGTTTATTTTGTACCAGAGAGCCGCGAAATTTTTGTGCTCTTTTCTAGTAATTGCGTTTCAAAGTGGTCCGGCGTTGGTAGCGATACGCCTTCGTTGGCAATAGTTGAAACGTTAGAGGCCGATTTAGCAAGGTTTGAATCGTGGGCGATTAAAGGCGTCGGTTCTGAAGCATCTTTGCAAGCTCTGAAAATATCCTTCTTCGGATCGTTATCATCTGCAACTACAGCGGGTATTGATAAGAGTGAGATGAAGGCGTTTGCTAAAATTTTAGCATCGGAAATTGCTGAGATTGGATTAGATCATGGCGTGAGCTTAACGAGTATTCGCCGAGCGCTCGGTAATAGTAACAATGCAGATTTTTCGCAACAATTCGAAACTGACGTTTCAATTCTTGATTTCATAGCCACATCTCTAGCAACGTCTTCGCAATCAATCGAAGAGCTCATAGAGAAATGGAAAGCATTTGTTGAAGCATACGTGACCGAATGGACGTCAGGGAACTACGGTATAGCTTTTTGTTCAGTTCCTGCGGCCACTTCGCAAAGTTCAAAATCATCATCTGCTGCTGAATTGTTATTTTTACGAAAAAGTGGCGTCAGCGTTCTTCCAACAAAAATCGACGTTTCTTCTCAATCTGGAACAACAATGCGATTTAAAAACGACTCAGTTGAAAGTACAGTTTCTTTGCTTTCTCGAGCGGCAGGGAATTCCATCGAGCGCATGGCGACGTTGCTAGGATGTAATTTTTGTGGTCTCGAGAATCGTGAAGCTGTCGATTGGCTAGAAGTTGCCGCCTCTGAAGCTACTGGGTTCGGAAAAGTTACTTCTATCAACACAAGCAATTGCAACGCAAAAGATATAATGTTTAGAGATCAGCGACGATTGCTACAAAGACAAACTATTTTATCATTGAGAAAATCTTGGGAATCTTTGATGGTAAATGATGCCGATTTAGGAGCATGCGTTGAAAGTATTGAACTCGCGTTGTCGCAAAGTGTTTTTGATATTGCGTCTTCTCCGCCATCAAGTACGGAATCTCTCGCATCAGCGAAAACTCTGCGTATGGTAGCCCATAAAGCGTTCGGTTTTGTCATCTTTCTCAGATTAGCATCAAAGGGTCGAGCTTATATGGTACCGAAAGAAATTTCGAATGAAGCGTTTTCTTTATTACCGCGAGTTCTTTTAGTTTTTTCGCTTTCTTCTGCGCTTTCTTCTGTTTGTGCATTAGATGCGCATACCATAGCAATACAGGCTTTTGCAAAACAACAAGGTGATCCTGCAAAGGTAGTCGTTGATCTTTTTCGCCGAGGGGAAATCGAAGCATCGGAAAGGATTGCGTTAGCATTTTTAGGAAGTGCAATACCGGGAGACTTTGAGAAAAAAACAGACGACGATGAAAGTTTAAAAGGCGAGAGACCGGCGTTGACATTTGCGCGAGCGTTGGTAATGCTTACAAAAAAATCGCAAACTTATTCTGCGGAAGCCACGCGTTTGTTTTTTCAATCGGCTTTGCGTTTAGAGAATGTTGACGATGAGGAGAATCAGATTTTAGCGGATACTGCGAGAACAATACGAGCTGCTCTCGTTGGAGCGAGACGGCCAGATACGATTTTATTCGATTCACTTGAACATTATGAAACTGTTGCATTAGCATATGAAAGCATTAGCTCTTCTCACGTTTCTCAAGCGTCGTTGAAATTTACGATCGCCGCAATTTCGGAGGCCGAACTTATTACTGAGTTCGAATCGCCCGAAGACTTCGCAAAGTTAGTTGATGCCAAAGAAAGGCTTTGGCACGCATCTCTGCGTCGCGCGTGTGAACAAAACGATTTTGTTTCCGCGTTTGTTTCAACATTATATCTTCATGACACACCAGAAGCTGCGAGGCATTCGAACTACTCCGGTGTTAGAGCTCTCGTCGCTGCAGCTTGTGATTCCATGGGCGTCGATTCTGGTGCATCGCTTGATGTCGGTAGAGTTATTAGATCGCTGCCTTTTGGTGAAGCTTTAATTGCTGTGAAGGAAACTCTCGAACGCAAATCGCGAACTCACAAATCGGCCACAAACGACGCGTCATCCTCTCAAATAGTTTCTCCGTCTGAGTTGTTATACTCTTTACACGTCGATAGATGGGAGTTGAGGGATGCAGCGCTCGTTGCCGCTCACGATGCGGTGAGAGTTGGCGAAGAATCTCGACGTAAGGTTTGCGAAGCTATGGAACAACCGCAAAATGTTCAAATTCGAAATCTCGCAATCGCATCAATTGAAAAGTATTTGCACTGTTTAGAAAAATCCTTAGCTGCGTTAGCTGCTTCTAAAAGCAGTGATAGATGTGATACTGGTGAAGGCGAGTCCTTTTTTGAGCCATCTTTTGACGATTTTGAAGAAGAAGAAGAAGAAGAAACTGGCAACGACGACAGAATCAATCTCGCGCTTTTAAAAGATAGAACGAGAAAGAAGAAAGAAATTGATTCGCGCGATTCGTCGAGCGATGAAATCATTTTTGAAAATTTGCGCATCGTGGACGATAAAATTTACAAGACGCAGAAACAGCCGAGCGACCGCTCGATTGCGTCAAATCCAAAAAGACACAAAAAGCTTCACCCGCCTACTGGCGACGATGAAATTGGTGTCGGTTCTCCATTTGCTGCAATGGCACGCCTGGTCGCACTCGTAAATGCACGGCTTATTCTGTTGAGAAATGGTGCCTTCTTGGAAGAAATTGCTATAACAAAACAAAAATTGTCAAACGTCGCCAATTTGTTTGATGAAAGAGCTGTGAAGACTGTTTATGAGAATTTATTAAGACGTGGTTTATATGACGAGTGCGCCGATCTCGTCTCGCAATGGTTTTCAAATCATGGATTGCGTGAAATCGCGTGTGAAATTGCGTGTTGCGCGGGCGCTATGGCCGCCGAGATGATTCGTAGTTCTAGCAATAAGAACAAGCTGCGGATTGGATTTCGATGCGTGAAAGTTTCGAATTCGTTATCGGATTCGTCAAGATCAGTTGCGCTTAATAATCCATGGATTTCGGCTCGAAAAGTCTGCGAAAAGTTTGAGAATGTTGAAACGAATGGAGAAATTTCATATTCAGCGTGTTTAGGCGCTTTATCCGTGAATCACGAGCTCGAGTTGCCGTCGTTCCTTACGGATAACGTGCATAGCGATAAACTCATTTCGTTATATTTAACAAAGAATCGACCAGCATGTGCGGCAAGGATTGCGTTGAAACAATTAAAAAGTTCGCAAAAGCGTAATGCGACGAAGCGAGTAAAACATTCTGCGAGCTGGATGCCTTACGATCTTTTTCAAGCAACTTTAGAAGCGTTGAAGCAACCGTTTCAATCGAAGCATATATATTTAGCGGAAGCGCTGCAAACGGCTCTTGACGTGGAAAAACAAGCAAAGGTGAAAGACGCAAAGACGCTCTTAGATCTTTTTACAATGTCATAAAGAAGAACGGAATAAATAGTTTACAAATATAGAATCATCGGTTTTTTATTGAGGACTGATATCATCAGTACGACTTAGCGAACAAACAAACCGCTTTCGCTTGTTTCCCAGTCTGAATGCAATTCCCTACAGTTTTTGGCTGCTCAAACGGAAAGCATCTTATCGTTGCACCAGTTTTCTCTTTAATTGCCTTTTCTTCATCGTCCGAACCTTCCCATGGACATCGAGCCCATTTACCTTGTTCGATTGCACTTTCTAAATCTGCCATCGTTTCGCAGTCGACGATGTTCTCGTCCCGAAACATTCTCGCCTTGTCCAACATCGCGTGTTGAATTTCGTCCAGCGTCGAGAGTACTTTCTTCACCAACGAATCTTTCTCCGCGGATACACCGAATTCTTTACCTTCTTTACCTGGAACGTCGCGGCGAGCGAGAACGCACGCATTTTTCTCAACATCTCTGGGACCGATTTCGATTCGAATGGGCACGCCTTTCATTTCCCAAAAGTTAAATTTCCAACCAGGCGATTTCGTTTCATCGGCATCAATTTTAACTCGTATTCCGGCATCTTTTAACGTTTTCGTAATGCATTCGCATGACTGCATGACGGATTCTTTATCTTTATTCTTCTGCCAAATTGGAGTGATTATGACTTGCACTGGCGCTAATTTAGGCGGTAACGTTAACCCTTTATCGTCTCCGTGCGTCATGATTACGCCACCTAATAAACGCGTACTTACGCCCCAAGAACTTTGAAAAACATTTTTTGATTTCCCGTCTTGATCTAAGAATGTCGTCTCGAACGCTTTCGCAAAGTTATCGCCCAAATCATGCGATGTACCGGCTTGTAAAGCTTTTTTATCGCCCATCATCGCCTCCATCGTAAACGTCGCTTTTGCGCCGGCGAAGCTTTCAATTTTAGACTTTTTACCAACAATGACTGGCATTGCGCATGTATTTTCGGCAAACTCAGAGTATACTTTAATCATTTCCATTGCCATTTCTCTCGCTTCTTCGGGAGTCGCATGTGCCGTATGACCTTCTTGCCAAAGAAATTCCAAAGTTCGAATAAAGGGCCTCGTTCGCATTTCCCATCTATGGACGTTACACCATTGATTTAATTTAATAGGCAAATCGCGATAGCTTTGAATCCATTGCGATAACATATGATTCACAATAGTCTCCGACGTCGGTCGAACGACCAAAGGTTCCTCTAAGGTTTTCCCTCCCCCCTGCGTGACGATCGCCAACTCTGGCGCGAACCCTTCGACGTGCGAAGCCTCTTTCGTTATAAAAGAATACGGAATCAATTGTGGAAAATAACAATTCTCAACATCTCTTTCACGGAACTCCTTATTCAAAATCTCTTGCGTCGTTTCCCACATCGCGAACCCGTACGGTCTAATAACCATCGTCCCGCGCGCCGGTCCGTAATCCGCGAGCTCACATTCGCGTATGACGTCTAAATACCACTTCCCGAAATCCTCCGTCCTCTTCGTTACTTGCGCCTCCTTCTCTTTATTACCGCCACCGCTATTCTTCGCCGTCGTCGCAGTCGCGTCGCTCTTTTTACGATCTTCGTCATCGTCGGCGTCTCGTTCTCGCTTCAATCGTAACAATATCTCAACCTCTCTCTTCACGTCCACAGATTCGTTCGTTAACCCGCTTTTCTTCATCTCCTTCACTTTCGCCGCCTGTCCCTCGATCTCATCCTCCAAGCTCGTCTTCCGATCATCGCCGCTACCGCTACTACTAAAACTCGTACTACTAAAACTCGCGCTCCTCCTCCTCACGGATAGGGACAACATTCCGCTCTTACTCTCGCCAGTTCTAGCAGCAAAAGCAGAGGCAGAAGCGGAAGCATCAACGAACGAATTCGTGACCGCATTCTTGTTCGTAAACGCTCGAACCGTTTCAGCAAATCGAGCGTTTCGAGCGCAGTACGTATCCATCGAAAACGTCTTGCCACTGATTCTTTGCAGAAACCGTGCATAGGCGCGCGCGCCAGTGCAACGACCGCAGGAGCGCGCGATCATTTTCCTGCTCTTTTTGAGCGCGATTACGAAGCGATGATCACTGCGATCGTTGCGAGCGAGATAATTGCTAGTATCAGTCCTTTGCTGCTTCGCGAGCATTTCTTATCCAAAACGAGGCAAAAGTGACGAATTCTGATATTGCGCAACGTTTTCTTGTTTTGTATCGTTTTCGTTCGCATTCGAACGAAAACGAAAACTGAACTCGTTTACTCGTGGCCGGTTCGATCCACCGAAAGGCTTCGTCGAGAGACCTTGGAACGCGGCACTGCATCCAATCGATCTTCGCACTCTCGCAGATCAGAGTAAAGTTTATCGAAACGGAAAGCGCGAGATCCGGTGCGAATCGATCTTCTTCGTTTAGATCAAAACGAAAGCTTTGACCTGCTGATGGATTTTAAATGTTCTGATCACGTCGTGGATCCATTGCGTACTCGCCGTGCTACTGTTGCGCGAGAATCACGCGACCGAAAGAGAGAGAGCGGTAAACGGTTACTGATGAGAACCACCTTGTCCGATGCGCTGCTGCTGCTGCGTCGCTCGAGAAGAATCCGTTCGATCGAGTGCGAGTGATTCGTTTTAAAACTTTTTCAATTAAAACTCTTTTTTACGTGCATGCCTGTTGGTGCCGATGAGGAATAAATTCAAAAAATGTTCACTTTTCAGT
>ERZ889217.1497-NODE-1497-length-11797-cov-11.002385_pt1 | contig 11797 bp, 8 predicted proteins | sample MGYA00521098_ERZ889217 | MGnify/ENA primary metagenome ERZ889217 (study PRJEB32303, sample SAMEA104408613) | aquatic metagenome | biome: Brackish water; feature: Pelagic; material: water | place: Baltic Sea | collected 2014-06-10T22:04:00 | depth 2,362 m ...
CAAAGGAACTTCTAAAGTCAGGTGGCACAGCCTCTGGCCCAGTTTCATTTATGCGTGGTGCAGATGCATCAGCTGGAACAATTAAGTCAGGTGGCGCAACTCGTCGCGCGGCGAAGATGGTTGTTCTAGATGTAAACCATCCAGATATCGAAGAGTTCATCGAAACCAAGGTTCGCGAAGAAGACAAAATCCGCGCACTACGTGATGCTGGCTTCGACATGGATCTTGGCGGGAAAGACATTATTTCTGTGCAGTACCAGAATGCAAATAACTCAGTTCGCGTATCAGATGAATTCATGCGCGCATATGAGAACAATGAAAAATTTGGTCTAGTCGCTCGCGCTTCAGGTGAAGTTATCGAGACCGTTGAAGCTCGTGGCCTATTCCGCAAGATGGCTGAAGCCGCATGGGCTTGTGCCGATCCAGGAATTCAATATGACGACACAATCAACGAATGGCATACAAATCCAGAGACCGGTCGCATCAATGCATCAAACCCTTGCTCTGAGTACATGTCACTTGATAACTCATCTTGTAACTTGGCATCACTAAACCTTCTTAAGTTCCTAGAATCAAATGGTTCTTTCGATACAAAGAACTTTGTAAAGGCAACTGAGCTAATTATTACCGCTATGGATATTTCGATCTGTTTCGCAGATTTCCCAACCGAACCAATCGGTGAGACAACTCGTAACTACCGTCAACTTGGAATTGGTTATGCAAACCTTGGCGCGCTACTTATGGCTTCAGGTCTTGCCTATGACTCAGATGGCGGTCGCCAACTAGCTGGCGCAATTACATCTCTTTTGACCGGAACTTCCTACCGACGCTCTGCAGAACTTGCTGGCATCGTTGGACCATATGCTGGCTTTGCTCGTAATGCACAGGCACATACTCGGGTAATGAAGAAGCATGCAAATGCCTCAGCATCAGCAAAGAGCGTTACTTCACTTGATCAAGATGTCTGGAAAGTAGCAAATAAGGAGTGGGAGAAGGGCTTAGAGATTGGCGATAAGAATGGCTGGCGCAATGCGCAAACCTCTGTTCTTGCCCCAACCGGAACAATTGGCTTGATGATGGATTGCGATACAACAGGTATCGAGCCAGACCTTGCTCTAGTTAAGTTTAAGAAGCTTGTTGGTGGCGGTTCAATGCAGATCGTGAACCAGACAATTCCGCAGGCGCTTAAGAAGCTTGGTTACTCAGATGAGACCAACGAGGCGATTGTTGAATACATCGGCGAGAACGGAAATATCATCGACGCTCCTGGCCTAAAGCCAGAGCACTATGACATCTTTGATTGCGCAATGGGAATTCGTTCAATCTCAGCAATGGGCCACGTAGAGATGATGGCTGCTTGTCAACCATTCCTATCTGGTGCAATCTCAAAGACAGTTAACCTGCCTTCAGATGCAACAGTTGCTGAAATCGAAGAGGTTTATTACAAGGGTTGGAAGCTTGGCCTAAAGGCGCTCGCTGTTTATCGCGATAACTGCAAGGTCGGTCAACCACTATCTGATTCAAAGGGTGCACCAACAGATGCTGTGGCAGAAGCAATTCACCCAACAGCAACCCGCAAGCGTCTACCTAAGTCACGTCCATCAATCACAACATCATTTATGGTTGGCGGCGCCGAGGGTTATATGACAGCTGGTGCCTATGCAGATGGCGCACTTGGCGAGGTCTTCCTAAAGCTTGGCAAGCAGGGTTCAACTCTTGCCGGCGTAATGGATGCCTTCTCAATTGCAGTTTCTATCGGATTACAATACGGGGTTCCACTAGAGACATTCGTAGAGAAGTTCACCAATCTACGCTTCGAACCAGCGGGCATGACAGATGATTCAGATATTCGCATGGCGCAATCCATGATGGATTACATCTTCCGTCGTCTGGCACTTGATTACTTACCATTCGAATCTCGCACCGCGATGGGTCTCTACACATCATCAGAGCGTCAACGCGCACTAGATACTGGCGAATACACTCCAGATCCATCAGCGATCAAGGAGATTGTTGCAGCAGCAGCGCAATCAGCTTCCTTCAAGCCAGTTGCAAAAGCTCCAACTGCAACCAAGAGCGTTGAAGTGAAGATTGAAAGTGCACCAGCTGGTCAAGGTGTTGGTTCATCGATGGAGTTATTTGAGAAGATGAGCGGCGTTAAGTCTGATGCACCTCTATGTATGACATGCGGTGTAAAGATGCGTATGGCTGGCTCATGCTTCGTCTGCGAAGGTTGTGGAAACACATCTGGTTGCTCATAAAAGCTTAACTACTAATTAGTGGGCCCTCTGTTAGAGATAACAGGGGGCCCACTTCTTGTCGAAAAGGTATTTCTTCTAAATGGCGAGACTTACTCGTATGGTACCATTTCTCGTACCACTCAGGAGAGGCGTCAAATAATGGCTATAACCGCATCACAGGCTCGAGCCCAACTATTTCCATTAATTGAGCAAGTCAATGAAGATATGAAGCCGGTTGTCATAACTTCCAAGGGCGGAAACGCAGTGCTTATCTCAGAGAGTGAATATGAATCCATGATTGAAACCACCTATCTACTTTCGACACCAGCAAATCGAGAATGGCTACTTGATTCATTGGCCCAGGCAGATCGCGGTGAAACCACGCGAATGGAATTTCCTATTGTGGCTTCGGCTACTCCAAAAGTTAAAACTCGCAAAGCCAGACAACGCACTTAGTGCCACGCAAGGCAAAACTCACCCAGGTCGAACAGACCAAAAGGGCTGCAGAAGATATTCAATATTGGATTGAGAGCGGAAATAGCAAGAAACTTACGAGAATAAATGCGTTAATTTATGGTTGCCTTCAGGACCCTTACTCTGGAATCGGCGTTCCAGAGCAATTGAGATTTCAAGATGAGGCTACATATTCAAGAAGAATCGATAAGAATCATCGCTTGGTCTACCGGGTTCGCGCTTCAACTCTAATAGTTATTTCGGCACGCTTTCATTATGAAAAATAATAGCGAGATAGGGTTGCCGGTGTGATTGAAAATGATTGAGAAGATGCGAAAGGCCCTAGACGCAGCCGTTGAGGCTATTGGTGGTCAGCCACGTGAAGGCCAGATTGAGATGGCAGAGGCCGTTGCAAATGCACTCTCAAACCGTCACCACCTGCTGGTCCAAGCTGGAACCGGCACCGGAAAATCACTTGCCTATTTAGTGCCGGCACTTGTGCATGGTAAAAAAGTTTTAGTTGCAACAGCGACCCTTGCCCTACAGAGACAATTAGTTGAACGTGATTTACCAAAGATTAAGGGCGCCCTTGAAAAAGAGCTCGGCCGCGAACTAACTTTTGCGGTTTATAAAGGCGTTGGAAACTATTTATGTTTGCAGAAAATGAACAGTGCCGAGCAAGATCCTGACAGCGAAGTTTTGCTAGAGATTGGCAGCCTAGAGAAAGATGCAAAACGGCTGCGGGCTTGGGCGCAAACACCCGGGATCTCTGGCGATCGCGATGATGCCCCAGATGTTGATAGGCGGGTCTGGTATGCAAACTCAGTCTCGGGCCGTGAATGTATCGGTAAGGATGACTGCGCATTTGGTTCACAATGTTTTGCAGTAAATGCAAAGGCGAAGGCGCAGACCGCCGATGTGGTCGTAACAAATCACACTCTTCTTGCAATTGAGATTGTTGACTCACATCCGATTCTGCCAGAGCGCGATGCTGTAATTTTGGATGAGGCCCACGAATTTATGGACCGCACAACCCAAGCTGTTACTGAAGAGCTAACAGTCGCCCGCGTCGAACGCGCAGCAAAGATGGCAAAGAGGCACCTACCGGGCAAAGCTTCAGATGCATTTGGAAAAGCTGCAGATGTATTTGCACAAGCTTTAACTGATTTTGCCTCAGATGTTCGAAGTGATCCGACAAAAGCAGGGCGCCTGCCGGAGCTTCCATCGCAATTAGAGGCACCAATCCGTAAAGTTAAAGAGTGCGCACAAGCCGTTGTTGCACTGATCAATGCAGATTCTGATGTTATAAACCCTGATTCGATGGCCGAGCGTGCACGAGTTAAGGGTGCTACCAGTGAGGTGCAACAGACCGCAACTAAGATGCTAAAGCCAAGTGGGCATCAGGTCATGTGGTTTGAGCCGACATATTCCACTCTCTATTTAGCGCCACTATCTGTTTCGCAAGTTCTGCGCGCAAATCTACTTACCGAGACCCCAGTAATCGCCACAAGTGCAACGCTCTCGGTCGGAAAGTCATTTGATGCAATCGCAAAATCAATTGGTTTTGTCGTCAATGGCTCAAGTGGTGAAGATGAAGATTCTGAAGATGAATTTGAGGAAGGCGAGATCGATCCAGCAAATGTTCAGATGCTAGATGTTGGCTCGCCCTTTGATTTTGCCAAGCAAGGTGCTCTCTATCTACCAAGAGATATCCCAGAGCCAGGTCGCGATGGGCCAAGCAGGGAGGCGCTAACCGAACTAGCCGAATTAATTGATGCGGCTGGCGGTCGCACCCTTGCCCTCTTCTCCTCTTGGCGTGGCGTTGAGATGGCAGATGAATATTTACGAAAGGCCTTAGCCGAATTAGAAATTCCAATTATTACCCAGAGGCGCGGGGATATCGTCGGTACTTTAGTTGAGCGCTTTGCAAAAGATCCAAAGTCAATTCTGCTCGGAACAATTTCACTCTGGCAGGGAATCGATGTTCCCGGCCCATCATGTACTTTGGTCGCGATCGATCGAATTCCATTTCCAAGGCCAGATGAACCAGTCATGAGTGCGCGCGCAGCTGAAGCAGATGCCGCTGGCGGAAGTGGCTTTATGCAAGTTTCACTGCCACGCGCTGCGCTCTTGTTGGCGCAGGGGACTGGACGTTTAATTAGATCAGTCGATGATAGGGGAGTCGTTGCAATTCTAGACTCTCGAATTGTTACCAAGCGTTATGGATCTGTTCTATTAAACTCAATGCCACCATTTTGGCGAACAAGTGATGGCGCCGTGATTCGAGAGTCGTTAAAGCGGTTAAATAAAGATTATCTCGAGGCGGGCAAGTAAGGCGGGCCAACTCTTTGCAAAGCTTGGATGTAGAACTTTCTTCTCAACATCATCAAATTTGACCCACTCAACTTGCAGCGATTCATCATTCTGTTCGTGGGCAACTAAGTTTGCATGCGCATTTGCAATGACAGTGTCATATCTCCACCCATTGTGCTCATCGCCAAATGTTTCAATGGGATCAACTAAGTTTGTATGAATCCCAATCTCTTCTTGTGCTTCACGCAGCGCAGCTTCAATCACAGTCTCGTGAGAATCTCGGGCGCCACCAGGAATTCCCCAAGTGTCACCATTGTGAACCCAAGGAGCTCGATGCTGCATCAAAATTGTTCTATCTCGGACAAGAAGTAATCCGGCTGCGCCATTTAAGCCCCAATGGCGATTACCACATGGACATTGAACCCACCCATCACCATCTCTATGCGCCACGGCTCTAGGTTTACACACCCATAGCTTTTCCACAATTTAAAGAGCAAAGTTTCTGGCAACTCAGCAATCGCCCTACCTTGCACGGATGCCCACATATCTAACTCGCCTAATTCCACTGGCTTCTATAGTTCTTCTGCAAATACCTACCGCTATTCCTGCATCAGCAGCGCCCAACTGCACAATTAAGGTCTGCGTAAAAGTTTATACCGACCCAAAAACTGGAAAGTTAATTATCTCGGCCAAACAGAATGGCAGTAGTACGAAACCAAAGCCGACTCCGGCCGTTACTGCGAAGCCGACCGTGGCTCCTAAGCCAATTCCGAAGCCAACGCCAAAACCGACTCTGGTGCCATCCCCTAAACCAACACCTACGCCAAAACCGAGCATTGTTGTAAGTAAAAAGTATCTGCCAAAGCCAGTTGTAAAGCTCTCACTCTCAGATCAACTTGCCCAATTAATTCCTATGAAAGATATCTTTCATCAGCCAAGTACTCGTGCGTTGGTACAAGTCCCAGTTAATTTCTGGACTACGACGCCTGAAACTTTTAAGACATCTGTTGTGATGCTCGGAGTTCCGATTACTGTCTATCTTGCACCTACTTACTTATGGGACTTTGGCGATGGCACAATTTTGCAGACCAAATTACGGGGCGGGCCCTATCCAGATACAAGTATTCGTCACACCTACAGAGGCGCTGGAACATATTTTTCCTCCCTAACTATTTCCTGGAAGGGTTCATGGAGCGCATCTGGCAATACAAGCGCAGTAAGTGGTGGCGCGATAATTCAGAGGCTATTTAGCCAAGTAAATGTAGTTGGAGCACCTTCAAAATATATAAATTAACCACAAGGCGGGTATCTCCACAATCGCTGAATATTTAACGACTTGATCTTTAGCAAAGAGCAATTCTTCGCGCTATGACAACACTTACATCACCACATGATTTATTAGCAGCAGTTCCTTTCTTAATTGGATACCATCCAACAAATTCCTTAGTAGTTATAGCCTTGCGAGAAGAGGCGGTGGGAATGGCTATGAGAATAGATTTTCCTGAAGATTTAGAGGCAGGCCAACTAGATGAGCTGGCTGATCATCTAATTGCCGAAAGAGCCGATGGCGCCCTCATAGTTGCTTACCTGCCAGAAGAAGTCATCGACAGCCAGTACCTATTAGAACCACTTCGTGAAGCAATTGAACTTCGAAATCTAAGCGTTAGAGAGTGCTTAGAGGTACGTTCTGGTAGATGGCGCTCAGTACTCTGTGAAGATCTAACTTGTTGTCCTAAGAGTGGAAACTTGCTCCCCGAATACAATACTTCCCGGATCACTGCCGAACAGGTTGCAAATGGAAAACCACTTCCATATGTCGGGATTGAACAATTACGAGAATCCATTGCTCCAGTTGATGGCGATGCCGAACTTCGAGCTCTGATAGATCTCGTTCCAGAGATTGACTATGAATCGGGCGAGCACTTGAAGGATCAGCGCGCAGGGGCACTCGCCTTCAATGATTTAGTCGAAATATTTACTCGAGAAGGTATCTGCTTGGATAAAGTGTTAATTGCTCTAGTTCTGGTCCGCTTGCGAGATCTTCAAGTTCGCGATTATGCAATGGGCGTTACCGATGGCGAGAATATAGATGGGCTCTGGGCAATGTGGCGCTGGTTGCTGCGGATTGCACCATCGGAATATGTTGCACCAGTGGCTTCGTTATTTTCTGCAATCTGTTATGAACGGGGAGATGGGGCACTTGCCGCAAAATCCTTGGATCGAGCTCTAGTCGATGACCCCAGGTATCCCTTAGCAAAGTTGCTTCGCAGGGTTTATTCGGCAGGTTGGCCACCTGAGAGTTTTGCCAATATGCGTCGAGATCTGCACCCGAAAGTTTGTGCCGCACTCTTTAGCGAGTAGCCTAATCGCATGATTATTGGTATTCCAAAAGAGCTAAAAAATAATGAATTTCGAGTTTCAGCGACGCCATCTGGCGTACATGCACTAGTTCAAGCAGGTCACCAAGTGATCGTAGAGTCTGGCGCCGGAATCGGATCTGCTATTACTGATTCGAATTTCATCTCAGTAGGGGCGAGAATTACTGAGAGCGTTGAAGACCTGTGGAGAGAGGCAGATTTAATCCTAAAGGTTAAAGAGCCGTTACCTATTGAATATCCTCGTATGCGAAAAGGGCAGGTTCTCTTTACATATCTACACCTAGCTGCCTCGCGAGAATGTACTGAGGCGATTATCAAATCTGGAACTACAGCGATAGCGTTTGAAACAGTTGAGATAAATGGCCAGCTCCCGCTACTTGCTCCGATGTCAGAGGTTGCAGGACGAATGTCTATTCAAGTTGGAGCCGCCGCGCTACAGAAACCTGCAGGTGGCCGAGGCGTATTGCTGGGTGGAGTCCCAGGTGTTGCCCCAGCAAAAGTTGTAGTCCTTGGGGGCGGGGTTGTCGGAGTTTCAGCTGCAACCATGGCGCATGGAATGCGAGCTGATGTAACTATTCTGGATCTGGATCTAAATCGCCTGCGTTATATCGATGAATTATTTGCTGGCCAGGTAAGAACAATTGCTTCATCGGCCTTTGCAATCCAAGAACAGTGCATGGCAGCTGATTTAGTTATTGGCGCAGTACTTGTTCATGGTGCTAAGGCACCAAAACTTGTCAGTAATGATTTAGTCTCCAAGATGAGGCCTGGTTCAGTACTTGTAGATGTTGCTATTGACCAAGGGGGATGCTTCGAAGGCTCAAAGGCGACCACACACTCAGATCCAACATTTAAAGTACATAACTCACTTTATTATTGCGTCGCAAATATGCCTGGAGCAGTGCCAGCTACCTCAACTGCCGCACTAGCAAATGCCACAATCAAATACGCCTTGGCTATCGCCAATAAGGGATGGCAGGGGGCCTGTGCCGATGATCCAGCCCTTGCTCGTGGACTAAACGCGCATGAGGGTGAGATTAGGTATCAGTCGATAGCTACCGCTCACGGGCTGTAACAATTCCGTAACAAGCATTTGGCATTATCTCTCCCATGCCTTCCAATAATTTTCATAGTGATGAGATAAGCAAGCAAGAAGAGTTTGTAATGCGCACTTTAGAGGAGCGCAATATTCGATTTGTGCGCCTCTGGTTCACAGATGTTCTTGGCTTTCTAAAATCAGTTGCAATTGCTCCCGCAGAGCTAGAGAACGCCTTTCAAGAGGGTATTGGATTTGATGGTTCGGCAATTGAGGGCTTTGCAAGAATTACTGAGTCGGATATGTTGGCAAAACCAGATGCTGCAAGTTTCACAGTGCTTCCTTGGCGCACTGCAAATCCAGGCGCAGCGAAGATGTTCTGCGACATAACGATGCCAGATGGAACGCCATCATCTGCCGATCCAAGAAATGTTTTAAAGCGGGTACTGCGCAGAGCGGCAGATATGGGATACACCTGCTACACACATCCGGAGATGGAATTTTTCTTATTTAAAGGCGCGCCAGAAAAGTCAACTGTGCCAGTACCGGTTGATTCGGCTGGATATTTTGATCAGACACAATCTGTAGTTGGCCATGATTTTCGCAGACAGGCAATTACGATGTTAGAGGCAATGGGAGTTTCAGTTGAATTCTCACACCACGAGGGTGCGCCAGGGCAGCAAGAGATAGATCTGCGTGATGCTGATGCACTTACAACTGCAGATAACATTATGACCTTTCGCCATGTAATTAAAGAGATCGCTCTCGAACAAGGATTTCACGCATCATTTATGCCAAAGCCATTTACTGAACATGCAGGTTCTGGAATGCATACACACTTCTCACTCTTTAAAGGTGAAGAGAATGCCTTTCACGAAGAGGGCGCTGAGTTACAACTTTCAGCTCTCGGTAAATCTTTTATCGCCGGCATCTTGAAGCATGCGCGCGAATTTACTGCGATTACAAATCAGTGGGTTAACTCGTATAAGCGTTTAAGTGGTGGCGGTGAAGCTCCATCTCTAGTTGATTGGGGCCACAACAATCGCAGCGCGCTAGTGAGAATTCCTGCATATAAGCCTAAGAAAGAGAACAGCACTCGAGTTGAAATTCGCTCACCAGACTCAGCATGTAATCCATATCTTGCCTTTGCCGTAATTCTGGCGGCAGGCTTGAAGGGAATTGAAGAGAGTTACGAACTGCGCCATGAAGAAAACCCAGAACTACTTCCAACTAATTTGGAGGAGGCAATCTTGGCTATGGAGTCGAGCGTATTTGTTAAAGAGGCGCTGGGTGAGGATGTATTCGAGTATGTACTGCGAAACAAGAAGGCCGAATGGGCCGATTATCGCCGACAGGTAAGTGCTTATGAGCTAGATAGATATCTGCCGGTTCTCTAGGTTATAGTAAGCAGATGCGCAACACTCTCAATTTAGGACTCCTCCTATGTTGCCGCAACGGGGCTAATTAACCGGCTCCCCTGTTGCGGAGTTTGGTTTTGCCGGAAAACCAACCAGACAAAGCAAAAACAAGAGGAGTAATAAAATGAATTTTCCAAAGCAACAACCTTCGACAATGCCGATCCATCGCTATGCGCCATTTATTCCTGTCGATTTAACGGATAGAACCTGGCCAACTCGCCGAATCGAAATTGCACCAAAATGGTGTTCGGTGGATCTACGCGATGGCAATCAAGCACTTATCGATCCTATGGATTCAACGCGTAAACTTGCGATGTTTAAGTTACTAGTCGAGATGGGCTACAAGGAGATTGAAGTCGGTTTCCCAAGTGCCTCACAGACCGATTTTGATTTCGTCCGTAAAATTATTGAAGATGGTCTGATTCCAGATGATGTAATCATTCAGGTCTTAACTCAAGCTCGCGAGAATCTAATTGCTCGAACCTTTGAATCCCTAAAAGGTGCAAAGCAGGCGGTAGTACATCTCTATAACTCAACATCGACCTTGCAGCGCCGCGTCGTCTTTGGCCTAGATAAAGATGGCATAAAAAAGATCGCAGTAGATGGCGCAAAATTATGCAAGAAGTATGAGGAGAGCGTTCCGGGAACGATTATCTCCTATGAATATTCTCCAGAGTCATACACTGGAACCGAACTCGAATTCGCACTGGAAGTTTGTGATGCGGTAAATGACATCTGGAAGCCGACGCCAGAGCACAAGACAATCATTAATCTTCCAGCGACTGTTGAAATGGCAACCCCAAATGTATATGCCGATTCGATTGAATGGATGCATCGCAATCTTAAGTATCGCGATTCGATTGTTCTTTCACTCCATCCACATAATGATCGCGGAACCGGAGTAGCTGCAGCCGAACTTGGATATATGGCAGGTGCTGATCGAATCGAGGGAACCCTCTTTGGCAATGGTGAGCGCACCGGAAATGTCTGTCTAGTAACTCTTGGCTTAAATCTATTTAGTTATGGAATCGATCCTCATATTGATTTTTCAGATTTAGATGAGGTTCGTCGTACCGTCGAATATTGCAACCAACTTCGAGTCCCAGAGCGCCACCCGTATGGCGGTGACTTAGTATTTACTGCATTCTCGGGCTCACACCAGGATGCAATCAAGAAGGGCTTCGAGCATTTAGAGAAGGATGCAAAGAGCGCCGGTAAGCATGTTCACGAAATTACCTGGGCGGTTCCATACCTTCCAATCGATCCTAAAGATATTGGTCGCTCATATGAAGCAGTTATCAGAGTTAATTCGCAATCTGGCAAGGGTGGAATTTCATATTTAATGAAGAATGATTATCACCTCGATCTACCTCGCCGACTACAGATTGAATTTAGCCAGGTCGTGCAGAACCACACAGATGAACAAGGCGGCGAATTTAGCGCAGGCGATCTCTGGCGGATCTTTGAAGATGAATATCTTCCTGCTGAACAGAATAAGTGGGGACGTTTTAAGTTAAAGGCGCTTTCGCAATCCTCAAATCTAGATGAGGATGCCAATCTAACTGTTCAGCTTCTAGAGAAAACGGAAGGATCAGAGGCTTCAGAGCTTAGAGAGTTATCTGGTTCTGGAAATGGTCCGATTGCGGCATTTGTAAATATTATGAATGCGTATCTATCGGAATCAGAGATTCGAGTTCTAGATTATTACGAGCATGCGCTATCAGCAGGAGGCGATGCCAAAGCGGCTGCATATCTAGAGTGTGAAGTAGCAGGTCGAGTTTTCTGGGGCGTTGGAATCGACCCAAGCACTACGACTGCCTCACTAAAGGCGGTCGTGTCTGCCGTAAATCGAGGACTTCGCGCCTAAAAATCGCTACGGTAACTTCCGTGGCCGTCTATCGTGATCAAGCAGTCGTACTGCGTACGCAGAAACTTGGCGAGGCAGATCGCATAATCACT
>ERZ889217.1498-NODE-1498-length-11784-cov-11.176315_pt1 | contig 11784 bp, 13 predicted proteins | sample MGYA00521098_ERZ889217 | MGnify/ENA primary metagenome ERZ889217 (study PRJEB32303, sample SAMEA104408613) | aquatic metagenome | biome: Brackish water; feature: Pelagic; material: water | place: Baltic Sea | collected 2014-06-10T22:04:00 | depth 2,362 m ...
GTGCGCGAGAAGTGCATCGCTGGTGCTACAAAACTTGGCGCCCAACTCCGCTAACTCGCCACCAGTTCAACCAAGCCAGCCTCGGGTGATGAAGGCGCGGCGTATTTCTGCGAGCACCAAACCCGGTCGACGCGTAATTTCGGCCCAAGTAAAATGTAGAACCAGCCAACCTTTGCTTTGTAGGAACGAGTCTCGTCGCGCTGCCCGCGCGAAATACGCTGATGAGTCCACCTTGCCCCAACCGTCGCATTCCAAGACAATTTTCCAACTTAGCCACGCGAAGTCGACACGATAAGAGCCAATTTCCAGTTGAGTCACGAAGTCGCTAAAGGGAGTACCGACCAGCAGCGATTGCATCCGAAGTTCAAGAACTGATTCGGCAACATCATCGGTGTACGGCCATTCAGCAAGCAGTTTTCGTACTGCGCCAATTCCAGTGCGTCCATGTCTTGAGTGTTGGGCCACAGCAGCGATCAGACGGTCTCGAGAAATGTGACCAGCGAAGAGCATGCGTTCAGTCATTGACTGAAGTGCGTACGGCGCGACTGCAGCGAAGTCAATAATGGTTCGTGAGGGGATGGTCGTGCGGATTGCGAGTCGACGAATCGGTGAGAGGTTGTGCATGTCACGCGGTGAGTGTGAGGTCATACCTGGTGTCGCAGCGCTGTGGGAACGCCCGCTGACGATTATGTCAATCTCGTCGGCTTCAGCAAGATTCCAGCAATCCCAGAGAAACGCAGCGGTGCGGTGTGAAGCGATGCCACGTCCGGTATCCGCCAATGTCGCTGTTGTGATGCGTTGCAACAGCGAATTACTCGAACCTGGCAGAAGAAAGGTATTGCCCTGATGGGCGATGAGATGGCCCTTTTTCTTGAGTGTTTGCAACTGTTTAGGAGAGACGCCGATCCCCGAAAGTTGGTGACGTCCGATGACGCCGTGCTGTTTTGTGGCTATTTGGTGGATTGATCGTAAGTTCACTCTCAGGTGTGGCTATATCGTCCTGTGATTCGGCGATCATCCTTGGTGGAACTGGTGGCGAGTTATACCCGAAATCGGGTATAACTCGCCACCAGTTCCACCAATTAGTTGAGGGTGGGATCGCTTGGACAGTCAGCCAGCCAACTGGCTTCACCTTTTTGTCGACGCAAAACTGTTTCCCATAAATCCTCGGGAGTCTGCGTGAATACATCACTCACGAGTGCATTCAGCACCAACCACCCGCCACCTTCAAGTTCGGCATCAAGTTGTTGGGGGCCCCATCCGGCGTAACCGTGAAAGATACGGAGCAAACTTGGGCGAGGTTCCAATAGGGCGGGATCGCAGTCAAGGTCAATCGGGGCCACGCAATCCACAGACACGAAAGTTTGGCCGTCGGGAGTTTTCCCAGGAATCATCCCGAGGGCGATCAAGGCATGAGTTTCGACTGGTCCGCCACTAAAAAGTACTTGGGGTTGAGTCAAGAGATCCACCCACGAGTCAAGTTCGATCCTGAGCTCATTGCTGGAACGGTTCAGCATGAGACCTAATGCACCACCTTCGTTATGTTCCAAGATGTACAGCACGCTGCGGTCGAAGTTGGGGTCAGTCAGGGGCGGGGCCGCAACTAAAAGTCGGCCTTTCGTTGATGGTAGCGAGAAACCACGAGCACGGGCCATCTGTCCATGTTCTCACGCTTGTTGTCTAAGCGCAGTTACGAGCGCGCCAGTAAGGTCGTTGTATTCCTATTCATCGGACTGTATGATTATTCCCCGTGAGTACAGCAATCAAAAAAGTCGCCATTATCGGGGCCTCGGGATATACCGGGGTTGAACTGATGCGCCTGATCGCGGGTCACCCGAACCTCGAGTTGGTGCTTGCCACGGGCGATAGCCAGGCTGGGTCGCTCATCTCCTCGTTGTATCCCAGTTTGGCGGGGTCCTACCCTGAGAAGGTCTTCGCCGACTCGGACCCGACCACTTTGACCCACCAAATCGCTCAACAAGTTGACGGCGTAGATGTGGCCTTTCTTGGAATCCCGCATGAAGCGAGTCTTGCCCTGGCGCCAGTTCTCGTTGGCAAAGTTGGATGCGTGGTCGATCTTTCGGCTGCCTATCGCCTGCAAGACGCTTCGGCGTATCCCAAGTGGTATGGATTCACTCACGACCAACCCGATCTTCTCGCGCAAGCTGTCTACGGACTTCCCGAACTGCATAGGAAGCAACTTGTTGGCGCCCAGTTGGTTGCAACTCCTGGTTGTTATGTCACGGCTGCGACTTTGGCTCTTGCTCCGCTAGTGCGATTGGGGCTGATCAGCAATTCCGGAATCATCGTCGACGCGGCCAGTGGCGTATCTGGTGCCGGTCGCCAAGCCAAGCAGTCCAACAATTTCACCACGGTGAACGAAGACATGAATGCTTACGGATTACTTGATCATCGACATACACCTGAGATGCAAGAGCAGATCGGCGCGCAAGTTCTGTTCACGCCGCATCTCGTGCCAATGAATCGGGGGATCCTGGCAACCTGCTACGCCCGACCCACCGACCCCAGCCACACCTCAACGGAGTCCTTGCTCGCAGCCTTAAAAAAGTTTTATGCTGACGAACCATTTGTCGTGGTGCGTGAGCAATCTCCATCAACCAAAGCCACGCTCGGCTCAAACGCGGTACATATCACTGCGCGTTTCGACGAGAGAACTGGATATGTCATCGTCGTTAGTGCCTTAGACAACTTGTGCAAGGGTGCTTCGGGTGGTGCAGTGCAAGCAGCCAATGTGGCCCTTGGGCTTTCAGAGACCGCTGGTCTGACTTCGATAGGGGTGTATCCATGAGTGCGCAAAGTAATGTGTCATTGACGACGGTGCTGAGTCCCGAGTCGCGGGCTGCGGTGCTGATTGAAGCATTACCGTACATTCGCCGCTTTGCCGACAAAGTTGTTGTCGTGAAATACGGCGGCAACGCCTTAGCCGGAGGCTCGCAAGCCGATGCCTTGGCGCTTTTTGCTGAAGATATCGTGTTGATGCGACTTGTTGGTCTCAAGCCAGTTGTTGTCCACGGTGGTGGACCGCAAATCAGTGCTCTGATGACGCGCTTAGGTAAAACAACGGAATTCCGTAACGGTCTGCGGGTGACCGATGCCGAGACCGTTGATATTGCGCGGATGGTTCTAAGTGGACAAGTCAATCCGCAAATTGTGGCAGCAATAAATGTTCATGGGCGATTCGCTGTCGGCGTCAGCGGTGGGGATGCCGCCTTAATTACTGCGAGTGCTAAGGATCCAGAACTTGGTTTCGTTGGTGACGTAGAGAAAATCAACCCTGGAATTTTGCAACGCCTACTTGACGACGAGTTTGTTCCCGTTGTCGCCACGATCGGCGTTGATGCAAGCGGTCAGGCCTACAACATCAATGCTGACACCGTTGCTGGTGCTATTGCAGAGGCGTTAGGTGCCGAAAAGTTGGTGTATCTCACCGACATTGAAGGACTGCGACGCATAGTCACTGACGCTGAGAGTTTGATCCGTCAAACAACGCCAGACGAACTCGATGAACTGATGAAAGATGGAACGATCGCTGGGGGAATGATTCCTAAGGTCGAGAGTTGTGTTCGTGCTGTGCGCAACGGAGTCAAACGCGCCCACATTTTAGATGGTCGGATCCCTCACGTTTTATTGCTCGAGTTGTTTACTGATTCGGGTATCGGAACGATGGTCGAAGCCAAGAAATTCGCAACCCCAGGAGTCGTGTCATGAGTGCGCATATGTTTGCAACTGCTGGTCAGCCGCACTGTCCGTTTATGCCTGTCTTTGGTGCTCCGGCAGTGATGTTTGAACGGGGTTTAGGGACTGAACTATGGGACACCGATGGCAAGCGTTATCTTGATTTCTTATCGGGTATAGCTGTTGTCTCACTTGGACACAGCAATCCAGTCATTGCCTCAGCGGTGTCTGAGCAATTAAATACTTTGCTCCATGTGAGTAATTTTTTCGCTAATCCAATGGCTACCAAAGCCGCACTAGCGATCAACGAGTTGATGTTTGAAGCCTCGGGCGCACATGGTCAAGTATTCTTGTGCAACAGCGGGGCAGAAGCCAACGAGGCTGCTCTTAAGTTGGCGCGAAAATTTGGTGGCCGCGGACGTCATGTTGTGATATCGGCATTGGGTAGTTTCCACGGTCGCACTTTGGCTGCCTTGGCGGCAACTGGACAGCCCGCCAAACACGAGCCTTTCCAACCGATGCCTGATGGTTTTCGCCACGTTCCATTCGGTGATCTTGCGGCACTTACAGCAGCCATTGATCCGAGCGTGGCAGCGATTCTCATTGAGACCGTGCAGGGTGAGGGCGGGGTCATCCCCGCATCAAAGGAGTATCTCCAAGGGATCAGGAGCCTGTGCGATGAGCGTGGCCTTTTGATGATGATTGACGAAGTTCAGACTGGCATGGCGCGAACGGGCGAGTGGTTTGGTTTTCAACATGCCGGCGTGGTGCCTGATGTAGTGACACTGGCAAAAGCGTTAGGCAACGGTTTCCCCGTTGGTGCATGTTGGGCCAAACAAGAAGTAGCAGCGGTCTTTCAACCTGGTGATCATGGCTCAACCTATAGCGGTACGGCGATAGCCGGAGCAGCGATTTGCGCAGTCATTAATCAGATGCGTGACATCAATGCTCCAGTCTTGGCGCGTGATAAAGGTCTGTATCTCGCTGAAGAATTATCCAAGGTTGCGGGAGTTGTCGAAGTACGCGGGCAAGGCCTTTTACGGGCAGTTGAATTAGGACCGAACCGAGATGCTAAAGCGGTGTATCTGGAACTCTTGAATCAGGGCGTCGTCACCAACGCGGTGAATGCCACATCATTGCGACTTGCTCCACCAATCACTGTGTCGATTGCCGAAATGGATGAAGTGATTGCCAAGATCGCAACTGTTCTAGCCAAAGGAGTCGGCCTCAGTGCCACCGTGGCATGAAACACTTACTGAACATCACCGATCTGGACATTGACGAGATTCATCAAGTTCTTGAGTTAGCTCAATGTCAGCCCTCAAGTCTTGGTTATCCACTGCGTTCCAGCGAGGGCACGCCTATCGGTGCCGCTCTGATTTTTGAAAAGCCATCCAATCGAACGCGACACAGCATGGAGATCGCCGTCGTGCAACTCGGTGGACATCCGATTTATACCCGTGGCGAAGAAGTCGGTCTCGATACTCGTGAGCCAGTTGAAGATGTGGCGCGAATTATGTCTGGCTATCACGGCTTGATCGCTGCCAGAGTTTTCAAACATGGGATTGTCGAGCGCCTTGCAAGTGCAAGTTCAGTGCCCGTTATCAATATGTTGAGCGATTTTTCTCATCCTCTGCAGGGTCTTGCTGACGCTTTGACAATGGTGCAAGAGTTCGGAAGTCTGAGTGGAAAAACTGTGGCTTATGTCGGCGATTACAACAATGTGGCGCGTTCACTAGGGGAGATTTGCGTGATCCTTGGCGCTCATTATCGACTCGCCTGTCCTGAGGGATATGACGCTTCAAGCGATGAGTTGCAACGCATCTCGTCTTTGGGATCAGGATCCATTGAACAATCTTCTCGAGCACAAGAAATTGTCGCTGGGGCACATGCTGTGCACACAGATACTTGGGTGTCGATGGGTCAAGAGGCCGAGAAGGCTCAACGTCTAGAAATCTTTGGGGCTTTTTCAGTCACTGCACAGATGATGGCATTGACCGCTGCACACTCAATCTTCATGCATTGCCTTCCTGCCTATCGCGGCTATGAGGTGACGGCTGAAGTCATTGATGGTTCTGCGAGCAGAGTTATTCAGCAAGGTCACAATCGTCTCCATGCCTCACGGGGCGTGATTGCACACATGTTGGGAGTCAAACTATGAGCACCAAGGCACAACGTCAGCAACTGATTGTCACCTTGATCTCGCAGCAAGCCGTCACCAATCAACCTGCGTTGGTCGAACTTTTGCTCAGTCACGGTATCAGCGCAACTCAAGCCACGGTTTCGCGCGACCTTGAGGACTTAGGGGCAGTCAAGGTCCGTGTTCCAGGTGGTGACACGGTGTACGCAATTCCCGAGTTCGCCCCTGCGCGACTAGCGCCGCAGGAACAGTTGCGCCGAGTGATGGGCGAGTGGGTGGCCGATGTTCAACACAGCGGTCCGATGGTTGTCGTGCGAACACCACCAGGGTGCGCGCATGTTGTCGCCTCGGCTCTTGATCGCAGTGGAATGTCGGGGCTGATCGGCACTGTTGCAGGCGATGACACGATTTTTTGTATCGCTTCAGAAGAGGTGGGCGGTGCCGATATGGCGAACCGACTGCGCGATTTAGCGGGCATTACTATGGATACGAAAGCGAGAAAAGTTTCGTGAGTACGCAGGAAAACTCCAAGACATTGTGGCACGGAAGATTTTCCGCTGGGCCTGCAGACGAGTTGATGGCCTACACCGCGAGCCTGCCTTTTGATCGGCGTTTATGGCTAGATGACATCAATTGTTCTCGTGCTCATGTCAAAGGTTTGGCTCATGTAGCAATCTTGACAGGCAACGAACGAGATTCCATTTTGCAAGCTCTTGACACAGTCGAAAAAGAGATGTCATTGGGGGAGTTTGTTTTCGCACCCAGCGACGAAGATATTCATACCGCTGTGGAACGGCGGGTCACAGAAATTTGTGGAGCGACAGGTGCCAAATTACATACGGGTCGGAGTCGCAACGATCAATCTGTGACTGGACTTCGGCTGTGGTGTAAGCGCGAGGTTCCACTCGTGGTTCAACGTGTCGTCGCGCTACAAGAAACCTTGTTGACTCGCGCCCGTGAAGCGGGGACAGGTGACGACGCTGTGTATCTACCGGGCTACACCCATGTACAGCGGGCTCAGCCAGTTCTCTTGGCGCATCACCTTCTCGCTCATGGTTGGGCCTTAGGTCGCGATATCGACCGTTTGCGAGATGCCCTGAGGCGCGCCGATGTATCGCCGCTCGGTGCTGGTGCCTTAGCAGGTTCGTCACTGCCCTTAGATCCATCGTTCACGGCCAAGGAACTCGGTTTTGCGCGACCATTTGAAAACTCACTTGACGCAGTCAGCGATCGCGATTTTGTAGTCGAGATTTTGTTTGGGCTGTCAATGATTGCAATTCACTTGTCACGAATTGGTGAAGAGTGGGTTCTGTGGACCAGCGACGAATTCGGATTCGCGGTACTTGATGATGGATACGCAACAGGTTCGTCGATGCTTCCGCAAAAGAAGAACGCTGATATCGCCGAATTGGCACGTGGTAAAGCAGGTCGAGTGATCGGTGATCTTGTCGGCTTATTGACAACACTGAAAGGTCTTCCACTGGCCTACAATCGCGATTTGCAGGAGGACAAAGAGCCACTGTTCGATGCCATGGATCAAGTGTCGCTGGCATTATCTGCATTGAACGGAATGATTGAGACGGCGCGTTTCGTTCCTGAACGAATGAAGGCAGCAGCCGATGCCCCGACAATGGCAGCTACAGACCTCGCCGAGTTTTTGGTGCGCGCCGGTATGCCATTTCGTGACGCTCATGGCATCGTTGGGGCGCTGGTACGTCGTTCGCTCAACGGCGAAGGTTCGTTGGTTGATTTGGTCACTGCAGAGCCGACATTGGGCGCTGATGCAGCGGCATTAATTGCGCCAGGTGTTGGTGTCAGGATGCGCACAACTCCAGGCGGTGCGGGTCCTCAGCCAGTCACTGAACAACTCAAGAAGTTTTCCGCGGCACTTGCAAGTTGGAAAAACGCATGACGTTAAGACTCTTCGGCGAAGTGCTCGTCACGATGCTGGTGATTCTTGATCCGCCGGGCAACGTGCCAATTTTCTTGGCGGTCACTCGGCAACTGTCAGAAAAAGAACGGAATCGTGCAGCCTTCTTGGCAATCGGCACCGCGTTCTTAGTCATTGTTTTGTTCGCCTTTGGCGGGCAAACGATCCTTGACTACTTGCATGTTTCTGTGCCGGCATTGCAAGGTGCAGGGGGTCTGCTCTTGTTGCTAGTTGCACTGCAGCTTCTTTATGGCAAGGGTGGCGATGACGGATATATTGAGGCCACACCGGAACAACGCACATCAATCGCTATGGTTCCCCTCGGTACACCGTTACTCGCTGGTCCAGGAGCCATCGTGGCGACGATTGTGTTTTTCGGCAAGGCAGATGGTTTTAGTGAATCAGCCACAGTTCTGCTGGCTATCGCAGTTGCTTTATTTATTTCAATGATTGCCTTGCGATTCAGTGGCCTCGTGCAAAAGATTGTCCGTCCGACAGGTGTGTTGTTACTCGCTCGGGTCGCGGGCATGATCTTGGCAGCTGTAGCTGTGCAGATGATTGCTGATGCCATCACAGAATTCGTTCGTGTTGGCTCACAAGGGATGTAGCACCGTGCCGTATGTTCACACACTTAAAGTGCGTTACGGCGAGTGTGATATGCAACGTGTTGTCTTCAATGCAAACTATTTTGCCTATTGCGACGATGCAGTTGATACGTGGACACGATTGGCTTTGGCTGATGAATTAAAGAAGGCCGGAACGACAACCGATCTGCATGCTGTGGGATTTGATTTCATGCTCAAGACCACGCAACTCACGTGGCATTCACCAGTAAAGTTCGGTGACACTCTGGATATGAAGTGTGAAGTCTCCCGATGGGGCAACAGCAGTTTTGATGTGGCGATCAATGGAGACGTTGATGGTGATTCGCGATTTGACGCAGTGATTACGTATGTCAGTGTTGATCCCATGACGCAACGACCCGCACCCATCCCCACGATTGTGAAAGAAGCACTCAGCAAATAACTACTGCCCCCAATGAATCCAATTTCCGTGCGGATGAGTTCGCGCCAGGCGTGTACTGACTTGTTGACCGTTTCGCCATGTGATTAACGAAATAACAGTGATATCTTCACCATCACTGCTGGTGACAGGGAGTTCAGGAGTCTCGAGTGGGCTTTCTGCGATGACCCAACTGACATCTGTGGTTGTACCGATACGAATAAGTTCATTGACGAAGCTGTTGCGTTGCGCTGGCGAGAGGTAATTCATGACCCAACTTGTTGTGACGGTTGGATGACCGTGAGTAGACGCCTCAGCGACAAGACGCGCTATGTTTTCGACAGCATCACCAGTGTCAATTCGTAAGTTGCTCTGACGCGCGAGATCGATCGCGCTGTGGAGTCGTGTGAACCTGTCAACTTGGTCAGGCCAAATACACGCTTGTAACCAGCGCACCGCAACTTCGTCATGCACATCAATCGGCTGGGCGTCGATCCCAACTGACCAATTCACTGCAGGAACGTGATCAATGACTGGAGGCTGCCCGCGCACATCGCACTGAATCGTTAGAGCTGATGTATCGCCGATGCTTCCGCCTGGGTGAATGTCAAAGGTGAGTTTCGGAAAAAGTAGATTCAATCCAGCGCTCGTACCGACATCGATGTGTGCCAGAGGTCCGAGTTCACCCTCAAGCATCGCGAACGGAAAAAGGAACCAGTTGCTTCGTCTAATTTCGTTGGTCTGCGTTGATCGAGTAGCAAGCAACGTAGACATCTCGTCGCTATGTTCAAGCACGAACTGCACGAAGAGATCACCGGCGTCGCCGTCGGGCTCACATGTGGAGATATTCGGGTAATGCGCCGCCAGTTCCCTCGTTGGATTGCTTAACAACAGGTGGTGAGCGCAGGCAAATAACAACACTGGTATGCGTTGCATGACAGGAGCCGCAGACATCAGGTCCAAGACCGTTGGTTCATCGGCGACTCGATCGGCAATCTGGCTGTATAGCGGGGCAGCGCGCTGGTGTGTGACCGCAAACCGACGGAAGGTCTCGGCAAGTTGGTGCATAAATATCACCGTAACTGATCAGTCCTATTGGGGTGCAGAACTGAGATAATGCCTAGGTATGTCTTCTCCAACCTCAGGTGAGCAGTTCCTCGCCGACCTTGATGCGCGTGGCTTAATCCACGATTCCACTGACCGATCTGCGCTAGCGGCCCGCCTGAGTGAGGGCCCAATCGGGGTATATGTGGGGTTTGACCCGACGGCTGATTCGTTGCATGCCGGCAACTTATTAGGCCAAGTCATGTTGCGTCGCTTTCAATTGGCGGGGCATCGACCAGTCGTTCTTGCCGGTGGTGCAACGGGAATGGTCGGCGATCCAGGTGGACGAAGTGAAGAACGAAATCTTCTTGATCGCGAAACGTTGAATCACAATGTGGCGTGCGTCAAACGACAGTTGGAAAAGATTCTTGATTTTGATGCTGCGTCATCAAACGCTGCGCGTCTTGTTGATAACGCCGAGTGGACTGCTCCCATGGGGACACTCGAATTTCTCCGTGATGTTGGAAAATATTTCACGGTCAATCAAATGGTGGCTAAAGAATCTGTTCGTGCACGAATGGAAAGTGAACACGGAATTTCTTATACCGAGTTCAGTTACATGTTGCTACAAGCCAATGATTTCAGGCATTTATGCGAACATCAGAATGTCGAAATGCAAATGGGTGGTTCTGACCAATGGGGAAATATCACGGCTGGTACTGATCTCATTCGCCGCCGTTTGAGTCGATCTGGTTTTGGTTTGACGTGGCCATTGCTGACGCGTAGTGATGGCGCGAAAATGGGTAAGTCAGTGCACGGAGCGTTGTGGTTGGACGCCGAGAAAACTAGTCCTTATGAATTCCGTCAATATTGGATGCAGTTACCTGATGAAGATGTTGAACGTTTTTTGTTGCAACTCACGTTGCGATCTGTTGATGACATTCACTCGGTGATGCTTGATCATCTCAAGGCTCCGGAAAAACGCGTGGCACAAAAAGTTCTTGCGCACGACGTGACCTGTTTGGTTCACGGTGCGCCAGCGGAGAAAGCCGCCGAAGAGGCAGCGGAGATCTTGTTTGGGGGAGACCCGAACACCGCTTCGGCGCAGGCACTTCAGGTCGTGGCCCGCGAGGTCCCCTCAACTGACGTTCGTCAGAGCGCTTTGGGGGATCTGATCGGAGTTTTGGTCGCTAGTGGATTAGCCGCCTCTAACGGTGAGGCTCGACGAACTTTGACGCAAAATGGTTATAAGGCCAACGGACAACCCTTACATGAGGCAAAATCCCTGCTAGATGTGGATTTATTGCCTGGTGGCTATATCCTTTTGCGCAAGGGCAAGACGAATTTCCATCTTTTGCATATCATCGGGTGAAAACCCTGCGTGTTCCGCAAATTAAATGAAAATTAATCTGCTCGGCAGGTTGGTGACACCATTTTGGTTCGCTAGATTTGCAACTCGCCCCTAAAGGCCAGTCTTGACTGGTTGGGGCATCGGCACCAACATGCTGGAAAAGGGGTTTACCCTGCTCTGATGTGCGTGCCCCGAGCTTAGGCTCCTTGAAAACGGAAGAGAAGACTGAACGCACAGTGCGGGCAGACATTCGAGAGGGCTTGGTTTTCCATGCTCCGACGAAGAGTCTGTCTGTCAATTCAAAACGGTTTAACTTCGGTTGAACCAAAATATAATTAATGGGTCGAGCTTCGGCTCGGCTCGCCAGATCGTAGTACACCATTACTCGGGTATTCCCCTGGGTAGTACTGCGCTCTTGTCGAACGCACTGATGATGACACGATCGAGCAATCGAACGAATAGTTATCAGTTAGTTCTTGACGGAGAGTTTGATCCTGGCTCAGGACGAACGCTGGCGGCGGGCTTAACACATGCAAGTCGAACGAGGTTTACCGAGTAGCAATACGAGGGAAGACCTAGTGGCGAACGGGTGAGTATCACGTGAGAAACCAACCCCGGTCT
>ERZ889217.1499-NODE-1499-length-11778-cov-10.084108_pt1 | contig 11778 bp, 9 predicted proteins | sample MGYA00521098_ERZ889217 | MGnify/ENA primary metagenome ERZ889217 (study PRJEB32303, sample SAMEA104408613) | aquatic metagenome | biome: Brackish water; feature: Pelagic; material: water | place: Baltic Sea | collected 2014-06-10T22:04:00 | depth 2,362 m ...
GTGTTGTTTATTTACGCCAATCGCCATGGGATGTTGTCTTTGGTTTCGGTCATCACCGCTTTGTATCCCGTCAGCACCATCGTCTTGGCCTTGCGACTCGATCGTGAAAAGGCCAATCGCTCCCAATTCGTCGGGATGGCGTGTGCGGGATTGGCCTTGGTTTTTGTGAGCCTCGGGCGCTAATTAGGCCGAGCACCTTGATTAGCCGACTAGTTGCCCCGTGGGAGGCGTGTCGGGCTAAGGTTGACAAGTACAATACAAGTGACATAACCCGTGGTCGCTGAGCGGCCACCGCACCCGGAGGCGCCCCATGGCCAAGATCAAGGTTGAAAATACTGTCGTCGAACTCGACGGCGATGAAATGACGCGGATCATTTGGCAGTTCATCAAAGATCGCTTGATCTTGCCCTACCTCGACATCAACCTTGAGTATTACGACCTTGGTATGGAGCATCGCGATGCAACCGACGACCAAGTCACGATCGATTCAGCCAATGCCATCTTGAAGCATGGTGTGGGTGTCAAGTGCGCCACGATTACACCTGACGAGGCTCGCGTTGAAGAATTTGGTTTGAAGAAAATGTGGAAGTCGCCGAATGGAACGATCCGCAACATTCTTGGTGGCGTCGTTTTCCGTGAGCCGATTATCTGTAGCAACATTCCCCGACTGGTGCCCGGTTGGACCAAGCCAATTGTGATCGGACGTCACGCACATGGCGATCAATACAAGGCCACGGACTTCAAGGTGCCTGGTGCGGGAACAGTGACGATGACGTTCACTCCTGAAGATGGCAGCAAGCCAATGGAATTTCAGATAGCGAACTACGGTCCCGACGGTGGCGTAGCGATGGGCATGTACAACTACAACGAGAGCATTCGTGACTTCGCTCGTGCCTCGATGCGCTATGGCTTGAGCCGCAACTACCCGGTGTACCTCAGTACCAAAAACACCATCTTGAAGGCTTATGACGGACAGTTCAAAGACTTGTTCCAAGAAGTGTTCGAGGCCGAGTTCAAGGCTGATTTCGATAAGGCTGGTCTGACCTACGAACACCGTTTGATCGACGACATGGTTGCCTGTGCCATGAAGTGGGAAGGCGGCTACGTGTGGGCCTGCAAGAACTACGACGGCGATGTGCAAAGTGACACCGTTGCCCAGGGTTATGGCTCACTCGGTTTGATGACATCAGTGTTGATGACACCAGACGGAAAGACTGTTGAAGCTGAAGCTGCTCACGGAACAGTGACGCGGCACTACCGCGAACATCAAAAAGGCAACAAGACGTCAACCAACCCTGTTGCTTCGGTGTACGCATGGACTGGCGGCCTCAAGCATCGTGGCAAGCTTGACAACAATCCCAAGCTCATTGAGTTCGCAGAAAATCTTGAGAAGGTGTGCGTTGAAAGCGTTGAAGCTGGAGAGATGACCAAGGACTTGTCAATCTTGATTTCCAAGGAGCAGCCGTGGTTGACCACTGAGGATTACTTGGCGGCCCTTGATCGTCGACTTCAGCAGAAGATGGCCTAACCTTGGTGAAACTGGTGGCGGTTTATACCCGAATTCGGGTATAAACCGCCACCAGTTTCACCAAGTCAATGGGGGATGTGGGGAAAGATGAGAGGCACTATGCGCGCAGTCGTTCTCCGGTCACATGGTGGACCCGAGGTTCTCAACTTTGAGGATGTCGAAGTTCCCTCGCCCGGTCCCGATGAAGTGCAAGTCCAGATAAGGGCGACAGCGTTGAACCGCGCCGACATCTTGCAACGTATGGGTGGATATCCAGACCCGCGCGGCGCTGGCTTTCTTGAAATCCCAGGACTTGAATACTCGGGCATTGTGAGTGCAGTGGGCGAGCGCGTGAAAATGTGGAAAGTTGGAGATCGCGTCATGGCGATCGAAGCGGGTGGCGCTTACGCCGAATACATCTGTACTCACGAGCGCCAACTACTTGCGGTGCCAAGCAATATTCCACTGGCCGATGCTGCGGCGATTCCGGAAGTTTTCTTAACTGCATGGGACGCACTTGTGCTTCAGGGTGGACTGACCTCTGGACGTTGGGCTTTGGTACATGCTGGAGGATCCGGAGTTGGAACAGCGGCTATTCAAATTGCCAAAGCAATCGGGGCGCGTATCGCAGTTACCTGTTCGTCTGGTAAGGCGCAGACTTGTCGAGATCTCGGTGCTGATCTCGTTGTTGGGCGTTCGCCACATGATTGGCTGACTGATGTTCAAGGGGCGGTGCCACAAGGTTTTGATGTCGTTCTTGACGTCATCGGCGGTGATGAAGTTGAACGCAACCTGAGAGCAGTAGCGACAAAAGGAACCATCGTCCAAGTCGGCTTAATGGGCGGAGGATCAACACAAGTCAATGTTGGATTGTTGCTGATGAAGCGTGCACGTTGGATAGGTACAACGCTTCGAGCTCGACCTCTTGAAGAAAAAGCGGCTTTGACACGCAGGTTCGCCGCCGAAGTCTTGCCATTATTTGAAAGTGGCCGACTGAAGCCGATCATTGACAGTCGCTATTCGTTTGCACAGATCGCTGATGCGCACATCGCTATGGGCGCCAACGCCAACACCGGCAAAATCTTGATCGATATCTCAAATGCCGGTGACTGAAAAAGCTCAGCAACGCGTTTCTCTAGCCCACCATCGTGGCGTTGATGGCTTGCGTGGTGTGGCAGTCATCTTGGTGATCATTTTCCATTCAGGCTTAGGTTGGCTCCCCGGCGGTTTCCTCGGTGTGTCAGTATTTTTCACCCTCTCAGGGTTTTTAATCACCTCACTGTTAATCAACGAATGTGAGAACACGGGTCGATTGGACCTCACATTGTTTTGGGGTCGGCGCTTACGCCGATTAGCGCCTGCCTCATTAGTTGTGATTGCGGGCATTGTCGGATTCGCGAGTTGGTTGAGCACAAGCATCGAAGCCAGTCGCATCAAAGGTGACGCAATTTCGGCAGTTTTATATTTCAGTAATTGGCGATTTATTTATTCTGGTCATTCATATGGTGAGCTCTTTGCATCACCAAGTCCACTGCAACATCTGTGGTCGCTGTCAATCGAAGAACAGTTGTACGTCATCGTTCCATTGGCGGTTGTGGGTCTTTATCTGCTTGGCTTGCGGCGTCGTGGCATCGGCATAGTGATGCTCGCCGCTGTTGGAGTCTCAACAGTGGCTACTGCAGTCACTTCTGATCACGAACTCATCTATTACGCAACTCATACGCGTGCCGCCGAACTTTTGCTGGGCTCGGCTCTAGCGTGTTTACTTGGTCCTGCCCTTGAACGTTCGGCAACGAAAACCCCTCCACCTTGGGCGACTTTTTACCTTTTTCCATTACTCGGAGTTTTCGCTCTGGCAAGGTTCTCAACCGTCAATTCGCCGTGGTTGTATTCCGGGGCTCTTACTTTGTTCGCGACATGTTCAGCATTATGTATCGTCGGCGCAATCCAAGATGGGCCACTACGCAATTTTCTCTCGCTGCGTCCGTTAGTACAAGTGGGACAAATTAGTTATGGGCTTTATCTCATTCATTGGCCGGTCATCGTCTGGTTGAACTCGGATCGCCTCGGATTAGATGGAACAACTCTTTTTGCTACACAAGTCGTTGTGAGCCTTGCTCTTGCGGCCATGAGCTATTGGTTCATTGAGCAACCGATTAGGCAAAGGAAAGTACTGCAAACAGCGCGAGGGTCATTAAGTCTTTTAGCGCTGGCGATCGTTGGATCGCTTGTTTTGACCACAAGTGTTCTTGCCTCAAATTCTTCTCAAGTCGATACTGCACCCGAGGTGCTGGCAACACTCGCTGCGACAACTTTGCCTGTTGAGAATGAAACAACGACGAGTGCCATTGACAACTTGCCTGCACTGGTCGATCGGTCTGTGCCACTAAACATTTTAGTGATTGGTGATTCAACTGCAGAAAATATCGCCACAGCTTTAGCAGCTGCCTCGGATGGGAGTCTTGGCGTGATCTCGGCAGGGGTGTTGGGGTGCCCGCTGGTGCACGTTGCATTTGTTCGCGATCAATCTCAGTCCAGCCAAGATGTGACCTATTGTCCGAATAATGGGCAGTTAGTGCGAGAGTCCCTTGTGTCGCTTGACGCAGTTGTGATCGTCGCTGGCGTGGCGAATCAGTGGGCTTATAAAAAAATAGGTTCGGATACGTGGATTGAGCCAGGATCCGAACAATACATCCTTGATCTCAATAGCTTTCTTCTTGAGATTGAACAGAGTGTCGCTCCTCAAGGTTTACCAGTATTAGTTTTTGAAACACCAGCCGTGCGCGATAACCCAAGGATTCTTGGTGATGAAATAGCTTCTTTAGTGAGGTGGGCTCAAGTCATTAAACACTGGGATTCATCGTGGCATTCGGTGAAAACAATTCCTTACGCCGACACACTCAGTGACCCAAATACTGCTGAGGGAAAAAAGGAGCGTCCAGACGGTGTGCACCTTGCAGAGGAGTTTGGTGAAGAGTTGGCACGCGCAGTGTTGATTCCGCGTCTGCGAGAAAAATATTTTGATGCCCTTGATGAGATGAACAGCAGTGGTTGTCGGCGTGCACTTGACCAAAGTCTTGCCTTACGGTTGTGCCGCCTGAGCGAATAACTAAGCGACAGATACCCTGCGGGTATGCCACCCTGTGGCGCCATCTGGAGCAACACTCGTGACAGTTTCAGTTTGGGTGTAGCCACTTTTGTCCGTTGCGCGAACCTGAATGGTGTGTTTGCCCGCTGTGGCCTGCCAGTCGAATGTCCACAAGCGCCAAGTGTCATCAGAGATGTCGTCACTAAGAATCGCCTCGCTCCACTCTTCAGAGTCAATGCGTACTTCAACCTTGGCGATCCCAGTGTGTTGTGCCCAAGCGACCCCTGCGACTCGGGTTTGCCCCGCCGCAACCGTTGCCCCGGAGCGGGGGACATCAATACGCGATTGGGTTTTGATGGGGGCATCGCGTGCCCATCCACGGGGTATCCAATAGCCGTATGCGTCGGACCATTTATTGATTTCAATCTCGCTCAACCATTTAGTTGCGGAGACATATCCGTAAATACCGGGCACAATCAGGCGCGCCGGAAAACCATGAACAAGTGGGAGGGGCTCACCATTCATTCCGATTGCCAGCAGCGCGTCGCGTCCATCAAGAGCAAGTTCAATGGGAAACCCGCTCGTCCAACCATCGAGACTGCGACTGAAAAGTTGTTCTGCTTCTGGTTTCACGCCGGCTTGCAGCAGCAGGTCCTTCAGGTAGACCCCTTGCCAAACGGCATTGCCGATATACGGTCCACCGACCTCATTGGAGACACAACAGATAGTGATGGTTTTCTCCACTTGAGGCATGGCAGCGATATCAGCGTAGGAAAGAGCGATCTCTTGATCAACGAGACCGTGAATCCGCAATTTCCAGGTATCAAGATTGACATTCGGAAATGAGAGGGCAGTGTCAATTCGGTAAAAGTCACTATTAGGAGTGATGAAGGAAATATCTTGAGATATTTCGGATGGAGGTAACGAATCAGAAGTGGGGGGTAACGAATCAGGTCGCTGGGATTCGATCGAGCGAACACGTTGTCGTTCTTTGCTCTGGCCTATGAGTCCAACGGTCACTGCGGTCGCCCCGACGGCAGAACTTGCACGCACAAAACGTCGGCGGTCCCAACCCAAAGGAACTCGCGATGGGGACGGAGTGTTCGCCGCCAGCCAACGGTTCGTCAGCATGCCTAGCAGCAACACGGCACTGGCGATTCCGATAATGGCCCCCACGATCGGAGCCAGAATAGAAGCACCGTTCGATCCTTCTCGCTCGCTCGCTGACAGGGCGCCGAGAAAAGCGAAAATTAAAATAGCGCTGACAAGCGGTGCGGGTGACTTAACGCTGAATAATCCAGCAATGAGGGCGATGGCGGCAAGCACGATCACGATTCCAACGCGCAGAGCAGTCTTGTCATTGGTGCCGAACCAATCAATGGCCAAGGTCTTCAACCATCGCGGGGTGCGATCAATAAATGAACTTCCCACGGCATCAATGGGCGAAGCGACTTCACCGAGAGCGGCCACCAGTATTCCGATCGTGACAGCAAGGCCACCTGACAACAAGCCAATGATCGCGCCGAGGCGAGCCGAAGGTGCGGACAGAAGCGAGGTGTGCTGTTGTGGTGCGAGTGGATCTACTTCAGGATCAGAAGGTGTAGATGAGGTGAAACTCATAATGCAAAGTATCTAGCGAGATCAGAGCGAATGTCGTGTCGGGCTAAAGATATTTTTAGCGTGTGGCGATGGGGGGGTAGTCGCGTGCCTCGACGCCGGTGTACCACTGACGTGGACGGCTGATCTTTTGATCTTTGTCGGCAAGCAGTTCTTGCCAGTGAGCCAACCAACCAACTGTGCGTGGGATAGCAAACAAAACAGTGAACATCGAGACAGGGAAACCCATGGCCTGATAAATCAGACCCGAATAGAAGTCCACATTTGGGTACAACTTGCGGTCAACAAAATAGGGATCGCTGAGAGCAGTTTCTTCAAGTTTGAGGGCGATGTCTAACAACGGATTTTTCCCGGTGACTTCAAAGACGTCATATGCGGTTTTCTTAATGATCGTGGCTCGTGGGTCATAGTTTTTATAGACCCTGTGGCCAAATCCCATCAGGCGGCTTCCCTTGCCACCTTTGACCTCTTCAATAAAGGCTGGCACATTGTCAATATGACCAATATCAGTCAACATCCGAACGACTGCCTCGTTGGCGCCACCATGTAGTGGACCGTAGAGAGCCGACGCAGCCGCTGCGGCCGAGGTGTACGGGTCAGCATGGCTTGAGCCAACAACTCGCATGGCGGTCGTTCCACAATTCTGCTCGTGGTCGGCGTGAAGAATAAAGAGAACATCCATGGCCCGTTCAAGACGGGGATCGATGTTGTATTCACCAACCTTCCACATCATGTTGAGGAAGTTTCCGGGGAAGGAGAGATCGTTATCTGGATACACAAACGGGAGACCGGCGGAGAACCTGTAGGCCATTGCGGCCAATGTGGGTGTTTTGGCAATCAAACGCATAATCTGCTTATCGCGACTTGCTTTATCATCAATGTCTTTGGCGTCGTTATAGAAGGTGCCGAGAGCTGCCAAGGAACTGACGAACATTCCCATCGGGTGAGCGTCGTAATGGAAACCATCAACGAAACGTTTGCGCATATTCTCGTGAATGTAGGTGTGATTCGTCACTTCGTATGTCCACGTTGCGAGTTGCGCAGCGTCGGGAAGTTCGCCATTGAGAAGCAGGTACGCAACTTCTAGATAAGTACTCTTGGATGCGAGTTGCTCGATCGGATAGCCGCGATACCGCAGGATGCCGTTTTCGCCATCTAGGTAAGTGATGGAACTTTTACATGCCGCGGTCTGCAGGTAAGCAGGATCGTAGATGTATAACGAAGGATCGAGTTCTCGGACCGCAGATGCGGGAAACACTCCGTTAGTGATGGGAACAGTGATCTGTTTTCCAGTGCGGTCGTCTGTGATCGTGATGGTTTCAGGCACCAGAATCGTCCCCTTAGCTAAAGGACCCGTTGTTCGAGTCGGTCAATGTGTGGAGGCTTGCTCCTCCACAGTCAAGGCTAATCAACGACGAGCCTCAAGCCATGGTCTCAGGGACGATTCGACAAAATTGTGACCATTGATTCCTATAACGGCGAGTTGTCGTGCTTTTTGCCAGTGAAGGACTCACGTTTGTCAATCAAAGAGACCAAAGCCGCGCAAATCGCCGCCCGCGTGTGCGCTGGTTCAACGACGCCGTCCACATAACCTCTCTCGGCGGCCACATAGGGGTTCAGCAGTCGTTCGCTGTAGTCGGTCTCAAAGGCCGTTTTTTCCTCGGGGGATGCGGAACGTTGAAGAATCGCTGCGGCTTGACCGGCACCCATCACGGCGAGTTCAGCCCATGGCCACGCTAAACATAAATCGTTGCCCATCTTTTTGGAATCCATGACGATGTAGGCGCCACCATAACTTTTTCGCAAGATCACACAAATTCTTGGGACAGTGGCGCGTCCGTAGGCGAAAACTAGTTGTGCTCCGTGGCGGATCATGCCGCGCCATTCAAGGTCTTTGCCTGGATAAAAGCCGGGTGTGTCAACGAGCGTCAGAAGGGGAATATTGAAGGCATCACAGAAGGCCACAAAGCGTGCGCCTTTTTGTGACCCTGGAATGTCCAGAGTTCCCGCGAGCGCGAGCGGTTGATTTGCAACTATTCCCACTGGTTGCCCGCCGAAAGTTGCGAACCCAGTGACCAAATTTGCTGCCCAATGTGGTTTCAATTCTAAGAATTCAGCATCGTCGGCGAGGACGCGAATCACGGTTCGCACATCGTAACTACCAGTAGAAGATGGGGGGATGGCATCGCCGGCCTCGGGTGTGAGGCGAGTGGCATCATCATCGGTCTCCCAGCGCGGCGGTTCTTGATCAAGATGATCGGGGATGTAGGCAAGAATGTTTTCGGCGATTTCAACTGCCTGTTGGCGGTCAGTTGCAACAGCGGTGACTGCTCCAGTGAAGCGCGCATGAGTTGAGGGGCCGCCGAGTTCTTCGTTGTCAATGGCAATGCCTGTGAACTCAGCAACCATTGATGGTCCAGAAACAAAGGCATACGCAGACTCAGTCATGATCACGTGATCCGCAATGCCGAGAAATAATGCTGGCCCCGAAACTGTTGGCCCATCGACGATGATGATTGTCGGTACGACGCCCGAACAATTCGTCAGCGCGCGGGCGGCTAATCCCCATCCGTGCAGTGCAGAAAATCCTTCGCGCAGATCAGCCCCTGATGAGGCCATAACGGCCACAAGTGGAAGCCGAGAAGCCACCGCTGTACGAGCCGCTGTGGCAATCATCGATGAAGCATCGAAAGATAACGCTCCACGGTGATCGTCTGCAGTCACCTCGAGCCACACAACCTGTCGACCGTTGAGTTGGCGAACCTCCACGTGAGCCACGCCAGGTACTTTTGAGCGCAACGCAACAGGCTTCACAGTGACAGCGTAGGTCTCCGAACTACTTGAGGGGGAATGCTTGGCTTCCCACATACAAGCCGGGTTGGCGAGCACCCCTTTTTTTGATCACAGCAGCAGCGATTTCATGAGCCGCTCGGGTGGGTGGGCCAGAACGTGGTCGTTTACGTTCCACCCAACCCACAACGCGCCGTGGAAGATCGGGAATGGCAATGCGCGCGAAATCACCAGTGAGCCAGCCTGGTATTGCCGTGGCTGGGACTATGGCAGCCCCAAAACCCTCGAATGCCAACGATGCCATCAGGCGCACGCCGTCAATTTCAGCTTGAACTTTGAGTGTGGTGCTACTGAGATCGGCAGTGCGGTTGATGATGCGACGCAGAGTTGATGATCGCGGGGGTAGCAATAGGGGATATTCGCCCAGGGCGGAGAATGCAAGAGTCGTGGCGCTACTCCATGGATGACTCCCATGAACCAGTAACACGAGATCCTCGGCGAATAAGGGCTCAGCGATGAGTTCCGAGTCGTCAACCGGCAAGTGCACGATGGCGGCATCAATATGGCCCGATAACAGTCGTGGAATCAGCGTGGAAGTACCACCTTCGGAAATAATCGGATGTACCCCTGGATGACTCTCTTGCAATTTGGTGAGGAATTGTGGCATTAACCAGCGAGCAGTCGTGCCGATCACTCCAAGTCGAGTTTCGCCGGTGGCAATGTCATCCAAGGCGGCAATATCTGCGCCAATCTCGCCGAACTCGCGCAATATGCGCCGCCCTCGTTCAACGACCAATGCCCCCTCGTCCGTGACTGATCCTGAAGTCCGATCAACCAGCAGGACCCCTAGTTCGCGCTCCAGTCGGGCGATATGGCCTGAGATGTTGCTTTGCACCGTGAAAAGAGCTCGAGCGGCCGCCGAGAAGGATCCGTGGTCAGCGATGGCCACGAGGGAAGTAATCTGCCGAAGATCCATCTCTAAAAATGATACAAGGTATCCCCCTTATTGACTTGAACTATAGGAACATAGATGGCATACTTGACTTTGTAATCGCTGAGCGCTTCCCCCAAGTGCTCACGAAAGATCCATCGGCGGTGCCCCCCACCGCCGGGATCTAGGTTGAGAAGCCCCGCATCCCCATGTGGGGCTTCTCCCATTTACTGGCTCAGTCGATGTTTACTGGGCGACCGTTGACCGCTGCGTCAGGGAAAACGGGTCCATCGAAGCGGTTCAGCGTCGTGAAGGTCTCAACTGCAGAGCGCTTGAGTTTGCTCAATTGTTTGATTGGATGGCCCAAAAAAATTGTTGCTGCTAGCGCATCATTTTTTGCCAGCCCTAATAAGTCTCCGGTGATCGGTTCGACGCGTGACGCGAAGGTAGTGATCACGCCACCAAGACCGCGTGAGCGAGCTGCCAAAATAATGCTCCAACAAAAAGGATAGATCGACGCACCACCGGTGATCGTTGGGCGTGCAAGATCTTTATCCATCATTGCTATTGAGCCGAGGTTTGCCGAGATGGCTAAAACGACGGGCACCGATTCAATTTTGTCTAACAAATCATTGGGCACATTTCCTGGCTTGACCGAGACAAGTTCATACGGTGCAGCGTCAACGACGGTAAAGGGAGTCCGTCCTGTTTGCGAGACCGCTACATATTCGTCCCAAACTGTTTGCATCGCATCTGCAAGATTGCGGCGCAAGGTTAAGTCTTGAACAACGGCAACTCGCCATGGTTGGCGATTGCCGCCACTGGGAGCAAAGCGCGCATCGTCAAGTATCTCGTACAACGTTGAATCATCGACGGCCTGCTCCGTGAAACCACGCACAGCACCAGTGGTACGAATGCCATCACGGAGGTCCATATCAATTGCCGCTAGCAACCTTGGCGCGCACAATGTTCAGTGCTGAACCGCCCTTGAACCATTCAACTTGTTCAGGGCTAAATGTCTGCACGCCTTCAAAGTCAATAATGGTTCCATCGGGTTTGACGATCTGACAGTGAACATTTTTTCCTGGTACGGGCGGCAAGTTGAGGACGTTGATGCGGTCATCTTCGTCGATCAGTTCGTAGGTGTTTGGGTCCGCAAAAGTTAACGGCACGAGACCTTGCTTCTTGAGATTGGTTTCATGGATGCGGGCAAACGAGCGAGCAAAGATAACGACACCGCCGCGAAAACGCGGTTCCATAGCGGCATGCTCGCGTGAAGAACCTTCGCCGTAGTTGCGGTCGCCAATGGCGCACCATTGAATACTGGCATTGCTGTAGTTCTTGGCGATCTCGGGGTAGAGGCGAGTGGCGCCATCGGTGATGTCTTTTCCTTCACCTACTGCATCGTCATATGCATTGACTGCGCCGATGAATAAGTTGCCAGAAATATTTTCTAAGTGTCCGCGGTAGGTCAGCCATTTACCAGCCGCTGAAATATGGTCGGTCGTGCACTTGCCTTTGGCTTTCATCAATACGGGGAGTCCTAGGTAGTCCTTGCCATTCCATGCGGGGAAGGGTTCGAGAAGTTGTAGCCGTGTGCTGGTTGGACTGACAGCGACGGAGACACCCGTGCCATCGGCTGGGGGAGCGGTGAAAGTATTTGAACCAGCGTCGTAACCATTGCTCGGTAGCACTTCCCCAACTGGGGCGTCAAGACGTACTTGAGTGCCATCAGGAGCGGTAATCGTGTCTACGGTCGGATCAAAGTCAAGACGTCCTGACAATGCCACGGCCATCACGGTGTCGGGCGAGGTGACAAAACTGAGAGTATTTGCCGAGCCATCA
>ERZ889217.1500-NODE-1500-length-11773-cov-6.279229_pt1 | contig 11773 bp, 12 predicted proteins | sample MGYA00521098_ERZ889217 | MGnify/ENA primary metagenome ERZ889217 (study PRJEB32303, sample SAMEA104408613) | aquatic metagenome | biome: Brackish water; feature: Pelagic; material: water | place: Baltic Sea | collected 2014-06-10T22:04:00 | depth 2,362 m ...
AACCGGGAAACGCAGGTCAGATTGGCCTTGTATGCCCATTTTTGACATGGTGTCGATTTTGCCGTCACATCAGGGTCTGTTGACGTGGTCAGCCAGCCCGCGTTGGACGTTGTGAGAGGTGGGTTGTTACCCATTTCTCAATGTCAGTGCGTCGCCACCGTGGGTTGCTACGTTTGCCATCGGTATCCAGTTTGAGACGGATGGCGATTGGTAATCCAGGTGCAAGTGCGATGGTTTCGCGAATGTACCTGGCGGGGTAGCCGAGCATGGCACCCATATCTTCGGCACTTTGCAGTGCTTCGGGTGACATTCTCGCGGCGAGTTGTGAAAGTACAGCCAGCGGAGTGTGGGCTTGGCCCTCACCTCGCCTGCGCTAGGTTGTGCGGTCGTCTCCCACAGTCTTCAGCCCGATTACGACGCCATCGGCTAATTACGGGCGCGGCTCTCATCCCTGAATGCCGACCCCACGGACTTAGCACCGTACAAAACCTCGCGCTAGAGGTCGCTGTGGTTTCTGCTACCCGCTGTCGATCCATGCTGTGCAGCCGCCCGATCACCCCCGTGCCGCGGTTTTTCTGCGGCTAATCCGGATTTGAGTTTTAGGACAATTGCACTAAAGATGTCGTCAGTTTTAGGTTCACGCACCACAAGTGGCTCCTAGATAGTTTCTGATTCGGCAATCATTTGCTGTCGGAGGTTTAGAGCATGGGTGGCTGCTAAAAAAGGCGGCCACCCGTGCACGGGCTCAGTTCATCGATGGGTTAATGATTGCGCTAGGCGATGAGCTAGCGCATGCGTGAAGGGATAAGTGGGTCGGTAAGGTAGCGCAAACGCGCCGTGGCGTGCACGAAAGTGGTGTTGATTGATATGTTCATGTTGCTCATTGTTTGTGCTGTGGTATTGTTTTTGAAAGAAGGAGCACGAAGCATATCGTTGATAAGCATGCGGTTTACGGGACCCCTGTTGAACATGCCCGAGGCTGGCTGGCTTTGGTTGCGTGGTTTTTCATAGAGAAACGGGCTGCGCCAATCGCGTGGCACGAGCTGCGTCGCTTGTTGTAGGTACCCTCATTGCCTGACCGGCAGTTCCCGATACGGAAACCTGTACAACCGTGCAACCTGAATCCCCAGGCTTGGTAGATATAAGCCAGATATAAGCCTGTGAGCCCAACTAGCGTTGGACTATAGCGATGATGGCACGCCAAGTAATTGACGACCTTGCGGTCTATTGCGCTGTCGTATCACGCCGTAATTTGGGTGATTTGGGTGAAAGTGGTGAGTGTGACGAGTGCTGCGGCCAGCGGATCGGTCTTCGGCGAGGTTGACTTTATTGTTGCCAACCGGGGGCTGCTAGCCATCGAACAAAAAGATGCATCGGCGTAGGTCACACGCCGCCATGTAACCGCGCAGAGCATCATGCCGCGGCTATACTTTTTTGAAGAAACAGATGGCTGCACCGCAGGCAGTGAGAAAGCCTGCTAAAGGCAAAATGGCCACGGCATATTTCTTGGGCATGTAGTTTTCCTTAAACTCGATGCCTTGAGGCGTGATTTCGAAGTACCACATCTCCCAATAGCGGCCACGCATGGTTTCAATGAGTTCGAGTCCGTAAACCATCAAAACAATCCCGACCACGAAGATCATGACCTTCCAGAACTGCCGCACGTAAAGCGCAAAGCGAGCCGGTAGTTTTTCATAAATCAGATTTAAGGCAATGTGATCATTGTCACGCGCTGTCAACGACAGCGCGATGAACATGAGCCAAATATTGCTCAGTACCGTCAGCAGATCACCCCACACCGGAGGGTTTTCAAATACGTAACGCATCACAATGGTGTAAATCGTGAAGCCAACCATGAGTGCGAGGAAAATAGAGCAGGCAATCTCAAGAAAACGATGTACCAACCGATCAATTGAGTTCAATAGCTTAGTCATGATTGCCTCCTAGCCCATCAGGCCTGGTAAAAACATGGTTAATTCCGGTATCAATATGATGGCCAGTAGTAACGCGAATAGCCCTGCCAAGTATGGCAACAACGCGACAGCGACTTTCTCGAGCCGAACTTCAGAGATGGTTGCAGCTGTGAAATAGGCAACGCCTACGGGAGGGGTTACTGACCCAATTAAAAATCCAACAATCACCACGATCGCTGCCTGCACCTCGGGGAATCCTGCTTGGGTCATGACGCTAACCAACACAGGACCAGCGATGATGATGTTCACTGCAGAGTCCATCACAGTGCCCAGTAAAAAAATGAACATAATGAGCGCTATGATGAATAGCACAGGGCTGTCTGCCAGCCCGAGTAGCCATGTTTCAAGGTCACTGATGGCGCCAAGCGACGTCAGTAACCAACTGAAGGGACCGGATGCGGCGATGATAATGAACACCATGGCAGAGTTTCGAAACGCCCGGCGAAAGGCGTTCGAGCATTCCAGCAATCCGATGGTTCGGTAGACAAAAACACCAGAAAACAAGGCCACGAGTGCCGTAATGGCGCCTGCTTCGACGACCGACGCAATGCCACCCATGACCGAGCCCACCAGGACAATAGGAATTAAGAGTGCAAAGGAAGAACGATAAAGTTGCTGTCCTGCTTTTCGTAACGAAAACGGTTCATCACTACGTTCAAAATTGTATTTAATCGCAAAGTAATGATTGATCAGCATGATGACGACCCCAACCAACACGCCCGGGACGATTCCGGCTGCGAACAATGCTGCGACCGAAATCTCAGTCGAATTGGCAAGGATGATCATCATGATGCTTGGTGGAATAATGCCCCCGATGGTTGAGCTTACGGCAGTGACAGCGGCGGAAAATGCTCGTGGATAGCCTGCCCTGTTCATGGCCGGAACGACAATCGCGCCTACGGTTGCCGCGTCGGCAACCACTGAGCCATTCATTCCCGCAAAAAACATACTGACTAGAACGTTGACTTGAGCAAGGCCACCCCGCAAGCGACCGACTAAAGCTCGACTCAGTGCAACCAGTCGGTCGGTGATGGTTGCGCTGGTCATGAGCTCACCGGTGAGCATAAAAAAAGCAATGGCAGTCAATGGGACCGAGTCGATCGCATTGAACATTTGACTCGGTATCAGCACCAAAGGAACCGCGTCAGTCAGAAGGATGTAAACAAATGGAATCAGGACAAGTGTGAATCCGATCGGCGCGCCAGCGAGAATCAGTGCCAGCAATATGCCAAGTAACAATAAGCTTTCCATGATCACTCACTTGTGGGCATTCAATAAAAAAGATCATCTAGATTCACGCAGCACCTAGATGATCTTTGAGACAGACCGGTTACTTACGATCAGTTATTTGTGATTAAAGGGCACCAGCTTTTTTAAGCTTGGCAGCAAAGTCATCTAGTCCTTGTTCCATCAGCACTCGCCGAGCCACCTCTGGGTCATAAGTACCTTTGGCATCGAGCCAGGCGTCGATCGCACCTTCACGCCACAGGGCGAGTTCGGCTTCAGTCGGTGTGTACCACTCTTTAGCTGACGCTTTGATGGTGTTTTCACCTTCAGTGACCCAAACGTTGTCGAGTTCATTGACTCGTTTGCCATAGGCTTGAGCAGCTGCGTGAACCCACTGCTTTTGTTCTTTTGACAAGGCATTGTACTGAGCGGCATCCATGGCAATGATGTTTCCAGACCACATGCCGCCAATCTCGGTGAAGTATTTCGCCACTTCGTGTAACTTCGCAACTTCTTGCCATGGCGTGGCGACATATTGCCCTTCAACAATCCCGGATTGAAGCCCTTGATACAGCTGGCCCCAGTCGTAGGGCACAGGAACTGCTCCCCAGTTTTTGACCAACATGTATTCGACAGGACTCTTGGTTACTCGCCACTTTAAGCCTTTCATGTCGCTAGGCACTTTGACAGACTTCGCGGCATTGCCGAGTTGTCTGAACCCGCCGCTTGAATACACAGCAAGGCAAATGTGCCCCGCATTCTTGAGTGCCAACTCGCACTGTCGTTGAGCCAACCATTCATCCGATATTCGTTTCGCGTCATCTAGCGATTTAAAGATAAACGGTAAGTCGAAGATGGCGAGCTCGGTGCCGAAGCTTCCAAAATTCGCGGTTGAACTCGTCCACATTGAAATCAGGCCTTGGTTGGCCTGCTCGCCACACTTTTGCTCGGCGCAAAGACTTCCTTGATAATGGGGTTCGATGCGCATTTGCCCACCTGATACTTCTTGCATGGTTGGAATCAAGGCTTGGTCGATGGCGTCTCCGATAGGCATGCCTAGTCTGCCGGTAGTGCCGATCTTTAAGACCGTTTCTGCCAACGCCACCTGGGACGTGATTAAGACAGTTCCCAGTAGAATGCTACTTGTGATTTGTTTTAACAGTTGCATACATCCTCCGCTTGGTTAAGTGATATCGATAGTTAAGTACACCTTTTATCGTGAGGATTCCAAAGGACAGATCTACTATTTCCTTGTGACAGAAGCTGACGGCTATTTTTAGTAAACCTCAGCCGTGCAAACTTGAGCTAATCTCAAAAGGATGCGGTTTTCAGGCCGTACCAACAACTTTGGGGCTCAAACGCGTGAAAAATCAATTGTTGAGCTTTTTTGAACAGATCGCTTCTGAGGCAAAACATCAAAAACTGAATCTGCAAGACATGGTGTGCGAGGCGATTAGCCGAGTCATCTTTGCAACGGAAGTCGAACTCGATCAAAAGTTACCCTCTTGCCGCGAACTGGCGAGAACGTTAGACGTCTCGCGGAACACCGTCAACGCAGCCTACATGCAATTGATCGACGCTGGGCTTGTTGAGTCGCGCGAACGATCTGGTTACTTCATCAGTCCGTCATCGCGCAAGTTCGAGCCTATAGCAGCGGTCCCCACTAGCCTGTCCAGAAGCAGCATCCTATCGGTAGATCTGCTTGATAAAAATTTGTCGACATTAGACAATCCGGTGGACTGGCAAGACTACACCTATCCGTTCACATACAACCAGATTGACCCTCTGCTATTCCCTCTAGATTCGTGGCGAGAATGTGCGCGCACCGTATTAGGCCGAAAACACACCTTGGATTGGATCCGCGATTCCATTGATACTGATAGCAGCCATTTGATTTCACAAATCCGCAAGCGCTTGCTGACCAGCAGAGGAATCCTGGCAGCAGAAAATGAAATCATGATCACTTCAGGCTCCCAAGGTGGCCTAGCTATCCTTGCTGCAATCTTTGCGAAAAAACCGGGTTCGATTGCCATTGAAGACCCGGGCTACTTCGGCGCACGAGATGCGTTTCAGCTGTTTGGTAACCACATGGTAGGCGTTCCTGTCGATGGCGAAGGGCTCGACGCCAGTGCAATTTCAGAAGATACCAAACTGGTATTCACAACGCCTGCCCATCAATTCCCCACCATGGTCACGATGACGCTTGCGCGTCGGCATCTTTTACTTGAGCGGGCAAGGGCCCTAAATTTTTTCATTATTGAAATGATTACGAAGCAGAGATGAATTTCTTCGCCCACCCACTACCTACACTTTGTTCGCTCGATTCAGAGCGGGTTGTTTACCTCGGTAGTTTCTCGAAAACCATATCCCCAGGTCTTAGGGTTGGGTTCATGGTGGCTCATCCGAGCATCATCGCCGCTGCGCGTCAGGCCAGAGCGGCGATGTATCGACATGCGCCACTATTTTTGCAAGAAGTCATCGCGTTGTTTATCCGCAAGGGGTATTTCGAAGCGCACCTCAGAAACCTTGAAAAAAGCCATCAAACGAGATGGACGCTGACCCAACAAGCCATCGAAAGACATCTTGGGTTTCTAAGGGTCTCGAGCGCTCGGGGCGGCACCTCATTCTGGCTTGAGGGGCCACCTGCATTAAACGCCATCGATTTAAAGGCCAAACTCAGAGCGCGCAGCGTATTGATCGATAGTGGTGAAAACTTTTACCTCGCACGAAATCACCAGTCAGGGTTTCGACTCGGTTTCGCCTTTGTCCCCATCGATAAAATAGACGAAGGAATCCGTATCATTAGCCAAGAAATCAACGCCTTACTGTCTTAGACTCGGCGTCTGTCCCAGAAAATCCTCGAAACTGTCCTGCCGATAAATTTTGGTACGCGTTGTAATGCTAACTAAGGCTAGATCGTGGATCTGAGTCGAGTTGCTAACGAACGGAGACAATAGTGAGCCATGTCAGACCCCAGAGTCCTGTAGGCAATGCGCGTGTTGCCCATCCAAACTTGGGAACACCGTATCGGTTTTCACCTACAGACGATGACCTAGCGAGGGTCATGAAACGCGTATCAGAATATGTCTGGCATGAAATGCCAGACGATGGTGGCTGGGACTACGGCACGAACCTGCCCTATCTCAAGGATCTTTGTGACTATTGGGTTCGCGAGTTCAATTGGTGGGATCATCAAGCAAAGCTTGATCAATTCAATCATTTTCAAAACCGTGTTGATGGAATCGATACGCACTACCTTTTTGAGAAGGGCAGTGGTCCCAATCCAACACCTTTGCTTATTGCGCATGGATGGCCTGGCAGTATTTGTGAGTTTCTCGACATTGTCGAACCACTGGCTCACCCTGAGCGATTTGGCGGATCCGTCGAACAGGCCTTTGACGTCATTGCCCCGTCGCTTCCAGGGTTTGGGTTTTCCTCGCGGCCGGCGCGCCCGATGGGTCCAAGGGCCATGGCATGTCACCTCAATAAACTCATGACAGAGCACCTCGGTTACACCACCTATATGGCGCAAGGTGGCGATTGGGGGGGGGCCATTTGTTCATGGCTCGGGTTTGATCACGCCCAGTTTTGCAAAGCGGTGCATATCAATGTTCTCACCATGAGACACGCGCTTGGCCCGCAAACGGTAGCAGAGCAACAGTGGTCAGAACGGTTTGATCGTGATCAACAAGTTGAGGATGGCTATCGTACGGTTCAGGCGACCCGGCCACAAACACTGAGCTATGCCATGAATGATAGCCCTGTCGGGATTGCAGCCTGGCTCATCGAAAAATTCAGATCATGGTCTGACATTCGCGACGGCGACATTGAAAGCGTCTACTCAAAAGACGACCTCATTTTTCACGTCATGATTTACATCCTGACCCGTACGTTCAACACGGCCTCCTGGATTTACTACGGCCGCCGAGAGGAGGGTGGACGGATCTTGTCTGTCGACGAAAAACGCGTGGAAGTCCCGACAGCATGTGCTGTTTTTCCTGCCGAGATGCTGGCATGGCCACCACGGACGTATGTTGACCGTCTTTATAACGTCACGCAGTGGACCGACATGCCGCGAGGTGGTCATTTCGCGGCCATGGAAGAGCCTGAATTACTCGTAGAAGATATACAAAAATTTCATTCGGTGCTTAAAACAGACCGTCTGCTAAGGGAGAGTTTTTATGCAGCAAAGTGACATCAATACGCTTGCCCAATCAATCAAAATCACGCATCAAGCCTTCATCAATGATGAGTACGTGAACGCTTGTCGTGAACAGACATTTAGCGTGTTCAACCCTGCCACGGGTAATCATCTTGCGGAGGTGGCCCGATGTGATCAGCAAGACATCAACCGTGCAGTAGTCGCAGCACGGGCGGCGTTTAATCGAGGGTCGTGGTCTAAGGCGGATCCCGAGTTTCGCAAATCGGTGCTTCTTAAGCTCGCTGATCTTGTCCGGCAGCATGCCGACGAACTCGCCGTGCTCGAATGCCTGAATACGGGAAAGACGATTACAGACTGTATGCATGAAATTGGGACTGATGTGCCCAACTTCTTGCAGTGGTATGCCGAGTTGGCTGATAAGTACTTCGGAAAGGTACCACAAACTGGTCGCTCATCAATCGCGTTGATTACCCGCGAGCCTGTTGGCGTTGCAGGGCTTGTCGTGCCGTGGAATTTCCCGCTTTTGATGGCGACTTGGAAAGTAGCACCAGCGCTGGCCGTCGGTTGTTCGGTGGTGGTCAAACCCGCTGAAGAAACACCTCTGACAGCCCTTAAGTTTGCTGAATTGGCAAGGCAAGCGGGTGTGCCTGCGGGCGTTTTCAACGTGGTACCCGGTTTCGGTCACGAGGCCGGAGAGGCGCTTGGCAGGCACCCAGACGTTGACGTGATTTCATTTACCGGATCAACCGAAGTGGGTCGTCTTTTTATGAAGTACTCAGGCGAAAGTAACCTCAAGGGTATTTCACTGGAAATGGGTGGCAAAAGTCCCTTCATTGTTCTTGACGACGCCTGTATCAACGACGATCTTATTGAACATGCCGCCACTGCTGCGTTTTGGAATGCAGGTCAGAATTGCTCGGCCAATATGCGTCAAATCATTGCTAAACCGCTGGTTGAGGCGTTTTCTCATGCAATCCTCGAGCGTGTGGCCAAGTACACCGTCGGAGACCCCTTAAGTCTAGAGACCGATCTTGGCTGCATGATAAGTGAAACTCATCACGCGCGCGTCAGTAAATATATAGAGAGTGGCAAAGCACAGGGAGCAAAACCGCTTACGTCTGTTCTTGAACCGGTCAGCGGGAACTTTATTAACCCGACCGTTTTCTCGAACGTAACTAAAGAGATGACTATTGCAAAAGATGAAATCTTCGGTCCTGTTTTGGGTATCATGTCGGTCGACGACCTTGACAGTGCCATCGCCCTTGCAAAGGATACCGACTATGGACTTCACGCCACAATTTTTACGCAGGATATCGATCGGGCACTTCATGTTGCGCGAGAGTTGCCCTGTGGGACGGTTTCGATAAATGGGTTTACAGAAGGTGATATCAAAACACCCTTCGGTGGTTACAAACAGTCTGGATCCTTGGCGCGCGACAATGGCACAGAGGCTATAGAACAATATCTTCAAACAAAAACGATATGGATCTGTACCAAATCAGTTGGCGTCTGAGCGCACGTTACGCCCAGCCCGAATGAGCGCCAAGTACATCTCCACGTTTGATATTTTCAAACTCAGTATTGGCCCATCGTCATCGCATACGATGGGCCCCATGCTAGCGGCGCTTGAATTTATGACGCTGATACAGGAGTCGGCTGCGCTTGGTCAACGTATTGTGGTTCACTTATACGGCTCTCTTGCACTGACTGGGAGAGGGCATCAAACAGACCGAGCAATTGCGTTTGGTCTGGCAGGGCTGCATCCGTCTTCTCTTGAGCACGAGCAGCTTGCAAAACTCAAAAGAGATTTTGAGACATCGGAAAACGTGGTGTTACCAGCAGCCCCCCACATCCACTTTCTACCGGGTCGAGATATTCTTTTCCACAAGGACCAATGGCTGCCGGGACACCCCAATGGACTTAAATTTGAGCTTCATAGTGAAACCGAGACCCTAATCAGTGAAACTTATTTTTCGGTTGGTGGTGGTTTTATTCAAACGATGAAAGAGCTCAATACGGTGGCCGCAGTAGACACAGCGCCAGTGGTGCCGTTTCCGTTCAACAATGCCACAGAGTTGCTCAGGCTGACTCACGAGCAGTCTCTAACCATCGCCCAGATCATTGCGCATAACGAACTAAGTTTAAGGTCCGCTGACGATGTGTCACATGGCCTTGAGGTTTTGACGAATGCCATGTACCGCTGTGTTGAACGCGGTCTCAATGCGACAGGCGTGTTGCCAGGGTCGCTCACGCTGTCTCGCAGAGCTGCATCAATGTACGCAACGTTTTCTAGCTCGAACAGCACAAGGCCTGTTGAAGTGTCGGATTGGCTAAGCGTTTTCGCACTCGCAGTCAATGAAGAGAACGCCGCTGGACATCAGGTCGTGACGGCACCTACAAACGGAGCAGCTGGGGTCGTACCGGCGATACTGAAGTATTTAACGGATCACCTTGGGTATCAAAGTTCGGAAAGTCGGGAAGTGTTTTTCTTCACCTCGGGGGCCTTTGGTAGCATCTTGAAGCGTAATGCCTCTATATCGGGTGCCGAAGCTGGATGCCAAGCTGAAATTGGCGGCGCGGCAGCGATGGCCGCCGCCGGATTATGTGCTGTGCTTGGGGGAACGCCCGAACAAATTGAGAATGCAGCAGAGATTGCCCTAGAGCATCATCTTGGTTTGACTTGCGACCCCGTGCACGGTCTTGTACAGATTCCATGTATCGAACGAAATGCATTTGGCGCAACGAAAGCATACCTGGCCGCTAGGATGGCACTTTATGGCGATGGTCAACACCGCGTATCCTTCGATCAGTGCGTTGAGTCACTTAAGCAAATTGGCGCCGACATGAGTTTGAAGTACAAAGAAACCTCGCTTGGCGGTCTCGCCGTCAATGTGACGAGTTGCTAAAACTGGTGAGCTTATTTAAATCATGCGCGCTATACGTGTGACGGCGTGTGGCGATTGTCTACGCGGATTTCGTGCTGGTCCTAGCAGTGGGGCTAAAGTGCCATCGAAGATTCACCAGGGACGTAGGTCAGCACCCGGAATGCCGCTTGGTTCAACCTAGGCATTTTGCGCCGCAATCCAGTTACCGAACTCGGTTTCGAATTGTCTTTTGCGCGCAGCGCGAGTGGCCTTGTCGTTGTAGGCTTGTAGTGCTAGGTACTGTTCGGCCGACACGATGACGGTATCAAGGTGGCCTGCTTTCTCTACAAAAACAGACTCGCGCTTGGCGATTACAGAGAGGCTGCCGAATCGGTTTTTTGCTTCAGTGGCTGAGACTCGCATAGGAAAGCGCTTGGATTAATGGCTATCTTAGCCATTAATCCAAGCGCTTGAGGGGGACTCTGTAGTTGGAATCATGTTATCTGCTGGAGCCAGTTATAAACCATGGTGCCCGGGGCCGGACACAAAAGCCGCATGAATAAAGGGTTTGCGTCAATTTGGGAAAAAAACAATCTTCCCCACACAAGATCTCACTTCGGTGTCAGCAGGGCGCAACAGGGACAATCTGGAAAAGCAGGTTAGATTGGTTTTGTATGCCTGCAACTACAGGGGCTTAAAAACATCAGACGGCTTGCAGTTCGAGCTTAATCGTCTTGCCTAGTGCTGCCGCAGCACTGGCCAGCGTGGTTAAAGTCAGACTCGTGTCTTCTTCATCCAGGAGTCGATTGAGTGCAGCTCGGCTAGTGTGCATCTTTGATGCCAATTGTGTTTTTGTTAACGACTGAGCTTTCATTTCTTTAGCAATTTGCCAGGCAATGACGCGCTTGATAGCGACTGCTGTCGCTTCTTCCAGCATCGATTCTTCGTGCAGGAACTCATCAAAGCTGCTGCCGATATTTTTCTTTGCCATCATCATCTCCGTTTCAGTTGCTTCAGGCGCTCTTTAGCCAAATCTAGATCCGACTTGGGCGTGGCCTGTTGTTTCTTGATAAATCCGTGAAGCAGTACCATCGTGGACTGATCCAGCACAAACAGCACGCGGACAATCCGGTTCTCGAGCTTGATGCGTACTTCCCAGATGCCATCACCGAGGCTACGTACCAAGGGCATACCAAGAGGCCAACCCAACTGAACCGTCTTGATGTCCTCGCCAATTACTTTGCGTTCGATGGCTGGCAAGCTCTTTAGCCATTCTCTGACCGGTTCAGAGCCGGCATCGGTCATGAAGAAGCGAACATCAAGCGATGGTTTCATTTCGTAATGTATCAATATTGGTACGTTGGCGCAAGCTCTATTTTGACAGATGTATCTTGGACGATTGACGGCAATGGGGCTTACTACGCGCGCACGCCGCAGCCACAACTCAGATGATTAATAGAAGCGATTACCGTGACCTGCGTGGAGTTGTTACCGGTCCATCCTTTCCGGGAGGGTAACGGTCGCCCCTTTCGTTTTTTAGCAGATGC
>ERZ889217.1505-NODE-1505-length-11746-cov-10.013771_pt1 | contig 11746 bp, 20 predicted proteins | sample MGYA00521098_ERZ889217 | MGnify/ENA primary metagenome ERZ889217 (study PRJEB32303, sample SAMEA104408613) | aquatic metagenome | biome: Brackish water; feature: Pelagic; material: water | place: Baltic Sea | collected 2014-06-10T22:04:00 | depth 2,362 m ...
AGAACCGAATTGGCACAGAGCAAATATAAAGAAGAGTCGCCCTATAAGCCGGATCCTGTCCTCTTGCGAGGGATCACCATCCATCTAGATCTGTAATTACTTACAGATTCAAGCAACCTACCCGATAGCTTGCGCGAGCAACGCACTATCTTCTTGGTCTTGCTTCAGGTGGGGTTTACATAGCTACATGTATTGCTACACGCACTGGTGGTCTCTTACACCGCCGTTTCACCCTTACCAACTTTCGTTGGCGGTTTACTTTCTGTTGCACTTTCCCGTGGATTGCTCCAGGTGGGCGTTACCCACCACCTTGCTCTGTGAAGTCCGGACTTTCCTCGGTATAACTTGCGTCATAACGCGGTGATCCGGGCGACTCTTCGTTGGCTAATGGTACGGGAGATTAATTCGCACTTGCTACGTAATCTATGAGCGCTTGACGCTCAGAATCAAGTTCGCCGACGTGATTTTTTACGACATCGCCGATAGAGACTATTGATAGGAGCGAACCGGACTCATCAACAACTGGAACGTGACGGATACGAAGCTCGGTCATCATGGTCATCAATTCTGCAATGGTTGATTCTGGTGTGCAGGTGTGGACATCGACTGTCATGATGTCGCGGACATGCATTGCAACTAGCTGATTTAGCTTGCCGGGCATAGCGCGAACAATGTCTCGCTCGGAGACAATGCCATCGATCTTCTTGCCATCACTAGAAACGACTAAGGCACCGACATGGTGTGAGTTGAGCGAATTAACCAGATCATGAATGCTCGCGCTTGCCGAGATTGTCTCTACGCGCTTACCTGAAATTATTGTGCTTATTTTCATGGTCCACCTCGCTCGATTGGGTGGTTCAATAATGCTCTTGTGGGATTGCCAAGGCAAGACCTAAGTGCACTATTTTTCTACCGTGGTCTAAAGTGAGCGTATGGTGACACTCAATTTCTATGCTGCGGCTCGCGCCGCCACAGGCATCGCTGAAGACCAATTTTCACCTGCTTCACTTGGCGAAATAATTTCAGCAGCGACTATAAAGTATCCGCAATTGGCAGCAATACTGCCTGGATGTTCCTATCTAATTAACGGCTCAGCAAGTTCTCAGTTAGAGAAAGAGATTGCTAGCGGTGATGTAGTGGATGTACTTCCACGATTTGCAGGAGGCGCTTAACCGCCAATTGCTGACATTGGCCTAGATGGCTGAATAAAGCTTGGATCATTAATTCCATGGCCGGGTAATTTTGCTTTGACGGTCGAATGGAACTTACTAATAAGAGCTTCTGTCTTTGCCTCTTGAGTTGAATCCGAACGCAAGATTGCTCGTAAATCGGACTCCGTCATTGAGAATAGACATGCTCGCAACTGTCCATCAGAGGTAAGGCGAATGCGATCACAAGCACCACAGAAAGGCCTGCTTACGCTTCCAATGATTCCAACTGTTGCAGTTCCACCATTAATCAAGAATTCTTCCGCTGGAGATGATCCGCGGTATTCAACTGGTGATAATTCATATTCCGCAGAAAGATTTGCGAATATCTCATCAGCTGTAATGAGTTGGGTTCGATCCCAGATTCCACCTGCATCCAACGGCATCTGTTCGATAAATCTGAGGTTGAGGTCTTCAGCTAGGGCCCACTTCAAAAGCGATGCGGCTTCTCCGTCGTTTACGCCTCGCAAAAGGACTGTATTGATCTTGACGGGTAGTAAGCCTGCCTCTTTAGCAGCGGCTATCCCGGCGAAGACGTCGTTAATTCTGTCTCGGTGAGTCATCTTCTTAAATACATCTTTATCTAACGTATCAAGGCTGATATTTATTCGACGCAAGCCCGCATCCACTAAAGGCTTAGCAAGCTTTGCAAGAGCCAGACCGTTTGTGGTCATCGATAACTTTGGTGCATTTTCAATAGAAGAAATTCGAGCAACGATTTCTACAATGTCTGGGCGAAGAAGTGGCTCTCCCCCGGTCAGGCGGATTTCATCAATTCCTTGAGAAACAGCAACTTCAATAACTTCAACGAGCTCATCAGTGGTAAGTAAATTTTCAGATGGCAACCAGGCGGCAAAATCATGCGGCATGCAATATGAACATCGCAAATTACATCTATCGGTAAGTGAAACGCGTAGATCGCGATGGCCACGGCCAAAAGTGTCGACAAGTTTTGTCATGCGCTATTTACCCATTCAGAAGTGCCATCTGCGAAAACTTGATACTTCCAGATTGGAAGTTCTGTCTTCACGGTAGAGACGATCTCTTCGCATGCAGCAAATGCTGGTCCGCGGTGCACAGCCGATACTACAACGGCAAAGGCAGTCTCACCGATTGGGATTTGCCCATATCGATGAGCAACAGCTACGCCTAGAACATCATGTTTGGCGGCTATCCGGCCGGTGATTTCCTCTACTACCTGTTGTGCAGAAGGATGGATTTCATAGGTTAGCGATAAGACAGATTTTTCAGCATCGTTATCGCGAACATCCCCACAGAAAGTTGCAACGGCGCCAGCCTGCTTGGTCTTCACAGAATCCGTGAGAGTCTGTATTGCAATGACCTGATCAGTTACTAGGGCTGTGATCATGTCCGGCCAATTGATCGTGAATATGGGATGCAAGTCTTTCGATAATTACTAATCCATCCTTTGCTCCACCAGGAGAGCCTGGAAGATTAATGATGAGCGACTTATTAGTTACTCCAGCAATGCCGCGTGATAAATCAGTGGTTGGAACTTGCTCACGCGCATAAGCTCGAAGTGCCTCTAAAATTCCTGGCATCGGCTTTAGTACAAGAGGCGCAGTAGCTTCTGGTGTCACATCAAATGCAGATACTCCAGTGCCACCAGTTGTTACAACTAAATCAATTTCTGAATTAATGGCAGTTTGAATTGCATCTGAAATCTGTGCCTGATCATCAGGAAGAATCTGCACATCGTTAATCTCATATCCAAGCTTCTTTAAGCCCTTAAGAAGAATCTGGCCTGAAAGGTCTTCATAGACTCCTTTAAAGGCTCTATTACTGGCAGTAATAACTACCGCACGCTTCATGAACGTTTCCAATGTCCGTTTCTACCGCCATCTTTCTCTTCAACGCGAACGTGAGAAATGCTTGCACTTGGATCAAGAGCTTTGACCATATCGATAATGGTGAGCGCTGCAATAGAGACGGCGGTAAGCGCCTCCATCTCGACACCTGTGCGATCGGCAATCTTGACCGTTGAAAGAATAGAAACGCCACCTTCGACAACTTCTAGCTCGACGCTAACACTTGAAATAGATATCGGATGGCAGAGTGGAATTAGTTCAGGAGTCTTCTTTGCGCCCATAATGCCCGCAATACGCGCAGTTGCTAAAACATCACCTTTAGGTGTTGATCCACTTGAAATTAGTGCCAGGACCTCTTTGCTGAGCAGAACTTTTCCAGATGCTGTTGCAGTTCGCACTGTTTCTTCGCGATCTGAAACATCAACCATATGTGCTTCGCCATGGTCATTGATATGAGTGAGCTTCTCAGACATAGAGGAATCCTAATCGCTTATCGGGTAAATGCATCTTTGAGGGGTTTGCGAATAAGCACAAAGATGGCCATCGCGATCATTACCATCAGAAAGCTCAAGGCGTAGGCCGTATCTGGGTTGATGTCGAGCTGTTGATAGATCTGAATAGTCCACGTTTGAGTGACCCCTGGCATAGATCCTGCAAACATCATGGTTGCTCCAAATTCACCTAAAATTCTTGCCCAGGCTAATAAAAGCCCTGTTGTAATTCCGTCACGAGCTTGAGGCAGTGCAATCAATCGAAAGAGTTGGCTTTGGGAAGCGCGATCTACAACCGCAGCATCTTCGACATCATCAGGCAACATTGCGAATGTGGATTCTGTAATCAAAACTAAAAAGGGAATGCCAATAAAAAGTCCAGTGAAAATAACTGCGGCAGTTGTGAAAGGCATTTGCCAGCCGGTTTGATCATAGATAAATCCGCCTAGTAAACCCTTGCGACTGAATAATCCAAGTAAGGCTAAACCCGCAACTGTTGGAGGCAATGCAATCGGCGCTAATACCAGCGGGCGAATTATTCGTGTGACTTTTTTATCTGCCTTTACCAACCACCAAGCAAGCGGGACGCCAAGCAATAGCGATATACCAGCAGCTAAGAGCGAAGTCCAGATAGATAACCAGATTGCAGTCACTGATCCGCTTGCGCTCAGACTCGGGAAAAATGTTGACCAAGGAACTTTTATGACAAGTGCCAGAATTGGAAGCAAGATAAAAGAGATTGCAATATAGGCAATAGCCCGCGAAAGCAGATCGATTGGCCGAGATTTCACTCTAGAAGCATATCTAAATAGATTCAGTTAAGCGATTACTTTAGTGAATCTATTTCAAAGCCGGCCTTGGCCAGAGACTTACGAGATGCAGAGTTCTTCAAATAAAGCAGAAACCTATCGGCCCAACGATTCTTCTTTTCAACAGATGACTTAGAAAGTCCAATCAAATACTGTGTTGATGCCGCCCGTGCATTAGAAAACTCAATTGAACGAATCTTCGTTGAGTTTGCGATGACATCAGTCTTATAAACAATCGCCGCATCGACAGAACCTGATAGTAATTTTGCAAGAGTGCTCGATGCCGAAACTTCAAAAGATACTGGGCTACTGCTGACCTTACCTTCGGCATCCAGGGCATTAGCTGCTGCGATTCCGCACGGAGCGGTTAGTGCGCACTGCACCCAGGAAACTTTGCCATTCAGGTGGCGAACTTTTGAAATTTTAGAATCTTTTGGAACTGCAAGTACTACGCGATTAGTTACATACTCGGTAGATTTAGAGAATTCAGATTTTGCAGTTGCCATACTTAAGTCATCTGCAGAAACAAAAATATCTACGGGTGCACCGAATGCAATCTGACTCGCAAGAGTTGCTGAGGATCCGAAGGAGATATTGATTTTTATTCCTGGATGAGCTGCTTCGAATTTCTTTGCTAGCGCTATGTATTGCACTTGCAGGCTAGAGGCGGCAAAAACACTGACAGATTTAGGTGTAGCAGCCGTCGCAGATTGGGCTGGAAGGGAGAGCGAGGCGATAATCAGGAAGAGACCAGAGCGAGCCGTTATCGAGCCCCAGCGCTTGATTTCCATAGGCGGAATTATGCCCTTCTTTCTACTGGCGCGAAAAATGGCGGCTGATATGCTTCACATCTTGAATCTCTAGGAGGAATTTCATGTCAGTTGAGAGCGATCTTGCACGTCAAGCCTTGAGCTCCATTTGGCAAGCCCAGGGAGAAAAGATGGAAGAGCTTGATGAAGAGTGCAATCCAAATAAAGTATGCCGAAATATGAAAGATGTAACCTTCGAGGGATATATCCAAGATGAAGGTAAAGATCTCAAGACCGCATGGCGTGAAACACTGTTGCGCGATGGCAAATTAGGCGCCGGAACAATTGGACAGCTCGTTACAGAAAACAAAATTAAGTAATCCAACACTTACGAATAGGGCTTTAACTCATGATTTCAGCTTCATTCGATTCGTTGACCGTTGATGAATTAACTTCAGAACTTCGAGAAATTGGCTATGTAGCAAATCGCGGCCTAACAACATCGCTCTTAATATCTATGAAGCTCGGTCGCCCCATACTTCTTGAAGGAGAAGTGGGTGTTGGTAAGACAGAGTTAGCTAAAAGCATCGCTCAACTACTTGGCCGAACTCTGATTCGCCTTCAGTGCTATGAAGGAATCGATACCAATCAGGCGCTCTACGAGTGGGATTACGCTCGTCAGATGCTCCAGATTCGTGCAATGTCCGCATCAGAAGTTTCAGATAAATCAGTCGATGATCTCTTCGGTTCAAAATTTCTTATTGAGCGTCCATTGCTTCAAGCTATCAAGGCAGGCGATCAATGCGTACTGCTCATTGATGAAGTAGACCGCGCAGACGATGAGTTCGAAGCCTTCTTACTTGAGCTACTTTCAGATTTTCAGATCACGATCCCTGAAATCGGAACAATTAAAGCGACTTCTCGCCCTATTGTAATTTTGACTTCAAATAGAACTCGCGAGCTCCATGATGCGCTTAAACGACGCTGTCTCTATAACTGGATTGGATTTCCGGCTCAAGAGCAAGAGATTGAAATAGTTAAGTCCCGAGTCCCAGGTGTTTCTAGCCAACTAGCTGCCACAGTTGTTGGAACTGTCAATAAGTTGCGCGAGATGGACCTTGAAAAGGCTCCAGGGGTTGCTGAGACAATTGATTGGGTTCAATCACTTGAAGCAATTGGTGCCAGTACGTTAACTCAAGCAAATGCCGCCGAAACGCTAGGCGCTGTCATTAAGGGTCGAGATGATCTTGAATATGTCACAGGAAGTCTCTCGGAGATAGTTGCAGATGGCTCTCACTGAGGGCTTTGACGAACTCTTTGTCGAATTCGCGCAAGAACTGCGTTTACATGGGTTACTTATCGGTTCAGACGATGTCATCACCTTCTGTAACGCACTCTCTGTACTCGATGCCACAGATATCATGGATGTCTACTGGGGTGGAAGAACTACCTTAGTAAGACGTAAAGAGAATATTCCGATTTATAACGAGATATTCCAACGCTTCTTCTTTGATAACTGGGATGAAGAGGCTAGCGAAGTCAAGAAGAAATTCCGCGCCCAGGTAAGCACTACATCCACAATTGAAATCCCTGAAAATGAACGGACCGAACAGGGTGAATCTAACGATGACACCAAGATGGGCTTTATGGCAGCAAGCCATGAAATCTTCCGCAATAAAGCATTTAACGAGTGCACTCCGCAAGAGCTAGCCGCTCTTCGCAAAATGATGTCCAACATCAGAATCAATCCACCTATCCGCAAGACTCGTCGCTTGGTCTCAACCACTAAGGGCAAGAAGCTCAATATGCGAAGAATTGTTCGTGAAAATATGCGCGCAATGGGCGAAAATCGAGAGATCTTCTACACCAAGAAGAAAGAGAAGTTGCGCCCAATAGTTTTTATCCTCGATATTTCAGGGTCGATGGCTGACTACTCAAGAAATTTATTACAGCTGGCATATTCAGCGCGAAGTGCCAATCAGAAAGTTGAAGTCTTCTGTTTTGGCACGCGCCTGACCCGAGTAACTCGCTCTCTTTCACGTCGCAATCCAGATCAAGCCATGGAGCTTGCGGGCGCTGAAGCTATGGATTGGGAGGGTGGAACTCGCATTGGCGATGCCATCAATTCCTTCCTGAAGAAGTGGGGGCGCGGGCGAGTTGGCCGAGGATCAATTGTGGTGATTTGTTCAGATGGCCTTGATAGAGGTGATCCTGCGACCTTAGCGAAGTCAATGGAGGCGCTATCTCGTATAGCCCACAGAGTTGTATGGATGAACCCTCATAAAGGTGAAGCTGACAGATATGTCCCCACATCAATGGGGATGATCATTGCCGAACCATTTATCGATGAGGTTGTATCAGGACATAATCTCAAGAGTCTGGAAGAATTCAGTCGCAAGCTCGTCTCAATTAGATAGGAATCACGATAATGAAGTTCAGCGTTTCAATCTTTGCCGAAGGCGATCGTGTTATTACCCTGGAAGAGGTAGTAGAACTTGCCGATGCTGTAGCAATCTATAGCGGATTAGCAACCGGAGCCGGGACAACCGGGTATGGCGCACAATTAATTGTTGAAGCGCCTAGCTCAGATCTGGCCGTAGATAAGGCTCTCGAGCTTTTTAACGAAGCGGTCAAAACTGCAAACTTACCTCCCTTTGAAATTATCAAGGCTGAGACAATGTCTGAAGATCAAGACTGGGAAGACGCTCTCGAAGAATGATTCGTCTGGGCTCACTTGCAGGATATCCATTTGAGGGCCCCCGCGCCCTTGCAGGCTGGACTGCCCCTAAAGTTGCAGCTGTCTATGCAGTGATGTGTCTTAATGATGCAGAGAATAAGCCGCAGGAATTTTCAATAATCTATGTCGGCCATAGCGCAGATTTAAGTACTGAAGGCTTTCCAATGAAACATCCACGTGCTGCTTCATGGGTTGCGCGTGCTGGAAATAAATTTAATCTACATATCTGTTGGTTTGATATTCCAGGTGGAACATTGCGCCACCGCGAAATGATTGCACATGAGTTAATGGCGGTATACGAACCAAGTTGCAACCTTGAGAAATATGATCAGGCGTGGAAAGACGAATGGATCGGTGAATACTCAAATGCATTCACCGACCCATTGACCACTGGTCGCGATCCAAATAATCGCGCTCAGTAAAAACTAATCTATCTTTACGCCAACACCATCAAAGAGACGTGAGCGACGGGTTCCCATTGCTGGGAAATTTGGCTTTGGTGCTGTGTGCTCAGGTTCTGGCACATAGGTAGCGCCAACAACAATTGCCTCAGCAAAACCATAGAGAAGTGGAAGAGCGCCAGCGACAACGCCACCTGTTCTATTGATGCGACTAAGGCCAGGTTCGATTGCATCAGCATCGCGCTTGATCTCCCACACCAAGTCAGCGGCTTCTTCAAGCTTGACTGCAACTGCTGCAAGCTGGCGACCTACGATAAATAGGTAGATAGCAAGCCCTGCAATGAGAGCGACAATATCGATCACAGTAAAGATCTGAAGTGTTGTCATGAGCGCACCTTATCCAATACACGTCCGAGGAATAAGTGATGTTCTAGACCTTCAGCAAGAACTGCATCAACTGCAGCAGCTGTCTGGTTAATTAACTCTGTATTGGCTGTATTTGCTTTAGCAGCTGTTAGAGTCTCGCGGATCTGTGCAACTCGTTGATCAATAATGCGAACAAGGAGCACCAAGATTGTAAGAAGTGCAGCAACTGCTACAACTACAACGGCGCCCAGAATGTTTGCAAGGACCCAGAGTGATTGAGTGTTTGAATCCATGACCTCAGCCTCCCAGCTTCTTGCGGCCACGGTTAAGTCCAGCAACAATCGCAGTAGCCGATGCGATTGTGACGTTAAGACCCTTAAGGCCGGCAGTATTAACTACAGCGCCTTCAAGTCCAGAATTAATTCTTTGAGCTTGTCCACCGATTTTGTGAGCAAGCAACAAGATTGGAACAACGAGGGCGACAACGACAAGCACAACAACTGTTGCGATGACATAACCGACGAGCCAACCTGTGTGATTAGTGAAATCCATGGCTACTCCCCCTAGATCGATTCCGCGAAGTCACGCACTGGCTTGAGGCTGGCGTTTACGGATGTAACAACCGATGGAACAGTTGCTGTCTTTGCAACGATTACTTGTACTCCGCCTTCGAGCGCATCAAGTGACTTAACAACTGCACGCAAGTGCATGATTACACGTGAGAGGCCAAGAGCCGCCGCAGCAATAATCAAAGTTGCTAAAATTAAGGTAAATACTGCTTGTTGTGGCATCTTCTCTCCCCTATCCGAGCAACTTAGATACTGGACCGGCATAACGGACTGCTCCGTTTGCCACTTCCTTGATGACGTTATCTGTCTTAGCTAGTAATTCTGGTGTTGTATTGAGCTCGCCAATTAAAGCAACTCCGCCACCTAGTGCATCATCTGCAGCTCCGCGAATGCGCTCAAGTGGCCCGAGGACCGCATTGAGCAGCCCAACGAGAACTGGAACGATGACAACTAACAGAATCAGATTACCGATTCCCCATAGACTCATTAGTTTTCCTTTCTCTCTCGTTATCGACGTGCTACTGGTTGATATGGAAGGAAGAAGCGCGAGAAGACTCTTGTCGCTGACTTCTTTACAACTGTCATTGCAATCGCAACACCACTTGCAGCCTTTGGGCCGCCAACAGTATTTGGATCAAGACCAAGCTCGATTGCCTTCATGCGTGCTTGCATGCTGCCTGCAGTCTGGTTAACCAAAACTGCTGTTACATCAGCGATAAGTCCTCGTCCGAATTGAGCAGCTGCACCGGAAACTACGAGGTCAAGTGAAATCTTGACTGAAGTTCCGCCAGCAACTGGATTGAGAGCTGCAACGAGAATTGCTTGCGCTTCTCCGCGGCCTTTCTTATCTGAGCCAGATGCATCGAGAGTAATAATTTTCTTCGCATTATCGCGGCTCGCGACCTTTGCCTGTCCTGCAAATTCAAGTTTTACCGGACCTGCAGAGATGATGACATCTCCACCGTAATGGTCGGTTCCAAGCTTGTCAGTGAGGTCAGCACCAGGAATACATGCTGCTAGTTGTGGAATATCATCAAAGAATTTCCATACATCGTCGATCGGTTGATCAACGATAATCGTCTGCGAGATTAGCATTTTGCCTCCTGGTTGATGAATGAGGATGGATCTTTTTCAAACGCTGTACGACACCCTGGCGCACAGAAGTAATAAGTCGTTCCTTCAAATCCGAAGGGACGATTAGATTTTTCTGCTGCAACAGTCATTCCACAGACTAAGTCGATTACCTCAGTTGGTTGAGCCATCTGAAGCAGGTTTGGTGTTGACTTCTGTCTTAGAGATCCAGCGGCACGGAGTTGAACTAATTGCGCGAGAATCGACACTGCCACCTCGCGGTGAGTTGTATGTCCGAGATCCAAACCTGCTGGCAAATTGACTGTACCAATCTGAGTTTTAGAAAAGCCGCGATCTTCGAGGTATGCAAGAACTGCAGCTCCACGCTTACGTGATGCAACGACCCCAAGGTAAGCAGGGCTTGCTGGAAGTGCTATCTCAGTTGCTTCTTCATCTCCATGGCCTTGAGTTGCAATGATGACAACAGATGAAGAGCTAACCATGCTTGTAGTGAAGTCAGTAAAATCAAGAATTTGTACGCGCCAATTCAAGACTTCAATCAGTTGCTTGAGAGTCACTGCCATCGGCGAGCGCCCCACAATCATGACCTGAGGCGACGCCTGAACTGGTTCGACATAAATCTGCAGAGCGCCCTCACTTTGACAAGCCATCGGAACGGTAAGGACTCCATCAGGAACATGCATTCCTTTGAAATCTGCTTCCTGCCCAAGCCAAATCAATTGAGCTTTTCCAGAGTCCATCACCTTTTTTGCTTCACGGATAAGGACTGGCTCGGCGCACGCTCCGCCAATCCATCCATGGAGCTTTCCATCAGAGGTAATGATTGCTCGTGATCCGCTCTGTCCAGAGGAAGGGCCCTGGCGCCATACGACAGTTGCCATCACAAATGATTGGCCATCATTTGTGAGTTCAACTGCGCGTTCCATGACGCCCATTCCTTCTACTGGATTGAAAGACATTTCTTAGTCGCCGCTCCGTACTGGTGGCATTCCGTAAACATCGTTTCCTGTTGTAACAGCTTCGTAGACGCGGTTAGGCATCAAAGGCATATCGATATTGCGAACACCCTTCTCTGTCAGAGCGTTCATGACAGCGTTAACGAATGCTGCAGGTCCGCCTACGGTTGCACATTCACCGACTCCCTTTGCACCGATTGGGTGGTGGGGGCATGGTGTAACAACTTCATACAATTCAAAGCCTGGTGTTTCCCACGCTGTTGGTAGCAAGAAGTCCATGTAGTTACCACCGATGATGTTTCCTTCTTCATCGTAAGTTTGGTACTGCATATTTGCCATTGCATATGCCTCGGTGAGGCCACCCATGATCTGTCCTTCGACGATCATTGGGTTGATACGAACACCGCAGTCATCTACTGCAACAAATTGCAATACATCCCAAACGCCGGTCTCTGGATCAATTTCAACCTTTGCGATGTAGCACGCAAATGGCCATGTGAGGTTTGGAGGATCGTAGTAAGCGACATTCTCCAGTCCTG
>ERZ889217.1507-NODE-1507-length-11744-cov-8.721533_pt1 | contig 11744 bp, 10 predicted proteins | sample MGYA00521098_ERZ889217 | MGnify/ENA primary metagenome ERZ889217 (study PRJEB32303, sample SAMEA104408613) | aquatic metagenome | biome: Brackish water; feature: Pelagic; material: water | place: Baltic Sea | collected 2014-06-10T22:04:00 | depth 2,362 m ...
CGGTTAACTTTGTTAGTGACACCGTAAATCAAAAGAAGCTGTTTTAGCATGCCTAAACAGCTTCTTTTTTCTTCAGTGTTTTATAAAAAATTAGCCATTTCTAAATGAATATTTAATTTTTCATATTTAATAAATTTACCATTTGATAAAAAAAATATTCTATGGCAGCCTAGTCTTGATTTTGGAGGAGATGTGATTGTGACAAATAATAGCCCAATGACGCCCGGTGTAGTTGCTCACCGCCTGCCTGAGACTGTTTATGCTGTTAATTTTCGTGATTTAGCCCCTAAACTAGCTCCACATGAAGCGCTTGTAGCCGCAGATAGGTGCTATTTTTGCCATGATGCACCTTGTATTATCGCATGTCCAACCGATATCGACATCCCACTTTTCATTCGTCAAATCGCTACAGGCACGCCAATGGCCGCAGCAAAAACGATATTAGAACAAAATATTTTAGGGGGTATGTGCGCACGGGTTTGCCCCACAGAGCAGCTGTGTGAGCAGTCTTGTGTGCGAGAATTGGCCGAAGGTAAACCTGTTGATATAGGTCGCTTACAGCGCTTTGCTACAGATACCTTGATGGAGGCGGGTAAACATCCTTTTTCTCGTGCTGTGACAACAGGCAAAACAGTCGCTGTTGTGGGCGCGGGTCCTGCTGGCCTAGCTTGTGCGCATCGATTGGCGATGAAAGGTCATGATGTGGTTATTTATGATGCCCATGTCAAAGCGGGGGGCTTAAATGAATTTGGCATTGCTACCTATAAAACAACGGATGATTTTGCTGAACGTGAAGTTGAATGGTTAATGAAAATTGGTGGAATTTCGTTACGTTTAGGGCAGAAGCTAGGTCTTGATGTAACGCTGGCCGATTTGCAAAACCGTCATGACGCGGTGTTCTTGGGAATGGGCTTAGCCGGGGTCAATGGCTTAGGCCTTGCGGGAGAAGACCTTGCAGGTGTGCGTAATGCGGTTGATTTCATTTCTGATTTACGCCAGTCCGCAAACAAGTCTGGGATTTCCATTGGGCGTGATGTTGTTGTGATTGGGGGTGGCATGACCGCTATCGATGCGGCGGTACAAGCTAAACTTTTGGGCGCTTTAAATGTCACCATAGTCTACAGGCGATCACAAGCAGATATGAGTGCCTCGCAGTATGAGCAAAGCCATGCAGCAGGACTGGGAGTGAATATAATCCATAACGCCACCCCGCTGGAATTGCAGGGGGAGGGATCTGTCAATTCAGTGCGCTTTGCTTATACCGTCCACGGTGCCAAAGGGTTAGAGCATACAGTGGACCATTTTACGTTGGCAGCGGATCAGGTTTTGAAGGCCATTGGCCAAACCCTTTTGGGCGCACCAGCAGAACTTAGGTTGAAGAACGGTAAAATCGAAACCATTGGTTCCGGTCTCACCCATGTTGCGGGCCTATGGGCGGGAGGTGATTGCACATTTGGTGGTGATGATTTGACTGTGACTGCTGTCGCCCAGGGCCGCGACGCGGCCGAAAATATTCATTCAAATTTAATGGCATAGGAGCTTTGAAATGGCAGACCTAAGCACTATTTTCGCAGGTATAAAATCGCCCAACCCATTTTGGTTGGCCTCGGCTCCTCCGACCGATAAAGAGTACAATGTGCGCCGCGCTTTCGAAGCGGGCTGGGGTGGGGTCGTTTGGAAGACCCTTGGACTTGAGGGCCCTCCCGTTGTGAACGTAAACGGGCCACGCTATGGTGCAATTTGGGGTGCAGATCGTCGGCTTTTGGGTCTTAATAATATAGAGTTGATCACCGACCGCCCGCTTGAAGTGAATTTGCAAGAGATCAAATCGGTAAAACGCGATTATAAAGACCGCGCTTTGGTGATTAGCCTTATGGTGCCTTGTGATGAAGAGAGTTGGAAAGAGATATTACGTCAAATTGAAGATACTGAAGCTGATGGTGTCGAACTGAATTTTGGTTGTCCACACGGGATGGCCGAAAGGGGTATGGGGTCAGCAGTGGGGCAGGTACCCGAATATATTGAAATGGTTACACGCTGGGTGAAACAACATTCTAGAATGCCCTGTATTGTTAAGCTAACCCCAAATATCGCTGACATTCGCAAACCCGCTGAAGCCGCTAAGCGCGGTGGAGCGGATGCGGTTAGTTTAATCAATACGATAAATTCGATTACATCTGTTAATTTGGATGATTTCAGCCCTGAGCCAATGATTGACGGCAAAGGCACTCATGGCGGTTATTGTGGTCCTGCGGTCAAGCCAATTTCTCTCAACATGGTGGCCGAAATTGCACGCAACCAAGAAACCAAGGACCTGCCCATTTCTGGAATTGGTGGCATAACAACGTGGCGTGATGCAGCTGAATTTATGAGCCTCGGTGCCGGTAATGTGCAGGTGTGTACTGCCGCCATGACTTATGGATTTAAAATTGTTGAAGAGATGATCTCCGGACTATCTGATTATTTGGATAAAAAATCCATGAGCTCAACCCATGCTTTAATTGGGCGCGCTGTGCCTAATGTTACTGATTGGCAGTTTCTAAACCTTAATTACACTACTAAGGCCCATATAGATCAAACTGCGTGCATCGGCTGTGGCCGCTGTTTTGCAGCTTGTGAGGATACGTCTCACCAAGCTATTACCATGTCGGATAACAGGGTCTTTACGGTAAATGATGATGAATGTGTGGCATGCAATCTCTGTGTGAATGTCTGTCCTGTACAAGATTGCATTACAATGCTTGAACTACCAATTGGCACTACTGACACGCGCACCAATAAAAAAGTGGCACCTTATGCCAATTGGACAGAGCATCCCAATAACCCTTCGACAAAGGCGGCGGAATGACTTTTTCGAGTTAGGGGCGTAAAAGTTTGGTGAACAAAAGCTCTAAAAACCCCCATGCATCGGCGTAATGGGGGCTATTAGACGGTCCTGAAACTGCCTGAACTTGGGCGTCGAAATCAGCGTAATGCTGGGTTAATGACCAGATTGAAAAAAGTAGGTGTACGGGATGCATTTGAGCAATTTTACCTGCGTTCATCCAGATCGTGAATATTTTTACCTTATCGTCCACTAGTTCTTTGAGCTCTGTCTCCAGAACCGCTTTTAAGCGTGGAGCACCTTGAATGATCTCATTGGCAAAGAGTCTACTCTCGCGTGGAAAATCGCGACTTAAATCAAGCTTACAACGTAAATAAGTCATTATTTCGGTAATTGGATCACCCTCTGGATCGATCGCACGCAAAGGGTCCAACCATGTGGCTAGAAGATCGGTCAAAAGGGCTGTATAGATAGCGTCTTTGCTCGTGAAATAATAGAGAATATTCGGTTTGGAAATTTGTGCCACGTTGGCTATTTCGTCTAATGTGGCCCCCCTAAATCCTTGCAAGGAAAATACCTCTAAAGCTGCGTCCAGTATGGCGATGTGGTTTTTGCGTTGGATGCGTGTCTGTCGCGTTGGCAAAATAGACCCCTCATGCGCTTAAATGTTATGGGAGGTATGCCTCAATTAACCAGCAAGGTCAAAACTAAATGCATGCGACATATCATAGGCTTAATTTGTAATTTTTCATGAATTTTTGCTTATTTATTGGGTTTCTTAAGTAAAGTATTAAAGTTTCTCTTGACCCATGAACCACAGTGTGGTGCCCTCTATTTTACCAGTTGGTCAGAAAAAGGCTCGGGCAAAACATACGCTTCGCCCATGGGAGAAAAGATGACAAAAGCAGCGCCCGCCCAAAATTTAAAAGTAAACGCAGATCGCCTTTGGGACAGTTTGATGCAGATGGCTGAAATTGGGCCAGGCGTTGCAGGAGGCAATAACCGCCAAACTCTGACTGATGACGATAGCAAGGCACGACATCTTTTTGCGGCTTGGTGTGGCAAGGCTGGCCTTGCAATGGGTTTGGATACAATGGGTAATATGTTTGCCACACGTGCTGGCACTAATCCAGAAGCGTTGCCTGTTTATATTGGTAGCCATTTAGACACCCAACCCACAGGGGGCAAGTTTGATGGGGTCTTGGGAGTTTTGGGTGCGCTTGAAGTGGTGCATGCGATGAACGACGCAGCCATTCAAACACGCCACCCGATTGTTATTGCTAACTGGACAAATGAAGAGGGTACGCGATTTGCGCCAGCGATGCTTGCTTCTGGGGTGTTTGCAGGCATTCATAGCCAAGATTTTGCGTACAGCCGTAGTGACGCTGAGGGTAAATTATTTGGTGATGAACTGAAACGCATTGGTTGGGTAGGTGATGAGCCCGTAGGGGCGCGAAAAATGCATGCAATGATAGAGCTTCACATCGAGCAGGGCCCTTTGCTTGAAGCCGAGGGGCATGACGTTGGCGTGGTTACCCATGGGCAGGGGCTTTGGTGGTTGGAAGTCACACTGACAGGGCGCGACGCCCATACAGGAAGCACGCCAATGAATATGCGTGTTAATGCAGGGCTGGGCATGGCGCGCATTACGGAGTTAGTGCACCGCATTGCAATGGAAAGCCAGCCTAACGCAGTTGGAGCTGTGGGGCAGGCAAATGTTTACCCTAACTCTCGTAATGTTATAGCGGGAAAAGCGGTATTTACCATTGATTTCCGTAGTCCAGAACAAGCCAAGCTTGACCATATGCGTGCAAGGCTCGAAGCTGAAGCCGTATTGATTGCTTCGGACTTGGGGCTCGGGATTTCGATCGAGCCGGTGGGTCATTTTGATCCCGTTGTCTTTGACCCTGAGTTGGTGAAAGTAGTCCGCAATGCGGCGCAAGGCTTGGGCTATTCGCATATGGACATTGTGTCGGGAGCCGGGCACGATGCTTGTTGGATTAATCGAGTGGTCCCTACCGTAATGATTATGTGCCCGTGTGTGGATGGCCTGAGCCATAACGAGGCCGAAGATATTAGCAAAGAATGGGCAGCTGCCGGAACTGATGTTTTGTTGCACTCGGTCCTAGAAGTGGCAGGGGTCGTGGCCTGATCACATGAAATAATGGGGGTAACTCCCAAGCGAAGGAATTTTTTATGAGCACAGTTATAAAAAACGGAACAGTTGTTACTGCTGATTTGACCTATAAAGCGGACGTATTAATAGAGTCAGGTGTAATTACCGCTATCGGCCCAAACCTAAGTGGCACAAATGTTCTGGATGCCACGGGTTGTTATGTAATGCCAGGAGGAATAGATCCTCACACCCATTTGGAAATGCCATTTATGGGTACTTATTCTACTGATAACTTTGAAAGTGGAACTCGTGCTGCCTTGTCTGGAGGCACTACTATGGTGGTCGACTTTGCGCTTCCCGCACCGGGGCAAAGCCTTCTTGACGCTTTGTCGATGTGGCACAATAAATCAACGATGGCGCATTGCGATTACTCGTTTCACATGGCGATTACTTGGTGGAGTGAGCAGGTCTTTGATGAAATGAAATCAGTGGTTGATAAGGGCATCACCAGTTTCAAACATTTCATGGCCTACAAGGGCGCTTTGATGGTGAATGATGACGAGCTTTACAATTCTTTCAGCCGGTGTGCCGATCTTGGTGGCTTGGCTATGGTGCATGCCGAAAATGGTGACGTAGTAGCCGAACTTTCAGCCAAACTCCTGGCTGCAGGTAATTCTGGCCCTGAGGCACATGCCTATTCACGCCCAGCACAGGTTGAGGGTGAAGCTACCAACCGTGCTATAATGATTGCTGATATGGCCGGTGTCCCGTTATATGTTGTGCATACCAGTTGCGAAGATAGTCATGAGGCTATTCGGCGAGCAAGAATGCAGGGAAAGCGTGTTTGGGGTGAGCCACTTATTCAGCATCTTACCTTAGACGAAAGTGAATATTTTAATAAAGATTGGGATCACGCTGCGCGCCGTGTGATGTCGCCTCCGTTTAGGAATAAGGCTCATCAAGATAGCCTCTGGGCTGGCTTGCAATCTGGAAGCCTTTCTGTTGTTGCGACTGACCATTGTGCCTTTAGTACAGAACAAAAACGTTTTGGCTTGGGGGACTTTACTAAAATTCCAAATGGAACTGGGGGTCTCGAGGATCGCATGCCGATGCTGTGGACCCATGGTGTTGGAACTGGACGCTTGACCATGAACGAATTTGTCGCTGTAACGAGTACTAACATTGCTAAAATTTTAAATTGCTACCCTAAAAAAGGTGCAGTTTTGGTTGGGGCTGATGCCGATTTGGTAGTGTGGGATCCACAAAAAAGCAAAACCATCTCTTCTAAATCACAACAGTCCGCTATCGATTACAACGTGTTTGAAGGGCAAACGGTAACGGGGCTGCCACGCTTCACCCTAACCCGCGGACATTGTGCTGTGACTGAGGGCAAGATGACGTCGACTGCTGGTTACGGCCAATTTGTTCCGCGGCAGGCACAACCTGCTGTAAATCGCGCTTTGTCCGTGTGGAAAGAGTTAACTGCGCCACGCCCCGTCGTACGTGGTTCAATACCCGTGACGGGAGTGTGAATGTGACATCTGTTAAGTCTAAGATTGTGATCGAAGCTCGTGACGTGGGATTAACGTTTGAAACCAAAGACGGGCCTGTTGTGGCTCTTAAAGATGTTAACCTGACGGTTACTGAGGGTGAGTTTGTGTCTTTTATCGGCCCGTCAGGTTGTGGAAAAACTACGTTTTTGCGTGCAATTGCAGCACTCGAACATCCTACAAGTGGTAGCTTAACAGTTAATGGTCTATCTCCTGATGCTGCGCGTCAGGCACGCGCTTATGGTTATGTTTTTCAGGCAGCAGGCCTTTATCCGTGGCGCACGATTTCCGGCAATATCAAACTCCCACTTGAGATTATGGGGTTTTCCCCTGCCGCACAAGCCGAGCGCCTTAGCCGTGTTTTGTCTCTAGTAGAACTTGAAGGGTTTGGAGGCAAATTCCCTTGGCAGCTTTCGGGGGGAATGCAGCAACGTGCTTCTATTGCGCGTGCGTTAGCCTTTGACGCTGATATTTTGTTGATGGATGAACCTTTTGGCGCTTTGGATGAAATTGTACGAGACCGTCTAAATGAAGAATTGCTGCAGCTTTGGGCGCGCACCGAAAAGACTATTGCCTTTGTTACTCATTCGATCCCTGAAGCGGTTTTTCTTTCGACCAAGATTGTTGTTATGTCACCACGTCCAGGCCGTATTACTGATGTAATTGATAGCCCCTTGCCAAAGGAGCGCCCACTCAACATTCGCGATAGCCAAGAGTTTATAGATATAGCGCAGCGCGTACGCGAAGGTCTGCGAGCAGGGCACGCGTATGGAGATTGATCTTTGATGTGGGTTCCAACAAAATGAAATCACTTGGTCCAATTTTAACCGTGCTTATGGTGATTTTTGCCTTTTGGTATTTAATGGCTATTAAACTCAATTCCCAGTGGGAATATGATCAAGCGGTGCGCGCGAAGGTTGAAGTAGGATTTTGGGATATTTTGCCGAACACGATGCAGCAGAAAAAACCGGTGCTCCCCGCTCCACATCAAGTTCTGACTGGCCTTTGGGATGGGCTTGCAGGACAACCTATCACATCCAAACGTTCTCTCGTTTATCATGCTTGGATAACCTTGTCGGGAACTATTTATGGTTTTGTAATAGGAACTGCTATGGGAATATTACTGGCGGTCGGAATTGTGTATAATAGGGCGATGGATCTAAGTGTAATGCCTTGGGCCATTGCCAGTCAAATGATACCAATAATTGCCATCGCGCCGATGCTGGCAGTTGTCGTGCATGCTTTAGGGGCCTCTGCCATCGTAACCAAAGCTGTTATTTCGGCTTACTTGTCATTTTTTCCGGTATTGGTTGGGATGGTTAAGGGCCTCCGAGCTCCAGAGCAAATGCAGATCGATTTACTTCATACTTATTCAGCGTCAAAAACAGAAATTCTATGGAAATTAAGGTTTCCAGCTTCAGTGCCGTTTCTGTTCACATCCCTGCAAGTGGGCATCGCAGCCTCGTTGGTCGGTGCGATAGTGGGTGAACTAAACCAACCTGCAGGGCTCGGAGCACGCCTCTTGCAAGGTACTTATCATGGATTGACTGTACATATTTGGGCGGCCTTAATCGTTGCGTCGCTTTTGGCGGCAATATTGGTCAAAACCATTCAAGGCTTTGAACGTATAACCCTCGTCAAGATGGGGATGCGCAAATGAATTTGCTAATTGCCGTTATGCTCTTTTGGGGGTTGGCATGGTTGGTTAACTTACGCTTGGCGCGCTCGACGCGTCCAATAGTACGTATTCTTGTCCCAATGATTTTTGGAATAACGCTGTTAGTTCTATGGGAGGGGCTTGTCCACGGACTTGATGTAAGTCCAGTAATTTTACCACCTCCCAGTTCGGTTGCGATAAAATTTGCGGCCTCCTATAAAGTGCTTTGGACAGATTTAACACAAACATTTTTTAAAGGGGCTTTGTCTGGATTTATTATAGGAGCACTGGTTGCTTTTTTGGTAGCAATTGCGGTTGATCGGTCGCCTTTTTTAAAGGCCGGCGTCTTGCCAATAGGAAACTTCATGTCAGCTTTACCAATTGTAGGGGTCGCGCCCATCATGGTGATGTGGTTTGGCTTCGGCTGGCAATCAAAGGCGGCCGTGGTGGTAGTGATGGTGTTTTTCCCAATATTAATCAATGTAATCGCCGGCCTTGCAGCATCAGAACGGATGCAGCGTGATTTGATGGCCACTTGGGGTGCCAGCTACTGGCAAACACTTTTTAAACTTCGCTTACCCGCTGCTATGCCATTTGTTTTTAATGGACTTAAAATTGCTGGTACTTTGTCTTTGATTGGTGCAATTGTAGCTGAGTTTTTTGGGTCTCCGACAATGGGTATTGGCTTTCGGATTACGGCTGAAATCGGACGTTTGGGGCTGGACATGATCTGGGCTGAAATAACGATGGCTGCATTAGTCGGCTCGGCTTTTTACGGAGTAATTGTGTTTTTAGAAAGACGAGTGACTTTTTGGCACCCGTCGCAACGTCATTAAGCAAGGTTCATACGAACCAATAACAGGAGGTCTAAATGAAGAAAATTATTTCTACCGCACTATTCGTGGCACTCTCTGCAATTCCTGCACATGCCGCTGACACTGTTACCCTGCAGCTTAAATGGGTCACGCAGGCGCAATTTGCAGGATATTATGTTGCTGCTGATAAAGGGTTTTACAAAGATGAAGGCTTGGAGGTCAATATTCTTCCAGGTGGTCCTGATGTGGCGCCGGCTCAAGTTATCGCCGGCGGTGGTGCCGATGTGGTAGTCGATTGGATGCCATCTGCCCTTGCTGCCAGAGAGCAGGGATTGGGATTGGTTAATATCGCTCAACCATTTAAATCTTCTGGTATGATGCTCACTTGTTTGAAAGAATCTGGAGTATCGTCGCCTGCTGACTTTTCTGACAAAACTTTAGGCGTTTGGTTTGGTGGAAATGAGTATCCGTTTCTGAATTGGATGTCTCGTCTTGGCTTGAAAACCGATGGTTCTGCTGGTGGGGTTACTGTGTTGAAACAGGGTTTTGATGTGAACCCGCTTTTGAATAAAGAAGCGGCGTGCGTGTCTACTATGACTTATAATGAATATTATCAGGTTTTAGACGCTGGCGTTGCTGCTGATGATCTGGTTACCTTCAAATATGAGGACGAGGGCGTGGCTTTGTTGGAAGACGGGCTTTATGTGCTTGAAAAAAACCTGAAAGATGCAGCCTTTGCAGACAAAATGGTACGCTTTGTGCGAGCTTCCATGAAGGGTTGGAAATATGCTGAAGCAAACGTTGCTGAGGCTGCCGGGATTGTGGTTGAAAATGACGCCAGTGGTGCTGGCGACCAAATCGTTCAAGAACGTATGATGGGCGAAATCGCAAAATTAACGGCGGGCTCAAACGGCGCTTTGGCAGAAGCCGACTTTAACCGTACTGTTGCCACTTTGATGGCGGGGGGTTCAGATCCTGTGATCACCAAAAAGCCCGAAGGTGCTTGGTCCCATGCGATCACAGATTTAGCTTTGAAATAAAAAAGGTTAAAAGGGCGCGGAAATAGCGCCCTTTTTCTTTCTAAGCAGGTTTAAATAGTTGTGAAGTAATTATAGCTAACGAGTGTGAAGGGCCAAAATTATGAAGCTGTCATCCAAAAGATTTGGGTCGGTCCTTTCGGTTAACGAACGCTATGGCCATTTGGCAATGATGACTTTTTCACTTTTAGTGGCCGGATCTTTTAGTTTTGGAAAATTAATTGCACCTAAAATTGATCCAGTTTCTTTGACCGCCGCGCGATTTTTTTTCGGAGCGCTTTTATTGTTTTTAGCTTTGCTAGCTACAAAGCGCTTTCATTTCAGTCATTATCAAAAGCCATGGAGGTTTTTTGTTTTAGGCGCAATTTTTGTAATTTATTTTATCACGATGTTTGAGGCACTGAAAACAGTTAGCGCAATCTCGACATCTGCTATTTTTACACTCATGCCCTTTTTAGCAGGTGCTATGGACTTCGTGGTTTCGAGGCGCCGTATGAGCGGTTTTATATGGACTGGTTTAAGCATAGGCGCTGTTGGAGCACTTTGGGTGATTTTTAAGGGCTCTTTTGCAGCTTTTTGGGCGCTTAATTTGGGACTAGGAGAGTTTCTGTTTTTTATTGGAGTTTCGGCTCATGCAGCCTACGCTGTTTTGGTTCCAAAATTACGGCGTAAGGAGCCAATTTACGCAACCACTTTGGGTGTAACCTTTTCTGGTGCTGTTATTTTAGTGATATTATTTTGGCCTCGCATTGCAACAACTGCTTGGAGTGAATTATCGATGAACGTTTGGGTTACTCTGGCTTATTTGACCATTTTTGCAAGTTTGGGCACATTTACTTTGGTAAGTTTTGCTGCAGAGTATTTACCCAGTGCCAAGGTCATGGCTTATACCTACATGACACCGTTTTGGGTAGTACTGTTGGAAGGCCTTCTCGGTCATGGTTGGCCTGAGCCATATGTTCTAATCGGTGGCTTTCCAATATTGGTTGGGCTTTCCCTCTTGTTTTTCACTGGATCACCTGCCGATCAGCCAATAGAAAATTAATAGTGCAAAGAATTAAGTTCTGGGCAGGCTACCTCTAATTCAAAGAATCGATAATAAGGTTGAAGCTGTATATTCTGATCGTGAAAGTAGCTCGAATAAAAGCGGGTTAAACTCCCTGGATATCATAGGCCACATACAGCTTCTGCGCAGTCTAAGAGGGCCTTGCCATATATGCGTTCACCGGTTTGCGCAAAACGCATACGGTTTTCCAGCGATTTAGGGATGTTCAATCGAAGACTGCGCCATCACACATAAAAGCTCAAAAAGTATTGAGGCCCCTAAAAAGGCCGTGCCGCCCGACGGATCAAATGGAGGCGAAACTTCAACCAAATCCGCACCTACAATATGAACGCCCTTAAGCGCGCGAACAACTTCAAGTGCCTGAAAGCTAATTGGCCCGCCTATTTCGGGCGTGCCAGTGCCAGGTGCAAAGGCTGGGTTAACAAAATCAATATCATAGCTGACATAGGTTTTCCCAAATCCCGCAATATTGCGCGCTTGGGCCATGACATCTTGTGCGCCACGGGCGTGGAATTCTTCTATAGCGATTACGGTGATGCCATTGGCGCGCGCGAAGTCACGATCTTCGCTATCATAGGCGGTGCCACGAATGCCGATCATGCATACGCGTTTAGGATCAAGAAGCCCCTCTTCGACAGCGCGGCGAAAGGGGGTGCCGTGAGTGTAAAGAGTACCGCCA
>ERZ889217.1508-NODE-1508-length-11734-cov-14.742272_pt1 | contig 11734 bp, 11 predicted proteins | sample MGYA00521098_ERZ889217 | MGnify/ENA primary metagenome ERZ889217 (study PRJEB32303, sample SAMEA104408613) | aquatic metagenome | biome: Brackish water; feature: Pelagic; material: water | place: Baltic Sea | collected 2014-06-10T22:04:00 | depth 2,362 m ...
GTAGCCGGGTTGACTCGCTTGAAATAGGCGCGTGGGCCACTCGTGGCAATGGCCACGGTGTAGTCACTTACGCCGCCGCCGCTCACGGTCAAGGTTTCGCTGGTGCAGGTGCCAGCATCGGTGCACATGCTCACTGCAGTGCCTGACGGCACCATGTCGCTACGAAATACGCGATCGCCGCTCGCAGTTCTTTCTACGTGGGGTGAAGCGCCGTTCATGCCGAGCGAAACGGCGTCGTCGGTGAGCTGCCATTCGACCACGGCTTGCGCCGAGGCGTGCGGAAGGCCGACTGCGAGGAGTAGGGCGAGGGGCAAAGTCTTGAAATATCTCATATTTCTAGAGTATCACTGCGTTACTTCGCCGCCAAGGTGGGGTCGAAGCGTTCGCGCAATCCGTCGCCCAACAATGTGACACCCACAATGGGGTGGGTGGTGTGGCCCCGAGGCCCATGTTCGTGCTGAATCTACGACCCTTTTTTTGTGAGTCCGTGAGACGGTATTGACCAGTCAGGCTGAGCAACTCTTGGGCGCGACGACTCATACCAGGCAGCAGCTTGTAAAACCTCTACATCAGCAAAACGGCGACCTGAAATTTGTAAACCAATCGGCTTTCCTTCAGATGTAAAACCACAATTGATGGAAACTGCTGGCTGCTCTGACATGTTGTACGGCACAGTGAATGCAATGTGGGCCATTGAGCGTGCCACTGAGTTGCTTGGCATCGGCCAATCAACGGGATATGTCGGAACTGGAGAAACAGGAGAGAGAACCAGATCAAATTTCTCGGTGCTTTGCTGGGTGATTTTGCGCACCTCAAGTTTTCGATTCACGCAGCGCATCAATCGATCGCTTGAGACATGTTCTCCGACAGCTATCCACTCTTGAATGAATGGGAGAAGCTTCGAACGTTGCTCGGGCGACATTTGACGTGAGTCAACCCAACTGCGGACCCTCCAGAAGGTATCTAGATCGTCGAGCATCTCGTCACTGAAGAAGGGTTCAACAGTCTCTACGATTGCTCCAGCGCGTTCAAAAACTTGTGCTGCAGCTGTCACTGCATCGAGTGTTGACTTCTCTACCGGCATCCCTGCGTTGGCGTTTAAGTGCAAACCAACATGTAGATCCTTCACACTGCCCGCGTGTACAAGTGACCAGTCAATGACTGCAGGAGGAAGCGCCATGAAATCTTGGTGATCAAACTGTGCCAGCACGCTCATAAACAAAGCGTTGTCGGCAACAGTTCTAGTCATCGGGCCAGCAACTCTGCCAATGAATGGCGGATTTATTGGGACCCTACCGTTGCTCGGTTTCAACGAAACAGTCGCGGTCCATGCTGCCGGTAAGCGCAATGAACCACCGATATCGGTGCCAACGTGTAGCGGACCATATCCAGCCGCGGCTGATGCGGCTGCTCCAGCGCTTGAACCACCCGGGTTCCACTCGGGGTTCCACGGATTACTTGTCAATTGGTGAAAGCTTGAAAGCCCAGACGACAGCATTCCTAAATCTGGCATCGTTGTTTTGCCGAGAAGAATTGCTCCAGCTTCCAACGATCGCGCTGCAGGTGGCGCGTTGTAGGTTGCCGGCTGCAAATTTGTCGCCGCACTACCAAGCGGTATCGCCGTACCTTTTGTCGCGATGTTCTCCTTCAGCGTGAATGGCACACCATCAAGCAATCCTTTTGGTGATTGTTTTTGCCAGCGTTGTGTGCTTTCGCGGGCTTGAGATATTGCTTGATCGGGGTCTGCTGCCCAAAGAGCCTTTACCACTGGCTCACGTTCCTGAATTCGGCGTTGCACAGCCTCCATAACTTCAAGAGGGGAGAACTCTCTTGAGCGGTATCCAGCGAGAAGTTCCGTGGCTGCGTAATCAGCAAGGTCGCGACTCATATGGTTCTACCCTCTTGTTTTACTATACGAATCACAACGGTGGGGTATAGCGACCGTCAATTGCCGTCCAGCCGCCGTCAACTGTAATTGTTGTACCAGTTACGAAACTTGAAGCATCGCTGGCCAGATAGACCACAGCGCCGGCAATCTCGTCTGCCTTCGCCCAACGACCAAGCGCGGATTTTTGTGCGTATGCGTCGTACCACTCAGGATTATTTTTCAATTGATGCGTCAGCGGAGTTTCCACGACTCCAGGTCGGATGGCGTTGACGCGCACACCATAAACACCAAACTCCGCGGCTGCTGTACGCACAATTGATTCGAGACCCGATTTGGTTGCTGCGTAAATGCTCTGTCCGGGCTCGACCGTCGCGGCACGAATTGAGGAAAAAGTAATGATGCTTCCTCGTTCGCGGGCCACCATTTTGCGACCAAACGCCTGAATCATGTAAAAAGTTGAACGAAGATTCAAACCTACAACTCGGTCAAATTCCTCCAGCGAGTAGTCAAGTATCGCCTTGCGAACGTTCATTGCTGGGGTATGCACCAGCACATCGATATTTGAGTTCTTCTGCACGAACAAGTCCACCGCCGTGGTATCTAGAACATCGAGCGAAGCAGCGGTCAAACCATCCGCCATGGACGCAGTCTCAATCGCACTGTCGATGCGGGTGTCAGCACAAATAACCAAGGCGCCATGTGCAGCAAGAGCAAGCGCCGCCTCTCTTCCAATTCCGCTTCCAGCACCAACTACCAAAGCGTGGCGACCGTCCAGTCGAAAGAGATGTGAGTAATTTGTGTTCATCTCATAGGTCTCCAAGATCCGGCTTGATTATTGCCATTCTCGTCACTGTAAATTCCTCGATTGCAAATCGGGGTCCTTCTCGGCCAATTCCAGAGTTTTTGACGCCGCCATAAGGCATTGTGTCGGATCGATAGCCCGGTACTTCATTTACTACTACTCCACCAACTTCAAGTTGCTCAATGGCAAGGAATGCACTTTGAAGAGACGATGTAAAAATGCTTGCCTGAAGCCCAAAACGCGATGAATTTACTTCTTTGACAGCCTCATCTAGATTCTGAACTCTTCGCACGCAAACTACTGGCCCAAACACTTCTTCATTCCAGATATTGATGTCCATCGGCACATTGAGAAGAACTGTCGGTTCAATACATGCTCCGTTTAATGAGCCACCACACATAATTGACGCTCCGGCTTTGGTCGCAGTGTCAATCCATGAAATCACTCGTGACGTCGCATCAGAATTAACGAGTGCAGAGACTTGAGTCGCAGGATCACGGGGATCACCAACCACAACTTCACTCATAAACTTTTTCAAATACTTTAAGTATTCATCTGCAACTGACTCAACAACCAAAACACGCTGGATTGCGATGCACGCTTGACCTGATGCGTAGTAGCCACCGCGCACGGTTGCTTGCGCAGCGGCGCGGACATTCGCATCACCAGCGACAATCAGTGCAGCGTTTGATCCAAGTTCGAGCACTACTTTGCGCGGTGCCGCAGCCTTGGCGATTGCGTGTCCGACAGCCGACGAACCAGTGAAACTTACAATTCCTACTCGTGGATCAACGGTCAGAGCCTGCCCTACAGTCGCGTCGCCTGTCACCACTTGAACCCCGGCAATTGGTGCGCCAATTCGTGCCGCAACTTCGCGCATGAGATGAACAAACCAAAGAGTTGATAGCGGTGTTGCGGGTGCGGTTTTCACGATTATCGGGCATCCCGAAGCGATTGCGGGCCCAATCTTGTGCATCGCCAATAACAACGGATAATTGAATCCGGTGATTCCGATCACGACTCCAATTGGTTTGCGCTGCCAAAAACCAATCATCCCATCACCACTTGGCAGAAGATCGAGTGGCACAGTTTCGCCGTGTAGGCGTGCGACTTCTTCAGCAGAAACTTCTAATGTGACGAGCGCGCGCGCTACTTCGACTCTGCAATCACGAAGTGGTTTACCGGTTTCAAGCGCCAGGAGTTGCTCAAAGTCTTCGCGCCGGGCAATCAACGCGGCATGAGTCTCGCGCAACCATTCACGTCTGACTCGAGACGAGAGCCGAGACATTTCACCTCGAATCGCAGCTGCAGAGTCCATGGCAGTGGCTGCAAGCGCAGCATTACCGACAGGCGCCAATGCGACTAGTTCGCCAGTAAACGGAAACAGAACTGGTTCTTCGCGCACCTCAACCCAGTCGGTGCCGATTGGAAGGCCCCGAGGCCATGACTGTGCGAACAATGTCATGTGTTACTCGGTAGCCGCGGAACCGCTGCGATAAGTTTTCTTGTGAATTCATGTTGTGGAAACCGAAACACATCAGCGGTCTTTCCCCGTTCGACGATCACACCATCTTGCATAACCACCACATCGTCACAAAGTCGGGCGATAACGCTCAAGTCGTGAGAAATCAATATCAATGTGAGACCGAGATTGTCAGTAAGCCCAGCAAGCAGGCTAAGTATTTCGTCGCGAACCAAAACGTCAAGCGCACTAACAGGTTCGTCTGCAATCAACACTTTTGGGTATGGCGCAAGTGCGCGCGCAATCGCAACCCTTTGACGCTGCCCCCCCGAAAGTTCATGGGCGAACCGATGTCGAAGGTCAAGCGGAAGACCTACCGCCGCAAGGACCTCTTCTATCCTCGCTGTCTGGTCACCAGAAACATTTAGACATTCAAGTGGCTCGCCAATTATGGTCTCGACCGACATTCGTGGGTTTAGCGAACTCCGAGGATCTTGAAAAACGACTTGCACATCCCGACGAAATTGATGCATGTCTTGACCAGCCAAGGGCTCGTTGCGAAACTTTACGAACCCTGCAGTCGGTGTATCAAGGCCAAGCAACAGCCGGGCGAGTGTCGTTTTGCCACTTCCAGATTCACCGACAATGCCCAAGCGCGCACCTTGGTTGACCTGCAAGTCGACGTCGACGAGCGCGAGGCGCATTGCACGCTCTTTGCCAAACCCAATGCGCGGTAGACGAAACGATCGTGAGAGTTTGACCGCTTCTAAGATTGTGGTCATTGGGCGGACCCGGTCGTCAAACGAGTAAAGCTGTCGTCGCTCAGTTGGGCTGTGCGAATAAGCATTTTTGAGTAATCATCAGTTGCGTTTGCAAAAAGCGTGCCGACTGATGCAAGTTCGATAATTTTTCCGTGTTGCATCACCGCGACACGCTCAGTCATTGACGAGACGACGGGAAGATCGTGCGAGACAAAAATGAGAGCCGAGCCTTCTTGGCTCACAAGATCATTCATCAACTTGAGTACTTCTTTTTGCACCGTGACGTCAAGTGCGGTAGTCGGCTCGTCGGCAATCAGTAGTGCAGGACTGCATGCAAGTGCGGTCGCCAGACCAATTCGCTGTCGCTGTCCGCCCGACAGCTGATGGGGATACGACCTGACGATTCGATCTGGATCGGGAAGCCCAACGCGCTCGCACAGAGCTATGGCTCGCTTCATGCCTTCTTTCAACGATATTCCTTGGTGATTGCGTAGTGGCTGGGCAATCTGCTTTCCGACTCGCATAAGTGGATTCAACGCCGTCAACGGTTCTTGAAAAACCATGCCGATGTGCTTGCCGCGAATAGAGGACAGTTCACGATCTGAAAGATTCGTGAGCTCCTTCCCGTTGAACTTCACCGAGCCCGAAACATCGGCAGTCTCTGGAAGTAGACCGATTACGGCGAGCGATGTAAGCGTCTTTCCCGAACCAGACTCTCCAATGATTCCTAAACGCTCACCAGCATTAACATCGAAGGAAACATTATCGACGACCGTCGTTGAGCCAAATCGGATCGTTAGGTTTCGCACTTCAAGCAACATCATTTCTCCGATTGACGCAGAGTTGGGTCAAGTGACTCTCGCAGTCCGTCACCTAATAGATTGAAACCCAGGACAGTTATTACAATCGCTAATCCCGGCCAGAGCGGAAAAATTGGATTGATGAGCAGGTATTGCTGAAAAGACGCCATCATCCGACCCCACGATGGCGCAGGTGGCGTTGTGCCCAACCCGAGATACGAAAGTGTTGACTCAGCAAGAATTGCGATTGCGCAGGCCCCAGATGCTTGGACAAATAATGAGGCACGAATATTCGGAAGAATATGTTTTGTGACAATTCGCCAAGTGCCGCAGCCAGATGCGCGCGCGGCCATTACATAATCGGCCATCAGCACCACAACCACTTCACGACGCGTCACCTGGGCAACTGACGCAGAAAGCGCAATCCCGATTGCAAAGACTGCAGTCCAAGTTGAAGGACCATAAACCGCGGCAAGGACGATTGCAAAAAGCACTGTTGGTAATGCGAGAACGATATCGATTCCAAAGATTGCAGGCATTTCAACCCATTTTGGCGCCACTGAAGTAGCGATACCGACTGAAGTCCCGATCACCATGCAGATGATTACCGCCAAAATTCCCGTCATCAAGGTTGCGCGCGAACCCACAATTATGCTGCTGAGAATATCGCGTCCGTTCTCATCGGTGCCCAACCAATGCGCAGTAGATGGTCCTGTGAGCGAGAGCTCTGAATTCATTTCGAGTGGGTCGTATGGCGTCCAAATCAGCGACAGCAATGCAAGGAAGATACTAAAAATTACGCACGAAGCCCCGATCGTAAGCGTTCGATTTCGCGTCATGCTCTTTGTCGCGTTCGTGGATTTAATATCCCAAGCACTAGATCAATTACAAAACTAATGACGAAGACAAAGGCGGTGGTGGCCGCAACTGTTCCCTGAACTTTTGTATAGTCACGAACGTTGACATCTTGTAGCAACATTTGTCCGACACCGGGAAGGGCGAAGACACTCTCGACGATGATTGCACCAACAATCAATGTAGAAATTTGCATTCCGAGCACCGACACAACGGGAACCATCGCATTGCGGATGCCGTGAATGCGAAGCGCGTGCAATCGACTAAGTCCTGTGGCGCGTGCAGTACGAAAGTAATCTTGTTGAATCACGTCAATCGTGGCTGATCGCGCGAACCTCATTAGAACTGCACCCTGTGCAAGGGCAAGGGTGGATGCAGGCAGAATAAGTGAAGAAATTGCCCCAGGGAAATTTGCCCAGCCTTCGTAGGGAAACCCACCAGAAGGAAATACCTGATTGCGCACCGCAAAAATCGTGATCAGAATTACACCAATCCAAAAAGTTGGCACCGCGATGCCAAGTTGACTCACCACTGAGGTCGCCACTCCATCCCACTTGCGAAATCGCAATGCCGCCAGCATTCCAAGCGGGACAGCAATAACAACAGCAAAAAAAGATGCGAGGCCAAGCAGCGGCAGTGTGAGGGTGGACTTTGCAATAAGTTCCTGCGTGATGTCAGCACCAGTCAGAACAGAAAGTCCAAGATCCCCACGAATGGCGCCAGACAGCCAATCGAAATACTGAACGGGCAAGGATTTATCCAAATTGTATTCCGCTCTGAGTTGCTCAAGCGCCTCAGGTGTGCCATAGATACCCAATTTCGCTTGTGCAATATCCCCAGGTAGTAAACGAAGGAGTAAAAAAACGAGTGCACTTGAGACGACCAGCGACATCACCAGAAGAGCGAGTCGTCGCATCATGTACCAAGCAGTACTCAACCGCGAACGTCCTTTCTCTTTCCTGGCATCACAGCGACTCTATTTACGCACCGAGGACAAGCGGCAAAGTTAGAGGGTGGGAGACACCATGTAGGCGTCTCCCACCCTCTAACGACTATGAATGTCGTCCTCAGCCCTTAACGATTCCAGAAACCGAATACGAATCGCCGACGGAGTTTGCCGGGAATCCGGTCACCGTCTTGCGTGCAACCTGATTTCGTGCTTGCAAAAACAGCCAGTCGCTTGGTGAATCTTGCGCCAGAACACGGGCTGCCTTTTTCAAGAGGAGAGCTTGAGCGGTCGGAGTCCTAGCACTGCCTGCTTTTGCTACTAGCCCTTGGTACTCAGCAGAGTTGTACTTGAAGTAGTAGTTCGGGTTTGCGTAAATACTCATGTCGTTGCGTTCGATATGACACACGATTGACATGTCGTAATCCGCTTTGGTGAACACTCGATCAATCCACTCAGCCCAGGCGACCGGTTTGAGTGTTACATTGATTCCAATTTTTTTCAATGAAGCAGCAATGAACTCTTGCGAGTCACGCGCGTACCACACTGGTGGAACGTCAAGCTGAACATCGAAGCCTTTCGGGTACCCACCTTTAGTTAGGAGAGCCTTTGCATTTTTTAAGTTGTAAGGGAAAAGACCCGTAAGGTCTTCGTACCACGGGTCGGTCGGCGGCACAAAACTCCCGATTTCGGTTCCGTAGCCGGCGGTCGCAGTCTTAATCAGTGCTTTTTTGTCGATGGCCGAACGAACTGCTTGGCGCACGAACTTGTTGTTGAATGGCGCCTTGGAGTTGTTCATGCTGAGGACAACTTCGCAGTTTGTGGTTCCACCAACCACTTGCAAATTCTTTTTTGCCTTGAATGCAGAAAGCAATCGTGGTTCAGAAACTGTAGTCAAAATATCAAGCTGACCAGAAAGCATCGCGTTGCTTAGCGCTGTCGAATCATTTATGTAACGGAAAACAACGTTCTTGGTTTTTGCTGGTGTTCCCCAATACTGTTCATTTCGTACCAACGAGATGTTGTTGCCACGGTTCCATGCCTTAAATTTGTAAGGGCCGGTACCGTTCGCCGTGGTTGCGAAGTTCGATGAACCAGCCTTGAAGATGACGCCACCGCGTTGTGTGAGACTGAACAGCACATTGTTGTCGCGCTGTTTGAGCACCAGAACAATCGTGTCAGCACCTTTGGCAGTCACTGATGCAACGTTTGTGAACTCCTTTTTTTGCGCCGGAAGCACTGACGTGTCCGTCGGACTAAGCACGCGCTTGAAACTCCAAACGACGTCGTTCGCACTTAAGCTTTGACCTTTGTGAAACTTCGCTTTGCGAAGTTTGAAGGTCCAAGTGAGACCATCTTTGGATTGTGTGTAGGACTGCGCAAGACCTGGAACGATTTTCCCATCCGGTTGAATGCGCAATAGACCTTCGTAGACGTTGTTAAGCAGAACCTCAGGAATTGCGGCGCCGGCCGTGCCACTGATATCCAAGTTGAGTGGTTCAAGCGCAAAACCAATTACGACCGTATCTGACGCGGCCGAAGCCGGCGCACCAACAGCCATAGCACTCGTAGCAACGCTGGCAACTAATAACGCGCCTAAGCATTTACGAAATATTGATGTCTTCATTGTTCCCCCCAAGTGTTGTGATAACCCAATACCTTGTTTGAGAAACTAGAAGATATGTGCGGTCAGTGCAAATTCGCCGAAGGCTGTATTTATGGAAAATCGAGCATCATAGACTCACTAACGCGATGACGACCCCTGCCCCAACGCGTGGTGCACGCAACCATCTCGTTGACATTCAGGGGATCCATGTAGGTCACCATCACATGATTGGTGATGGATGGTTGTCGGGAACCACGGTTATTTTGCCGCCGCAAGGTACTGTCGCCAGCGCCGATGTGCGGGGTGGCGGTCCTGGAACGCGCGAAACCGATTGTTTGGCTCCAACCACGATGGTCAGCAGCATTGATGCCGTTTGTATTTCTGGCGGCAGTGCTTATGGTCTCGACACGGCTGGTGGCGTAGTTCGTTGGCTTGCTAGTCGAAATCGCGGTTTGAAAATTGGACCAGAAGCGCATCACGTGGTACCAATTGTGCCGACTGCAGTTCTCTTCGATCTCGGCGCAGGTGGAAATTTCAGAAATCAACCAACCGCAGACTTTGGCTGGGAAGCTTCGAATCGAGCTTCGATGTCCGACGTGCGGGTCGGCAATGTCGGAGCAGGAACAGGTGCCCGGTCTGGTGGATTAAAAGGAGGCATCGGATCCGCAAGTGTTGTATTACACAACGGCATTACTGTCGCGGCATTGGTGGCGCTAAATTCTGCGGGCAGCACTATTGACCCAAAGTCGGGCGAGTTGTTTGGTGCTCGCTACGGAATAGGCGACGAGTTTGAGCACTTGCGTGCGCCCAAAAAAGATGATCTTCGTGCCTGGCTTGAAACCGAGAAGACGCAACCGCAGCTGAACACGACGCTCGCAGTAATCGCCACGGATGTGCGTCTGGCTAAACACGAGTGTGCCAGGGTCGCAGCGGCCGGACACGACGGAATGGCACGATCAATTTCTCCAATTCATCTCTACACAGATGGCGACACGGTCTTTGCGCTCTCAACTGGCGACAAAGAGTTCCCTGAGCGCGAGGCCGCAGTGGGGGCAATCCGCGTCGGCGATGATCGAATTTACAAAATCAACGAGATAATCGCCGCTGCCGCCGATTGCGTGGCGCGAGCAGTGGCTCACGCGATGCTCGCTGCTGAGTCGGTGTCTGGTTGGACTAGCTACCTCGATACTTTTCCATCCACTAAATAATTAATATCGAGTTACTCTTTCGCAAGGCAAGATTATTTCAGATGTTGAATCTTGTTAAAGGTGCCAATGAACTGAGTTTTCCCGCAGTTTCGCAGGGTCATACCGTTGATGTTGAGGTTGGTGGGCTCAAATGTGAACCCGAGTGTGACTTGGAAGGCAGGAGCGTCTAGGAAGGTACTTGTGGGGGCATCTACGCTGGCAGCAGGGCAACTATGGCTGAAACACTCAACGAGCAGGAACAACTAATCGCCGACCTGTTGGAAGAAGCGCATGGATTGCGCATGAAATATGAAGAGTTCAGCCTGTACACCGAGGCAAAAATTGCCGAATTTGTCATCGCTCGTAAGGCCCTCACCGAGGAACGTGATCATGCAGTGCACCACCGCGGGCTGGCCGAGATGGATCTCGAAGTGCTGCGTCGTCGGCAAGAGCAGTTACATCAACAGTTGGTCACAACGAATGCATCTATTGCCAAGTTGACAAAACAGCGCGATCAGGCCCGTGAACGAGTTGCCGCACTCGAAGCATCACGTGCGGTGCGCTTTGCCGTGCGGCTGCGCAAACTACTTCGACGCTAAGAACCGAGCAAACAGCTCAGACCACTCGGGTTGCCAGTCGTGAGACCATTTGGCGTCGGTCACCAATTCGATGTCGCCCTTGTTGGCGAGAGCAAATGTCTCAACTGAAAGTTGGGTGCTCGGGAACACGATTCCCAACGAGTTACCGCCAGTAAGTGGCACGACCGTGTCGAGTTCGCCGTGCACGTGCAAGGCGCTCACCGGGCGCACTGGCGCACACGTGTCGATGACGAGTGCCCCAGCTGCGACACCAATTGCGGTGACTCGAGTCGACAGTTCGCAGGCAAGTCGGTAGGCCATCATGCCGCCGTTGGAATGGCCAACCACCCACACACGATCGGTATCAATGTCGTACTGCGAAATCAGGCTGGCAATGAGCTCGTCAAAAAAAGCCACGTCGTCAACGAGCTCAAACGTCGCAAACGGGCAACATGTTCCGGCATTCCACGACTGGGGCAGACCTTGCTCGGCGCCGGTGCCACTCGGGTACACCACCACTGCATCAAGATCGTATTCATCGAGTGAGTTTTCGATGTTGGTGAAGCTGCTCATCGCCTGAGCGTTGCCCCCGAACCCGTGCAGCACGAACAGCAGGGGTGCAGGTTCGTCACCGGACAAATCCGAAACCAAGTATGAGCGCACCCGACCATCGGCGGTGGTGATCGAGCTGAAGCCGGGTGGCACGACCCCAGCCGAGGTCGGCTGTGTTGCCGGGGTGCTGAGTGCCACGGTGGTGGTAACGGCTGGCGCGGTCGTGGTGTCCGCCGGTTCGGTGTTTGCTGCCGCACAACCACTGAGGGCCGTCAGTGCAGCAGCTATCACGAGTGA
>ERZ889217.1510-NODE-1510-length-11705-cov-6.940687_pt1 | contig 11705 bp, 7 predicted proteins | sample MGYA00521098_ERZ889217 | MGnify/ENA primary metagenome ERZ889217 (study PRJEB32303, sample SAMEA104408613) | aquatic metagenome | biome: Brackish water; feature: Pelagic; material: water | place: Baltic Sea | collected 2014-06-10T22:04:00 | depth 2,362 m ...
TGGTCCTTGATCCCAAGGACACGCCGCTCAAGAGGCAGCAGTTGCTCACCGAGGAGGAGTTTCGCGAGGCGAAGGCCACCTACGGTGACGGTGCTTTTGAGGCTGAGATGGGAGCTGAAGCCGTTCGCAAACTGCTGCTCGGGCTCGATCTCGTGACGCTCTCGCGAGAACTGCGGGAGGATCTCGCCACCACAAACTCGAAGCAGAAGAAGAAGGATCTCGTCAACCGGCTCAAGATCGTCGAGGCGATTCGCGACAGCGAGAACAAGCCCGAGTGGATGGTGTTTGATGTGATCCCGGTGATCCCCCCGGATCTGCGGCCGCTCGTGATGCTCGACAGTGGCAACTTCGCCACGAGCGACCTCAACGATCTCTACCGCCGGATCATCAACCGCAACAACCGGCTCAAGAAGCTTGTCGATCTCAACGCCCCTGAGGTCATCATCCGCAATGAGAAGCGGATGCTCCAGCAGTCGGTCGACGCGCTGTTTGACAACAACCGCTGCAAGCGGCCCGTGCTCGCCTCGAGCAACCGGCCGCTCAAGAGTCTCACCGACATGATCAAGGGCAAGCAGGGCCGGTTCCGCGAGAACCTGCTCGGCAAGCGTGTTGACTACTCGGCCCGCTCGGTGATCGTGGTCGGGCCCACGCTCCGGCTCCACCAGTGCGGCCTGCCGAAGAAGATTGCGCTCGAACTCTATCAGCCCTTCATCATCCGGCGGCTCAAGGAACTCGGCCATGCCGACACGATCAAGAGCGCCAAAAAGATGCTCGAGCGAAAGGATGCCGAGGTCTGGGACATCCTCGAAGAGGTGATCCGCAATCATCCGGTGCTCCTCAATCGTGCTCCCACCCTCCACCGAATGGGCATTCAGGCCTTCGAGCCGGTGCTTGTGGAGGGCAATGCGATCAAGCTCCATCCGCTCGTCTGCAAGGGCTTCAATGCCGACTTTGACGGCGATCAGATGGCAGTGCATCTGCCGCTCTCGATCGAGGCGCAGGTCGAGGCCCACACGCTGATGCTCTCAACCAACAACATCTTCAGCCCGGCCAACGGCAATCCGATCATTTCGCCGTCCCAGGACGTGGTGATGGGCTGCTACTACCTCACGATGTCCCTCGAGGGCCGCAAGGGCGAGGGGATGGTGTTCAAGGACTTTGCCGAAGTGGAACTGGCCCATAGCCTCGGCAAGGTCGACACGCATGCCAAAATAAAGGTTCGGCTGCCGGCCACCCGTCGGCTGAAGACGGATGCCGATGTAATTGCGGAGCCGGGTGCCGTGGTCGAGACAACCTCCGGCCGGGTGCTCTTCAACTCCATCCTGCCGGATCCGATGCTCTTCTACAACATCCCGATGAAGTCGGGTGAACTGGCCCGCGTGATCTCCGACTGCTACCAGACGCTCGGTAGGCGGAGCACGATCGATCTCCTCGACGACATGAACCGCGTGGGCTTTAGTTGGAGTACGAAGAGCGGCCTGTCGTTTGCCACCGACGATCTGATCACTCCGTCGAATAAGACTCGGATCATCACCGATGCCGAGAAGGAAGTGATGAAGATTCTCAAGCGGTATCAAAAGGGCGTGATCACCGACGGAGAACGGTACAACTCGGTGCTCGATGCCTGGACACACGCCCGCGAGCAGATCACGAAGGAGATGATGGCGGAGCTTGAGCAGGACACCGATGCCAAGGAAAACCGCCACAGCGGCTACGTCAATCCGATCCAGCTGATGGCTCAGTCCGGCGCCCGAGGCGGCGTGGAACAGATCCGCCAACTGGCCGGCATGCGAGGTCTGATGGCAAAGCCATCGGGCAAGATCATCGAGACGCCCATCAAGGCCAACTTCCGTGAAGGGCTGACCGTGCTCGAGTATTTCAGCTCGACCCACGGTGCTCGGAAGGGTCTTGCCGACACGGCCCTCAAGACGGCTGACTCGGGGTATCTCACCCGAAAGCTGGCGGACGTGGCCCAGAATGTGGTGGTGACCATGCACGACTGCGGCACGACCCAGGGCATCACGAAGACCGTGATCTACCGGGGTGAGAAAGTAGACGTGAGTCTGGCCGACAACATCCGTGGCCGCGTCAGCCGGTCGAACATCGTGAACCCGAAGACTAACGAGGTCATCGTGCGCGAGGACGACCTCATCGACCGGACCGTTGCCGGTCAGATCGAGGAATTGGGTCTCGAGAAGATCCAGGTTCGCAGCCCGCTGACCTGTGAGGCGCCACTGGGTGTTTGCCGGCTCTGCTACGGCATGGATCTTTCGACCGGTTCGCTCGTTGAGGAGGGGATGGCCGTCGGGATCATTGCAGCCCAGAGCATCGGCGAGCCTGGAACGCAACTTACGATGCGAACGTTCCACATCGGTGGCGTGGGCCAGCGGGCAATCGAGGAGAGTGAATACAAGTCGAAGCGGCTTGGCACCGTGAGGTTCACGCGCCTCCGGACCGTTGAGAACGAGCAGGGCGAGTCGATCGTGTTGGCCCGCAACTGCGAGATTGCGATCGTGGATGCCAAGGGGCACGAACTGGAGAAGTTTGAGATTCCGGCCGGTGCGATCCTCAAGGTGCAGGAAAACCAGGAGGTTAAGCCGGGGATGCTACTCGTGCAGTGGGATCCGCATTCGATTCCGATTCTCGCCGAGGTGGCGGGCAAGGTCCGCTACGAGGATGTGGTCGAAGGGGAAACGCTCCGAATCGAGAAGGATCCAAGCGGCCACTTGCGGCGAATGGTGATGGAGCACAAGGGTGTCTATCACCCGCAGATCGTCATCGAGGACGAAAGCGGCCAGATCCAGGAGTTCTACTACCTTCCAGAAAAGGCCTACATCGAATCCTCACCGGGCGAGGTTGTGAAGGCTGGTGACGTACTGGCCAAGACCCCCCGTGAGGCAAGCGGCACCCAGGACATCACCGGTGGTCTGCCGCGGGTGACGGAGATCTTCGAGGCCCGCAAGCCGAAGGATCCGGCCATCATGGCCGAGACTGACGGCAAGGTGGAAATCAGCAAGGAAAAGCGGCGAGGCAAGCGATCGATCCTTGTACGGAACGAGAGTGGTATTGAGCACGAGCACCTCGTGACCCACGGAAAGCACCTCCGAGTGCACCCGGGCGACTACGTGCGTGCAGGTGAGGCGCTGGTGGACGGGCCGCTCGTACCGCATGACATTCTGCGGATCTCGGGTGAGGAGGCCGTTCAGCAGTATCTGGTTCGCGAGATCCAGAATGTCTACCGTAGTCAGCGGGTCGACATCGACGACAAACACATCGAGATCATCGTGTCGCAGATGCTTCGCAAGGTGAAAATCGAGACGGTTGGTGATACGGCGTTGCTGCCGGGGAGCGTGCTGGACAAGTTCGAGTTCCGACAGGCCAACGAGCGGCTGGGCGATTGTCTCCGGATCACGGACCAAGGTGACAGCGAGTTCGCAGAAGGAACCATCGTTCCGAAGGACGTGCTCGACCAGGCCAACGCCCAGATCGAAACTCTGGGTGGCGCGGCGGCCAAGGGCACCACTCCCAAGTCTGCTTCTGCCAGCACACAGCTGTTGGGTATCACAAAGGCGAGTGTTCAGAGTTCGAGCTTCATCTCAGCGGCGAGCTTCCAGGAGACGACGAAGGTGCTCACCGAGGCGGCTCTGGCTGGGAAGATCGACAACCTTGTCGGCCTGAAGGAGAATGTGATCCTCGGACATCTCATTCCGGCTGGAACGGGATTCAATACGTACCAGTCGGCTGAAGTCCGTGTCCGGCCCGAGGCCCTCGATGCCCTGCGGCTTGATCGCGAGACGCTGCTCACCCGGCAGTTCCCACTGCTGGAGGCGGCCGCAGCCGCAGGCGAATCGGCCGAAGTGAGCGGGGAAATGCCGGCTCGTGTTGCCACGCTTGAGGCTCCGGGAACCGAGGAGTAAGCCACTACCGGTCCGACTACGAGGCTGGACCGGTGCTGGGCGGGAATGATCTGCTTGGGTTCGGTGGAATCCGTCCCTGTCGCGGCGTAGAGTGTTGTCGTTGGGCCGGCGGCGGGCGTGTCGCCGACGGAGACTCAACGCAGCGGTCTGGCGGTCGAGGCGACACGATGAGGCGATCGGTTGGCTGGAGTGTGACCGATAGTGGACGCACCCGCGTCACGCGTGTCGCAGGGAGAAACCTCCGTAACCGGTTGGACATCGTGTGGTCGGAATTGAAGGCCGCCTGTGGCCCGCGGCACGACCCGGAGCATGTCCATCGGCTCCGAGTGGCCTCACGGAGAACACTCGCGGCCTTCAAGGCGTTCGGGGATTTCGTGCCCTCCAAGCAGGGAGGGTGGTTTGAGAAGTGGCTGCGAAGAATCCGGCGAGCGGCGGGGGAAACCCGGGATCTTGACGTTCTCATCAGTCGGGTGGATGGGGAGGCCCTCACCGCCGGGGCCGGACGGGCGAAGGAGCGGCTTCTGGCTATGCTCCGGAAACGCCGGGACGTTTCGCGGCAACCGCTCCGTGATGTGCTGGAGAAGCTTCAGGCTGCCGACTGGCAGGGGCGAGTCGAGCGGATCGTGACCAGCGTGGCCGCTGTGGAGAGTGAGGAGACATTCGCTGCCTTTGCCAGGCACGCGATCCGGTCGCCGCTACGGCGTTTTTTCGCACGGGCGGATCGGAAACTCGAGGATGCTGACGAAATCCACCAGTTGCGGATCGAAGGAAAGAAGCTCCGCTACGCGTTGGAGAATTTTGCAGTTGTGTTCCCAGCGTCAATCCGGTCGGCGGGCCTGCGGGCTCTGGCGGAGATGCAGGAGTCATTGGGAGCGTTCACGGATCATGCCTCTGCAGCCGATCGGTTTCGCCGATGGTCTCGGGAAGTAGGCGTTGGGCCCGACCGCAAGACGCTCATCACACTGCGGAAGTTGGAGGACGCGGAGGCCGAAAAGGCCCGCAAGGCCTTCGTGAAATGGTGGACACCGTCCCGACGGCGGACGTTGTGTCAGAGTTTTGCCCGCACGCTCAAGCGGAGATCGGCATGAGTCCCTATCTCTTCCAGCAATGGACGGTGACCGTCCCGGTAGGAACTCGTTGGCGGCCTCGGACCGTGGTGGGGGTGGGGTGTCTGGCCCTGCTGCTGGCAGGCCTTGTGGCAGACCCGGACATGCCAGGAGCCGTGGCGGTGGAGCCACCGGGCTTTGAACCGACCATCTCAAACGATGCCAAGCCGCTGGAGGATCAGCCACTGGGGATGGTCTGGATACCCGGCGGCGAGTTTTCGCTGGGCTGCGGTGATCCGCGCCGGATGCCCCATGGCGGCACCGACCCGATGCAGGACGCGCGACCGATCCATCGAGTCCGGGTCGGAGGGTTTTGGATGGATGCGACGGAAGTCACCAACGGCCAGTTTGCCGTATTCATTACGGCCACCGGGTATGTGACCATCGCCGAGCGGACACCACAGGCCGAAGACTTTCCCGGGGCACCGCCGGAGAGCCTGGTAGCCGGATCGATTGTGTTCACGCCTCCGTCTGGGGCGGTGCCGCTCCGTGATGGCAGTGGTGTCGCTCACCTGCAGTGGTGGGCCTACGTGCCTGGGGCCTGCTGGAGGCATCCTTCGGGACCGGACAGTTCGATCGTAGGACACGATCAGGATCCGGTCGTGCACGTCGCCTTCGAGGATGCAACAGCCTACGCAACCTGGGCTGGCAAACGGCTGCCGACGGAGGCCGAGTGGGAATTTGCTGCCCGGGGAGGGCGAGCAGGCCAGCCCTATCCATGGGGCGACGAATTCTGCCCTCAGGGCACCTGGATGGCAAATACATGGCAGGGCAGGTTCCCTCGTGAGAACACTGCCGCCGACGGCTTCGCCGGCATCGCCCCGGTGGGGCGGTATCCGGAGAACGGATATGGCTTGTTCGACATGTCAGGCAACGTCTGGGAATGGTGCAGCGACTGGTATCGCCCCGACACCTATGCCCGTGATGTCCGCCTGGGAACCGTCGAGGATCCCCGCGGTCCTGACCACAGCTTCGACCCACAGGAGCCCGGCCAGCCGAAGCGGGTACAGCGAGGCGGATCGTTTCTCTGCACCGAGCAGTACTGCTCCCGCTACATCGTTGGCACCCGAGGCAAGGGTGAGATTGCGAGCAGTACCAACCACATCGGCTTCCGCTGTGTAAAGGACTGACCTGCGCGGCTCGCTCGATTCTCACGACCGGGCTGCCCCCGATGTCGGCCGGGGTTGCCCGAGCCATGTCGCTCGGACGTTTGCTGCGGCCCTACCGCCGCTTCATCAGCTGCTTCAGCTCGGTGAGGGAGCGGGTGTTGGCGACGTCCTTGGCCTCGAGGCCGGCGCGGCGGGCCTGGAGGAGGCCGCACCGCATCATGTCGAGGCCGCGGGTTGAGTGGGCGTCAGTCGAGATCACGATCCTCACGCCCGCCGCCTTGGCAGCGGCAGCGTGACGGTCATCAAGGTCGAGCCGCCAGGGATTGGCGTTGATTTCCAGGAAGGTTCCGGTCCGAGCGGCGGCAGCGATCACTGCCTCGATGTCGACATCGTAGGGCGGCCGACGATTGATCAGCCGCCCTGTGGGGTGGCCGATGACAGCCACGTGTGGATTCTCGATGGCTTCGATAATCCGGGCCGTGATCCGTTCGCGGGGCTGATTCTGGCCGTAGTGGAGGCTGGCCACCACCCAATTAGCCCGAGCGAGGATCTCATCGGGTAGATCGAGACCTCCCTTTTCCAGCATGTCGACCTCGATGCCCTTGAGAACCACGATCGGCGGTGGGCCATCTTCCGCGAGCGAATCGTTGAGCCGGTCGATCTCGTCCCATTGCTTCAGGAGTCGGTGCTCGTCGAGGCCCCGTGCCATCGTCACCCGCTGCCCGTGGTCGGTGATCGCCACGTAGGCAAGGCCGCGATCGATTGCCCCCCGAACCATGTCGGTGAGAGTGTCTTCCCCGTCGGTTGCCGTCGTATGCATGTGGAGATCGCCGCGGATGTCAGCCAACGTCACCAACTCGGGTAGCTCTCCCCGTTCGGCGAGCAGGATTTCGTCACGACCCTCGCGGAGTTCCGGAGGAATCCAGGGCAGGCCCACAGCGGCGTAGACGTCGGCTTCCTCACGGCCGGCGAGGGGACGGTCCTTCGTCGAGCCGTCGGCGGAAAGGGTGGACACGCCGTATTCGTTGATCGACAGGCCGCGATCCCGGGCTCGGCCCCGGAGACGGACATTGTGCTCCTTGGACCCGGTGAAGTACTGGAGCGCCGCCCCAAACGACTCGGCCGCGACCACGCGGAGATCAACCTGCACGCCCCGGGGCCCCCGGATGCTCGTCTTCGTCTCTCCCCGGAGCAGCACATCCGACGTTTCGGGCCAGGTGACGAGTCGTTCCATCACTGCCTGAGGGAAGTCGCTCTCGACGAGAATGTCGAGGTCACCGATTGTCTCGCGGCCCCTCCGCAAGCTGCCGGCTGCCTCGATCCGACGGGCCTCCGAGCAGGCAGCAAGCCAGGTGATGAGTTGGCCCGCAATCCCATCGGCCTCGTTCCAGAGCAGTCGCGCCCGGTCGGGATCGCGGGCGAAGGCTAGGTTCTCCAGGATCGATGCCTCGGTCTTTGGTCCGAAGCCCTTGATGCCGCGAACCCGTCCCTCCCGACAGGCCTCCTCGAGGGCTGCTAGTGAGTCAATTCCCAGGGCATCGACCAGAGTCTTCACTTTCTTCGGTCCGAGGCCCGGCACCCGCATCAGGTCGAAAACGACGGCCGGAACCTGTCGCTCGAGCTCCTCAAGCAGTGGGAGCCGGCCGGTGTCGAGCAGCGAATCGATCTTGCCAGCGAGATCGGTACCGATCCCCTCGAGGTCGGTGAGTTGGCGATCGGGATCGGATCGCACGCTGGCTAGTGACTCCACCAGCCCGCCGATGGTCCGGGCGGCGTTCCGGTAGGCCCGAACACGGAACAGGTTGTCCCCCCGGTATTCCAGGAGGTCCGCGATGTGTTCAAAGGCAGCTTCGATGGCGGCGTTGGTCACTCACTCCTCCAGGGTTGCCGGTTGAGTTCGGCCCCGAAGGAACCCGGCTCATCGCTGGCCCCGCCAGGCTGGCAGGGCGGCCGTCGGGTATTGGACTGCACTTGGGGCCGCACTGGAAGGCTGCCACGAGGTGGTGTGGCTGGTGGGGGCCAGGAGCCGGGGGAAGGCTCCGGTCGCTGCTCCCGGCCCGGTGCCCGGAAGAACCGGCATCCCCTCCTGGCCTGCCTCGCTCTGACCGGCGGCTGGAACTGAATTTTCAGTCGCGTTCGTCGTCGGCCGTCCGCCGAGGCCTTGGCTGGTGCCGGCAGTGGCGGGGCCCACTGGCTGTCCGGCCCGCGGCATTTCCGGGATCGGCTTGAGCGAGGGTGCAGGCGTCAGAGCCGGCGGTGGAGATGGCTGCATGTACGAGGGCTGCTGGGATGAGGTGGCAGACATACCCGATTGGGGCGTGATCATCGGGACCGCAGCAGGCTGCTGGTATTGGTAGGTCGCTGCGGGGGGGGCTGCAGTCGCCGGGAGGGCCGGAGCGGCAACGCCGGGGAGAGGCTGCCGGGAGACATCGGAACCGGCAGCACCCCAGGCTTGGGGCGTTGTCTGTACCGCACTGAAGGGACTTGCGGCTGGGGCGGCTGGCATGACTCCTGCCGCGGGATAGGCCTGGGCAGAGTAGCCGGGCTGCATTTGGACATACTTGGTAGTTGTCACGGCCCGATACTGGGTCACGGGGACGTTCACCGCCTGCTGGACGTATTGGGTGACCGGCTGCATGCACTCCATCGGACAGCCGGTACAGGGGTCGATTTCGCAGGAAGGCTTGTAGGTGGTCACCGGAACACACTTGTATTCGGTGCGGTAGGTGGTTTCCGGGACATAGCTCGTCTGCTGCATCGGCACCATGACCGGCGGCGGCGGTGCTGGGATGGCCGCTACCGGGGCGACCACCGGGGCCGCGACCGGCGCGACTGGGTAGACGGGAGCCACGGCATAGGCCGTTGGTTTTTTGCAGCACGACAGACAGCCCGAGAACAGACCATCCAGGCAGCACTGGGCTGCAGCCGGCCGGAGGCCCGCCAGGCAGCAGAAGCCCGCCACCAGGAAGACACCAGTCGCACGACGCATATTCATTCCAGACTCCTCGATGATCGGATGCATTACCGATGGGGCCTCGTCTGGCTCCGGCGGCAACACGCAACCCTAGGTCGCCCCACGGTGTACCGGAGTCGAAAAAACGCCACGCGTGTTCATGAATTTCCCGTGGAGCGGTCCTACGACCTGCATCTCCAGCAGGAGCGTCAGAACCGGAACGGTTGGCGGGCCCGCTGCTCGAACCGATCGTAGAGATCGCAGAGCGACTCGCGGAGGTTGCCTCCGTGGCGGGTGAACGCCTCGGCCAGATCAGCGGGGTGAATGAGACCGCCGTGGTGGGGCAGGGCTGCCACGATCGCCGTGAAGAGGGGGAGCGATGACGTGGTCTTCACCGTCAGCGGGAGACCCACGGAGCGATGGCTCGTGACGACAAGCTGGCAGCCGCGAAGCCGGGCCAGGAAACGGGTCGCGGAGCCGACAACGCGGCCGAGCTGCTCCCAGCCATCGATGCAGACGGTCGTGCCGGCAGCAGCGCGGAGGACCGCCCGGACTGCAGACAAACCGTCGCGGCGGCAGCGGACCTGGATGATCGCCGCCAGGCGGTCCACGGCTGCAAGTTCGGCCGCGATCGTGACCAGAAGGGTCGATTTGCCGGTGCCGTGGGGGCCCTCGATCCCAGCGCTGCCGCCGGCCTTATCCACCGCGGCGATCAACGCCGGCACGTCACGCCGTTCGGCTGAGGAGGTGAGAGGCCAGAGGACCCCCGGCCGAGTGTGGCGGGTCGCAAACGGATTGGTGATGTGCCGGGGGCCCGTTGTCGCGCTCATGGCACTGCACGCGATAAGGCAGCGGGAACGGTACCGAGGTCGAAGACATGTTCGGAGACGAAGTCGCGGCCCCCCTCGAAGAACAGTCGCACGCGGACGCACCACCGGACTTTCACGATCAGCCCCTCATAGGAGAGTGGGCTGGGAGGCAGATGAGATTCGAAGGCCCCTGCTCCGGCTGCAGCGGCAATGGTGGCCCCGTCAGTGATTCGCTCAAACGCATGAACGCCCAGGTCTTCCTCACCCTTCCCTTCCGTGTACCAGAGGATCGAACGCTCGATGGCCTGGACTGTGCTGCCGGCGGAAAGCTCGATCTGGTACTGAATCCGAATCGGCTGGAGCGGCTCGTACCTCCGGTCAGGGGAGCAGAAGTGCACCATCACATGCGGCGAGTGCCGGACTGGCTCAATGGCGGTCACGACGGCACCTCGGCCTTGGGATGCTGGGTGCCCGATGGCGGAGCAGGATAGACCAACAGGGGAAACGAACGAGTGAAGGGGGGCCAGCCGGCAGGGCGACCGCGAACGACCACCCTCCAGCTCACCAGATTGTGCTCTGAGGCGAAGGAGTGCATGGCGGTGGCCGGCACCTGGAACACGCCCCGGCCCTCAAAGCGAGTGCCCGGCGCGAGTTGGAGTCCCGTCCAGGTTCCCAGGGAGGCTCGCCAAACCACCATCCGTTCGGTCCGGGTGTCGGTGCCCTGGCGGAACGTTGCCTGTTCTTCCAGTTCCACCGCCATGTCGAGGCTGGTGAAGGTTCCGGAACCACCTTGGCCCAGGAGCACCTCATACCGTCCCCCGGGCAGCAGCGGGTGGTCGGAGACCTCGACCTGAGTGGTGCCCACGGCAGTGGACAGGATCAGGCCTCGAACAAAGATCACGATGCCGGCAATGCCCACGGCAAGGAAGGGAACGAGAATCGCCATCAGCAGCCAGTCGATCTGGCCACCGAGCAGATCGAGGCCGGCGTTGACGGCGAGCAGGATCAGGACGGCGTTCCAGAGGAGGGCAAACAGGCCAACCCCGAGCAATGCCCAGCTCTCCCCACTGTCAATCGGAAGCCGAAAGGCAAGGATCGTACCCGGTGAATTGACGAGATCGTCACAGGGAGGCACGCCTGGGTAGCTGCCAACCGCAGCCAGCCCACCGTGAGGACGGCCCCCGGCTGCTGCCTGCCGCTCCTCGGACTTCCCCCAGGCGGTCAGCGAACGGGCCACCCCAGCCCCGCCGAAGGCAACGAGCGCCCCTGGCAGGAACAGCGTCAGCGTCCACATCCACCAGTTGTAGCCACGTTCCAGCACCACCGTTTCCGGGTCTGTCGGGTCGTACCAACAATCCAGCGGCTTCCCGAGCCTGGTCGCATCGAGCGCCGTAATCGCGGCCTGCCGGTCAGGCACGATCGCTCCGCGGAGTGTCCAGGCCTCCCGCGGGCCCTCGGGGGTCGTGTAGCGGAGCCGCAGGCAGGGCTGCCAGGTCGAGGCCGCCTGGCCTGAAGCGGCTCGTCTGGCCAGGCCTTTGCCCACGACCGTTCCCTGTGCCGCCAGGAAGTGATGGTTGATCCGCCATTCCGGCACCGCCACACCGGTCAGCAGGAGCCCCGCAAAGACCATCCCCGCCGCAAGCAGAATGGCATGAAACAGCGCATCCCCGACGGAGCCCCAGACCTCGGCTCCGGTGCGACGATCACCCCGTTTCTTGGCAAGGAATCGCGGCAACCTCACGAGCCAGCTCCTGCCGGCGTGCCCGGATCGTTCAGGGCCGCCACCCTACAAGATGTTGGAAATCGGCTGC
>ERZ889217.1511-NODE-1511-length-11701-cov-21.288683_pt1 | contig 11701 bp, 5 predicted proteins | sample MGYA00521098_ERZ889217 | MGnify/ENA primary metagenome ERZ889217 (study PRJEB32303, sample SAMEA104408613) | aquatic metagenome | biome: Brackish water; feature: Pelagic; material: water | place: Baltic Sea | collected 2014-06-10T22:04:00 | depth 2,362 m ...
CGAACGTCAGGTTGTCGGTGATCGACAGCGTTCCCGGGCTGGCTCCGGGCGAGAGGGTGGCTCCGCCGCCGACCACAACCGCACCGAGCACCTGGCCGGCACCGGTGAGGGTCTGGGTTGCCGGGATCGAGTACGAACCGGCCACGAGGTCGGCGACGCTCAGCAATGCGCCGGCAGCCACGCTGATGGTCGGTGACGACTCGAATCCTCCGAGCTCTCCCAGCGAGAGCGAGCCCGCGTCGATCCGGGTCGCTCCCGTATAGCCCTGCGGGCCAGAGAACGTGACGGAGCCGGTGCCAGCCTGGATGAATCCGCCGGTGCCAGAGATGGCCGTCGCGATCAGCACGTCGTCGGATCGGTTGATGGCGAGCGTCGCATTGTTGACGACCGCTCCGGTACCGAGTTGGCCGGTCGTGCCACCATTGCCGATTTGCAGCACGCCGCCCGAGATGGTGGTGGTACCCGTGTAGCTGTTCGCACCCGAGAGAATCCAGCGGCCGGAGCCCGACTTGATGAAGCTCACGGGGGAAATCCGGCCGAAGTTCGGTCCCACGACGTTGTTCACATTGTCGGCGATCACCGTTTGGATCTCATTGGCGTCCGCATTCGTCCCGTTGAGCGTGAGGGTCCGTCCGGCGCTCGTGACGCCGCCGTCATTCTGGTTGAACAGATCGTTGGCATAGATCGGGTGAGTAGGGTCCCGGTCGGCCGCCGTGAACACCAGCGGGCCGGTGCCGTTATTGGTGATCGCTCCACCCCCGGTTGCTACCGTGTTGGGGCCACTGCCAACCTGGAAGTACCGGTTGTTCGACTCTCCTGTCCCCGTGTAGAGAACTGTGCCGGTAAGGGCGCCCGTGCCCAATCTGACCGGGAGATTGCCCGCGCCGAGCGGGCTCGGCTGGCCGACGTTCTCGATTCGGTCGACGGCCACTGCCGCGACATTGATCTGCATCTGCCCGGTGAACACGTTCTCACCAGTCAGCGTGAGCGAGCCGCCGGTACCCCCCTTCCGCAACGTCCGACTACCACCCAGTTCACGGATCACACCGGTGATGGCAAGGTTGTGGGCAAATCCTCCGTATGTCCGCGTATAGATTTGCGTGAAACTCTCCTGGGTGAGCACGAGATCCATCGCGATCTCAGAGACAATTGCGAGAGAGGGCGAGGTCGTAGCAGAGAGCGTTTCGATATTTCCGTTCACCGCCAGTGGGGTGCCGGTCAAGACGAAGTTTGCCGTCTTGCCCTCCAGTCCATCGTTCGCAAACACCAGACCCGCACTCTGGCCGATGACCTGAGGACCGACGCTCGCAACAACCGCGTCGTTTTCATTGGTCAGCCCCGTCGTGCCCTGGAAGAACAGCATGGCATTCTCGGCTGGAGGCAGGGACGTACCGGGCGGCCCCGACCAGTTGGCCGGATCGGACCACACAGCCGTCGAGCCTGAACCGGTCCAGTAGAACTGGGCAGAGACCGGCCGCAGGGCGAGCGCCGTGGAAAACAGGGTGATGGCCGCGAGCCACCGCCGCGGGTGCGAGTTCATGGGTCAACTCCTGATGGCGTTCGTCAGCGAATCCGACGGCGGGCGAGGCTGGCGACCGCTGCTGCCGCGACGGCAAACCCGGCCAGGGTCGCGGGCTCCGGCACGGCGGTGAAGACGAGGCTCGTGCCCTGGATGTCGAACGAGCCGGTGTTGCCTGCCCCGAGGTTCGTGTAACTGAAGTCTGAGGCTAGGAACGTCGTTGTCGTGGTCCAGTCCACGAGCGTGAAGGTGCCCGCTTCGGTGCTGCCGCCAAAGTCGAACCGATAGCCGCTGCCCGCGCCCGCCTTGCTGAAGGGGCCCGTGACGCTGACGCGGTCCGACTGGTTGGCCGCTGCAAGATCGAACACCCAGTCGGTCGTCGAGGCGGCCGAAGCACCGCTGTTCCAGATGAAGTCGGATGCCGCGAACGAGAGCGTGCCGATCGCCCCGGGCGAACCGCCGGGCGAGAGGATGCCGGAGACGGTCGTCGGTCCGGAGAGCGTGCCCGTGCCGGCCAGCGTCGCCCCCGAGGCCACCTGGCTGGTGAACGCACCCACGCCGGTCGAACCGTTGAGCACGAGCGTGCCGGCGTTGACCTGGGTGCCGCCGGTGTAGGTGTTTGTGCCGGAGAGGATCCAGGTGCCTGCCCCGGCTTTCGTCACGCCCACCCGGGCGGTGGCCGTGTTATCGACGATCACCGATGCCACTTCGTTTGCACCGGTATCCGATCCTTGGAACGTCAGATTGCGGTTCACAGTCGCAGCCGTGTGCTGCTGGTTGAAAAAATCGTTGCCATAGGTCGGGTGACTCGGCCGGCTCGTGGCGTTGAAGACCAGCGGCCCCGTGCCGTTGTTTGTGATCGTCGAGCCGCCGAGGCCGCTGGCTCCGTCTCCGACCTGGATGTAGCGATTCGTCGATTCGCCAGCACCGTCGTAGATGAGTTCGGCGGTGTTTACCGCCTGTCCGACCTTGACTGGGAGGTTTCCCGCGCCGAGCGGGGAGGCATCGGCGATGTTGCCCCACTTGGGAAATTGCACCTGGCCAACCCGGAACGCCGCCTGGCCGATGAACGTGTTGTCGGCGGTGAGGATCAGGCGGCCATTGTCGGAGACCTTACGAAGCTCATTCGTCGCACCGCCGCCGATCACCCCGCTCAGCTTGAGGAAGTGGCCGTTCCCGCCGACGTTGACCGACACGAACGTGCCTCCGAGCGTGATCGGGAAGGAGATCTCGTCGGTTCCCACTGGGCCGTTGGCCGTCGTGATGCTCGTCGTGACCGAAACCGGCGACGTGCCGCCGAGGAGGAAGGTGCCGCTGCCAGCGGTGTTGTTCGTGAAACTGATCGTCCCCACGCTCGTCACGGCATCGTTGACAGACGACGTCTGAGTCGCCCCTGAAAATGTGAGCCCAGCCGGGGTTGGACCGGGTGGCGACGTCCAGTTGCCGGCGGTGCTCCAAAGGTTGTCGGAACCGAGGCCCGTCCAGGTCTGGCCACGGGATTCGGCTCCCGCAACGATCAACACGACGACGAAAACCATCGTTCCATGCCGCAACATAAATCCCCCGTTTTTTGCTCGTGTGAAAACAGCCGAAACGCCCCGCCCACCACTCGCGAACCAAACCCTACGTTTGCTGACCAGAGGTACCCCACACACATTTAGCAACCTTTCTTACTTTTGCAGCCGAGGCAGCCCGTGTCAAGGTTTTTTCTTAAATTAAAATTCGGCGAGGGCGGCCCCCATTGATCGTCACCGGCAGGTGGTCAGCTCGGTGAGTCCCCGGACAACCAGGTTCGGGTGATTTCATGGATGATCCCCGCAACAGCCGCCTGCTCCTTTGAAGAACTTGTTCTCTTCAACGAGCATTCGGCGACACTCGCCCGCAGCCCAAGCCGGAACATCCAGCTGGAAACCAGCTCCAGGTTACCGACCGGTTCCAGGAACAATTCGCTGTGAATGAGCAGGGTGCCCGGGTTGAGCATGGTGACCACCATGGCTGCAGCCATCGCCAAATAACGGGCCACGTGATCCACGATCTCGGCATAGTGGGCGGGTTGGTTCACGAGCAACCGCCGCGTCTCCTCGAGATCGAGATTCCGCCCGACCTTCTCCGAAACAAGCCGCCGCGTCGCGGCATCGGTCGCCAGCGTCTCGAGGCAGCCCCGGTTTCCACAGCCGCAGCGAACGCCCTCCGGATCCACGACGACATGCCCGATTTCCCCCCCCTTTCCGCTGTGGCCGGTGATCAGCACCCCGTTGCTGATCATCCCCAAACCGAGGCCGGTCGTCATATCGAGCACCGCGAAGTTGTCGCGATCAGACACCGCTAGCGCCGTGCGCTCGCTGAGACACAGCGCAGAGGTACCCTTCAACACTCGGCATCGCAGGCCGAGCCGCCTGCCGAGGTCGCCAGCCGGGTCCTGACCGTCGAGAATGTGGAGATTCGCGCAGTAGATGACGCGTTGCTCAGCGTCGTTGATCAAACCGTTGATCACCACCGCCACCCCTTGCGGGGTGCCCTTGACGACGGCGAGGATTTCCCGGCAGGCCTGCTCCAGCATGAAAAGCATGCCGGCATACGTGGAGGGCGGAACGAAACAGCGAGTCTGCCGGGAATCGATTTTCCCGTCGATGCCGGCCACGCTCACGGTGCACTGACCCGCATCAAGCAGCACGCCGAGTACCACGGCGGACGTGCCCGCAAGCCGCAGGATTTTTCCCGGCCGCCCAACTCGGGTTTCCGTGGGTTCGATCTCTTCGAGCAGACCTTTCTCGATCAGAGAATCGACCACCTTGGAAACAGTCGGGGCGGTCAGGCCGGAGCTTCGCCTCAGCCTGGCTCGCGAAGCCGGTCCGTGAATCTGCAAATGCTCGAGCACCTTTTGCTCGTTGATCCGCCGCAACAACGCGGGGCCGATCCGTGATTCCTGCGTGTGGGTCTTGAAACCCATGAGGGGCGTTCCATCGGAAAGTGGTCAGTGGGCCGGGGAGAGTCGGCGGCGATCCCGACCATACAAAGGATGATCCGGCGGGATCACCTGCCGCACCATCCGTGCATTCCAGTCGCCGACCGCACGGGTCAGGGTGGCTACTCGAACCGGCTGCTCCTGGGCTAGGTCGCAAGATTCGCCGGGATCGGTTGCGAGGTCATAGAGCTGCGGCGGGGTATCGCCTTCAAGGATCAGTTTCCAGGTGCCCTCCCGAACGGCCAGCAGCCGGCGAGCGAGATTCGTATCCTGGTCGGTCCGCCGCCAGTCGGCATGGTCATTATAGACCCAGAACAATCGTTCGTGCGGCACCCCAGGCTTGGTTCCACGGAGATAGGGAACGAGGTCAACTCCGTCGATTTCGTTGGGCGGCACAGCTCCAGCTGCAGCGGCCGCCGTGGCGAAGACATCGATTCCATGGACTATCGGCGCGAAGGTTTGGCCGGCCGGGACGACACCCGGCCAGCGGATTGCGAACGGCACCCGGATGCCCCCTTCGAGCACGTCAAACTTTTGACCGCGGTGCGGGCCATTCGAGGTCCCGAGCACCGGAGGCTCGCCGCCGTTGTCGCTGAGCAGGAAGACCAGCGTCTTCTGCTCAAGACCCGCAGCGCGGACTGAATCCAGCAGCCGCCCCACGGCGAGGTCAAGCCGACTGATGATCGCCGCCGCCATCTGGCGGCGGGGCGAAAGGTGGGCGAATCGGGCGAGATCATCGGGCTGGGCCTCCTGCTCGAGGTGGGCGGCCATAAACGCCACCTTGAGGAAAAATGGCCGGCCTGCATGATCCGCGATGTACTCACTTGCGCGATCTGAGACGATGTCATCCACCCACCCGACCGTCGGCTCGGGCTTGGCGGAGTCGTCGTGCAAGAACGGCGGGTCAATGTATTTTCCGGCCGCTCCAATCCAGCCTGAAAACTGGTCAAACCCCCGGGCCCGCGGCCCATATGGCCCCCGTCCGAGATGCCATTTGCCAAACAGCGCGGTCGTGTAGCCATGGTCGCGAAGCAATTGCGGCAGAAGCACCTCCCGAAGATCCATTCCCGCTGTTGGCCCGTCGAGCGGCCGGTTGTCCTCGATGCCGAATCGGCCTGGATAGCGTCCCGTGAGGATTGCCGCTCGGGTGGGAGAGCAGCTTGGCGTGACGTAGGCGTTGGAGCAGATGGTTCCCTCACTGGCGAACCGATCCAGCCAGGGTGTTGGCACGTCTGAGCAGCCGGAGAAACCACAATCTCCCACCCCCAGATCATCTACCAAGATCACGATCACGTTCGGCCGGTCAGGAGCGGGCCGATCACCGGGATCTGCGGCGGCCACGCCGACGGCAACGGTCAACCCGGCCACGATGGCGAACACGGATCGCACGAATCGGCGAGGCTTCAGGCTCACAGTCGCAGCCCACATCGCGAGTTTTCCGGATAAAGTTTGCCCCATGTACTCGCTCGTTATAACCTCAAAGTGATTGAAAAGTAGTTCACGTCAAACAAATTTCACGGACCATTCGATGTCCATTCCGGCCATCCTTGCTGCCTGTAAAGACTGTCTCGAGTGGGCTTTCACCCGATCGAACGAAGGAAAAACCGAGGGTTTTCTGATTCGACCATCACCGCATCCTGCGGCGGCAGCCGTGGGCTACAGTCTGATAGCCGCCCTGTTTGCTTCGGTGTGCCTGGCAGCCGATGAGCGGCCGAATATCATCGTGATCCTCGTGGATGACATGGGTTTTTCAGATGTCGGGTGCTACGGCGGGGAGATTCCGACGCCTCACCTCGATGCGCTCGCGGCGGGCGGCCTGAGATTTTCCCAATGCTATAACGCGGCTCGGTGCTGCCCGACGCGGGCGAGCCTGCTGACGGGGCTGTACCAGCACCAGACCGGCGTCGGCCATATGACGGACGACGAACAGCTACCCGGATACCGGGGGCGGCTTTCGCCGGAATGTCCCACCGTGGCCGAAGTGCTGGGAAGCGCCGGCTACTTCACCTGCCTGTCCGGCAAGTGGCACGTGGGACAAAACCAGGGTGTTGTCCCCTGGAATCGTGGCTTTCTGCGGAGCCTCAATCCGGCGGCCGGGGGCTTCTATTTTGCCGGCTCACCCCGGTTCAATTTAGCGCTCAATGGCGAGTCGATTGAGGCCGATGATCCCCGACTGCCGGACGACTGGTACACGACTGACCTGTGGACGACGTTTGGCCTTCAGTTCATCGACGAGGCGCAGGCCGCCGGCAAACCCTTCTTCCTCTACGTAGCACACAACGCTCCTCACTTTCCGCTCCAGGCCCGGGCCGAGGAGATCGCACTATTTCGCGGACGCTACCGGGAAGGCTGGGACGTGCTCGCTCAACGGCGGTTGGAACGGCAGCAGCAACTGGAATTGGTCGCCGATGGGTGTCAGCCTGCGGCCCGGCCGGCTGAGGTTGCAGCCTGGGAATCGCTTACGACTGAGGAACAGGACCGATTCGACCATTTGATGGCCGTCTATGCCGCCACAGTCCACCTGATGGATCGCTCAGTGGGTGACCTTGTGGCCGGTCTGCGGGATCGCAGCCTGCTCGACAACACCCTGATCCTGTTCATGAGCGACAACGGTGGCAATGCCGAAAGCGGCCCCGCCGGACGGACCGTGGGTGATCCCACCGATCCAGCCTCGAGCTGGTTTTGCGGCCAGAGTTGGGCCTACCTTCAGAACGTGCCGTTTCGTAAATCGAAGCGATACGCGCACGAGGGCGGCATCGCCACCCCGCTGATTGCCCATTGGCCTCGGGGCATCGCTGCCCGCGGTGAATGGCGGTCGCAGCCAGTCCATGTGATTGATGTGATGCCGACGTGCCTCGACGTGGCCAAAGCGACCCATCCCACGGAGCGGTCCGACAACCCTGCGGCGCCTCCCGCCGGCACGAGCCTCCTGCCGGCGTTTCGCAACGAGCCGCTGGCCCGCGACACGCTCTATTGGGAGCACATTGGCAACGCCGCCGTCCGCCGTGGTGACTTGAAGCTCGTGCGGGAGGGGGCCCGCGGGCCCTGGGAACTCTACGACCTAGCCGTCGATCGCACCGAGCAGCATGATCTCGCGGCTTATCGACCGGCGGATGTGGAGGCCCTGGCAACGGTCTGGCAGCAGTGGGCGGAGCGAGTGCATGCGGTGCCCGCGCCCGAGCGGGTGAAGCCGTGATCCCGACCAGACGTCATCGGCACCGCTTCGTCGGCTGTCTGGCTGCGTGTGCCGCTGTATGTGCTCCGATTTCAGCTGTCGCACAGACAAGCACGGTCAATCGTCCGTTTCTGGGCGTCGTCCACAGGCACGTCGAGACCACCGTGCCCCGGCTGCTCGATATGCACCTGATCGAGATCGACCTCGACGTGACCGGCGTCGGATTTGTCGTGACCCCGTCGAACGGCTCCGCTGCAGGCGAGACGGTGGGCCGGACGACGCGGCAATTCGCCTCAGCGTTCGGCACGCAGGTGGCGGTCAACGGCGGCTTCTCGGCCTGGGTGAGCGGTTCGAACTACGCCGTCGAAGGGCTCGCGGCGTCCCAAGGGGGTGTCTACTCGGAGTTCCAGGAATTCCGCACGTTCGCGCTCAATATTTCCCAGGACAATGTCGCAACGATCGTACGCTCCGTGACCGGTTCTGGCACAGACCGCTCGCCGGCCGTGCCCCTCTACAATACGCTGCCGGGTGAAGCCCGGCTCCTCCGGAACGGCATGATCGTTCAATATGAGAACGAGTCGCTCCATCCCCGGACCGCGGTCGGGCTCAGCGCAGACCAGCGGCGGCTTTTCATCATCACGGTGGACGGCCGCAACCCCGGCCACAGCCTGGGAGTCACCCGGCCGGAACTCGCCGACTTTCTTCGGATGTTCGGCGCCCATGATGCGATCAACCTTGACGGTGGCGGGTCCTCGACGCTGGTATTTTCTGATCCGCAACCGCGGCTCATAAACGTGCCGGTCGGCGTCAACAACACGCCGGGCAGCGAGCGGACGGTGGGCAGCAACTTCGGTATCTACGCCCCCCCGGTTCCCGCCCCGGCCCACGTGGCGATTGGCGTCGATCTGGGCACGAAGACACAAGGCCAGGCAGGCCATCCTCAGTTAGTGACGGCGTTATCGCTGACGAAGTCGGGACCCGGCACGCTTGTGCTGGACGTCAACAATGTGTTTGCTGGCACCACGCTCGTGGAGCAGGGGGAGCTACGGATTGCCCGGGCGGGGGCAGTCCAGGCTAGTCCGGTGATCGTGCGGCCGACCGCGACCGTCCGATTTGATCCCGGCATTCCGGCGACAACCCCAGGCATCACCCTCGCCGGCGGCACGCTGGCTGCGGAGACGCTGGCGGTGAACGCCGCGACGGGCGTCGGATCACTGCTGATCAACTCGGGCACGATCGCGAACACGACAAACCTGGCGGTGGGCCCCGGGGGCCTGGTCAGCCTGCCCGCTCGAGGGCGGATGAGCCTGGGCGTGGCGAGCCTGGCGGTGGACGAGGCGCAGCGTGGCGGAAGAATTGACCTTGGCTCGGGCCAGGTGGTGGTGGCCCCGGGGGGGATCGGCATGAACAGTCTTCTCGCCGACCTTGTCGCGGGACGCAACGGCGGCGACTGGAACGGCGCGACGGGCATCATGACATCCGCGTCGTCATCAGGCGGCCCTCGCGACGTGGGCTATGTGGTGGCTGGTGACGGGACGGCGAGGATCTCGTTCGCCGCCGCCGGCGACGTGGATCTGAGCGGCCACGTGGATGTGTTCGACCTGGTGGCAATCGAAACGTCGCGAAAGTACGGCTCTGGCCAGGGGGCTATCTGGAGCGAGGGTGACTTCAACTACGACGGAATCTCGAACGTGTTCGACATCATCGCCATCGGCACCGCGGGAGCGTATGGCGGCGGCACCTACTTCCCAGCGGCGGTCGGCGGGCTCGGTGGAGACTTCGCGGCCGTGCCGGAGCCGGCCACCTGGGCGGTCATGGCCGCGGCTGCGGCGGCGCTCAGTCGCATCCTCCGGCCCGCGCGGCGAGGGGAACCTTTGACGGCGGCCGTCGTCGCGGCTGCACGGCCGTTGTGCCGAGCCGTCTGGTTCGCCCGATATCTGGTTCGCGAGGTTGCGGGTGGCTCATGGATTCGGCCGTCAGCCTTCGGTCTGTTGGCCGTTGTCGGGACCGCGCTGGCGTCGGCCGCCGAGTTGGACGACAAAATCGCCCGTGAAGCCCGCGTCAATGCCTTCTACGAGGCTTCGTTTGCGAATCGGATCGATGCGGTGACCGTCACGCGCGATCGCGTGATCGTTGCGGGCAGCGTCGGTGAGCGCTCCGGCCAACTCCGGCTTGTGGAGATTCGTCCAGAGATTTCGGCCGCCGATCTCTTCCCCCGTGGGGGTTGCCACTTCGTCCTCGAGCCGCAGGCCGGGATCCAATCCCATGGACCTGTCTCGACGACCCCCTTTGAGCGGGTGCTGCCCCGGCTGGCCGAGACGGTGGATCGCACCACCTCCCGCTGGGCTCTGGCGGAGCCGCTGGCGGAGGGCCGCTGGCGGCTGGCATCGCGGTGGAGTTACGCCACTGACCTGAGCGGCGCGGCGGGCGCGCCGCTCCCGCGGCTCGCGCCCCGGCCTATCAAGGGGATGGGGGGCGTTTCACCGGCGTTTCCGCTCGAGGAACTCGTAGAACTCGGGGTACACAACATCACGGTCAATCTCCTCGTCAGCGACCTCCTGGCCGCGGAGCCGCACCCCGGCTGGCCGCCCTTTGAGTACGGCGGGCATGTCTGGCACGTCAATGCGGAACTCATGGCCGAGTGGGACAAACTCACCTCCTTCGCAGGCCGCCACGACATCGTGGTCAGTGGCATCCTTCTGATTCCGTTTCGAGAGACTGCTTTTGGGCGGCTGCTCGTGCACCCGGAGGCCAATCGGGCCGGCCACTACGCGATGCCCGACTTCACGACCGCAGCCGGACCGGCGGCCTATGAGGCCGCGCTCGAGGTGCTCGCCCAACGCTACTGCGCAGCCGATTCGCCCAAGGGGCGGATCGTCAACTGGATCGTCCACAACGAGGTCGGCTATGGCTGGGAGTGGACGAACATGGGCCGGCAGCCGCCGATGGTCTACATGGACCACTACCTGCGCTCCTTGCGGCTCGTGCACAACGTAATGCGGCGACACGATCCGCACGCCCGTGTCTTCATCTCGCTGACCCATCACTGGAACAATCCGGCTGATCCCTCGTGGAAAGCGTATGTCAACCGCGACCTGCTCGATCGGCTGTGTGCATCAAGCCGCCTGGAGGGAGACTTCGCGTGGGGGGTCGCCTACCACCCCTATCCACAGGATCTCCGCAGCCCTGAGGCCTGGAACGATTCGCAGCCGACGGATGACTTCGACACGCCTTTGATCACGCCTCGGAACATCGCGGTGCTCGATCGCTGGATGCACCTCCCGAAGATGCGGGATGCCCAGGGACGCGTTCGGGGAGTGCTCCTTTCGGAGCAGGGCTTCAATACCCCCGACTATTCGCCCGAGAGCGAACTCCTCCAGGCTGCAGGGCTCGTGTTCATGTGGCGGCAGATGCGCGGACTCGCGTCGATCGAAGCCTTTCATAACCATCGTTGGGTTGATCATCCCGACGAAGACGGATTGCTGCTCGGACTGCGGAGACTACCGGCCGCTGGCGGGAACTACGGCGAGAAAAAGATTGCCTGGGACGTGTATCGCGCGCTCGACACCGGCGACGAGCAGCGGGCGACGCGCTGCGTGGAGTCGTTGCTCGAAGGCCCCGGCGGGCGGGGCCCGTAACGGTCAGATGTCGGAAACCGCTGGCTCGCGACGCCACGCTTGGCCAGCTAGGGATCCGCCCGTTTGCGTGACCGACGAAGTCTTCATGCCGATAGCCGGCAGGCCACTGACCCGGTCCCGCCTTGCACGAATCGACCGTTTCGTGCACCAGATTTCCTTGTTCCAGTCAGGTGCTTTCCTTAGGATACGAATTGTACTGTTCTGCGGTGGTTTCGGACCGCGGGGTTTGAACCCTGAAAGGCCCCCGCGTGATTCGTGGATCGGTTGCATGTCCATCACCATGATCACCACGCACATTCCCAGAAACGAAAGAGTCACAAGTCATGTTGAACCCCTGGAAGAGACGTGCGTCGGCCTGCTGCAGGCGGAGCGGGTCTGGGGCGTGTCGTCCCGAACAGCTGGAA
>ERZ889217.1512-NODE-1512-length-11700-cov-5.618549_pt1 | contig 11700 bp, 6 predicted proteins | sample MGYA00521098_ERZ889217 | MGnify/ENA primary metagenome ERZ889217 (study PRJEB32303, sample SAMEA104408613) | aquatic metagenome | biome: Brackish water; feature: Pelagic; material: water | place: Baltic Sea | collected 2014-06-10T22:04:00 | depth 2,362 m ...
CCATCGGCGGGTGGAGTGGGCGGCGATGGAGTTTCTCCTGGCCAGCCGCAAGAAATATCGCACCCGAGTGCTGCTGCGGCAGTGGCTCCTGCTGGCCCTGCGGACCGCGGCGATCGCTGGACTCGTGCTGGGGCTGGCTCAGCCCCGCTGGCGGTCGGCCATCGGAGGACTCTTCGGCGCTGGTGGCCATCACCTCGTTCTGCTCGATGACAGCTACTCGATGGGCGATCTCACGTCTGACTCATCAGGGGCCAGCGAGTCGGCCTTCGACCGCGGCCGCCGGGTCGTCGAGCGGGTAGCGGGTGATCTGGCGGCAACGGGGGGAAGCGACGAACTCTCCCTGGGACTGTTCTCGAAGCTGGCCGGCGCCGACGAATCAGCGCGGCTCCTCGTGGATCGGCAGCTGATGGACGCCCGCGGCGTGCAGCAGGTTCGCAACGCGGTCGGTCGCACGCAGCCTTCGTGGCTCGCCCTGGGCCCACGCGGGCCACTTGCCTACGGAACGAAACTGGTCACAGCTGGGAGCGACGCCCCCCGCACCGCCTGGATCATCAGCGATTTCCGCAGCCGCGACTGGCGGCCCGCCGAAACAGTCGCCGAGGTGCGGCGGTTGGCCGAGGCCGGCTGGGCGATCCGGCTCGTGGACTGCAGCATCGATTCCAAGACCGCTGGCAACCTTGCCATCACGCGACTCGAAGCGGTCGGGGGCGTGCCGGCGGCCGGCGTGGTCATGCCGGTGGAGGTGGAGGTGAGGAACGACGGGCAGGAGTCAGTCCGGGATCTGCCGCTCGAAATCCGCGAGGACACCGTCGTCCGGGCGGGCCTGCGGATCGCCGAGATTCCGCCCGGAGGCAGCGTCACCCGCCGGTTTGACGTGCGGTTCGCCGAGACGGGTGGCCATGTGGTGGCAGCCCGTCTCCCAGCCGACATCCTGCCCGCAGACGACATCAGCACGTGCGTGATCGATGTGGTTCCGAGCGTGGAAGTGCTGCTCGTCAGCGATGATCCCACCGGAAGCATGCGGGGCGGAGACGCCTTCTACCTAGCCGCCGCCTTGGCGCCCGGCGGTGGAGCGGCGACGGGACTACGGCCCAGGGTCGAACCGCCAGCCGCCTTGACCGCCATTGACCTGACTCCCTTCGATGTGATCTGGGTGCTGGACGTGGAACGACTCGAGCCGCCCGCGATCAACGCCCTCGAGGCCCACGCCCGCTCCGGTGGCGGTGTGGTCTTCTTCTGCGGGCCGCGGACCCGGGCCGACGTCGTCAACCGCACGCTCCACCGCGACGGCGAAGGACTGTTTCCCCTGCCGCTCGCCGGACCGGTGGAGGTGCTCCCGGCCCCAGGGCGGGAACGGGTGCCCGATGTCGTGGTGGAGGAACACCCAGTCGTGGCCGTGCTCTCAGGTCAGCGGAATCCGCTCCTCGATGCAGTCCGCATTGATCGCGTGCTGGCGCCGGATCGTCGGTTCGACGAGGCCGCGACCCCGGGCCTGCGGCGGCTGCTTGCGCTCCGAACCGGCGGACCACTCCTCGTGGAGAAACCGTTCGGCAACGGGCTCGGAGTGGCCGTGCTCACCACGGCAGGCCCTGAGTGGAACAACTGGGCGCGGGGCAACCCGAGTTGGGTCGTGGTGATGCTCGAACTGCAGAATCACCTTGCCAGCCAGCGGCGGCATGTCGGCCCCCTTCGCGTCGGCGACCGGGTGGTCGTGACCCTCCAGCCGGGCGTGGATGAGACGGAGGTCGACTTTCTCGTGCCGCCCGACGGAGCCGTGGTGCGGCAGGCCGCGGCGGCGCCCCCGGGAAAGCCCTTCAACGCGGCCCTGCGGATCGAGCATCCTGGCATCTGCACCGCCCGCTGGAGGCGGGTGGATGGAACCGAACGCGAACGCCTGACGGCCGTAAGTCTGGTTCCCGACGAAGGCCAGCTCGAACGCATCGGCCGCGAGCGGCTCGACCGGGCGCTGGTCGGCATCCCGTTCCGCTACGACCGGGCCGACGCGCTCCAGCCAGCCGCCGATGCGTTGGCAGGGGTTCCATTCACCAAGCCACTGCTGCTGGGGTTGCTGGTCATCCTGCTCCTCGAACAGTTTGTCGCCTTCGTCGCCAGTTACCATCCGCGGGTCGTGCCCCGCGGTCGGGCCTAGAATCCCACTGCCGTCTTTCCCATGCCGTCTGCCCTGTTCACCTCCAGTCTCTTGGCCGCAGCCGACGCCGTGCAGCACCGCGTCGCGAGCAGACTGCTCGACGGCTTCGCGGAGTGGTGGGAGCTTCCTGCGACCATCACGGCCGGGGTGGTGGTGGTGGCGATCATCCTCTGGATGTACCGCCGCGATGCGGCCGAACTCTCGCGGCCGCTGGGCGTCGTCTTGGCACTCCTGCGGCTGGCCGCCGTGGCTGCGGTGGCCCTGGCGCTGCTCGACGTCGAGCGGATTGCCGAACACGAGATCGTGCTGCCTTCGCGGGTGGCGGTCTTGGTCGATTCGAGCGCGAGCATGTCGCTTGTGGATCAGGCGGTCGATGGTGTTGCGGCCGAACTGCCCCGGAACCGCTCCCAGGAGGCCTGTCAGATCCTGGACGAGGGAGGGCTGCTCGAGGCACTCGCGACCAGGCATGAAGTGTCGATCTGGCGGTTCGACGCCGATGCCGAACCGCTCACCACGATCCCGCTGGCAGGGCAGGGGAGTGGGTCGGCGGTCGGTGATGCTGATCCACCAACCGCCGCTGATGCTCCATCCGCTGACGCGGCTCACGACTGGCAGACCGGGGTCGTGCCGCGGGGCTACGAGACCCGACTGGGCGAGGCGCTCAACCGCGTGCTCGACCGGGAACCGGCCGGCTCACTCGCGGGTGTCATCCTGCTCTCCGATGGAGGCAACAACGCCGGCCTCGATCCCCTGGCCCCTGCGGCTGCTCTGGCCAAGGCCGGCGTGTCCCTCCAGGCCATCGGCATTGGCAGCGATATCCTGCCCGCAAACGTGCGGGTGGCGGATCTGATCGTGCCCCCCCGCGTGTTTCCGGGGGATGGCTTTGCCGTCACGGCCTACCTCCAGCAGCAGGGCCTGGAGAACGAGCCGGTGCGGGTGGAACTCTGGGAGCAGGCCGGCGACCCAGGCGGCGGGGCGACGGTTGTCGGTGGACGGCTGCTCGAAGAACGCGATGCGGTGCTGGCGGCCGATGGTGACCTGACGGCGGTGCGGTTCGATGTGCCAGGCCTCGCCACGCCCGGTCGCCGCAGCCTCGTGGTTCGGGTTCGTCCGCCGGCGGCAGACCGATCGGCCGCCGACGACATCCAGACCACAGGCATCGAGGTGGTGGATCGCGTCACGCAGGTGCTGTTGCTGGCGGGAGGTCCGGGCCGCGAATACCAGTTCATGCGGAATGTGCTCGATCGCGATCCGAGCTTCGCGGTGGATGTGCTCCTGGGCACGGCACAGGCCGGGATCTCCCAGGATGCCCGGCGGATCCTCGCTGCCTTCCCACCTTCGGATGAGGCCCTTGCAGACTACGATGTCGTCGTCGCCATTGACGTCGAGTGGCTGGCCCTCGAGCCGCTGGTGTGGTCGCGGCTGGAACGCTGGGTGGCGCGGGCCTCGGGTGGGCTCATCCTGGTGGCCGGCGGCATCAATATGGAAGCCTGGCTCAGCGACGAGCGGGCCACGCCCCTCCGCGGTCTGTTCCCGGTCGAACTCCGGAGGCCCGAGCAGGTGAGCCTCAGCGGCAACGACAGCAAAGACACACCGCTGCAGCTTGAGTTCACGCGGGACGGGCTCGACGCTGAGTTTCTCTGGCTGGCCGACAGCCGGGCGGCCAGTGCCGAGGTGTGGGGGGAATTCCCGGGCGTCTACGCCTGCTATCCGGCCCGCGATGTGAAGCCTGGGGCCACGGTCTATGCCACGACATCCCGGCCCGGAGGATCGGTGGGCGATCCCGAACGGGTCTACCTCGCCGGGCAATACTATGGAGCGGGAAGCGTGTTCTACGCCGGCAGCGGTGAACTCTGGCGGCTCCGCGGCATCGAGGATGCGGCCTACGAACGACTCGTCGCCCAGATCGTTCGGCATGTCTCCCAGGGCCGCCTCTCGCAGGGTGCCAAGCGGGCACGCCTCCTGGTGGACCGCGATCGGCATCCGGTCGGAGGCACCGTGCAGGTTCGCCTGGCACTGGCCGATGAGGGGCTCGGCGGACCTGCGGCCAGTTGGGCGACGACGTGCAGCGTGATCGGTCCGGAGGGAGAACTCCTGACCGTGCCCTTGGCGGCCGAGCCGGGCCGGCCCGGCACGTTCCAGGGTGGCTTTGTCGTTCCGCGCGAGGGCACCTGGCGGATCGAGGTCGAGCCGCCGGTTGGCTCCGGTGAGGAGCGGCTCGTGCGGCGGGTGCAGGTGCAACTGCCCGACCGCGAACTCGCCCGCCCCAGACTCGACCGCCCGTTGCTCGAACAGCTCGCCACGCGGGCCGGGGGCGGTGCCCGCTTTCCAGGCCTGGCCGTCTGGACGACGGCCGACTCGGCAGCCGTCGCTGCCGCGCTCCCCGACCGCTCGCGCCGAGAGTACGAGCCGGGCGTTGCCGATCCGGTTTTTAAGCAGCGGCTCAACGCCGCCATCCTGGCAGCGGCTGCCGGCTTTCTCGGGCTCGAATGGATCGTCCGACGGCTCGCCAAACTCGCCTGAATATCACACCTCCCATGTCGACCGCCTCCCTCACCACCGCCGCTTCGAGCCCCCCACTGCGGCGGCTGCTGGCAGGCATTCGGCGGCGGGCGCGGGGCTGGATCTGGGTGGAGTCGGTCGCGATCATCCTGCTTGCCGCCGCGGGTCTTGCCGCCCTCACCCTCGCCCTCGACTGGCTTCTGGAACCACCAGTCTGGGCCCGCGGACTGGCCATGGCCGCCGCGGCAGGCCTGCTCATCTGGCTGGTTGCCACGCGGCTCATCGGACGGCTGGCGGCACCGCTACCCGATCGGTCGCTGGCCCTCGCGATCGAACGGCGGCATCCGTCACTCGGCGACACCCTCTCGACGGCCGTCGGGCTCGCGGCCGAACCGCACGATGGCCTCGACCCCGACCTCATCCGCCGCACGGTTGCCGCCGCGGGAGCCCTGGCAGATGGCGTGCGGCCGGGGGACGTCTTTCGGCGGGGCCGGCTGGCGGCGATCGCAATCGCGGGAGCGATGGCGGCTGCGGCTGTGGGCGGATTCGTGGCGACCCAGCCCCTGATGGCGGAGACCTGGGCGCGGCGGATGATGCTCCTCCAAGACCTGCCCTGGCCGCGCCGCGTGCAGCTCGAGGCAGCGGGGTTTGTGAATGGGGTGCGGAAGGTCGCACGGGGTAGCGATGTGGATGTGGTCGTTCGGGCCAGGACCACCGGCCCCGCGGCTGAGAGCGTGTTTCTCCGCAGCCCTGGGGACGGCAGCTGGCAGAGCGTGCGCATGGGCACGCGGGGCTCGGCCGACGGCACCAGCCAGGTCTTCGGCCATGTGCTCGAACGGGTGATGGCCGACACGCCGCTCGAGATTCGTGGGGGCGATGCCCGGCTGCGTGGACTCATGCTTCAGACGGTGGAGCCCCCCGCGATCGCGGCGTTGTCTCTCCGCTCCACGCTGCCTGCCTATCTCGGCGGCGGGGAACGCCAGCCACCTGCGATGCGGGTCGTGCCGGTGCCCCGCGGGTCGCTCGTCGAAGTGGCCTTCACGGCCACGAAGCCGCTGTCGGCGGCCACGATCACCGCCCGGTTCGCCGATGATGCGGCGGCAGATGAGACGGGCCTGGTACTCGCGGCTTTTGGTCCCACTCATGACCTACCAGCCGGGAACGAGCCCCGCGACACGATCATGGCGACGCTCCCTCCGCTCGAGTCCGACACCGCGCTGACCGTCACCTTCACCGATCAGGACGGCATCGCCAACCGTGAGCCGGTGACGCTCCTCCTCTCGGCCGTGCCCGACGAGCCACCGCAGGTTGCCGTGCGGATGGCAGGCATCTCCACGGCTGTCACCCCCCAGGGACAGATTCCAGTCATCGGTTCGATCGCAGACGACCATGGGCTGGCAGCGGCGTGGGCCGTCGCCGTGCGGGGAGAGGACAGCCTCGTCGTGCCGCTCGACCGCATCGCGGGGGGGGAGCCGCTGGTGGAACTCTCCGACGATACCCCACTCAGCGTGCCACTCGCCGGGCTTGCTCTGGCGGCGGGAGACCGGCTCGAACTCACCGTTTCGGCCCGCGACATGTGCGGGCTTGCCGGCGGCCCCAACGAAGCGAGCGGCGACACCTGGACGCTCGAGGTTGTTTCTCCAGAGGCCCTCCAGGCAATGCTCGAGGCCCGGGAGATTCTCCTTCGTCGCCGCTATGAGGCTGCGATCGAAGATCTGGCACAGACCCGGCGGGGACTCGACGACGCCTCGGGCCTCGAGGCCTCCACAGCTGCGAGCCGGCTGGCCGAGGCGGCAGCCCGGGGGGCAGGGGAGAGCGGGGAGATCGCCACTGCCTTTCGCGAAATCCGCGCCGAGCTGGCACACAACGGCCTGTTGACTCCCGAAGTGGAAAACCGGCTCGTCGCCCATGTGGCCGATCCTGTGGCTGCCATCGGGCGGAACGAACTGGCTGAACTCCCGGCCGCCGCGCGGGGGGTCATCGCCGGCGAGGTGTCGGCAGCCGATCTGGCCAGCGGCACCGACCGAGCCCTGAAGCACATGCGGGAAGTCCTCGACCGGATGTTAGAACTCGAGTCCTACAATGAAGTGATCGAGAAACTCCGCGGTGTGATCGAGATTCAGGAACAGATCCGCGCCGAAACCCTGGAACGGCAGCGGCGCCGGGCCCGCGAGGCCTTGGAGGGTCTATGAGGAAGCCCGGAGCCACACCGCAGCCGTCAGGGGTCCGTGCTCCCCGCTGCGTTGGAGGAAGGTTGGGAGCAAGGTTGGGAGGAGGGGTCGGAGCATTGGCCATGGCCTGGGTCCTGGGCCTGGCGATTGCCGCCGGGCCGGGGGTGTCCCTGGTTGCCCGGGCCGCTGCCGACCGCGAACCGCTGGCCGACCGCGAGGCGGAACTGCTACGGCAATACCTCGACCTGGAGCGTTCGTTCCTGCGGCTGGCCGACCTCCTGGCAGCCACCGACCCGCGGCGAGCCGGCGTCCTCCGCGACGCCTTCCAGCAGGCGCGGGAGGAAGAGGTGGGGGACCGACTGGGCCGGATCGTCGCGCTCTTGGAACAGGGGCAACTCCTCAAAGCCGGGGCAAGCCAAGAGGGGGCGATCGAACAGTTTCGCACCCTGCTTTCGCTTCTGGAGAAGGGAGAAGGCGACCAGAACCTCGCCGATACGAAGCTGGAGGTGCGGGCGTTTCTGGCCCGGATCGCCAAGCTCATTGCCCGGCAGCAGGACATTGAGGGATCGACGGAGGCTGGCGGAGACGAAGCCAATTTGGCAGCGCGGCAGCGGCAGGCGGCCGACGAGGCCAGTTCGCTCGCTGGCGAACTCGGACGCTTTGCCAAGAGCCTGGACGACCCGGCTCCCCCAGCGGCAGGCGGTGAAGGAGTTGAGCAGCCGACCACAGAAGCGGATGCCCAAGCGGCCGCTGGCGACCGTGGGGAGCGCGAGCCGGCCGACGGGAACACGGCCGACCCCGAAGCCCCCAGTGAGGATGCCCCTTTCGCCGAAGGTGATGACGAGGCCTCCCGCGCCCGGCGGACTAAGCAGCGGCTGCAGGCCGCCGAACGGCGGATGCGATCGGCCCGTGAAAAGCTGGAAGCGGCGCAGCGGGGCGAGGCCCAGTCGGAACAGGAGCGAGCCCTCGAGGAACTGGAGACGGCCCGGGCCGAATTGGAGGAGATTCTCCGCCAACTCCGGGAAGAGGAAGTGGAGCGGTTGCTCGTGAACCTGGAGACCCGCATCCGCACGATGCTCCGGATCGAGCGGGGCGTGCTCACCGCAGCGGAAAAGCTGGGGGCCGCAGAGCCCCTCTCGACCCGCGAGCGGCAGATCGAGGCGGCCCGGATTGGCCGCGAGCAGGAGGAGATCACGGCGGAACTCATGCGGGCGGCAGCACTCGTCCGGGACGATGGCTCGGCGGTGGCGATTCCCGAGGCGGTCGCGCAGATCCAGGACGACTCGGTCCAGGCTGCGGGACGGTTCGCGCGGGGTGACCTGGGGGCCACGACGCTGGGGATCGTGGGCGACATCATCGGGGGGCTCGAGGAACTGCTCGCGGCACTCGAGAAGTCGCGGCCCGAAGAAGACGCTGGCGAGCAGGCAGGGGCCGGCGGCGGCCGGCCGGCAGAGCCTGACGAGCAGCCGCTGGTCGACAAGCTGGCGGAGCTCAGGATGCTCCGCAGCCTCCAGGTGCGAATCAACACCCGAACGGAGCGGTTCGCGCAGCTCCTGGAAAACAGCACCGAGCAGGCAGCGGAGCCGGCGCTCCTCGAGGCCCTCGGCCGGCTGGCAGAACGCCAGCGGGCCATTGAACGTGCCACCCGCGACATCGTGTTGGGCCGTACGGAGTAAGCCGGCACCCTTCAGCACCCGAAGCGGCTGCTTGCCTCGCTCCTGTGGTTAAACCTATCCTCGCGTCGGTGAGCATCACACTTTCCTTCAGCGAGACGGGAGCGGGACCGCCGCTGGTCATCCTCCACGGTCTGTTTGGGTCGAAGCGAAACTGGGCATCGGTCGCCGGCAGACTCGGTCAGCACCACCGGGTGCTCACCGCCGACCTGCGGAACCACGGCGCGAGCCCCTGGGCTGACCAGCACGACTACCCGGCGCTGGCCGACGACGTGGCTGACCTGATCCGAGCGGAGATTGGTGGTGCGGCCGATGTGCTGGGCCACAGCATGGGAGGCAAGGCCGCGATGATCCTCGCGCTCACCCAGCCGCAACTCGTGCGGCGGTTGGTGGTCGTCGACATCCCACCGGCTGCCTCTCCGCAGACCGCGATCACCCCGCTCCGCAGCATGCAGGGAGTGCCACTGACGACGCTCACCCGCCGCGCTGAGGTCGAGGCGGCGTTGGCTGCGAGTATTCCCGAGCCGGCAGTCCGCGGATTTCTGGCACTCAACGCGACAACCGGCCCGGACGGTCTTGCCTGGTCGGTGAATCTCGCTGCGATCGAGCAAAACTTCGAACTGATCAGCGGCTTCCCCACGATTCCGCCCGGCCGGGCATTCACCGGTCCTACGCTGTTCATCGCCGGCGAGAAGTCTGGCTATCTCCAGCCCCAGCATCAGGCCGAGATCGACCGGCTCTTTCCGGCATCCACCATCGAGATCATCCCGGGAGCGGGCCACTGGGTGCATGCCGAGGCCCCGCGGCTCTTCCAGGAAGCGGTCAGTCGTTTCCTTACGGCTTGAATCGCCGTGGGTTCCTCGGTTGACAATCGCCCCCCGTGGACCGACCCGCGATGATTCAGCGGTCGGTGGAAAAGCCCTCCATGGCCTTGTTCCCTCCTTTGGCCGACCGGTTCAAAAGCCGAGGTTTTCGCCAGCCGGCAGTCGCCGGATTGGTGCGGCGGCAGACTTTTCCAGAGTCTGCTTGCGGCTCGCCGCGGCCGTGATGGAACGCTACCGATCGAGAGCGGTATGATGGGAGGAAATCGCTGGCCTCTGTCAGGCCTCCGCTTCGGAGCGATCGTCCATGCGTCGGCTCTTCCTGTTCGTCGCGATCCTCGCCGCCTCGATCGGGCCGCTCAAAGCGTTCGCAGAGGTTGCCACTGCCGGCCTGCCCCGGGAGTCAGAACTCGCCCGGGAGCCGTCGTGGATGCGGCCATCGCGAGCTGAGGTTCGGGACCGGGCCCTGGCCTGGGCGGCCGACACGGCTGCAGCCAACACCTCCACGGCAGGCATGCTCGACCGCGTAGCGACCGTCTGGGAACCTGCCGCCGAGAAGGCCCGCGGAACACCGGCCGAGGATCTCCTCGACGAGGTCATGGAGACGCTGGCCATCGTCGACCCCCGGGCAGCGACCGTGCTGGGAACCGCCGATCATCCGGGCATCCTCGCGGGGCCGGGCAGCCTGATGGTGGACGCAGCCTGGCTCGATGATCCTGCGACGGCCCCATTCGAACGCGATGCCGTCAGGCTCTGGCTGGGCCGCCAACTCGTCCGCCAGGATCGATTCGACGAGGCCTTGCCACTCCTGGCCGACCTCGACGTGGCTGCATCCGTCGACCCGGCTACGCTCCTCTTCCACCGCGGCTGCTGCGAGCACTGGCTGCTCGCCCGGGAGGGAGCGGCGGAGTCGTTCGACAGACTGCTTGAACGGGAGGCGGAGATTCCACTCCGCTATGCCCGGCTCGCCCGGCTGCTGCGGGCCGACATAGCGGGGCTCGAGCTTGACTCGCTGGATCACATTGCCCGCCGGATGCGGGACGTCCGCCGGCGGCTCGACCTGGGGTTTGCCGGCCCCGCGACCCGTCGCGTCCAGCAGGGCGTGGTGGAATCGCTCGACAAGCTTATCGAAGAGATCGAAGACCAGCAGCAGCAGGGGCAGTCGGGAGCGGCTGGACCCGGCGAGGCCGGGGAGGGTGAGGCCTCGGGACGGCCGATGGATGACAGCCGGATCGCCGGCGGACGCGGGCCGGGCGAGGTTCAGAAACGTGACCTCGGCTCGGCGGAGGGCTGGGGCAACCTGCCCGCGCACGACCGCGAGTCGGCCCTCCAGCAGATCGGCCGCGAGTATCCATCCCACTACCGAGAGGCCATCGAACAGTATTTCAAGCGGCTCGCCACGGGAGAGGACCGGGCACCGTGATCCCTCCCTGCATCCGATCTTGGCGACACCTGCCGGCGGTCGCGGCCTGGCTCTGGGCTACGGCCGTCGCTCCGGTTGCCAGCGGTCTGGAACCAGTCGCAGCCCGACTCGAACTCGTCGACGGTCGAACGGTTCGGGGAACACTGCTGGCCATCGAGGACGACGCTGTGCGGCTGGTCGAAGATGCTGGAGAGCAACGCTTTCCTCTGCTCCAGATCCGGCGGCTGATCCGGGAACACGACGATGCTCGTAACCAGGCCCGCCGGGTCATCGTGACAACCCGTGACGGCGGCCGGCTGACGGGCGACAGCTTTCGCCAGAGCGGACTCCAGGGCCTGATCGCGTTTGATGAGGGTCAGATCGAACTGCCGGCAGACCGCGTGGCCAGGGTGACCTGGCTGGCCGACGACGAGCCAGATTCCCCGTGGCTCGATGGCGTGCCCGCAGAACCGGCTGCCGATCTCGTCATCATCCGGCAAGACGAGGGGCACACCTTCGTGGAGTGTGCGGTCTCGGAGGTCGGCCCCGAGACAGTCACCGTTGTGCTCGATGGCGACACAATTCCGGTCCGCCTGAACAAGGTGGCCGGCATCGTGTGGCTGCGGGAGGCAGTGCCACCGACGACCGGCGCGGCTGTGAGGCTCGACGGCGGCACCCTGACGGCCTCCAGCATCCGCTGGTCGCCTGAGGCATTTCTGCTCGACGGCACGGTGGGACTGCCGCCGGCCCTCCTGCGTGAAATCGACTATGCCGCCGGACGCACGCTACCCCTGGCTGACCTGGAGCCGGAAACGGTCACGGTTGCGCCCTTCTTTGGCTCACTCGCGGCAATCAATGGTCTCGGTGGCTTCTTCGCGCCGCGGGTGATCCGAACACCCGACCCGGCCGCCCCCGACACGCTGATCCTGCGGCCCCGAACCGTCGCAACCTGGCGGGTGCCTGTCGATGGTCGCCGGTTCCG
>ERZ889217.1513-NODE-1513-length-11697-cov-16.066741_pt1 | contig 11697 bp, 10 predicted proteins | sample MGYA00521098_ERZ889217 | MGnify/ENA primary metagenome ERZ889217 (study PRJEB32303, sample SAMEA104408613) | aquatic metagenome | biome: Brackish water; feature: Pelagic; material: water | place: Baltic Sea | collected 2014-06-10T22:04:00 | depth 2,362 m ...
GGAACGGCGGCGATGGGAACGGCGGCGATGGGAACGGCGGCGATGGGAACGGCGGTGATGGGAACGGCGGAAGCACGGATCGCGATGGGTCTGGGTCTGCCGCGGGGTCAGGCAGCGCGGGTGGAGCTGACGCGTTTGCCGCAACGGGCGCTGACGAGAGTGGGGGCGGCGGTTCCGGTGGCTCGGCCGGCCAAGGCACGAGCCAGACCGGCGGCCAAGCAGGAGGTGGTGGCAACATCAGTGCCTCCCTGCCTGGGATGCCGCAGGGAGTTTCGGCTTCGGCAGGTGCTGCGGGTGCCGCGGGGGGGACAGAGGGTTGCAGCGGCGGCTCCTGCTCGCTCGCCGGTCGCCGAGGTAGCAACTGGGCAAGCCTTGCCACCCAGGACCGTCCCATTCCGCTGACCCGTCCGATTCGGCTCGAATGCGCCGCCAGTGAGTTTCGGATTCTTGGGCCCGGTGGCCGGGTGGAGCGACGAGTGCGGGTCGATGGCGACACCGCTGGGTCGGTTGATTCGCTGGTTCGTGAAATCCACGCCACTGTCGGAGCATGGGGCATGGCCGGCGACCGCATGTATTGGAAGCCCGAACTTGTGCTCTCCGCCACGCCGGACGGCCTCGGTCGTCGCGACGACCTCGAACAACTGCTGGCCGACAGCGGCCTCGATACGCGGCGGAGCGACACCGGCGAGCAGGTTCGTCGGCTCCCACCGGTGCACCGCACGGGCGGTCTGTTTCCCAACCGCTGATCCTGATGGACATGGCCATGAACAGGGACGCTTCGAAAACCAGGGATGCTGCGAAAACCAGGGACGCTGCGAAAACCGGTTTATGGAATGCCACCGCAACCCCGGTGGTGATTTGCGGGTCGGTTCCCGTGAAATGGTGAGCTGAAATCCTTTTAGATTCCGCGGAGTTGCTCAGATGCGTCGTTTCCGTGCTGAAGAAGACCGCTCGGCAGGACAGGATTCGTTCCTCGACGTCATCACGAACATCGTCGGCATCCTGATCATCCTGGTGATGGTGATTGGGGCCCGCGTGCGGCAAGTGATGCTGGAGACACCCAAACTGGTCGTTACGCCGGAGATCACGGCCCTGGCCGGGGAGGTCGAGTCGCTGGGTCAGACCCTCATCTCGACGGAACGCGAGATCGAGGGCCTCCAGGCTCAGGTGCGCACGCTGGAAGCGGCTGCGGCTGGGGCATCGGACGCGCGGCTGGAATTGGCTACGGCCGTGGCGGCGGGAAAGCTGGCAGTCGCGGAGCGAAAGGCCGCAGCCGACAATTCCGCCGTCGAGGCGGCAGAGCGGGCGGCCCGCCGCCGCAGCCTCGAGGAGCGGATGAGGCTGTGCAGCCTGGAAACGAAGGGACTTGCCCATGCGGCTGCCACCACCGAGGAGGTGCTGGCCTACCCCACTCCAATCGGTCGCACGGTCAATGGCGAGGAAATTCACTTCCGCCTGGCCGGCGGACGGGTGGCCTATGTGCCGCTCGACGAACTGTTCGACCTTGCGAAGTCCCACACCCGACGAAATTCCAACTCGATCACCCAGCTGAGTTCGCGGATCGTGACCGTGGGACCGGAGCAGGGCTTCGCCCTCGATTACGTGATCGAGGCCAAGGTCGATGCTGCCCGGGGGCAGGTCCTGATCCGTTCGCGGGAGTGGGTGGTGCGGCCGGCCGACGCCGCAGTGGGTGAGCCGGTGGAGCAGGCGCTCGGGCCACGGTCCCGCTTCCGCGGCGTGCTCGGTGGCGTCAAGCCGGAGACGACCGTCACACTCTGGTGCTACCCCGACAGCTTCGACGCGTATCGGCTTGTGCGGGCCGAACTGCATCGGCTCGGTGTGCCCACCGCTGGCCGGCCGTTACCTGACGGCGCCCCGATCGGCGGCTCGACCGAGGGCAGCAAGAGCGTGGTGCAGTAACCAAGACCCACGAGTCGGGATGTGGCCATGAAGACCAAGATGGAGATCGTCCGAGACTGGCTCCCCCGGTACACCGGCCGCGGCCTCGACACGTTCGGCGGGTATGTCCTGCTCGTCAACTTCTCGGAGTATGTCACCGCCTTCGCCGAGCGGTTCGGAGTGCCCGTGGTGGGCGAGGGTCTCCCCATCCAGTCGGCTACCCACGACGACCTCACCATCCTCAACTTCGGGATGGGCAGCCCAATGGCGGCCACGGTGATGGATCTGCTTGCGGCCGTCTGTCCCAAGGCCGCGCTCTTCCTGGGGAAGTGTGGCGGTCTCAAGAAGACGAGGGTCGGTGACTTCATTTTGCCGATCGCAGCGATCCGGGGTGAGGGGACGAGCAACGAATACTCTCCCCCGGAGATTCCTGCCCTGCCCTCCTTCCGGCTTCAGGCCGCGGTCTCGGCAGCGATTGCTCGCCACGACCATGATTACTGGACGGGCACGGTCTACACGACGAATCGCCGGGTCTGGGAACACGACGAGGCCTTTAAAGACTATCTCGTCAAGACGCGGGCCATCGGGATCGACATGGAGACGGCCACGCTGTTCGTGGTCGGCTTTGCCAACCACATTCCCAAAGGCGCGTTGCTGCTGGTGTCTGACAACCCGATGAACCCAGAGGGGGTGAAGACGGCTCAGAGCGATCGTGACGTGAGCCGTCGCTACGTGCAGGATCACCTGGCGATCGGGATCGACGCCCTGGTGGATCTCCGCGATTCCGGCGCCTCGGTCAAGCACATGCGCTTCGAGGAACTCCCGTAGGCCCGGCCAAAGAGGGGCAGGTCGGCCAGAAGGTCGAAACGGAGACGCCGGCTCAGATAAACTGCTGGTATGCGCATGTCCCAGCTGATCCCTCCGCCAGACCTCGCCCCGCCGGGGATTGCCCATCTCTCGCCGACCGACCGGATGCGGCTGTGGGCTCAGTTGGTCGATGAGGGCGACAGATTCATCTACGACGGGTTCCGCCAGCGGCTCGGCTCCAACGAAGCCGCGCGGCAGGCATGCCTGGAATGGCTCGAACGGCGGTATGCCGAGAATGCGGCCGCCAAGATCCGCATGCTCAAGGGCCGCCGACCGGCGGGGACCAATGGCCAGTGAAGGCGTGCTCGCCACGCTCCGAGCGGGCTGGGACGCGATTCGTCCGATCACTGCCCCCAAGGCGATCATCGGTGGTTTGGCCTTAGCAGCCTGGAATCATGCCCGCTACACCCGCGATGCCGATGTGCTCGTGGCGATCCCGCCGGAGCAGGTCGATGGGCTCGTGACGGCTCTTGTGAAGGCCGGCTTTTTGACACGGCATGATCCACCCCTGCGAATCATCGACGGTCAAGGCATCGTGCAGTTTACCTTCCAGCCGGCCGATGCCCTGATGCCTTTCCAGTTTGATGTGCTGCTGGCAACGACGCCCTTCCAGCGGGAGTCGCTGTCGAGGGCCGTGCCGCGGCGACTCCCCGGCGACGATGCGGCAGTGGCTGTCGTGCGACCAGATGATCTCATTGTCATCAAGCTGCTTGCGGGTCGCATCATCGACCGGGCCGACGCCGCCATGGTGCTCCGTGAAAACAGAAATGACATCGACTTCGATCACCTGCATCGGGTGATCGTGGCCGAGGGCCTGGAAGACGACTATCGGTCGATTTGGACAGACGCGTACCCGGATGAACCAGCCCCGTACCAGTGACCAGCCCCGTACCAGTGATGGACAGAAGAGACGCGACTCCAACCTTCTTTGGCGGGGTGCGGGCCGCCGGCATGGCGATCCTTCGCTGATGTGTTGCGGCTCAGCCCGTCGCCGCGCGAATGCCGACTTCGCAGGCTCCGGCGAGCTGATCGAGTTCGGACTCGGTGATGCACAAGGGCGGCATGATCACGACGGTGTCACCTAGGGGGCGGAGGATGGCGGCCTGGGACCGAGCGGCCTCGCAGGCTCTGCGGCCCCGCTGTTCCTGCCAGGGGTAGCGGCGGCCGGTGGCCTTGTCGGCCACGAGGTCGAGCCCGAGGACGAATCCGCACTGCCGCACACCGCCGACGTGATCGAGGTTGCCGAAATGAACCGCATGTTCGGCCAGGCGGGCGATCTTCGGCTGGAGGGCGGCCAAGACGTTCTCCTCGCGGAAGATCTCGAGCGAGGCCAGGCCCACGGCCGCGGCCAGCGGGTTTCCGCCGTAGGTGTGGCCGTGATAGAAGGCCCGTTGCTCGGCATGGCTGCCGAGGAAGGCGTCCCAGATGCAGCCGTGGGTCAGCGTGGCGGCCATCGGCAGGTAGCCGGCGGTGAGGCCCTTGGCGAGGCAAAGGAAGTCAGGCACTACGTCCTCCTGCTCGCAGGCGAACAGCGTGCCGGTGCGGCCGAAGCCAGTAGCCACCTCGTCGAGGATCAAGAGCACGCCGTGCGCGCGGGTCAGGTCGCGAACACCCCGCAGGTAGCCGGGGGGCTGGACGAGGATCCCGCCGGCCATCTGCACCAGCGGCTCCATCACCACCGCGGCGATCTCATGCCCGTGGGTGGTGAGCACGGCTTCCAGGTGCGAGAGGGCCTCGGCGGCTGAGGCCGGCCGGCCGGACCCGCCGGGTAGCCCTGGTGGCGGGAGCCGGATCGGCTCGAACGTGAGCGGGGCGAACATCGCCGTGAACCGATCGACGCCTCCCACGCCCACCGCGCCGAGCGTGTCGCCGTGGTAGGCCTCGTCGATCGCGATGAATCGGGTCTTCTCCGGTCGGGCGGGGGAGGTCTGTCGCCAGAACTGAAATGCCATCTTGAGCGCCGCCTCGATCGCGGTCGAACCGTCGTCGGAGAAGAAGATCCGGTCGAGACCCGGCGGGGCGACCTCCGCCAGTCGTCGGGCGAATTCGACCGTGACGGGATTGGAGAGGCCGAGGTTCGTGGTGTGGGCCACCTTCGCCGCCTGGGCCGTGAGCGCGGCGTCGAGCCGCGGATGCCGATGGCCGTGCACGTTGCACCACATGCTTGCCGAGCCGTCGAGGTAGCGGTTGCCATCGACGTCGATGAGCCAGGCCCCGGCTCCCCGCTCGATCAGGAGCGGTTCATATTCCTGCATCTGGGTGAAGGCGTGCCAGACATGGTGGCGGTCCCAGGCGAGCAGCGCACCACGGGGTGTCGTCATTGCGGCATGCTTCCGTCAGGAAGGGTGGAGGAGAATTGCAGGACTCGGCAGGCACGATCAGTCATGGTCGCATCGTGATGCGGACCGCCGGCGCGGTCAACTGCCGGCCGAGCAAGGCGGCGGTGGACGACTGCCCGGAGCCGGCCGATTCCGGCGAGTCTCCGGCCGACGGTCGCAGCGACAGTGCCGGTCGTGCGGCCAGTCGCGGACTCTCGCCGCCGGAGCCGGCTGGATGTCGATGGCACTTCCTGGGGTGGGCTTTCCCCATTCTGTTCGGTAGTCCAGGGAGGGAATGCCATGAGGCGGATGAGTGCATTCAGTGTCGTCGCGTTGCTCGCCATGAGCGCTGCGGCCTATGGCGACACATCGTATTCAGAGATCGACCTGACGACGTTCGACGAACTGCGGCCTGCCGTTGCCGAGGGTGAGACGCCGTTTCAAGACGTCGGATTCATGTCCCGCACCACCGACCGACGTTTCTACATCACGGGAATGCTCGGTCCGTCGTTTGCAAACCTCGATTTCGTTGGCATTCCTTTTTTCGATACCTCCGATACGGTTTTCGGGGCCGGTGGCGCCGTGGGCGTGTCCTTCGAGCGACAGCGCGGCCGGCTGCGGGTCGAGGTGGAGGGTATGGGTCGGGACACCTACGCGGGCCCCATCGCTTTCGCCCCGGAAGTCAAGTTTATTACGACCAACAACTGGTCGGTCATGACCAACATGTGGCGGGACTTCATGCTCACGGATCGATTTGGCATCTATGGCGGTGGTGGAATCGGGGCCGGTGGCTACCGGCTGGGCCAGGCCTTTGGTGATGAACGGCTCTACATTGACGACCCCGCTGCGGCGTTCGCCTGGCAGGCTGGCGGTGGCTTGGTCTACGAAGTCAGCGACCGACTCACGTTTGACGTGGGCTATCGCTACTATCAAGTCGACGCAATCACGATCCAGGACATTATTCCCGCTCAGTTCGCCGCCAGCGAACTGATGTTCGGGCTGCGGCTCTACGAGCCATTCCGCCGTTGGCGGAATTGACCTCGAGCCGGGGGCCGATGCGGGCGGACCGGGAATCCGGTCCGCCCGCCCGCACGGGTGGTGCAGGGACGGTTTTCTCGGGCCCGGCTATACTGCATCCACGATCATGCGTTTCTCAGCCCGCGTCGAATACGCCGCCATCGCCGTGCTCAACATCGCCTGCCATGGCCGAAACCATGGGCCCGTGAGCCTGAGGGCGATCTGCGCGGAGCAGGGCGTGCCCTCGCGGTTTCTCGTGCACATCCTGCTGCAGCTCAAGCGGGCCGGAATCGTGAAGAGTTCCCGTGGGGCGAGCGGCGGCTACCTCCTGGCCAGGCTGGCAGACGAAATCACCCTGCGTGACATCTACATCGCGATCGAGGGGCCCGTCGAGTGCCCGGCGTCGGTCACCACCGGTTTCGCCGCGCGATCGCGAGGTGCGGCTGTGCTAGCCAAGGCCTGGGAAGCCTCCTGCCGCGCCCAGGGTGAATCGCTCGCGTCGTTCACGGTCGCCGATCTGGTGGCCCGCACCGTCAACGCCAGCCAGCCGATGTATTACATTTGAGTCGCCGTCGCTGTCGCCGGATCACTCGGCTTCCGATTCCGCATCCGGGGTCTCTGCGGCTTTCGTATCGATGCCCAGGGTTGCAAGGAATTCAACCAGGGCAGCCTCCTGCCCTCCTCCGACCAGGGTCTTCGCCACCTTGCCCTCCCGGTCGATGACATACATGGTGGGCAGGCCTGGCACGTTGTACAGCCCGCCGGCCACGCTTGCGGGGTCTCCCTTCTCGGCCGGATCGTAGGCCACTGTGAAGTTGTACTTGGTTCCGCTGTTGGTCTTGACCCATTCCTGGAAGGCGTCCCGGTCGTCGTAGACATTGAGGCTCAGCACCTCGACGTCTTGGTCGCGGACCATTTGATAGACCCGCTCCAGGCCCGGCATCGCAGACTGGCAGGGCCCGCACCAGGTGGCCCAGAAATCGAGGATCACGACCTTCCCCTTGAAAGACTCGAGCCTGATCGGCGTTCCGTCCACCGCTTCGACCTCGAAATCCGGGGCCGGCGTGCCCTCGGCCAAGACCCGCTTGACCTCGACCGGTTTCTGGTTTTTCAGCACGTCGCTGCCGGGCGGGTCGGTGTGCTGGAGGGTCAGCTTGTCTCCGCTGAGGGAAGGCCGCCCGAGATACCACTGGCCATCGATCTGGAAGGGGGAGGCCAGATTGAATCGCTCGGGTGAGCGAAACTCCTTGCCATCCACCTCCGAGAGCACACCGAGAAACGTGCCGTCTCCGTCGAGATCGATGTGGAGCTCAACCGGACGACGGGTCAGGTCGCCGGTGGCCGGCACAGTGAACAGCCCGTCGTTCGTGCTCTCGGCGAGCACGACGAAGTACGTCTTGTCACCGATCGGCAGATCGCCTGCCCGGCCGCTGAGCTTGGCGTATCCGCCTCCCGTGGCACCGTGCCGCTTGTAGACGAACAGGACATATTCGCCCCCCTCTGTCTCCTCCAGCGGCGTGCCCCATGAGACGTGGAGCGGAACGACCGTCATGTAGATGTTCACACCATCGAGCTCGTTGACCTTCTCCCATTCACCCGGGCCATCGTCGGTGAGGTCGCCGTTCTGGTTGAGATCGAAGTAGACCTTTCCCCGGCCCTTCTCCGGCTCGTCCACCACAAACAGCGTGGCGTTTCGCGGTCCATTGCCCACCCGCACACAGCCGTACAGCGGGGACGCCTCGTAGGCAGGTTCCGCGGTAATCGCCGCCGGCCGTTCGGCCACGAGCTTGTAGCTGGCTGGTCGGTATCCCATCCGGCTGGCCCGCAGTCGCTCCATGTCGAGGATCCGCGGCTCGAGCCGCAGCGGAATCGTGATTGGCTCCGGCGGCTCCGATTCGTCCTCGTCGTCCTCCGCCCAGCTGGAGCCCGCTCCAGCCGCGACCATCAGACCTGCTACGAGGAGTCTCCACCACGGCCAACGAATCGTCATGACAATGCTCCAGGGAAAAGGTGTGTTCGGAAAATGGATTGCGGCGGGGATGAATCTGGGGTCGCGAGACATGGTTGAACCGATTCCGCCGCCGCATGATACCAATGCTCCGGCAGAGGTCGCCGATCAATTGTCGGAATCGCCGGGCTCGGTGCCGCATCCTCGCTGGGCGGAATGTTGATCAGAATTTCGGAATTCCCGCGGGCGATGGAGTGACGATCTCAACCCGCACACGCGGCTGTGGCAGCGACCGCCACAGCCGCGGGCGGCGTGTGGAATAGCCTGGTCGAATAGTATCGCTCAGCCCGGTCGCAGAGAAACGTCACGACCCGCGCTCCGGCGGGCAGGGAGTCGGCCGTTCGTAACGCCGCGACGACATTCGCGCCGGCGGAGATTCCCACGAGGAGGCCGAAGTCGCAGGCCAACCGCTGGGTCATGGCGATGGCGTCGGTCGAGGAAACCTTCTCGGCGCGATCGATGACAACCCCGTCGAGCAGCGGCGGTAGGTAGCCGCCCGAGACACCCTCGATCGCATGGCAGCAGGGCGCCTCGCCCTGTAGCATCGCGGCCTCGGCCGGCTCCATGGCGACGACGCGAATGTCGGGATAGACCTCGCGGAGGCCGTTCCCGACCCCGTTGAGTGTGCCCCCGGTGCCGTAGCCGCTCACCACGGCATCGATTCGCCCCGGCAATTGACGAATGATCTCCCGCGCCGTGTGCTCGCGGTGATCCTGGGCGTTGAGCGGATTGGCAAACTGCCGTGGCAGAAACACCCGGGAATCCTCCGCCGCCATCCGTTCGGCCATGTCGATGCCTGTCTTGTAGCCTGAGTCGGCCCGAAAAAGCACGATCTCGGCTCCGAAGTGCTTGACGAGATACCGTCGCTCAACGCTGGCCGACTCGGTCATCAGCACCCGCACGCGATACCCGAGCGCCGCCCCGACCATCGCCAGCGCGATCCCGGTGTTGCCGCTGGTGCACTCGACGATGATCGAATCGGGCCTGAGCAGACCGGACCGACGGGCGTCGAGCAGGATGTATGCAGCCAGCCGATCCTTGATTGATCCGCTGGGATTCAGGTACTCCGCCTTGGCGTGGATCGTGACTGCCCGCTCGGGGAAGTGGAGTGGCAGCAGTGGCGTGTCGCCAATCAAACTAAGCAGTGGCGGAAGGCTCTCTGACATCCCTCTTTATGTACCACGCCCGCGCGAGCACGAACGACAACTTTCAGGCCACACAATCCTGATCATCATGGTCGTGATCGGTGGCTGGCTCCCCAACTTAGACACGGCCCGTTCCGGCCTTTGCCACAATCGCTCGGTCCGGGAATTTGCGAAACTTTCAAAAATGTTGCTACCATTGACGGAGGCGTTGAATTGCGGTGATTGAGCCAACACGGCCCTGGACCGTTCGGCCGACACTACGGGGCAGGTTTGTCGGGAGTGCTAGCACACTTTTTATTCTGGGATTCAGGCATGCAACGATCTCGAACCAGGCTGAATTTTGGTCAGGGAATCCCGGTTGCTCCCGGCGGCTTTAGCTATGTAGGGGTTTGTCAACCCGGGTCACTTTACTCGGTCATGATGCACCTCCTGACGAGCCGGCGGTCTCGCGGAGCGCAGGCCCTACCACAGCCGGAGCGGAGCGAGTCCGCCGGCGGCCCATGGTTTGGAATCGTCGAACTGGTTTTGACCTCGAGGCGCCCTCGTGGGGGCCATTCAGCTATTCGGGATCGCGAGGACATGCCCCGGTCCCATGAGATCGCGTACGGGAGGATCGGTGCCCATTCACACTCACGGGATCTGGCCGTTGAGGTCATGTCCCATAAAACCAGGCGAGCTACCGAGCCCCGTGTCTCACCCCGAGGTCCCGTCATCACTCAATCGTCAGGCCGCGACTGGATCGCGGCTCTTGTACGGTTCGTCCTTTCGTTGAAGGGTCCACATCAGGACCAGAAGTTTTCGAGCAATGGCCACGGCGGCGGCCTTCTTGCCGGCGGTCTTGGCGATCCGCAGCCAGGTCTTCTTGAAGCCGGCATCGCAGCGAATGGCCGTCCAGGCCGCCTGCTGCAATGCCCAGCGAAGGTCGGGCGAGCCAGTCTTCGAGATATGCCCAAGCCGATTGGAGTTGCCCGAGGCATACACGGTCGGGGCAAGTCCGGCGTAGCGGCCGATCGCCTTGGAGTCTGCGAAGCGACTGAAGTCGCCGATCTCCGCGATCACGGTTGCCGAAGTCACGAGCCCGACTCCGGGAACCGACTCAAGGATGCCACGCAGCCCGGCGAACTCGGCCGCACGCATGAGCTCGATGATGCGTCGTTCACTCTGGGCACGGTCTTGCTCGATCTCCACAAGCCGCCGCTGATGCTGCCAGAGCATCGTGAGATCGTCGGCGCAGAAGCGCTCGACGCTTGCCAGCAGGTACCGCTGGAGCGCTGCCGCGTCGAGGCGAACAGGCCCTGCGAAGTTCAGCCGGTTGAGGGTCGACTTCACGTGATGCAGCACCTTGGCATGCTGCCGCGTGAGGCCGTTGCGGTGCCTGGTCCAGTTGCGAAGCAACTGGACTTGCTCCGGCGGGGCCCAAGCCAGCGGAAGCCTGCCGTCAGCCAGAAGCAACGCCACGTTCAGAGCATCCTCCCGGTCTGTCTTGATACGCCTGCCGGCCAATGCGCGAGCACCTCGGGCATCGCACAGGACAAGCTGATCCACCAGAGGCTCGAGTTCCGTCCAGAGCCAGCGGTAGAAGCCGACCGTCTCGATCGCCACCACGCTCGGTCGCGGAAGCGACGAAAAGAACTCGCGGACCTGATCCCGGCATTTGCAGACGATCCTTTTGTACGTGACCTCACGGTCCGTCCGGCGGACTACGCACGCCGTGAGGGTGTCCTTATGAAGGTCGACGCCAACGAAACAGGCTGCATCACTTCGAGCGATCATCGTGAACTCCATGTCAGGGGGAAACGGTCTAGGCAACCATACAGAGAGTACGCGGCAGCGTACCCTCGCCCCCTACATGGTTTCACGCTCGTGGAACTCCTCGTGGTGATTGCGATCATTGCCACGCTGATCGGCCTGCTCCTGCCAGCCGTTCAGAGCGCCCGCGAATCGGCACGGCGGACCCAGTGCCTCAACAAGATGCGGCAGGTGATGCTGGCCAATGCCAACTATGCGACGGCCAAAAACGGCCGGCTTCCCGACGCGCTGTCAAACTTCAACTCGCCGGCCGGGGCTGCGACAACCGGGACCGGTCGGTATCCGATGCACGTCGTGATCATGGCGTATTCGGAGGACGAGAACCTGCGGCAGCAATTCAGGCCAAACGTCGTGTACATGGATACGACGGCGCCCGTCGTCGACCTTTTTGTCTGTTCGAGCGATCCATCGCCAGGGAATTCACCCTCGATCCGCGGGCTGACGAGTTACATGAGCAATGGCGTGTTGTTTTTCAACAAGCCGAAGATCAGCCGGGTGCTCGACGGGCTGACGAAGACGATCGCCCTCGCTGACAGCTATGCCCGCACGATGTCCAAGACCACGCCGGTGTTCAGCCAGTATTTCTGGCCGAAGGGCACCAAGGCTCCCACGTTCGCTCATCCGGACAATTCCG
>ERZ889217.1514-NODE-1514-length-11688-cov-19.887733_pt1 | contig 11688 bp, 11 predicted proteins | sample MGYA00521098_ERZ889217 | MGnify/ENA primary metagenome ERZ889217 (study PRJEB32303, sample SAMEA104408613) | aquatic metagenome | biome: Brackish water; feature: Pelagic; material: water | place: Baltic Sea | collected 2014-06-10T22:04:00 | depth 2,362 m ...
CTGATAGCCAGGCTGCTGGACCGGTACCGCCTGATAGGGTTGGGCCGCGGATGGTTGGATTGCATAGCCCTGTGGGGCCGCAGTGGCTGGATAGGCCGGGCTCTGTCCTCGCCACACCGGCCGCCCGGCGGTTGTTTCCGGTGCCGGCCGGCCGCTCGCCGGCTGCGACGACCCGGACTCTGGCCCAGATTCGGGCGCGGCGTCGGCCGCCATCTCCTCGGCTTCGCTCCAGGTGGCCTCCAGCACGAGATCGATCACGGCCTCACCCGGCTCGTCGGGGCTCTGGCCACGGAAGCCGGGCCGATCCGGATCTTGGGCCATCTGCGTGGCCTCACTTCCCTCAGGCTTGGCGAACGTAATCCGCGGCCCTTCGCCCTTTGCGGCATCGGCGGCAAACAGGCTGCTCGACTTCAGCCGGCGCTCGTCCTCGCGCAGCTTGCGGATATCGAGGATTTCCCCGGGACGCAGCGAGAGCCGGTTGAGCACAACACTGTGCCGCGTGTGCGGGTGCTCGCCCCGAATTCTCACGTTGATCTTGCCGACTCGATACCGCTGGCCTTCGGCGACGTTGTAGACGAGGTCGAGTTGACCGGGCTCTTCCAAAAACCGGGGGTCTGCCCGGATATCGGCGAACACGAAGCCGCGGCCGCCGTAGATGTCGCGGATCAGGTTGAGGTCCTTGTCCATCTTGGCCTGGTTGAAGTGCTCACCCCCCTTGAGCTCCAAATCCCGGTCCAAAAACTCACTTTTGAACCGACTGTTGCCAATGAAGGAGACGTTGCGAACGGTATAGCGGGGCCCCTCGTTGATCACGAACGTGAGATGGGTCCAATCCCGCCACCCCTCGTGAACAACGCTCACTTCACGGCCCACCTTCGCCTGGAAGAATCCGAGGCTGCGATAGTAGGCAGTCAGCGCGTCCACATCGCCGTCGACCGCTTCCCGGTCTACGTCGCCGCCGATCAGCCAGAACACGCCCGGCTTGCTCTTGACCTGGGTCAGCAGGCGGGCGTCGGTGGCGATCGTGTTGCCGACGAAGCTCGTCCAGAGGGCCTTGCGGGCCCGGCCCTCGTCAACCAGAAACACCGCGCCTTTGTCGCCGGGCTGGCCCCCTTCGACGGTCGTCACCCGCGCGGCCTCGTAGCCCTTCTCGTGGTAGTAGCCCTCGATTCGGCGGCGGGCTTCCTCGACCACGTAGGGATCCATCGAGTCGCCGACGTCGATCTCAGCCTTCTTGCGGAGTGTGCGGGTGGTGATCCGCTGGTTACCGACGTACTTCACGTAACGGAGCATCGGCCGCTCGACCACCTGAAAGATCACCACCACCCCGTCGGCGATCCGGACGTACTTCGGGTGAACGTCGACGAACTTCCGCGACCGGTGCAGCGTGCGGACGTCTTCCTCGACTACCTGCGCATCGAAGACCTGCCCAGCCCGGGTCATGAGTTTGGGCAGTTTCGCCACGTCGGTCGCTTCATTGCCCTCGATCCGCACCTCCACGATTACGTCGGCCGGCGTGGCGGCCGGGGCGGCTCGGTCGGAGTCGGCCACCGGTGGCAGCGGCTCAATGGCCAGCGGATCTTGGGCGGAAACCGATCTGCCTGGAGCTAAAATCAGGCAGGCACCCAGGACCGCCATCCGGGTCGCGGCGGTCAGGAAACGGATGGTGTCAGCAGGTGCAGTCAACGGTGGGCCGCCGGAGGGATCGCTGCGAAAGCCGCGAAGAGATACCGGGCCGAATCGGTCGCCACAAGCCTAAAACGACAGACGCGTTGCCCGCCGAACCGACGGCATCAAACCCGGCTTACCCAAACCACGATCCTTGACTGGCCCGTGTAAGAAGGGGTAGTTTTCCCAGGATCGGGCGGCGAAAATGCGGTTTTCACTTGGATTCTTCCCCTGGTTCACGGCCGCCGCAGCGGCCAGTTCTTGCATGCCGCCCACGGTCATCGATCTCCGCCGCTCCGAAGACCGCCGGGACGTCGTTCACCGCGCTGTCCAAGCGCTTGCGGAAGGGCGGGCCGTGGCCTTTCCAACCGAGACCGACTACGTGGTCGCCACCGCAGCCCGCGTGGCGGCGGCGGTGAAGCCCCTGCTCGACCTGGCTGAGCGGCACCCGGACGAGCCGCCGCTCACCCTCGCCCTCAAGGGAGCTGACGAGGCGCTCGACTGGGCGCCTGGGATCAGCCGGGTGGGCCGGCGAATCGCCCGCCGCTGCTGGCCTGGACCGGTGGCGATGATCGTGCCCGACGATCATCCGGAAAGCCTCGTGCGGCTGCTGCCGAGGCTCACCCGTGAAGCGATTGTCGAGCGTGGTCGCCTGCGGCTCCGGATTCCTGGCCACCCGATGTTGGCCGACTGCATGCGGATGCTGGCTGGCCCGGTGATCCTGGCCGAGCTGGTGGGCGTTGACGGCCCGACAGTGACTGCCGAAGAACTGGAGGCCCGGGCGGGAACCAGCCTGGCGTTGATCCTCGACGACGGCCGAACCCGCTATGCTCAGCCTGCCACAACGATCGAATTGGTCGGTGATGGATTCCGGATTCTCCGGCCGGGGATCGTTGCGGAGGAGACGCTCCGCCGACTTGCCAGCCTGATGGTGCTGTTTGTCTGCACAGGAAACACCTGCCGCAGCCCGATGGCCGAAGCGTTGTTCCGCCGGTTGGCGGCCGAGCGGCTCGGCTGCACCGCTGAAGAGATCGAACGGCACGGGGTGGTCGTGGCCAGTGCCGGCCTGGCCGCCTGGGCCGGTGGGCCAGCCAGCGGCCATGCGGCGGAAACGGTGGCTCTGATGGGGGCCGATCTAGGCGGCCATGAAAGCCAGCCTCTGACCGAGTCACTCGTCCGCCAGGCCGACGTGATTCTGACGATGACAGCCAGCCACCGGGCCGCCGTTTTGGCCCAGTTCCCCGACGCCGGAGGCCGAGTCGAGATGCTCGCTCCCGACCGCCGCGATGTGCTCGATCCGATCGGTGGAAGCCTGGAAACATATGAAAATTGCGCTCAGCAGATCCGCGAGCATCTGCTGGGGCGACTCGATACACTCATCAGGCCGTCGGTCGACCCTTCCGGGCCCGACTCCCCCCCCGCCAGGAGCGGCTAACTTCAATGCGGATTGCGATCGGCAGCGATCATCGTGGCGTGATGGCCAGGCAGCGGCTCGCCGGCCTGCTGGAGCGGCTTGGCAACGAAGTGGTCGATTGTGGCTCGTTTGGTGAAGAACCGGTCGATTATCCCGATGTCGCGGCCGACGTGGCCCGCCGGGTGGCCGATGGAACGGCTGATCGCGGTATCCTCCTCTGCTGCACGGGCGTGGGCATGGCGATCGCCGCAAACAAGGTGGCCGGAGTGCGGGCGGCCACCTGCCACGACGAGGTGACGGCCGAAATGAGTCGGCGGCACAACGATCTGAATCTGCTCTGCCTAGCAGCCGAAATGCTCGGGGCTGAAATGCAGGAGAAAATTGTCCGCACCTGGCTGCTCACCCCCTTCGATGGTGGCCGACACGCCCGTCGGGTCGCCAAGATCACCGCGCTCGAGCGGGATTGCGGAGATGGCAAGACCCTGGAAACCCCCACCGCCCACTGATCTGGGCGGGTTCCGGAATTGCGGCAATCTGGGTCGCCGAGAGGGGGTGGCGAAAACTCGGCGGCTCGTAGGGGTCGTACTGCCCTGACCGCTCAAAAAAGGGTGTTTTCACCCGGTTCATTCGTTGAATGACGGGCCAGGCTCGGTATCGTCGGGAATAGGTCAAACGACGTTTCGGCAGGGGCCGGACGCGACCATGACTCTCCTCCGATGGAACTGACCGGCATGCCGCTCACCCGCCACCCCGAACCGGAAGAAATCGAGTGCCTGATCCGCAATGGCGAACTGCGGACGGCAATCGAGCCCTACATCGACGAATCGGTATGGGAGATCGACTTTCGCCATCTGCCCACAGAGGCCGAGAACCGTTTCTTGGAGTCGATGCTGGCCTGGGAACAGGCCCCGGTGGCCCCGGTGGCTCGCTGGTTCGATCCGCCGCTGGCGATGCAGCCAGCCTGCACGCTCGATGACGACCAGATTCGCGAACGTCTCTGGGACATGATCGAGCGGCTCCATGCCAAGCGGATCGTGCTCGACTTTACCGACCACCTCTCGGATCGAGATCTCTACGCGCTGATCCGCCGCGACATCCTTCCTGCCAAGCTGAAACTCGTCGATCTACCCGACAACTTCGTCCACTGGGATTGCAGCGCTTCCGACGACGGCGATCCGACCGCCTGGCTCACCTTCTATGCCAGCGATGAGGAACGGGAGGACTGGCGGCTCGAGGAGGGCCACGAACCGCCTCCGCGGGCAGTGCCACCACATCCGCGGGCCCTGCCAGTCGCTGAGGCCTGAGCCGGTGGCGAGTTTCACCGCGGCCAGCGAGAATTGGCTCAGCAGGGATTTCTCCGGGTAAGCCCGTCCCATTCAGTTGAGCCACAAAAAAATCGCTGAGCCCCCGATGAACCGTTTCTCATTGCTCGCATCCCTTGTCGTCGCCCTCGTTTCGATCGGCCCCGCGATCGCGGCCGACCCGGCGGCCGTGCAACACTCCATCGCCAAGGCCACGGCGTTTCTCGTGAGCTCTCAGGCCGACGACGGAAGCTTCGCCGCCGACATCGGCCCGGCGATGACGGGCCTGGTCCTGACGGCCCTTGTCAGGAGCGGTACCCCGCCCGATGCGCCCGTCGTCCAGCGAGGACTGGCCGCCCTGCTCGCCTTCCGCCAGTCCGACGGCGGCATCTACGCGGCAGGCTCACCCGTGGCGAATTACGAGACCTCGATCGCGATGCTGGCCCTGGCAGCCTGCAACACCGATGGGGGCCTCGATACGGAAGTCGCCGCCGCCGGAGCCTTCGTCAAGAAACTTCAGTGGGACGAGGGCGAAGGCCGAGACGAGGCCGATGCGAGCTTCGGCGGGGCGGGCTACGGCCATCACTCGCGTCCCGATCTCTCCAACACCGCCTTCATGGTGGAGGCGCTTCAGAGCATCGGCACGAGCGAAAACGATCCAGCGATCCAGCGGGCGCTGGTATTCATTTCCCGCACCCAAAACCTACCCGGGCCACACAATCCGCTGCCCTATGCAGCAAAGAACCCTGATGGCGGCTTCTACTACACCCCAGCCAACGGGGGCGAGAGCCAGGCGGGGCTGACTGACAATGGCGGCCTGCGCAGCTACGCCTCGATGACCTACGCCGGACTCAAAAGCATGATCTTCGCTGGCGTGGGCAAGGACGACCCGCGGGTGGCAGCCGCCGTCGCCTGGCTGCGAAAGCACTACACCTTTGAGGAGAATCCCGGCATGGGTCAGGCCGGGCTCTACTACTACTTTCACACCGCCTCGAAAGCCCTGGCCGTGCTCGGCGAAAATTCCTTCATCGACGCAGAGGGTACGCCGCACGCCTGGCGAGACGAATTGACCGCGGCCATTCTCGCCCGTCAGAGTGAGGACGGCTCATGGGTAAACGCCAACGAGCGGTGGATGGAGCACCGGCCGGAACTCGTCACCAGCTACGCCCTGCTCGCGCTTGCCAATTGCAGGCCGTAGCCGGGGTAAGGCAAGCCCCTTCGACCTCAGGGGGAATTCCGGCGGGACCAGCAGGGTTTTATGGCGTCGCCTGGAATCGGCCTACGCCGGCCTACCCCGTCAGGCTGCCTTGCCCGCCTGGTAGAGATACGGGTTCATCGTTGGATCGTTGTACATCTTCATCTGCCGGAAAACCCGCAGTGGCCGCTGGGCACAGAAGATCTCACCGAGCAGTCGGTCGAGCGACTCAACGAGGTGATCCCGCTGGGCGTCGAGCACCTCCATCCGGGCCGCAGCCTTGGCCCGGTGCTCCGTCGTAGCGTCAGTTCGCTCCGCCTGCTCCCGCATGTGGTAGCGGCGAAGTTCAAGAATCGAGAGCCGGTCGATCGCCGCGCCGGGCGTCTCGGTGGCAGCCGGGGCCCCGGGCGGAGCGACGACTCTCCGGGCCGCTAGTTCGCCGATCAGCCAATCGTCGACCTTCTCAATCGCATCGTTGCGGGCCTGATTGTACCGATCAATCGCCCGCTTCACCGTGGCAATCCGAGCATCGGTCACGTCAGGGGCCCGGGCTATGTCTTCCTCGTGCCAGAGCAGGAAGTTGAAGCGGTGCAGGTCGCAGACCTTGCCGCAGAGCCCAATCTCGGCATGGGCCGGCTCCACCGCATGCCACCGGGCCACGAGGTCCGCGAGCAGCATGTCGATCTCAATGGAGGCGGCCGGGGGCACATGGCAGGCGGGGGCGGCTGTGGTCATGGTGAGACTCCTCTCGGGTGACGGCGGTGGTCGGGCGAAGGGCTTTCGTGAAATTTGAACCAGAACCACTAGGCAGCGCGGCGGAGCACGAGGCAGAGATTCGAGCCGCCAAAGCCGAAGGAGTTGCTGAGGGCCACCTCCACCGGATGCGACCGGGCCACGTGGGGCACGTGGTCGAGCGGGCAGGCCGGGTCGGGCTCATCGAGATTGAGCGTGGGGGGCACCGCCTGGCGGTCAATCGCGGCCAGGCACACCAGTGCCTCGAAGGCTGCCGCGCCGCTGACCAGGTGGCCCGACATGCTTTTGGTGGAACTCACCGGCACGCCATCAGTGGCCCCTGACAGCGCGAGCCGGATCGCGTTGGCCTCGGCCACATCACCCACGGGCGTGCCGGCAGCGTGGGCGTTGACGTAGTCAACCTCGGCGGGTGACACCCCGGCATCGGTGAGTGCTGCCGAGATCGCCCGGGCGGCCTGCACCGGATCGCTGCTGGGAATCACCATGTGGGCACCATCGCTCGACATCCCCACTCCGGCGAGTTCCCCGCGGAGCCGCGCCCCGCGAGCTACGGCCTTGTCTCGCTGTTCGAGGACGAAGAAGGCCCCGCCTTCACCCATCACAAAGCCGTCACGACCCCGGTCGAAGGGGCGGGACGCTTTGGTTGGGTCGTCGTCGCGGCGGGACAGCGCTCGGAGGTTGTAGAAGGCCGCCAGGGAGGTGGGGCTGAGAATATCGCAGCCGCCGGCAAGGCAGGCATCGACCCAGCCCGATTCGAGCCAAGACCGGGCCAGTGCCAGGGCATAACCGCTCGAAGCGCAGGCCGCAGCGACGGTCACCGCGGGGCCGTCGATGCCCAGTCGGCTCGCCAGGCGGTGGACAAGAGACGGATCCCGCCGAGGTTCGAAGACCAGGGAGCCGCCAGCGAGGTAGTCGAGTTCCCAGGTTTTGAGGTGCTCCGCACCGACGCCCAGCACCAGCCCCAATCGGGGCCGACCACCCCGCTCGAAGCGGGCGTCGGCCAGGGCGCAAGCCGCCGGGGCCAGGCACATCTGCTCGAGCCGATTCAGTTGGGCGAAGTCCGCCGGATCGATGCCCGCGGGAGCTCCGACGCCGGCGACGGCTGCGACAAACTGCCGGGGGGTGCGGGCCGTGGGATCGGCCTCGACCACCGTGACGCCCGATCGGCCCGCAAAGAGGTTGTCCGCGATCGCCTCGCACGTGTTACCCAGCGGGGAGACCGCGGCCATGCCCGTGATCATGACCGGCTCTCGCTCTGGCCGGCTCTGTGCTTTGAGACCGCTCATGCCGCCCCCCGCATCCATGGTTCCGCTGGCCGCGACACCGCCGGCTGGAACCGGCTGCTGATCCGGATCTCACCCCCTCCGGGACACGCCACCGCCCACGAGGCCAGGGCTCCTCCCTCCCGGCACATCCCGATCGCCCGGGCGAACGCCACCAGGCCGCCAGTCGGATGAAGCCTCGGCCCGTGCGGAGGCTTTGTCATGCGGATGTCGAAGCTGACTGGGGCAACGACGCTGCCGCCGTCATCAGGCTTTGCGACCGGTTCAAGCAGCAGGGCCAGCCCGCGGCAGGCAGGGTTTGTCAGTGGTACTCCCTGGGCATCGAGCCCTGGTTCCTCGTCCCACTCAGTGGCCACCAGCCAGACGCCCGTGCAGCCGGGATCGCCGCCGCTGGCCAGGAGCGCCGCCGCGACGAGTAGCCCCTCGCCGAGCGCCTCTGGTCCTCCTCCGACGCCAAGGTGCGGGCCGTGCATGCCCAGGGCGACGCTCACCGCCCCGGCCACGGAATGGAGTGAACACTGCGGCACGACATGCGGGGAGACGGTCACGCCACCACCACGGCCGAATTCCGCGAGCGTCTTCGCCCCCACGATCCGCCCGGGCTGGCAAGGCGCCGCCACGATCCCATGGCTGGCGATCCTCGGTGCAGCAGGATGGGCCGCCAACGCCGTGAGCACGACCTGCATGCCGACGACCGTGTGCTCGTCGGCATGGCGAAGGAACCGGGGAGGCAGAAGTGGAGAGCCCCGCGGAGCCGCGCGGTCGCGGAGTTGGCCGATGTCGGCAAGCCGGACCTCGAGAAAGGCATGACTGCCGATCACGAAGCCCAGCCCAGATCGGCTGCGACAGGCGGAATCATTCATGGTGGCTCCCCTTCACCGCCGGTGATGGCACCAGCAGCGGCCTGACAACGACTCAGGCCGCCTGGCGGCCCGCCTTGGCGGCAATCTTCTCCTGGAGCACATCGAGCATGTCGCCGACGGTGGCGATCCGCTCAAGCAGTTCCGTTTCGATCTGGATGCCGAAGCGGCTCTCGACGTGGAGCACGAGCCCGGCCATGTCGAGGGAATCGAGGTTCAGCCCCTCGCGTAATGTCGTAGCCTCGGCGAGGTCCGAATAGGTCTCTCCGGTCTCCTTTTCCAACAGTTCGAGCACGATGGCCGAAAGTTCCTGGCGATTCATAGGGCGGGATTCTCCTCTGGCGTGCCGGGCAGACCGCGATCGGCTGCCCTGGAGGCGGGAAAGTAGCGAACCGAACCCAGGGGGCGAAGAGCAAAAAACCAGAGCAAAAACCAGGCCTTCACGGGGTTTTTTGCCGGCCAGGATCAGCCTGCCGCCCGAGCAACCCGTTGCATCTCCAGGCGGACCGGCTGGATCACCACCAGTGGCATCCGCTGATTGACACCCGTCAGTGGTGCGGCAGTGCTGCCAAGATTACCGTTGGCAGATGCAACCAAAAATTGTGCGCTCGCTAGCACTCTGGGCTCGATTGACCTGGGCGGATGCCGCTCGAGTTGCTTTGCTAGGCGCCGGACGGGATGCTGGCGGTGCAGGAATCGGTCAACCGGGTTGTCTTGGGGCCAGCGAGGCCACTTCCCCCGGACCACCCGCGGATTCAACTCCCTCTGGATAGATCGCCTGCCCTTCAGTCTTCACGCCCTGATCCCTCCCGGCTCGCCCCGACCATACCCCTCTGATGATTGTTGCAACCACTCTGAGGAGTCAGATTGCCAAGGCGCTTGCGGCTGGCTCAATCGCCTACACGGCCGTGCTCGTCTTTCTGACGCACTATCCCAAGCCACAGGAGTTGTTGGGGGAGGAACTGCCGCCGGATAAGATCCTCCACTTCCTGGCCTACGGCCTGCTCGGGCTGCTCGTGACCGCCACGGTCGCTGCCTTCAGCCGCTGGTCGTGGGGAACGGCGGCCCGGACGGCCGCCGCGTTGGCTGCCTTCGCCGCCTTGGACGAAATCACCCAGCCGTTCTTCGGCCGCTCGGCTGAGTTGCTCGACTGGGTGTGGGACCTGGTCGGCATCGCCGCGGGCGTCGCGGCCGTGGCTGCTGGCCGCTGGCTGCTGCGGAGTCCACTGGGCCGGAGCCTGCGGCAGTCACTTCCGGTCGACTCTCAATAATTGGGGGTGGGGGCTCGAAATTCTTCCAGTCGAATCGAACGAAACCAGTCGATCGTCTTCGCCAGTCCCTCGCGGAGCGGCACCCTTGGCTCCCAACCGAGCCGCTCCCGCGCCAGCGCGATGTCAGGCCGCCGCCGCTCAGGATCATCCACCGGCAGCGGCTTCTCAACGACTTGCGACCGGGAGCCGGTCAGTTCGAGGATCAGGTCCGCCAGCTGCCGAATCGTGAATTCCCCCGGGTTGCCGATATTCACTGGCCCGACAAATTCATCCGGACCATTCATCATCCGGATCATTGCCTCCACCAGATCGTCGCGGTAGCAAAAGCTCCTGGTCTGATTGCCGGCACCGAAGATCGTGATCGGCTCGCCCGCCAGGGCCTGGCGAATGAAGTTCGATACGACCCGTCCGTCGAAGGGATGCATCCGGGGGCCGTAGGTATTGAAAATCCGCACGATCCGCACGTTCACCCCGTTGTGGCGGTGATAGTCCATGAACAGCGTCTCAGCGGCGCGCTTGCCTTCGTCGTAGCAGGCCCGGGGACCGATCGGATTGACCGACCCCCGGTAGCTCTCCGGCTGCGGATGAACCTCCGGATCGCCGTAGACCTCGCTCGTGGAGGCCTGCAAAACCTTGGCCCGGCAACGGCGGGCCATGCCCAGGAGGTTGATCGCCCCCATCACGCTCGTCTTCATCGTCTTGATCGGGTTGTATTGATAATGGCCCGGGGAGGCCGGGCAGGCGAGGTTGTAGATCTCGTCAACCTCGAGCCAGAGTGGGTGGATGATGTCATGGCGAACCAACTCGAAATTTGGCGCTGTGAGCAGTGAGGCTACGTTTGACTTCTGACTGGTAAAGAAGTTGTCGACGCAGATCACATCGTGGCCCGCAGCGACGAGTCGCTCGCAGAGATGGCTGCCGAGAAAGCCGGCTCCGCCGGTCACCAGGATTCGTTTGATCGACGACATTGTTGTGCCCTGCTTGCCCTGGCTCGCTCACGCTCGTGGAGTGGATCTCCGTCCCGTTCCATCGGCCGCCTGAGTCGTGGTAGTGTACCGCTCCCAGGCATCCAATTCACCGCACCCCATCCCCCCAGGAGCCCCGCGATGGCCAAAACCACCAGCGAAATCCGGCAGTCGATCGTTCATTGGTGCTTCAATATCTGCGGCGAGAAATGGGATACCAGCCGGATCTGTCAGGTCGCCAAGCAGATCGGGTACGGCTCGATCGAACTCGCCGACCGCTCCGAATGGTCGACGATCCTCGAGCACGGCCTGGAGATCGCGATCGCCCCCAACGGCATGCCCGGGGCGATGTTCATGAAGGGCTTCAACAATCCCGCCTACCACGCCGAGGTGATCGCCCGCACGACCGAGATGATCGACGCCTGCGTCGCGGCTGGCGTGCCCAAGGTGATCGCCTTCACTGGCTACAAGTATCGCGACGCCGACGATCCCTCGAGCGGTGAGATTTCACTCGCTGAGGGTGCCACCAACTGCGTCAAGGGACTGAAGGCGATCGCGAGCCATGCCGAAAAGCAGGGTGTGACCCTCTGCCTCGAACACCTCAACACCCGTGATGACACTCATCCGATGAAAGGCCACCCCGGTTACCAGGGCGACGACGTCGACTACGTGGCCGACATCATCCGGCGGGTCGGCTCCGACCGGGTCAAGATGCTGTTTGACATCTATCACGTTCAGGTGATGAACGGCGACGTAATTCGCCGGATCGGCCAGTGTCAGGACGTAATCGGCCACATCCACACCGCCGGCGTGCCGGGACGCGGAGAACTCGACGCCGACCAGGAAGTCAACTTTCCACCGATCATGCGGAAGCTCGTGGAGATCGGCTACGACGGCTACGTGGGCCAGGAATTCATCCCAACCCGAGACCCCCTGGCCGGCCTCCGTCAGGCCTTCGAGCTGTGCCGATAGCTTGAG
>ERZ889217.1515-NODE-1515-length-11664-cov-6.001378_pt1 | contig 11664 bp, 6 predicted proteins | sample MGYA00521098_ERZ889217 | MGnify/ENA primary metagenome ERZ889217 (study PRJEB32303, sample SAMEA104408613) | aquatic metagenome | biome: Brackish water; feature: Pelagic; material: water | place: Baltic Sea | collected 2014-06-10T22:04:00 | depth 2,362 m ...
CTGCAGGTGGCTTTTCGCTCGGGGGCCGTGATGGGGCTGACGGTTGTGGGCCTCGGCCTACTCGACATCATGCTCTGGTTTCTGATCCTCTACTGGATCGTGCCTTGGTTTGCGACGCCGCTCTCCCTCGAGGAGATCACCGTCACGATGCTCTGCTTCGGGATGGGGGCTAGCTCCCAGGCACTCTTCGCCCGGGTGGGCGGCGGCATTTTCACGAAGGCCGCCGACGTCGGGGCGGATCTCGTGGGCAAGGTTGAAAACAGCATCCCCGAAGACGATGCCCGCAATCCCGCCACGATCGCCGATAACGTCGGCGACAATGTCGGCGACGTGGCTGGCATGGGCGCTGATCTCTACGAGAGTTTCTGCGGGTCGATTCTGGCCACCGCCGCCCTCGGTGTCGCCGCCTACCATGGCAATAACCGGATGCAGATGGGGGCCCTGTTTCTGCCGATCATGATCGGCGCAGCAGGCACGGTGCTTTCCATCTGGGGCATCTACCAGGTTCGCACCCAGGAGAATTCGTCGCAGAAGAACCTGCTGGCGGCCCTGGCCCGCGGCATCAATATGTCGACCATCGCGATCGTTGGGGCCACGTTCCTCCTGGCGCCAATGCTGCTTGGCTGGCGGTCGGGGAGTTTTGGCGTGGCAATCAGCGTGATCGTGGGCCTCCTGGCTGGCTGGCTGATCGGGAAGTGGACGGAATACTCGACCAGCAATGAGTATCGGCCTACCCAGGAACTCGCCGATCAGGCCCTGACCGGTCCGGCCACGATCATCATCGGGGGCGTGGCTGAGGGGATGATGAGCGTCTGGGCCCCGGTGTTGATCGTGGGCTCGGCGACGCTGCTCTCGTTCGGTTTCGCAAACGGCTTCAATTTCAAAGACCCCTCCCTGTTCGCGCTCGGCCTCTATGGCGTGGGCATCGCGGCCGTCGGCATGCTCTCGACCCTGGGCATCACGCTGGCGACCGATGCCTATGGGCCGATTGCCGACAATGCCGGCGGTAATGCCCAGATGGCGGGACTGCCGGAGATCGTTCGCGAGCGAACCGACGCCCTCGATGCGCTCGGCAACACCACTGCTGCCACAGGCAAAGGATTTGCAATTGGCTCGGCTGCGCTCACGGCTCTGGCCCTACTCGCAGCCTACGTCGAAGAGGTGCGGATCGGATTCGAGCGGTGGAGCCAGGCGGTGATCGAACCGGCTGCTGAAGGCGACGGTCAGCAGGTGACGATCGACGGCAAGGTTCACCCACTTGCCGGTGGCGAGTGGGTGAAATTATCTGACGGACTGGCCGTTCAGATCGGCCGCACCCCTGCCGAGAACGAGATCTGGATGGTGCTCGATGACGAGGTTCTACAGGGCCGGGTCGATGCCACAGGCAATGTCACCATCGCACCGATGATTCCAGGTCTGGACGGGGCTGCGCAGCGGCAGATCGCGACGGCCGTGCCTGCTCCCGAAGATGTCCAGCGACTTGCCGACGAGAACCGAATCGTGAAGGTGAAGACTGCCAAGATGGCCGACTACATGCGGTACTACGATGTCACGCTCATGAATCCCAAGGTGTTGGTCGGCCTGTTCATCGGTGCCATGAGCACGTTTGTGTTCTGTGCCCTCACGATGAAGGCGGTCGGCCGGGCCGCCAAGGGCATGGTGGAGGAGGTCCGCCGGCAGTTCCGTGAGAAGCCCGGGATCATGGCCGGAACCGAAACTCCCGACTATGCGGCGCCGGTCGCAATCAGTACGAAGGCGGCGCAGCGGGAAATGGTGCTGCCTTCGCTGCTGGCCCTCGCCATGCCGATCGTCACGGGCCTGTTGCTCGGTGTCGGCGGGGTGATGGGGCTGCTGGTGGGCGGGCTCACGACCGGTTTCTGCGTGGCGGTGTTCATGGCCAATGCAGGCGGCGCCTGGGATAACGCCAAGAAGTACATCGAGAGCGGAGTGCACGGTGGCAAGGGCACCGAGGCCCATAAGGCGGCCGTCGTTGGCGATACCGTGGGGGATCCGTTTAAGGACACGAGCGGGCCGAGCCTCAACATCCTCGTGAAGCTGATGAGCATGGTGAGCGTGGTGGTCGCCGGCCTCGTCGTGCGGTACTCGCTCGAGGCCATGGGCATCTTTTAGTTTCCGGCCCGCAGGGCCAGTCATGGTCCCTGCGGCCCTCGCTCGGCGGAGCGGCAGCCAAACTGCTGCTCGTCTCGCGAACTGCTCGCACTCTGGGCGCGCTGGGCCGCCACAGTGCAGCGGCTGAACTCGGCAAGTTGGTATCCCAATGCAGCCAGGATTCGCATTTACTCTCGCGGCCACGGATGGCCAAGCGCGGGCGGGCACGCTCACAACGCCGCACGGCAGCGTGCCCACGCCACTGTTCATGCCAGTGGCCACGGCTGCCACCGTCAAGGGTGTCGACATCGGTCGGGTGGCGGAGACCGGGGCCGGCGTGATTCTCTCCAACACCTACCACCTCCATCTGCGGCCTGGCGAGGAGACGGTAGAGCGGGGCGGGGGCCTGGCCCGGTTCATGGGCTGGAATGGCCCGACCCTTACCGATTCCGGTGGGTTCCAGGTGTTTAGCCTCGCCAAGCAGGTGAAGGTGACGGAGGAAGGCGCATTCTTCCGCTCCCATCTCGATGGTTCGGCCATCGCGCTCACGCCGGAGGCTGCGATTCGAATTCAGGAACGGATTGGGGCCGACATTGCGATGCAACTCGATCATGTGGTCGCCCTGCCGAATGACCGCGACACCGTAGCCGACGCGATGCGGCGGTCGCTCCGGTGGGCGGAGCGGTGCCGGGCAGCACACCGCCGGGAAGACCAAGCCGTCTTTGGGATCGTGCAGGGAGGTCTCGAGCCCGATCTGCGGCAGGAGAGTGCCGCGGCCCTCGTGGCCCTCGACTTCCCGGGCTATGCCGTGGGTGGGCTGTCAGTGGGCGAGGGGCCCGCGGCGATGCAGGAAGCACTCGCCGCGACCATGCCGCATCTACCAACCGATCGCCCTCGATACCTGATGGGAGTTGGCCAGCCGCAGGACATCGTGGCGGCGGTGGGGGCAGGCATCGATATGTTTGACTGCGTACTCCCGACCAGGTGCGGCCGTAACTCCCTCGTCTATACCTTTGCGGGGCCGCTGCGGCTTCGAAATGCCTGCCACTCCAGCGACCAGGGGCCGCTCGAGGAGGGCTGCCCCTGCATCGCCTGCGGCCACAGTCGGAGCTACCTGCGGCACCTCTTTCTGGCGGGTGAGATGCTCGGGCCGGTGCTGGCTTCGATCCACAACCTCACGTTCTACCAGCGGCTTGTTGCCTGCCTCCGGGAGGCGATCCTGGCCGGGCGGTTCGCTGCGGTGGCAGCGGATGTGGTCTCGGTCTGGCCTGCCGGGGGCGAGCCGGCGACTGCCGGCGATTGACCCGCCTATGAAACCCGGCCTGCCGCCACAGGTTGGGGCGACCGCCGCCGCTGGAGAATCGAGGTTTTTCTGCCGGCCTGCCCCAGGGCGGAAAAAGTCCATGGACGGCTTGTCCTTGGACAGCCAGCGCGGGTGTTGGCCGCACGGGGCGCGGCCGACTTGTCCGATGCTCGGAAAGACCACTACATTCTCGGGTTTCCCAGGCTCTGATTCTTCGTCCCAGCACCCGTCACGTCACTATGCCATTCTCGTTGCCGCCCTCGACCTCGCCGCACTGGACGGCCATTTGCCTCGCGCAGGCCGAAGGGGGAGGCGACAGACCATTGCCGTCCCCAATTTTCCAGATGCTGCCGTTGGTGGCCATCGGAGTGGTGGCCTACATGCTCCTCTTCCGTCCCGAACGGGAGCGGCTGCGGAAGCAGCAGTCGATGCACGGGAGCCTCAAGAAAAACGATCGGGTGGTGACGTCTGGGGGAATCTACGGGACCGTCATCGCGGTCGACCGTGATGCCGACCGCGTCAGCCTCCGTGTGGATGATTCCGCCAACATCAAGCTCGCCGTCACCCTCTCGAGCATTGCCCGAGTGCTGCGAGATGCCGGCGAAGGGGAAGCCGATTCCTCTGGCTCCTGACCGCCCGGCAGGGCGATGGTTTTCAACAGCGATTCCCGAGAACAGAGCATGAATACTTCGATGCCGTCCATCCTTCTCCTCGCCCAGGCCGTCGTTGAAACAGCCCCGAGCCCGGCCTCCGACCTGCCCTGGTGGCAGTCCCGCGCCGCCGCATGGCTGATCACGCTCGGGGTGTTCATTCTGCCGACGCTTCTGGCCTGGCTCGTTGCCAAGAGCCTGCGGCTTCCCGATATCTGGGGCCGGCTGGCCACGGTTCTTGTCGCCCTCGCTGCCGGCGGAGCGATCTGTTGGCTTGGCTGGCCACCCCGGCTCGGCATCGACCTCAAGGGGGGCCTGATCCTGGTCTACGAGGTGGCTGCTGGGAAGCAGGGCCAGATGCGGGTCGATGACTGTGTGGCGGGTATCGAACGGATCATGCTGGCCGAGGAAGGGGCCCACGCCACGCTCGAGCGGCGGCCCGGAGGAAAGCTGCGGATCCGGCTCGACACGGCCGACACAGCAGCCCGGGAGGCCTTTGTCGCGGAACTGAAGCAGGCTCAGTTTGACCAGGTCGTGGTCAATGAGGTCTCCAGGGAGCCGGGCCCCGATGCCCTGGTGCTCGATTACGAGATCGTGCCCCAGTCGGTCGCCATCCCGATGGACAAACTCGTCGCGGCCGTCAGTCGACGAGTCAATCCGGGTGGACAGAAGGAGGTCACGGTCCGCCAGTTCGGACTCGACCAGATCGAGGTGATCCTACCCGAGGTGGAGCAGTCAGAAGTCGAGCAGATCAAGAAGATCATCTCCAGCGCCGGTGTGCTCGAGTTCCGCATGCTGGCCAATCGGGCCGACCCGCGGCACCGGGCCGCGATCGCTGCCGCCGAGAAGTCGCGGGCCTCCACGGTGCGTCAGGACGGCAAGCCGCTGGCCCGCTGGGTCAGGCTTGATGACGCCAAGATGCAGGGCGATGAGCGGATGGTGGTGCGGCCAGCCGGTGAGGCCGCTGAAGTGCTCGTCATGATTGATCCGTACAACGTGACCGGTGGGGATCTCAGCCGGGTCAGTCCCGACCTCGACGATTCCACGCTGGCTCCCTGCGTGAGTTTCCTCCTCAAGTCTGAGGGGGCACGACGATTCGGCGTGCTCACGAGTAAGAATCTGCCTGATCCGGCCAACGGTCTGGAGGGCCGCCTGGGTATCGTGCTCGATGACGTGCTCCAGTCTGCCCCGGTCATCCGCAGCACGATCACCTCGAGTGGACAGATCACCGGCAATTTCGACCAGTCCGAGGTCGACTTCCTCGTTGAGGTGCTCAATGCCGGCAGCCTGCCGGCCGCTCTCGAGAGCGAGCCAATTAGCGAACAGCGGATCAGTTCGCAGCTCGGCGATGACACCATCCGTTCGGCCCGGCTGGCCATGATGCTGGCCACGATCCTCGTGCTGACGTTCATGCTGGCCTACTACCGGTTCTCAGGGCTCGTCGCGGATCTCGCGGTGCTCATGAATATCGTGCTGGTGGTCGCCGTGATGATCTCCTTCAAGGTGGCCTTCACGCTCGCCGGTCTGGCTGGTCTCGTCCTGTCGGTGGGCATGGCCGTGGATGCCAACGTGCTCATCTATGAGCGAATGCGGGAAGAGCTTGATCGTGGTGCCGCGGTGCGGATGGCGATCCGCAACGGCTTTCAGCGGGCCTTCTCCACGATCATCGACTCAAACCTCACGACGCTCATTACCGGTATCGTGTTGTTTGCGATCGGCACCGATCAGCTCAAGGGTTTCGCCATCACCCTGATCCTAGGCCTCGCGCTCAACCTGTTCACCGCGGTATTTTGCTCGCGGGTGGTGTTTGACCTCGCTGAGCGATCTCGGCTGCTGCGGACGCTTTCGATGGGGCGGATCGTGGGCCACACGAACCTCCAGTTTGTTCGGTGGGCCCGGGCCGCTGCCACCGTATCGCTGGTGCTGATTGCCATCGGTGCGGTAGCCGCTGCCCAACGGGGCTCGGAACTCTTCGACATCGATTTCACCGGCGGCACGAGCGTGCAGGTGGAGTTCAAGGAGGGTGAGGAACTGCCGATCGCCGAGGTTCGGAAGCTTGTCGCGGAGAAGCTCGATTCGGCGACCGTCAGCGGGGTCACGCTCGCAGAAGGGGTGTCGAGCCGCCGGTTCAAGATCGACACGGCAAATCAGAATCAGGATGACGTGGAACGGCTCCTCCGGGAGGCCTTTCCCGGGCGGTTGGCGACCCACACCATGACGTTTGGTGAGATCGAGACCGTGGTGGCGGACAATGCCCCTCAGGCGGAGCCGGAAGACGCGGAGGCGGCCCCGCCGCGGTTCGCGACGGGTGCGCCCCTGACCTTTCCGGAGAAGATTGGGAGGCCGGCTCTGGTGGCGACCCTCCGGGGAGCGCTCGAGGCCGAGGGGCTCGGCGATGCGGCGTATGAACTCACGGCCGAGGATCAGGCGTTGGGCGAGACGAAGCCCTGCCGCACCTGGGCCCTGTCGACGTCGCTCGACGCCGAGTCGACCCGGAAGGTACTCGATCGGATGGCTACCAGCCTCGCGGAAACCCCGGTCTATCTCTCGGCCAATGCGATCGGCGGCAAGGTGGCGGGGAACACCCGTGTCACGGCGGCTTACGCCCTGTTTACAAGCCTAGGACTGATCGTGCTCTACATCTGGGTGCGGTTCCAAAACGTGGCCTTCGGGCTGGCGGCCGTGGTCGCCCTCGCCCACGACGTGCTCGTGGCGCTGGCCTGCCTGGCGCTCAGCCGATTCGTGGCCCCGTTCATGGGCTGGGCCCTCGTCGATGAGTTCCGCATCAGCCTCGACGTGGTGGCAGCCCTGCTCACGATCGTGGGCTTCTCCATCAACGACACGATCGTGATCTTCGACCGGCTGCGTGAGATCCGCGGAAAGGCGAAGTATGTCACTGCCGATATGGTAGACCGGGCTGTCAACCAGACGCTCAGCCGCACCATCCTCACGTCGGGCACGGCCCTGCTGGCGGTTCTGATTCTCTACCTGGTTGGCGGGCAGGGCATCCACGCCTTCGCCTTCACGATGCTGATCGGCGTGATCACGGGAACGTACAGTTCGATCTACGTGGCAGCGCCACTCGTGCTCTGGTTACAGCACCGCTTTGGTGCTGAGTCAGAGCCAGCGCGGGCTCCTGCCACCCAGACGGCCTGAGGCCTGTCGGGTGCGGCAGGGTGGCCGGGTGGACCGATGGCTCTCGCTGCACCGCAAACGGGGGTCGTGCCGTCTGGGGAACCGTTGCGGCCCACGCATCCTGGAGGGATTATCTGGCCTTCGCCACCGGCTGAGGCCTGAAGCCAGCGGCTGCACGGGGCTCCCCTGGATGGCATGCTTGGGGAGCGGTTCGGCCCCGGCGTGGCATCAGGGGGCATGGCCGCCAGGAGGCTCTTGTGGATGGACTGGCGCGGGGTATCCGGCTGATCGTAGGGCTCGGCATGGTGGCGTCGGGTACGGCGTTGGCCGCGCCGGCGGCCATGGAATTGGCCGCCTGGTGGCGGGTGATGTCGGAAGTGCGGTCACCGGTTGCCGCTCCGTCGATCGCCCCCGCGGCGACGCAGTCCGCACCATCGCACGCCGTTTTCCCCCAGCCGGCTGTCAATCCTGCTGTGGCGGCGGCGGGAGCTGGCGGGCCGGTCGAACTTAATCGCGACTATGTGCTGCCGCAGCCTCCGGCGCCACTTCCACCAGTACCAGCGCCGCCAACGCCGGCCGACACCGGGCTGGCAAGGGCCTACCGATCCACCCTTGAAGTGCCGCCACCACCGCTGCTCGACGGGCAGCAGCCGCCCCCCTTGGCGGTGGGCTGGGTGAGCGGGGAGGCCGAACGCTCGGGTATGCGGGCCGCTCCTACCCCACCAACCCCGGCCGCCGTCTACGTGATCCGTGATGGTGACGATCTCAATGGGATCGCCACCCGGTTCTACGGCCACCCCGCTGCGGCTGCGGTGATCTGGCAGGCAAACCGCGGTCAGCTCCGAGATCCCGGAGTTCTACCGATCGGCCTCACGATCCTCCTGCCGCATCCCGACACCGTAGCTGCAGTGACCCAGCCAGGCCCGCGTTCGCCCACCATCGAACCCTCCGGCGAGCCGGCAAACGTCCGGACTATCGGTCAGACGTGGCCTTGATGAACGTCACAATCAGGCTTGCTGGGTCGGGGCGGCGCCGGTCCGGCGATTGCCAGGACGCCAACTGATCACCACCGACCGTCGCACCCCGCCCATCGCGGGCATCCAATTGGGCGAACAACAGGGTTGCCTCGCTGTCCTTGGCCGGGGAGTCATTCGGACGTCGGCTGTCGAACCAGTTGTCGGTCCGCCACCGCTTGAGTGGGTCGAAGACCTTGTCTGCATCGCGGCAGTTTTTGCCCGCAATGATCATGATGGGGAGTTCTGTCTTGATCGGCTCGCTGGCAAGGGCTGGAAGGATCTGGAATTGTTTGGCGGCGAAAGCCGGTTCGACGAGCACAAGCCCCTTCACATCGCCCCCTTGCGGGCCGCTGGCGAGTGGCGGCCAGGCCGCATCGAAGAAGGTCCAATGTGCGGCAAGGGCACCGCCCAGCCCGGAGCCGACCAGGTAGAGCCGGTCGAGGCTGGCCCCACCTCCTGAAACAGACTGTTCCTTGATCCAGTTCCGCACGCACTCGATATCCCCCTGCAGCGATGCCTGATCCCGGACCCGGCCTCCACCGGTGGCGATCATGGCCTTGAAGTCCGGGAGCTTGAGCAAATCCGACGGGGATCGATTTCCAGCGGCGCGTTCAAGATCGGCGCTGACCGAGTCGCCGTGGCCGCGGAGATCGGGAACCACGACCGCACAGCCCCCCTCCTGGAGGGCCAGCGCGAGAGGTTCGACCGTCTCGTGGGAGCCGCCCAGGTCGTGGAGCAGCAGCACCGTGGCCAGTGGCGAACTCCCCTCCCGGGCCGCGTAGTACCACACGGCCAAATCGACCTTGTCACTGGTTTTGAGCGAGGTTTTCTTCACCGCGGGCAGTTCCGGAGTGGAGTTGACTGGAGCCTGCTGGGCCGCCTGGAGGTCGACCGCTGCCGCTCCCGTCGCCACAACAAGGGCCATGGCGACCACTCCAGCCAAAGAAGGGGGGCGGATTCTCGGCAGGAGGGCCATTTGGCTGGCGAATCGTGCGGGTGCGTGGTGCATGGTGCCTCCTGGCCGGTGCCTCGAAAAACGGAAGGCCAGGGAGTCGAACACCGCTGGCAGCTGTACCCAGGATATCCCGATTGGCTGGTCTGATACCACGTGGTGACCCGGATACGCGGCACCGGCAGCCGTAGCCGGGTCGAACTCCTCCCGGATGGGGCCCAGAAGGCAGCGGAGCAGTGGAAGTCGACCGGTCGAGCACGGTACGATGAAGAGAGTTCCAGGGGCCAACCGGGCCCAGCGAGGTGAGGCACTCCGATGGGCGTTTCCGATCTCTTTCGCCGCCGCCTCCATCGGTCGGATGGGGACAACGACCAGTCGGCCGATCAGGCCGCGCCCGCCTGGATGATCAGCCTGATCTTGCATGTTGTGGTGCTGCTGGGGCTTGCCCTGGCCGGATGGGAACCTCCCGCGATGGTGCCCCAGCGGATCACGGTTCTCGACACGTCTGCCGAGCCGGAACCCGAGATCATCGAAATTCGGAAGGAGATCGAGGTTTCGGATGAGGTGACTGAGGAGGTTGGTGGGGAGCCCGATCGGGGCGTGGGGGATGCCGCATCGGTCGCCCCGCTGCCGGCGGTCGAGCCGGTCGTGCATGTGGACGTGCCAGACATGGTGGTTGATTCCGTGGAAGTGGAGCCGAGCCTTGCCCTCGCGGCCGATTCCTTCATCGAGCCGATTTCGAGTCTGGGAGGAGAGCAGGGGGTCGGCGAGGCTCGCGTATCGGGAGCTGTGGACCGGCTGACCAGGGAAATCGTGGCCTCGCTCGACCAGAGGCCCACCCTGGTCTGTTGGGTCTTTGACCAGTCGGTGAGCCTCGCGGGGCAGCGCCATGAGATCGCTGCTCGCCTGACGCAGGTTTTCGATGAACTGGGGGTTACGGCCCCGGGCCGCGTCCATGAACTCAACAACCTCGTGTTCGCCTACGGCCAGAAGGTGACCGCCGTGACCACTGAGCCGACCGAGGATGTCTCCCGAGTTGTGGGCGCCATCAACTCGATTCCGATTGACGAATCGGGAGTCGAGATGACGTTTACGGCCATCGGCGCCGCGGCCACGCAGGCCGAGAAGGTGCGGCTGGGCGGGGGGCGGAAGAACATGCTCGTCATTGCCTTCACCGATGAAGTGGGGAACGATCAGCACCTCGTCGATCAGGTCGCGACCTACTGCCGCCGCCATGCGATCCGGGTGTTTGTGGTGGGTGTGCCGGCTCCATTCGGCCAGCAGAGCGTGCGGTTTAAATTTGTTGAGTTCGATCCGCGGTTTCAAGACACGGAGCAGTGGGCTGAGGTTGACCAAGGCCCCGAGACTTTCTATCCGGAAGTCGTTCAGGTGCGGCCGAAGGGAGCCTCCGACGAGCCGATCGACTCAGGATTTGGGCCCTTCAATCTCTCGCGGCTGTGTGCCGAGACGGGAGGTGTCTACTTCGCGGTGCATGCCAACCGCGAGACGAAGGGGCGGGTAGGTGACCGTGCGGTCGCGCCGATGGCGTCAGCCCTGCGGTATTTCTTCGATCCGGCAGTGATGCGAGCCTACACGCCCGACTATCTGAGCACAGTGGAACTCGATCGCCGGATGGCCGGCAATCGAGCCAAGCGGGCGCTCGTCGATGCGGCGCGGACATCCGAGCTCCACCCGATGGATGACCCGGTCATGCAGTTTCCGCGGCAGGATGACGGTCAGCTCGTTGGCCTCCTCAGCGAGGCTCAGAAGCAGGCGGCGGTTCTCGAGCCGAAGATCAATGCCCTCCACAGCCTTCTGGTGAAGGGGCTTCCCGACCGGCCGAAGCTCAAGCCAGACGAAAAACGCTGGCAGGCTGGCTATGACCTCGCCCTGGGCCGTGTGCTGGCAGTGAAGGTGCGAACCGAGGCCTATAATGCGATGCTGGCCGCCGCCAAGAGGGGTATGAAGTTCACCGATCCGAAGAGCGACACCTGGCAACTCGTGCCCAGTGACGATGTCTCGATGAGCCTCGTGGGTGCGCCGTTGAGTCGGGATGCCAAGCAGGCAAAGGAACTTCTCAACCAGGTGGTTGCGGAGCATCCAGGAACTCCGTGGGCCAAGATTGCGGCTGAGGAATTGAAGACACCGCTGGGGTATGAGTGGCGGGATATCCACACGGGTGTCAACGCCCCGAAGCCTGCCGGCGGTGGCGGCGGTAATCCCAACCGGGGCGACGACAAGCAGCGGATGCTCGCTCCGCCGAAGCCGAAGCGGCCGGTAAAGAATCTGTAGAACGTTCTTTCACGCCGGTGCCGAGCAAAGCCCGGCTCCCGAGACAGAAGGGACGTCAACTGGAAGGCTCGGGGTTGCCCATACCCCGTCGCACGACGTTCGCTCCGGCCTTTCTGGCCTCCACTCACTCCCTGGCGGCTGGCGCTCCGCTATCCGGGTTGCGCTTGCCGCCAAGGCCTGCTCCGGGGCACGGGCAACCCCTCCCTC
>ERZ889217.1516-NODE-1516-length-11653-cov-34.349371_pt1 | contig 11653 bp, 11 predicted proteins | sample MGYA00521098_ERZ889217 | MGnify/ENA primary metagenome ERZ889217 (study PRJEB32303, sample SAMEA104408613) | aquatic metagenome | biome: Brackish water; feature: Pelagic; material: water | place: Baltic Sea | collected 2014-06-10T22:04:00 | depth 2,362 m ...
CGGACACCGCGGCCTTGCTTGCTTCGAAGGCCTGGATTTCATCGTCGTATTGCTCCCGGCTGATGACATTCTTGGCCAGCAAATCGACGGCACGCTTGGCATTGGCCTCGTCACGAATGAGGCGTGCCATGGCTTCCTCCAGTTGGCCGGTGGACTGGTCGAGGACGGCTTTGAACGGGCGCGGATCGATTTGGAAAAGAAGCTGGCCTCTTTTGACCAGCGAGCCGTTTTCGTAATTTTGCGAAACGAGGTAGCCGCTGACTTGGGCCACGATGTTGGCATTGACCAGACCGGAAAGCATACCGACCCATTCGCGGATGACGGGAACTTTTTGTTGCCGCGGTGCGGTCACCGGCACCGTGAGTTCCGGCATCACCGGTTTCTCTTTTTTCGGACATCCCGTGACGAGCAAAGGGAACAGTCCGAGCAGCAAGAGCAAACGAAGGCGGGGCATCGGCATGGCGTCGTCAATGAAACCGCCTCCGGTGCACCTTGCACAGCAGAAAACCACCGCTTGATTCCCGCGGGGTCCGGGAGTGGACTCTTGCCATCGGGTCGACTCCGGAGACAGGATAAATTGCCGCGTTTTCAAACTCCGCCCGTTTCAACGCCAGATTTCCCCATGGTTGCCGCCTTTCATCCTGCCGCTCCCGCCCGGCGGAAATTTTATTTTCCGGGGGTATGGCGCACTCCGCATTGTTTTGACGGGGAAAACTCCGGCGGCTGATCCAGAAAAAGGTTAGGCTATGAGGATTATCTCTCTTTGAACGTGTGAAAAAGAAACCGCAGAAAACCCGCGCGGTGAAGTCCCCCGGGGCGGCCAAGACCAGTGGCGTCCGAAAACAACCGGCCGACGCCGGCCGACGCCGGTGGATGCGACTGGCCGCCGCAACGTTGGTGCCGCTCTTCATTTTCGGCGGGCTGGAACTCGGCCTGCGCTTGGCCGGCTACGGCTACCCAACCCGCTTGTTTCTCCCCCGCACGATCGACGGCGAGGAATTTCTCGTACCCAACGAAAAATTCACCCGCCGGTTTTTCCCGGCGGCTCTGGCCCGGGAACCGCTGAGCGGCAGGATGGCCGTGCCGAAGCCGGCGGGGACTTACCGGATTTTCCTCCTCGGCGAATCCGCCGCCTATGGGGACCCGGATCCATCCTTCGGGGTGGGCCGCTATCTGGAGGCTCTGCTCGAGGTCCGGTATCCGGAGACCGAATTCGAGGTGGTCTGCGTGTCGATGGCCGCGATCAACTCCCATGTGCTTCTCCCCATCGCCCGGGAATGCGCCCGGCACGACGGGGATCTGTGGATCGTATACATGGGCAACAACGAAATGATCGGTCCTTACGGGGCAGCCACTGTCTTCGGGGAACAGGCGCCCGGTCTCGGCTTGGTCCGAACCGTTCTGGCCCTCAAGTCCACCCGGGTGGGGCAGCTCATGGATCAGCTGATGGCCAGCCTCCGCGGAGCATCCTCGGCTCCGCCATCGTGGGATGGGATCAACATGTTCCACAAAAACCCGCTGCCTCACGACGACCCGAAGCGGCTGCGGACCTACGAAAATTTCGCAGGCAACTTGGATGACATTTTGCACGCGGGGAAAAAGGCCGGCGTCCCGGTCATTCTCAGCACGATGGCGGTCAATCTGCGGGATTGCGCGCCGTTTGGCTCGCGGCCGGCCGACGGACTGGCGCCGGCGCAACGGGCCGAGTGGGAGCGCCTCTTCGAGGAGGGCATGGACCTCGAGGCCAGCGGTTCGTTTTCGGACGCCCTCGAGGTTTACACCAAGGCCGCCGCCATTGATCCCGGTTTCGCCGAGTTGCAATTCCGCCTCGGCACTTGCCAGCTCGCCTTGGACGAGGGCACCGCGGCGCGGAAATCCTTCGAGCGGGCCAGGGATTATGACGTTCTCCCCGTCCGGGCCGACACCCGGATCAACCGCACGATCCGGGAGGCCATGGTCTCGGTGCATGGAGTCGACGCCGAGCAAGAGCTTTCCGACCTGACTCCCGATGGGATTCCGGGCCAAGAACTGTTTTACGAACATGTTCATTTCACCTCACCCGGGAATGAACTCCTCGCCCGCCTCCTGGCCGACAAAGTGGCGGAGCAACTTCCCGCCGCGATCAGGGCCCAGGGCCGGTCGCTTCCGGCGGAAGTCGAATCCGAGGCCTGCGCGCAACGTCTGGCCTCCACCCTCTGGGATCAAAAAAGGGTCTGGGAGTTGGCCCTCGGACGAATCTCCGGCCCCCCTTTCACCGCACAGTCCAGCCATCCGCGCAATGTGCAATACGGCCAGGACCGCGTGAAAGAAGTGGACTCCCGGACCACGCCCGAGTCGCCCGCCCGCGATGAAGCGATGTATGAAACGGCACTTGCCGCCCATCCGGACGACACGCTGGTCAGATGGAATTACGCCCAATTCCTCGAGCGGAGCGGACGCCTCTCGGAAGCGGTCAACCAAGGCATCCTGATTTGCGATCTCCTCCCGCATGCTTCCTGGCCGCATTATTTTGTCGGTTCGGTCATGGCCCGCTTGGGCCGGATTCCCGAAGCCGCCGACTACCTCCAGCGGGCTCTCCACATCAGCCCGGATTTGACCATCGCCCGCCAAGAACTCGCCCAACTCCGTTGGCGCCAGCCTGCCACCATTTACTGAACGCTTCTGCTCCGGCGGAGCAAGGGGGGAGCGCGCGGAGAGGCCGGCAAGGTCTTGGACCGAGGGAGAAAACTACCGGACCGGATACATGAGCGGCGCAAGCACCGAACTGCTGTTGAAGACGAGCACCGCGGCGAGGAACAGGAGGATGACGATCAGCGGGACCAGCCACCACGCTTTCTCTTCGCGCAAAAAAAGGAGGAAATTTTTAAGGTGCCGCCACATGGTCGCCGGGAGTCGCGCGGGGGTTTGGCCCGACCGGCCGTGGAGAAGGTAAGGGCCCCTGCGGCCGGGAACAAGGATTCCCCGGGAATCCGGGCCAAGTTCCTTCCGCCCGATCGATCATCCCGGGCCACTTTTCCGCAACGGGACCTTCACGGCGAGGCCGGCCAGCGGACTCTGGCCAGCGGGCGCGGACGGTGATTAAGTGCAACGATGAAGTTCTGGCGCAAGACAGCAGCAGCCCTTGGTTTGATCGCGCTGCTCGCTGCGGGGTTGTTTTTCGGGCGGGAGGCGGTGGTCAGCGCGTGGCTCGGCCATCGTTTGGCGTCCGCGCTGGCCGCAGCCACGGGCGGGAACATCGAGCTGCGGGAGGTGAGTTGGCGGGACGGCGAGCTCCGCATAGGTCAGGCCGAATGGTCGGGCGGGCCAAGGATGCCCGGTCCGTGGCGCGCCACGGATTTGCGCGCCAGCGTGGGATGGCCACAACTTTTCGATCCGCTGGATCAACCTCTGGAGATCGCCATTGCCGAGGCGGAGGTGGTCTGGCCATCGGACGGTGAACCGGGCACCGGGCCCGCAGTGTCCGCCGACCAGGAAACTGCCCTACCCCCCATTGATCTCCTTGTCGGCAAATGCCGACTCCGGTTTGTTGATCAGAAAGGGTGGACCATTGACGGTTCGCAAGTGCGGGCCGTGCAGAAGGCGGGCGCCTGGTCGCTGGCGGCCAAGGGCGGATCGCTGGCCCTCGAAGGTCGTCCGGCCCTGCAAATCGAACGACTCACGGCCGACAATACCAACGGTGCCTGGACCATCGGCAGTTTTGCCCTCAAGGACAGCGGGAATGGCGTCGTCGCCGGCTCGGCAAGCCATACCTCCGGGGTCTGGTCGGCGGAATTTTCCTGGCAAGACCTCGATCTTGCCACCCTCCTCACCCCGGAATTTGCCGGCCACCTGGGCGGGCAAGCGGCCGGGGATGCCGTGTTCAAAGATGGCACGCTGAGCGGGCAGATGAAAATCGAAGGCGGGGAAAGCCAAGCGATCGGTCTTTTTGCCAAGCTGGCCAGCCTCATCGACAAGGAAGAATGGAACCGTATCCCTTGGCAAATTTTCCGTTGCAAGTTCATCCGCCGCGCCGATGGGCGCACGGAATTCAGCGACCTGCAAGCGCTCTCGCCCAAAGGTCTGGCCGTGCGCGGAGGCGGCTTTTATTCGCTGCAAAGCGTCGGCGCCGACTTGCAGGTCGGGGTGCGTGCGGCGGGCCGGCCGATCCTTGGCGCCTTCGTGCCCGTGCTCTTCAGCCACGAGCGTGATGGTTACTATTGGACGCAGGTAAAAATCGGCGGAACACCCGAAGCACCGACCGAAAACCTCGGCGCACGCTTGGCCGCGGCTATCGCTTTGGCGCCGGCCGCGGGCGCCGCCCAGTCGGCCGTGGAAATTCCGGCCGCCGCATCCGAAGCGGTCGGGGGATTATTGCGCGGGATAATGGGCCGATGAGTCGAGGCGGGGACGGGACGCTCGCCGGGGCGGTCACTCCGCCGGGCGAAAAACCCGCAGGGCGGTGACCAGATCCACGGCCCGCTGGAGGGGACGGTCGATCAATCCCGGTTCGGTGGTGACGCGGTCGATCTCCGGATTGGTGCCGGCGACCAAGGCCGCCTCATCAAATTGGGGCCGCTCCTGCTCAAAGACCACACCCGCAACACCGCTGGCCAGCGCCGCGGCCAGGATGCTCTCGCGCTCGGCCGGATCCTGGGCAATCTCGATATCAGGGCGGAGCCCGCGCGGATAAATGGCCTGCCCGGCGACAAGAACTTCAGCCACCGCGAGGCGCAAATTTTGGCCGGCGCCGACCGGGACTTCGGCAAATTCGACGCCCCGCCCGCTGGAACGGGTGCCGACCAGGAGGGCACGGGCATTCCAACGCAGGGTCGCGGCGAGCGCCTCGGCCGCACCGGCCGTCTTTTCGTCGATCAGGACGACGAGCACTCCGCGCGACAAATTTTCTCCGGAAGCGACAAAATCCCCGCCTGCGGCACGACCCGGACCGGCCAGTGTGAACAAGGCGGTGCCGGGCACGCAAAACCGGCTGGCGACTTGCGCCGCCAAGGCGAAGTCGGACGATTCCGGGGTGGCGCGCAAATCAAGAATGAGGCCATGCACGGCCTTGGCCCCGAAGTCGCGCAAGGCGGTGTCGAGGTCGGCCAGGTTTTCCGTTTGCAGCGATCCCAACCGGAGGTAACCGGCGCGGCCGTCGAGGAGTTCAGCGCGGAAGGGCGACGGGGTGGACGGCGCGGAGGGTTCCGCGGCGAGGGACGCACCGGGGGCAAGGTTTTCGAGCAAGCCCCGCAGAGTGGCCCGCCCCAAAGCGTCCTCATCGATCCGGGCTCCGCGCACGTGATCCCGCCGGAGGATGGAGATGGCTTGCTGCACCTGCTCGTGGTCGAGCACCAAGAACGGATTGGCCGCCGGTGCCTCGGGGGGCGATGGGGAAGTTGCCTCCTCGGCGCGAACCGGAACGATCGCGGCGCAAGCCGTGAGGATCAGGGTGCGGAAAATTTTCATCCGCGCTTTCCGTCCGCCCGGTGCTGCAGAGCGCGGGTGCGGACCCGGCCGCGTTGCCAGACGAGTTGCCGCGCGATGGCGCGGTGGAGAAATTTTTTCGCGCCTTCCACCGCCACGGCGAGCGATTGTCCGCGGGCCAATCCCGCGGCCAGCGCGGCGGAAAGCGTGCAACCGCTGCCGTGGGTCTCGCAACCTTTGAGCCGCGGCAGGGAATATTCGCGGCGGCCACGGCGATCGCACAAAATGTCAACTGCGACCGGCCCGCGCAGATGTCCGCCTTTGAGCAAGACGGCGGCGCCGTATTTCCCGTGCAATTCTTCCGCCGCCTCTTCCATGGCCCCGCGCGTGGTGATTTTGCGTCCGAGCAGGACCGCGGCCTCGTCGAGGTTGGGGGTGATGACATCGGCCAGAGGGAGCATTTCTTCCTCATAAGCGCGCACCGCGTCTTTTTTCAGCAGCGGATCCCCGCTGCTCGCCACCATAACCGGGTCGACCACGAGGTGAAACATGCCGAGGCGGTCGGCCAATTCCTCGGAGACCACGCGGAGCAAAGCGCGGGAGTAAAGCATGCCGGTTTTCACCGCAACGATCGGGTAGGCGTCGAAAAGGATGCGGATCTGCGAGCGAAGGACCCCGGGTGTGATCGCCTGCACTTTTTCCACGCGGCCCGGCACTTCGGAGACCACGCAGGTCACGGCGGTGAGCCCGTAGACATCATAGGCGCCGAAAGTTTTCAGATCGGCTTGGATACCGGCTCCGCAGGAATTGTCGGAGCCGGCGATGGTCAGGACAACCGGCGGGGACGCCTTGCGCCTAGTCATGGCGTCGCGCCATGAGGAGAAAAACCAGGTTGCCGAGGGCGGCGACAAAGGCGGCGACGTAAGTGAGCGCGGCGGCGTTGAGCACGCTGTTGACCCCGGCGGCTTCGCCGCCGGGTTGGACCATGCCCATTTGTTGCAGAATGACCTTGGCCCGCTTGGAGGCGTCGAATTCGACCGGCAAAGTGATCAGTTGGAAGACGGCGAGCACCGCATAGCAAATGATGCCGAGCGAGATGAGGCCGCTGATTTGGAACATGAAGCCGCCGATGATGACCAGCGGCAGGATCTGCGAGGCGAACTGGGTGACCGGGACAATGGCCATGCGCCATTTGAGCGGCGCATATGCGCGGGCATGCTGGATGGCATGGCCCGCTTCGTGGGCCGCGATGCCCAATGCGGCCACACTCGGCGTGTGGTAGACATCGGACGAAAGGCAGAGGCGCTTCTTTAGCGGGTCATAATGGTCGCCGAGCATGTCGTTGATTTCCCGGACTTCGACATCGTGAATTTTGGCCGCGTTGAGAATTTCCCGCGCGGCCTGCGCACCGGTCACCCCGGAAGTGGCGGCCACCTTTTTGTAACGGCCAAAAGCGGAGGACACCCGCATCTGGGCATACAGGCCGAGGACCAGAGGGACACCGATGAGGAGGAGGTAGATGGACATGCTCATGGAATTGACGGAATTACCCGTTCAGACAACCAAACGGCAATCTTGTTCAAAATCCGCTCAAAGTTCCAGCGGAACCCGCAGGCGGGAAAGGAGGCGGCAACCCCCGGCAGTCACCGTGACCACGTCCTCGTGCCGGGCGCCGCCAATCTCCGGATAATAAAGACCCGGCTCGACGGTGAAAACCTGGCCCGGACGGAAAGTGGTCACCCCGAGGCGCGGCTCCTCGTGCAAATCCAACCCCAGACCATGCCCCGTGCCGTGGAAGAAGCCGGTCCAACGTCCGTCCCGGCGTTCCGTGGGATAGCCGCGGGCGACAAAAAATTCCTGCACCGCTTTGTGCACCGCGGCTCCTTTGGCCCGGGGTTTGATCGCCCGAATGGCCCTGCGCTGGGCGGCACAAACTGTTTCCCACAGCTGCCGCTGCGCCTCGTTGGCGCGGCCGCGCACCACCGTGCGGGTCAGATCACCGAAGTAGCCGCTGCGCGCGTCACGTGGAAAAATATCGAGAATGATCAATTCGTGCGCGCGCAACCGGCCGTGCCCGCGTTCGTGCGGGTCGCACGCTTGCCGTCCGCCCGCCACGATCGTTCCCTCCGGAATCCCGCCCGCGCGGAGCACGGTGGAGTCGGCCTCGGCGCGCACCACCTCGCTGGTCAGGGGTTGGCCCTGCCATTCGAGCAGGCCGGAGCGCACAATCTTGGCGGCCCGCAGCACCTCGACCGCGCGTTCCAACCCGATCGCAGCCAGACGGGTGGCGCGGCGGATCGCGGTCAGCTCGTTCCGATCCTTCAACTCACGCTCGGGCCAAAAAAGTCCCTCGAGTGGCACCACGCGCAGACCCGCTTTTTCCAACACGCGGGCCGCGCCGAGCGGAAAATCGGCCGGCACCTCGACCCGGCGGATTTTCCGGCGGAGCAAAAGACCGGCCGCAATCAGCGCGGGCGAGTGACTGCCGAAGTCGCGCGCCAGGTCGGATGCGGCAAGCACCTCATCGACCTTCGCCTCACGCCGGCCCCGGTCGATCTCGAGATCATTAAGCACGATCGTTTTCCGTCCCCGCTGCTCGAGGAAAAGAAAGGCATCGGGAGCGTGAAAGCCGGTGGCGTAAAGCATGTCGGCCGACCGGGGGCTCGCCGCATAAATCAATTTGCTCATGGTTGGCAGCCTCCGCTTTTCCCCGTCCGCGGATCAAGCCACCAGATCATCGAGCGCCCCCGCGACCGCCTCCGGCGCTTCGAGCAAAAGGCGATGACCGGCCTCGCCGACCACCGGAAACGTGCCGGGGAATCCCGCGTCGCGCATCAGGTTTTGCAGACGGACAAATTTGGCGTCGCGCGCACCGGCCATCCAAACCAAGTGGGTCGGCAGGCGCAGGGGGTCGGTGAATTGCCCGGCGACCGAATCTTCGACCAGCACCGCGGCAAGTTTCCTCCGGTCAAAGTCCCGCTCTTCACGCAGCGGCGCGGCGTCATGCTGAAAAACCGCCTGCGAGTTCCAACGCTCTGTCACCACCGCCCACCGCTCGGTACGAAACGCGGCAGCCCAATCCGTATCGGACGTCCGCCGGGCCACGCGCTCCTCCTCGCTTTGGAAATTCCCCGGGTTTACCGAGAGGAGCAAAGCTCCCTGCCATTTTTCCGGCGCGGCCTGCAGCCAACGCAAAGCGAGCCGCGCGCCATAAGAATAACCGGCCAACCAACACGGACCCTCCACGGCCGGCGGTCTGACCGGCTCCGCCCCGGGCGCGAACGGGTCCGGACAAATCCAGCGCAACCCGGCCTGCGAAGCGGCCCGTACCTTAGCCCAATCGCTGCCCCTCCCGAGAAAGCCGGGCAGCGCGACCACGGTTGCCTTCACGCGACCACCCGCCGCAGCAGGGTGAGCAGGTAAACCGCCATGGCGGCCAGCACGATGGTCGCGCCGGTGGCGGTCGAGGCGTAGAACGAGGCGATCAGTCCGACCATCCCGGTGACCAAAGCCACGGCGATCGACCAACCGAAAAATCCGGCCGTGTTGCGGGCCAGATTCCGGGCCGCGGCCGCCGGAAGAATGAGGAGGGCGTTGATCACGAGGATGCCGATCCAGGGCAGGGCGCAAGTCACGACCACGGCAAGCAAACAGGCGAAGACCAACTCGGCCGCGCCGGCATGCTTGGTCCGGCTGCGGGCCAGGGAGGGACTCATCGTGGCAAGGAGCAGGCGGTTGAAGAAAACAAGAAAGAGCCCGGCCGACATGGCTCCGAGCGCGGCCAGCCAGACGATATCGCGCGGCGAAATGGCCAGCATGTCGCCGATGAGAAAGTTGGTGTAGCGCGCGAAGTCCCCTCCCCGCGAGAGAATGACGATGCCGAGCGAGACGGTGAAGGCCATGACCAGTCCGATCGCGGTATCGGAGGACAAACCCCCGCGCCGCCGCACCCAGGCAATGGCCAAAGTGAGGACGAGGGCGAAGCCGATCATCGACCACATGGGATCGGCCAGACCGAGAATCACGCCGATGGCGATGCCGGTGAAAGCGGCATGCCCGACCGCTTCGGAGAAAAAGGCCATGCGATTGGCCACCACCACGGTCCCGAGCGCGCCGAGCAAAGGCGAAATGAGGAGCACGGCGAGCAAAGCGAGCCGCATGAACTCGTAGCCGGCCCACTCGAAAGGCAGCAAGGACACCACGCGGTGCCAGAGGGCGAGCAGGGAATCGATCATGACAACGAATGCAGGCTGAAAGCCTCCCGCACCTGCGGATCGTGCAGCACTTCGGCCGGCGTGCCCTCGCAGACGATCCGCCGGTCGAGAAAGACCATCCGGTCGGCGAAGCGGGCCAAGGTGGCCAGATCATGCGAAACAAGGAGCACGGCCAGGTCATATTCGCGGCGCAGTTGGGAGAGCAGTCCGTAAAATTGTTCGCGTCCGCGGTGGTCGACCCCGGACATCGGTTCGTCGAGCACAAGGATGTTCGGCACCGGGGTGAGGGCCAGCCCGAGCAAGACGCGTTGCAACTCGCCGCCGGAAAGCGTGCCGACCTTGCGGTCGACCAGCGGGTCGGCCCCGGTGCGTTGCAAGCCATCCAAGGCCGCTTGCCGCACCGTGGGAGAAACCCCGAGGCAGGCCGGGCGCGTGGAGAGCGAGGCGGCGAAGAGATCGAGCACGCTGACCGGAGCCTCTTTGTCGAAACTGTTGTGCTGCGGGACGTAACCAATGACCGGGCTGTCTTTGCGCCGGTGGGCCGCGTCGAGAAAATGCACTTCCCCGCTGTGCGGCATTTCGCCGAGCAGACATTGGACCAAGGTCGTCTTGCCCGCCCCGTTCTCGCCGATCACCGCGGTCAGTTCGCCGCAATGCAAATGAAGGTTGATCTCCTCGAGCACCGTCACCCCGTTGCGCCGCACGGTCACACCCCGCATCGTGGTGCAACACTCTCCGCAACGATGCGGGGCGATGCCGTGATGGGCGGGGGCGTCATCCGGGGGAACATGCATGCCGGCAGGTCTATCAGCGCAAGGCCTCCTGCAAAACCTCCAGATTTTTCTCCATGGCCTGCAGATAAGCCCCGCGCGCCGCGACGGGATCGGACGGACCCGTCACCACGGGGTCGAGACTGTAAACCCGCACGCCCGTTTCCCGCGCCACAACCTGGGCGCTTTGGTCGGGGAATTGCGGTTCGGCAAAGAGCGCCTTCACCTGGCGCGCGCGGACCAATTTTACCGTGTCGGCCAACTCGCGCGCGCTCGGCTCGGCCCCGGGCTCGCGCTCGATCACTCCGGCCAGATCAAGGCCGAAGTCGCGGGCGAAATAAGGAAAGGCCTCGTGGAAGGTGACAATCGGCGTGCCGGCATACGGGGCGAGGGCGACGCGCATTTTTTCTTCCAGCGCGGACAAGGACGCGTTGTAGGCCGCGGCGTTGGCGCGGAAGGCGTCCGCCTGGTCGGGATCCGCCGCGGCCAGGGCGGCCGCAATGTTGTCCGTCTGCCGCCGCGCTCCCTCCAGACTCACCCAGACGTGCGGATTGCCCTCCAAAAGCGGAATACCCTCGCTCACGGCCACCACGCGGACCCGGGGAGATTGCTGCGCCACTTTGCCGAGGAAAGGTTCCATCCCCGCCCCGTTGACCAGCAAAATGTCCGCATCGGCCAGCCGCCGCACGTCGCCCGCCGTCAGTTGGTAATCGTGCAGGCATCCGATGTGCGGGCTGGCCAGATTGGAGACCGTCACGCCGGGGACGCCGGCCGTGACATTGAGCGCGGCAACGTAGACCGGATAAAATGAGGTCACGATGCGCAGCGGCTCGCTCGACCAAAGGCTCGCCGGACACGCCGCGCAAAACCCGGCACCGAGCGCGATGGCCAATTTGATCTTCATGTGATTAGCAATTAAGTTCCTTATTCTCAAGCCAATCTACCAGTTTACCGCCGACTGTCGCGATTTTTCGGGTGGCGCCGGTGTTATAAGTCGCCGAACAGTGAAGATTGTCGTGAAGGTGGATCGTGCCGTCCCGGCGCGATAGTTCACCGGGTTATCGCGATGGGGACATCGCGATCCACCTGGCAATTGTGGCCCGGCCCTTGAGGCCAGCCAGCAATTCACATCCCTCGGCAAACCATTGGCCTTGGGGCCGTGTCGCCAAGCCTCCGCTGTGAAATCCGGGTCATCGGCGGCTCAATCGCCAGCCTTCCCGTTCAGGGATTGGGATGCGCTTTGATGTAGGCCGAGAACCACTTGCCGGT
>ERZ889217.1517-NODE-1517-length-11653-cov-10.330402_pt1 | contig 11653 bp, 10 predicted proteins | sample MGYA00521098_ERZ889217 | MGnify/ENA primary metagenome ERZ889217 (study PRJEB32303, sample SAMEA104408613) | aquatic metagenome | biome: Brackish water; feature: Pelagic; material: water | place: Baltic Sea | collected 2014-06-10T22:04:00 | depth 2,362 m ...
AATTATTTTTTAACGACTCGATAATTTTCAAGCGTTGGGTCTGTTGCATATGCAATGCGCACGCCAGCTTTCCGTGAGGTGCTAAGCCCACTAATAATTTGTTCGGTCAATATTTCACCAGGGGCCACTACAGCAACACCCGGGGGATAAGGTGCAATCAGGTCGGCTGAGATTCGCCCAACTGCTTGCGCAGATGAAACTAACTCTGTTTGAGCAAAGTAAGCATCTCTCATGGACATTGCCTTCTGCGGAATGACGGACCAACTTAAAGCAGTTGCACTTTCGCGACGCTGCTCTTGTCGCTTCTTCAAAATAGGAATCAGGGCATCGGCCAGTAAATCAAAATCTTCGTTCGTATCGGCGATTGTCGCTAGAAAGACAATGGTGTCGCGATCTGCCATCTCTACACGAATTCCGTTTTCTTGCAGATCTGATTCAATATCAACGCCTGAAGCTCCTAGTTGTTGAACACGTAAGACAATCTTGGTGGGATCAAATCTGCCTTCAGGAAAATCTGTTGGGTATAAAAAGACGGGAAGGGCGAATTCGGCCTGCACCATCTCTTTAAATCGATGGATGTTAGTGAGTAGCCTTTCAAGTAACTCTTCGCCTCGAGTTTGTAGGAGCGCACGAACGCCATCGATGGAAGCAAGGGGCGCACCAGCCGGGGAAGTTGTATGTGTAGTTTCAAAACTCTGCTCAAGTCTTTCTGCACTTAACAGCGTAGTTCGAGCCAAGAGCAATGCGGAAGCGCTATATCCAGGTAGCGCTTTATGCGTACTTGTAATCAGGGCATCTGCTTCAAGTTGAAAGGCATGGCGTGGAAGTTTTGGATGGAAACCAAAATGACCACCCCATGCAGCATCGAGAATTACCGGAATTTTTTTAGCATGCGCTGCAGTAATGAGTGCTGGTAGATCTGAAATTGTTCCGAGGTATCCGGGCTCGGTAAGCAGAACAGCGATGGGATTTTCCTTTAAAGCCTTCTGTAGCTCAGTAAGACCGATTCCAATCGGAACTCCGGTGGCGTGATCAATCTCAGGAGACATCCAGATTGGTTCAAGACCTGCAAGGACAAGTGCACTTAAGACTGAGCGATGAGCAGTTCGCGAGATTGCGACCTTATCTCCAGGCTTTCCGAGAGCGAAGATAGCCGCTTGATTGGCATGTGTGGAGCCACCGGTTGAGAAGCGAGCGTAATCTGCGCCCCAGAATTGTGCTGCGAGCTTCTCTGCCTTCTTTAAGGTCTGATTCGTTAACTTAATTTCATCGAGGCCGCCATAGAGCGGTGAATCTGAATCAACAACTGCGCCAAGACCAGCATCGAGAGCGCTCGCTCTCTGCTTATGTCCTGGAATTGTGAAAGGAGTACGGGAGCTTTCAAAGTAAGAGAGGTAGGCGTCGAGTAACGGCGCACTGTCTCGAAGATTGCTCATGTGGCAAGCCTAACTTGTACTTGTCGGTACTGGGGACGAAAGAAGAAAGTGATGGGCTTAGACTTTACCCATGACATCAAAGGATCCTCTCCCACAATCACGCCATCTGGCCACTGAAATTCCAGGGCCACTTTCTACCGCTGCAATGCAGCGACGTAAAGAGGCGGTGGCTGGGGGGCTAGGAACTGCAATGCCGGTGATTGTTAATCGAGCACAGGGTGCAATTATCGAAGATATTGATGGAAATCGAATTATTGATTTGGGTGCAGGAATCGGCGTTGTCAATGTTGGTAACTCTGCGCCTCGTGTCGTTAAAGCCGTTCAAGAAGCTGTTGCAAACTTTACGCATACAAACTTTACGACTGTTCCATACATGGGATATATCGAAGTCTGCGAAGCGCTCAATCGCCTAACCCCGGGTTCATTTAAGAAGAAGTCGCTGCTGCAAAACTCTGGCGCAGAAGCAATTGAAAATGCAATCAAGATTGCTCGCCATTACACAAAACGTGCAGCGGTCGTTGTCTTTGAACATGCTTATCACGGTCGCACCAACCTAACGATGGCACTTACTGCTAAGAACATGCCGTATAAAGATGGTTTTGGCCCATTTGCTAACGAGATTTATCGCATGCCAATGCCATATTCATTTCGCTATGAAGGCGACCTTGAAACCATTGCCGCAGATTCACTTAAGGCAGTTATTTCAAAGATTGATAAGGAAATTGGCGCTAAAAATGTTGCAGCAATATTAATTGAACCTGTAGTGGGAGAGGGCGGATTTATCGTTCCCCCAGATGGATTTATGCCTGGCCTACAAAAGTTTGCAACTGAGAACGGAATAGTCTTTATTGCTGACGAAGTTCAATCTGGATTTGCTCGCACCGGAAAGATGTTTGCGGTCGAACACGAGGGCATGGAACCGGACATGATCGTCTCAGCCAAGGGAATTGCTGGTGGATTGCCGCTTGCAGCAGTAACTGCACGCGCTGAGATTATGGACTCATCTCACATTGGTGGACTTGGCGGAACCTACGGTGGAAACCCGGTCGTATGCGCTGCTGCCCTTGCGGTTTTTGAGACAATTGAAGAAGAGAAACTCGTCGAACGAGCAGCGCACGTTGGAAAGATTCTTGTTGATGTACTCACTGCGCTTAAAGCCCAATACCCAATCATTGGCGAAGTCCGTGGGCGAGGTGCAATGATTGCAATCGAACTAGTTCATGAAGGAACAAAGACACCGAATCCTGAAGCAATGGCCAAAGTCATTAAGTACTGCCAGGGCAAGGGTGTATTGATCCTGACGGCCGGTACCTATGGAAATGTCATTCGCTTCCTGCCACCGCTAGTCATCTCAGATGAGCTTCTCAAGGATGCTCTTGGCGTTCTTGCTGAAGGATTTGCATCTTTGTAACAGCAGAGGGCGCATGTACGAACCAGTTATTCTGACAGAACGTCTTGAGCTTCATCATCTTCCCGTACAAGGCATCATCGATCTGCTGGAGAAGAAGGACGATAGCGCTGCGATTGCAGGACGTAATTTTATAAACCCACATCGAGTGCTCGTTGATGAATCCGGTCCTTTGGGCTGGCGAGTTCCTCAGGTAAAGACAGATCCTTCACTTAATAAATGGTTTGTCAGGTCAATAGTTCTTGCATCGAACCGAGAAATTATTGGCAGCACGAGTTTTCATGGCGCTCCAGATAAAAATGGAATGATGGAGATAGGTCTTGGAATTGAAGAAGGATTTCGAGGCAAAGGATATGCAAAAGAGGCGCTATTAGGCATGTGGAGATGGGTCTGTGTCTTTCCTGAGGTAAAGACTCTGCGATACACAGTGAGTCCAGAGAACATACCCTCGATTGCCGTGATTAAATACTTTGGCTTTATATATATGGGTCAGCAGATGGATGAAATTGATGGCCCAGAAGATATCTACGAATTGAACGCGGATGTATTCGCGAAGAAGTGGGGCGCTAAAGAATGAACGATGAGTTCGATGCAATAATCGGAGATCACTTCCGATTTACACGTATTGATGCGGTGCTGCATTCATGGCAGATATTGGAAGATATTTTAAAGAACCCTAATCCCGAGCCTGACCAGATTTATGTTTGTAGCGTCCCATGAATTCTTTTTTCATCTCTTGAAAGCTGCCATCGATAAGTGCCTGGCGCATTTGGTCCACAAGGCGCACAATAAAACGCTCATTGTGAATTGTTGCAAGAGTTCCAGCCAGCATCTCTTTACCGCGGAATAAATGACACAAGTAGGCCCTTGTGTAATTGGCACAGGTATAGCAATCACATTCGTCATCAATTGGGTTAAAGTCACGTATAAATGGCTGGTTTGAAACGTTGAATCGCCCAGTCATCGTGTAGACAGCGCTTGTGCGAGCTATTCGAGAAGCAAGTACACAATCAAAGGTATCAATTCCACTCTCAACGCCTACAAAGAGATCTTCGGGAGCTCCGATACCCAACAAATGTTTTGGTTTTGCTTCAGGAAGAGTTGAGTTAACCCACCCAACAATGGTGCCTAGTGAATCTTTATCGAGCGCTCCACCAATTCCGAAACCATCGAATTCAATTCCAGAAGAGCTCATGCCACCTAAATCTGCGGCCGCTTTCTTGCGTAGATCTTCATATTGCGCCCCTTGAATGACGCCGAAGAGAGCTTGATAAGGCTTTCCTGCTCTTTTATCAGTCAAACGCTTGTGTTCATCAAGGCAGCGAATGGCCCAGTCATAGGTGCGAGACATGGCCAGTTCTTGGTAAGGGCGAGTGTTATGAAGTGTTGTGCATTCATCGAATGCAAACATGATGTCTGCACCCAGTTGGTGCTGAATCTGCATTGAAACTTCAGCTGTGAATCTATGCATCGATCCATCGAGATGGCTTTTGAAAGTGACGCCTTCATCATCAACATGGGCTAAACGCTCTTTATTCTTGGCAATTACTTGGTCTGATCGGAAGGTTTGAGCATCCATTGCCAGTACTTTTTTAAATCCAACCCCCAATGATAAAACTTGGAAGCCACCGCTATCGGTAAAGGTCGGCTTGTCCCAGTTCATAAATGATCCAAGCCCGCCTGCTTCATCGAGAACGCTCGGACCTGGCTGAAGGTAGAGATGGTAGGCATTGGCTAAGAGCGCTTGAGCTCCCAGATCTTTCATTGATTCAGGAAGAACTGTCTTAACTGTGGCCTTGGTCCCAACTGGAATAAATGCAGGAGTCTGGATTGTGCCATGGGGAGTTGAAATGGTGCCCGCGCGAGCTAAACCGGTTTCTGGCGCGTAGTTAATGTCGAATGAGAAACCCTCTGTGCGAGAGGCTGCGCTGACCGAATCCATGTCTCCTATTGTGTCAGAGTAATAGACTGCCCCAATGCCTCAATTTAAACTCAAAGATAGTCGCGAACTCGAAATCCTCGACAATGGAATCAACTCTGAAAACGCGATTGTCTTTCACCATGGGACTCCAGGGCATGCAAGCGCTTGGTCTGAATGGTTAGAAGTTGCAGCAACAAAAGGTATTCGAGCCCTTGCCTATAGTCGTGCAGGGTACGGAACAAGTGATCGTAATCCGGGTCGAAGCGTTAACAGCATTAATTCAGATATCGCTCAACTTCTTGATGCAAAGAATGTGACAAAGTTTGTCTCCATCGGTTGGTCTGGAGGCGGACCCCATGCGCTCGCAAATACTTTTGAACTTCGCAACGTTGGCGCTATTTCTCTCGCTGGTGTTGGTGCCTTTGGTGTCGATGATTTAGATTTTCTTGAAGGTATGGGACCAGAGAACCACGACGAATTTGGCGCTGCAATGAAGGGCGAAGCTGTTATTGAGCAGTGGATGAATGAGAATGCATCTGGCATGAAGAACGTTACTGGCAGGGAAATTCGCGAAGCATTTGGTGGGCTCATTGGGGATGCTGACAAAGCAGTACTTGAAGGAATAACAGCAGACAATATGGCAGCTGCAATGCGTAGCTCGCTTGCAGTCAGCTTTGATGGTTGGATCGATGATGATTTAGTTTTTGTTAAGCCATGGGGATTTGATCTTTCTGCAATCACTAAACCTGTCTTTATCTGGCAAGGCGATGATGACTTCATGGTTCCTCACGCGCATTCATACTGGCTCAAAAAACATATCCCAACAGCTGAGCTCAATTTCATTCCAGGACATGGCCATATTTCAATAGGCGAGAAGTACCGCGCCGAAATCATCGAACAAGCTGAAAATCTATTGAGATAGATGCTCTTTAAGGAGTTTACCGTCCTGCTTAATCCGCAGTCACGGAAAATCGTTATTGGAATTTGCCTCAACGCCATTGGCGGGGGAATGACTTTGTCGTTGCTCTTGGTCTATCTCCACGATATGCGTGACTTTACCAATACTTTTGGTGGATTGCTTCTTGCCTATGGGTCCATTGTCAGCATTGTGGCAAGTACTCCAATGGGAGCACTTGTTGATCGTATTGGGCCAAAGAAGGTCATGATTGGCGGGCTAATTCTTAACTCTGCAGCTGCATTTTCACTTTCGCAGATAGAAACTCACATGCAGGCAATATTTAGCCTTACCTTTATTAGTATTGCAGGTCAGGCAATTTGGCCAAGTCAAACTGTCATTTTGGCTCGAGTTACCCCTGAGAAAGATCGCTCAAAAATATTCGGATTTAATTTTATGTTGCTCAATTTAGGTCTCGGCTTCGGTGGACTTCTATCTTCCTTAATTATCCAAGAAAATAATCTCTTCTCTTTTCAAGTCATGTATTGGGTCGATGCTTCAACATTTTTAATTTACTTAGCGATAGCGCTGACTTTGCGTGGTGAAAAAGTCAACCGATACATTCCAAAGCAAGAGGAACCTTCAACAGGTTCTTATCGGGATCTCTTCGCCAATAAGCCGTTAATGCTTCTTGGAATCGCAGGAGTGATTCTCTTTACATTTGGTTATGGAACGATTCAAGCCGGAGTCCCCGTCTTTGCTACGCAGTTTTTAGGACTTAACCCCAAATGGCTCGGAATCATTTTCGGAGTCAATACGCTTTCGATTGTTCTCTTGCAACCGTTAGTTATGCGGGTCCTTGAAAAATATTCGAAGTACACCGCACTGATTGCGATTAGTGTAATTTGGGCGCTCTCTTGGGTATTCGTAGGAGTTGCCCCATATCTACCAATGGTGGCCTCCGGAGTAGCGCTATGTGTAAGCCAATTGATCTTTGCGCTAGGTGAAATGGTGCAAGCGCCAACAATTCCAACGTTGGCCAACGAGTTAACGCAGGAACATATCCGTGGTCGAGCCAATGCATGGATGAGTCTGCAATGGTCGGTTTCAGGGGTTTTGGGGCCAGCTATCACGGGGTTGATGCTGGGTGCAGATCTGGCCACCGCCTGGGTCTTTCTCATGTTCATCGGCTGCTTCCTATCGATTCCGATCTTTCTGGCGATGCGTAAAGCTGCCCGCCTGCAGGCTCAGCCTTCTACAACAAGATGGTAACAATTTTTCGAAAATAGCCCCAAAACGGACTTTTCGGGTTCCATTTTCTCACTCTGTGGATTACCCTCCAGTACTCGCGAGGCTACTGTGCCCTGCGTAAAAAGTTTTAGGGAGCACAGCAATTGGCTGCGGTTGTACTCAAAGAAGAGTCACAAGAGATAGCTCAGCGCACCCCAAAGCAGATCGCATGGTTGCGATTTAAGCGCAATAAGCTCGGCGTAGGGGCCGCAATTTCTACCTCCTTTTTCATTGCATGTGCATTTTTAGCTCCGCTTATTACTCGCGCATTTGGCGTCAATAACAAATCGATTTACAAGGGAACACTCGATGAAGTGGCGATGCCTATTGGTCGCTGGGGCGGCGTTTCTCTAGCTCACCCACTTGGCATTGAACCCGGAACCGGCCGCGATGTCTTTGCGCTGCTTCTCTACGGATCACGAATTTCTTTTATCGTTGCAATCCTTGCAACTGTTGCAGCTATAGGAATTGGAATGGTGATCGGGGTTGCAACCGGCTATTTCAAAGGAAGAATCGATGCAACGGTGGGCCGAGTTGCAGATTTTCTTCTCTCATTCCCAAGCACATTTATGATTATTGCGCTCTCACTTCCGCTTACGCAAAGAGTTGAAGCAACGGGTATTGCGCATGAAAATAGTGCAAGAATTGTTGTTTTGATTGTCTTTTTAGCATTCTTTGGTTGGACTGGTTTTTACAGAATTATCCGTTCGCAAGCCATGTCAATGCGCGAACGCGATTTTGTTATGGCAGCTCAAGCCATGGGGGCATCTAGCCGCCGCATTATTATTAAAGAGATTCTTCCAAATTTGTGGCCAACGGCTATTGTTTTTTCATCCCTTGCTCTACCTGGCTACATTGCCGCAGAAGCAACATTCTCATTTTTAGGTGTCGGAGTTAAAGCTCCTGAATCCACCTTCGGACTCGTACTCTCTGATGCAGTTGGCTACTGGCGAGATGATCCCGCATACCTCATTATTCCTTGCACAATTCTGGTTGCAATTGTGCTCTCACTCAACCTTCTCGGAGATGCAATCCGAGATGCACTCGATCCAAAGGCGGGTCGATAAAAGAATTCCCATAGCGATATGGGAAGAAGCGCTTACGAAGAGACATCTCGCGAGTATCTCTTACAGAGTGTTTCATCTTGAACTCACGGCCGTGAGCTCAAGCAATTTCTACAAGGAGGACTAAATGTCAGCTTTTAAAACTAGCCGTCGCTTGATCGCCTCAACAGCAGTAATTGCACTCGCTGTTGGCGTGACAATCGCGTCTGGTTCAGCTGCAACTGCAGCAGAGAAGCCAGTTACTGGTGGAACTCTGTACATGATTACGCACGCTGAACAATTTGATCACGTAGATCCAGCCCGAGTTTACACAGGCCGCGATATTGCGATCTTCAACTCATACATCTACCGCAACTTGGTTTCATACAAGCCAGTTCCGGGTGCTACCGGGTCATCACTTGTTGCAGACCTTGCAACTAACACGGGTGTACCAAGCAACGCTGCAAAGACATGGAAGTTCACACTTCGTTCAGGCGTTACATGGGAAGATGGCTCAGCTATCACTTGTGCTGATGTTGCCTACGGAGTTTCACGTCCATTCGCGCAGGATGTCATCACAGATGGCCCTCAGTACCTAGTTGGTGCACTTGATATCCCAACAGCGAAAGATGGCTCATCTAAGTACAAAGGTCCATATACTCGAAAGGGCCAGAAGTACTTCAACAAGGCTGTTTCTTGCTCAGGTAACACAGTTACCTTCAACCTAAACCGCTCATTTGCTGACTTCAACTACGCACTTACTTACCCAGCAGGTGCACCAGTGAAGCGATCAAAGGACACAGGTGATAAGTATGACCTCAAGCCATTTGCTAACGGTCCATACAAGATTGCGTCATACAAGATCGGTGACACAATGGAACTCGTCCGCAACTCAAAGTGGAAGAAGTCATCTGATTCAGTACGTACTCCGTACCCAGATAACATCGTGATCCGCTTTGGTCTTGCAGAAGATGTTCGCGATCAGATCATGCTTGATGATCAGATCCCTAACACACTCAACCTCGATGGCCTACAGCCAGCTAACAACCGTGCATTCTTCGCAGATCCAAGTAAGAAGGATCAGCGTTCGAACGTTTATGACCCATACGTACGTTATGGCGCTATGAACGTTTCAAAGGGTCACATGGATTGTCTTGATGTTCGTAAGGCTGTCTTCTTCGCATTCGACAACGATGCTCTTATTGAGCTCGCTGGCGGAAAGGTCTTCTACGGAGAGCTCGGAGATAACCCTGTCAAGCCTGTTCTTGGTCTTGACTACGCAAAGACAACTGGCAACATTCACGATCCAAACTTCAAGGGTGCTGGAAATCCAGATTACTCAAAGTCATTGCTTGCAAAGGCAAAGACTTCATGCCCTGATGCATACGATCGCGCAACAAATCCAGATAAGGGAATCACATACGACCTTGCAGATTCTGCAACAAACCAGAAGGCTGCAGTTATTGTGCAGGATGCAATGGCTAAGGCTGGAATCAAAATGAAGTTCAACTTCATCCCACCAGGTCAGTACTACTCAACAGTAATGAACCCTGAGAAGCAGAATGACATTTCATACGGTGGTTGGGGAGCTGACTGGGCTAACGCCTCAACAGTTCTTCCAGAACTCTTCACAAAAGAGGGTGGATTTAACCTAAACCAGAACTGGGATGACCCAGCTTATGCTGCATTTAAGAAGAAGTCTGATGTAGCAAAGGTCGAAACAGACCGCGCTAAGCAGGCGAAGATGTGGCAAGAGCTATCACAATACGTGATGGATCAATACTGGATAGTTCGCGTCTCATTCGGAAAGTCTCAGCAAAGCTGGGGCTCACAGGTTGGCGGCGTGTACTACTGGGAGCCACAGGGTAGCTTCGGCTACGGCCAGTTGTATGTAAAGAACTAACTCTAATTATTTAATTAATTAGAAAATAAGTTCATAGCGCAGTACGGACGGTTATGCAGATAACCGTCCGTACTGTCACGAACAGCTTAAAAAAGTAATTACAACCTCAAGGGGAGTTTCCATAATGCTGAAGTATTTGGTTCGCCGAGTTAGCGCCACGATTTTGGTGTTGATTCTTGTGAGCATGTCTGTTTTTGGAATCTTTGCCGTCTTGCCTATGGATCCTGCTGCACTTACATGTGGCAAAGCTTGCTATCCGCAAGTAATTGAAGCTAATAGACACCGCTTGGGTCTTGATGTTCCCGTACATGTTCAGTATGGACGTTTTGTAAAGGGCCTCTTTGCTGGCCGCGAGTATGGAGATGGCGCGGCAAAGATTGAATGCCCTGCTCCAGCTTTTGGATATTCATTTAACCGCCACGAGTGCGTGACAAAACTCGTCTCTGAAGCATTTCCTGTTACTTTATCTTTGGCAGTCGGTGCCTTTATTCTCTGGATTTCAGTTGGAATAGGACTTGGAATTCTGGCCGCCCGCAAAAGGAATCAGTGGCAAGACCGGGCTGCAACAATTTTCGTACTTGTCGGAACTTCGCTCCCATCTTTTATCTCAGGTATTTTGATTCTGCTCTTCGTAGCTCTCAAATTTCGGTTAATTAACCCCATTGATATGGGGCGATGGATTTCTCCGTATCAAGATCCGGTTGCATGGTTTAAAAACTTTATCTTCCCGTGGATCGTTTTGGCGCTTCTCTATGCGGCAACCTATACGAGATTTACTCGCTCTAACGTAATCGAAACTTCATCTGAAGATTACATACGAACCGCAAGAGCTAAAGGTTTAAGTGAGAGAGTAATTTTACGTAAGCACACTCTTCGTGCGGCCCTCGCTCCCATCGTCACAATGGCGGGCCTTGATTTTGCGGGGCTACTAGGAGGCGCAATTATTACTGAAGGTATCTTCAACTTACCTGGACTTGGTCGCCTCTCAATTCGTGCGGTATTAAATGATTATGACTTGCCAACAATTGTTGCCACAACAATTCTTGCCGCATCCTTTGTAGTTATTGCGAATTTGTTGGTTGATATCTTGTATGCCTATATCGACCCACGGGTGCGTGTTGCATAATGAGTACAAAACCATTCTTAGAGGTTAAGAACCTCAACGTTGCATTTCCTACTGAAGATGGCTTGGTGCAGGCATCCAATGACATCTCTTTCACCGTAGCTCGCGGTGAAACCCTTGCTGTCGTTGGAGAATCCGGTTCTGGAAAGTCTGTTACATCCCTTGCAGTCATGGGTCTGCACGATAGAAAGCGCACCCAGATAACTGGGCAGGCATTTTTAAATCTAGATTCAGGTCCTGTGGATGTCATTTCAGCCAACGAAGATGTAGTACGTAAGCTACGCGGCAAGGCGATGTCGATGATCTTCCAAGATCCGATGTCAGCTCTGCACCCTTATTACTCCATCGGGAACCAGCTGATTGAAGCTTGGGAGCTTTACAACGTAGGCAGCAAGGAAGATGGTAAGAAGCGCGCCATTGAAATGCTCGATCTCGTTGGTATCCCAGGGGCCGATAAGCGCGTTGATGAATTCCCTCACCAGTTCTCGGGTGGAATGCGCCAGCGCGTGATGATTGCTATGGCCTTGATCAATAATCCGTCGCTACTCATTGCTGACGAACCAACGACGGCGCTCGATGTGACTGTGCAATCTCAGATTCTTCAGTTGATCAGAGAAATGCAGAAAGAGTTCAA
>ERZ889217.1518-NODE-1518-length-11648-cov-5.716467_pt1 | contig 11648 bp, 6 predicted proteins | sample MGYA00521098_ERZ889217 | MGnify/ENA primary metagenome ERZ889217 (study PRJEB32303, sample SAMEA104408613) | aquatic metagenome | biome: Brackish water; feature: Pelagic; material: water | place: Baltic Sea | collected 2014-06-10T22:04:00 | depth 2,362 m ...
CCCTTCCTCTTATCGAAAAAACCGGTATCCCTTATGCCAGCAAAGTTCAAGTGCGAGATGATAACGGGAGCTTGGTCGGCGTGATGCATGCTTGTGGCCATGATATCAATATCACCTGTCTTGCTGGGGTGGCTTCGGTTCTTGGAAAGATGAAAGACCAATGGCAGGGAACGATTCTTTTCGTGGGTCAACCTGCGGAGGAAACAGGCAAGGGCGCCCGGGCCATGCTTGTTGATGGGCTATTCACTAAATTTCCCAAGCCTGATCTTGCGCTTGCACTTCATTGCGATGGCAGGTTTCCATCTGGCCATGTTAATTACAGGGCAGGGCCCATGCAAGCTAATGTAGATTCCGTTGAAATTATAATTAAAGGCAAAGGTGGGCATGGAGCATCCCCCGATAAGGCCATCGATCCCATTGTGATCGCTGCCCGGGTTGTTCGAGATTTGCAATTGATTATCAGTCGAGAGCGCGACCCATTAGATCCTGCAGTTATTACGGTTGGTTCCATTCATGGTGGAACAAAACATAATATTATTCCTGCTGAAGTAAAATTAGAATTGACGGTAAGAACTGTGCGTAATGCTTCGCGAATTAATATCTTGAGTGCCATCGAGCGAGTGGCTCAGGCTGCATCGCTTGGTGCGGGTGCGCCTGAACCGGTGGTTAGATTGAACGCATCTGAATTCACGCCAGAGTTGATCAACGATGCTGAATTAACCACGAAAACCGTCAAGGTTTTTGAATCGCTTTTGGGTAAAGATAAAGTTCACGAGCGCCCGATGAGCCTAGGCGGTGAGGATTTCAGCCAGTTTGTTCGGGCGGGTGTGCCTGGTTTTTATTATTTCCTTGGGTCTGCAGATCCTAAAGCAGTGGCACTTGCCAAGCAAGGGGGTAAACCGCTTGCTGTTACCCATTCAGATTCTTACTTTCCAGATTACGCAACTGTGATAAAAACAGGTGTACGAACCATGGGTGCGGCTGTACTTTTTCACCTCGCAGATAAATAAAAGGATGTGGATTATGCTATTGAATGATCTCTCATTGTTAAGCAGGCGTAACCTTATGGAGTTGGTTGCATTGCAATCGGGCTTGCTTGCAACGGGAACAACTGCCTTGGTATCTGCGCAGAATAATCCACCGCAATACAATCATTTTCCGAGGATGGTGCATGATTATCTGGGCAGGCGGGTTAGGGAAAGTGATCGCGCAAATCTTGAAGGTATCAATCGTCTTCAATCCAAAGAAGATGCGCAACAGTATGTGCTTTCTGTGCGCAAGAAAATCCAATCTTGCTTTGGTGCGTTTCCTACAAAAACCCCTTTGAATGCGCGGGTTACTGGCAAAGTGGAAAGGGATGGCTATACCATCGAGAAAGTGCTTTTTGAAAGCCGTCCTAATTTCCTTGTTAGTGCCAACCTTTATCTTCCCAAGGGTAAAAAACATCCGTTACCTGGCGTGGTTGCTTCTTGTGGGCATTCCAGCAATGGAAAAGCTGCAGATGCCTATCAGGCTTTTTGCCAAGGGCTTGCAATGATGGGGTATGTGGTTCTTATATTTGATCCGATCGGGCAGGGCGAAAGAGTTCAGTATGGCCATGTTGAACAAAGTAAACGGCCAAGGATTGGTGTGGGTGAACATATGCATGGTGGGAATCAACAACTTTTGGTGGGCGAATTCTTTGGGACATGGCGTGCTTGGGATGGTATTCGCGCACTTGATTATTTGCTGACCCGGCCTGAAGTTGATCCAACCAAGGTTGGGGTAACCGGAAATTCGGGCGGTGGTACCATGACTACTTGGCTGTGTGGATTAGAGCAACGGTGGACGATGGCTGCGCCTGCATGTTTTGTCACCACCTTCAGGCGTAATTTCGAAAACGAACTCCCTGCAGATTCTGAACAGTGCCCGCCTAAAGTGCTGGCGCTAAACCTCGATCATGCTGATTTTCTTGCTGCGCTTGCACCCAAACCCATTGTTATTCTTGCCAAGGAAAAAGATTTCTTTGATGTAAGGGGCTCTGAGGAAGCATACGAAAAACTGAAGAAGCTATACACTCTTTTGGGTGCGCCTGAAAACATCAAGCTACATACCGGCCCAACCGAACATGGGTATTCTGTTGAAAACCGCGAAGCCATGTATCAGTGGTTTAATGGTGTTACGAAGATATCGGATTTGCAAAAAGAACCTAAGGTGGTTGTCGAGAAGGATGAAACGCTTTGGTGTACGCCTGAAGGGCAGGTAGCCAAGTTTGGTTCACGATCGTTATTTTCGTTTACGGATCAGAAGGCGAAGGCCTTGGTTGGAGCAAGTAAAAAGGGCGTTGCGGAGTTGACCACCCGCATCAAATCTATTTTGAAAATGCCCAAGGGTATTTCCGACCCTGATTCCAGAATTTTGCGCAGTATTCGGGATAAAGACTTCCCTAAACCGATTGCCAATGTTTATGCAATTGAAACTGAGCCTGAAGTTTTTGCCTTGGTATACAGGCTTTCAGACAAACCCCACGATTCTAGGCCGCCTAAAAATACCAAGCGCGCAGTCCTTTATATTGCGCATCATTCCGCTGCTGATGAATTGCGCAAGGAGCCTTTCATTCGCGATCTTTTAAAAGCTGAACCCGAATCTGAATTCTTTACTTGTGATGTTCGTGGCATAGGCGAATCCAGACCCGATACTTGTGGCGTTAACCAATTTCTTGTGCCCTATGGCAATGATTATTTCAATGCGGTTCATTCCATGATGCTTGATTCACCCTATCTTGGCCAGAAGGTTTTAGATGTGATGGGTGTTTTAGATTGGCTTAAAGGCAATGGCTTTACGGAAGTGCATCTTACTGCAAAGGGATGGGGAACCCTGCCTGCCCTTTTTGCAGCAATGCTTACTCCTAAAATCAAACAGGTCACCCTTAAGAATGCGTTGAGTTCCTACAAAGAACTTGCGTGCTCTGAATGCTATGATTGGCCTTTGTCATCCATGCTGCCCAATGTTTTGGATTCTTTTGACCTACCTGAATGCTATGCGCAACTGGGTGGAAAATTGAAGCTTATTGATCCCGCTGGCGCAATGCTTAATCCCGTAACTAAATAGTATTGAGGAGATTTGTGATGTTTAGAATAAATGCTTTTGGAATTGCTTTGTGGCTTTTTTCGCTGCTCATGAGCCATGGAATCGTACGGGCTGGCGATGAGCATTTAATGATCCCCATGCGGGATGGAAAAAAACTCTCTGCGTATCTTTTTGCTCCAGAAGGCAAGGGCCCTTGGCCTGTGCTTTATGAACAACGGTATGCCGATATCAAATCTCCTTCGGTTCGGAAAAGTTACGAAAAACTTATCAATGCAGGGTATGTGGTGGTAGTTCAGAATTTTCGTGGCAGTCATCTTTCCGAAGGAACTTGGGTTGGTTATAGAGCGTTAGGGTGGGGCGAACTAAAGGATGGTTACGATACCGTGGAATGGCTTGCAAAGCAGCCTTTTAGCACGGGGAAAGTCGGAACGCTTGGTAGTTCGCAGGCTGGTTTTGCTCAGAATTTTCTCGCTGTTACACAGCCTCCGCATCTTGTTTGCCAGTATATGATCGATACGGGCCTTAGCCTTTTTCATGAAGGTTACAGAATTGGCGGCACTACTCGGCCTACCCGGTTCAAAACCATGAACACGGTTCCAGGAAACCCCGAAGATAACATGCAGTTGCTTAAAGAATGGTTCAAACATCCTACTTATGATGCCTATTGGGCGGATGAAGATTGCTCCAAACATTTTTCGAAAATGAATGTGCCCTGCTTCACGGTTGGGAGTTGGTATGATTTTATGTCTGTTGGTTCCATCGATAGTTATGTTGGTCGCCAGCATCAGGGTGGACCTAATTCTAGAGGGGCACAGCAACTTTTGATCGGCCCTTGGTTGCATGGCAGATTCAAGGAAACCAACAAAACAAATGAGATGGTCTATCCTGACAACTCTAAGTTTTTTATGGATGACCATATGATTCGTTGGTTTGATCATTACTTAAAGGGTGTGGCTAACGGCGTGGAAAAAGATGTTGCAGTCAAGTATTATGTGATGGGTGCGGTGGGGGAAAAAGATGCTCCAGGTAATGTTTGGAAAGAATCTGCCGACTGGCCTTTAAAGTCTATACCCACTTCCTATTATCTCAGCGCTGGTGGGAAGCTTGGCTTAAATCCTACCACGATTAAATCCGGTAAAACTGATTTTATTGCAGATCCCATCAAGCCTGCGACTATTCCTGCAAAAGGTTTTCCCGGTGGGATTGATGCCCGAACTTTTGAATCGCAGGATCAGGTTAAAACTTTTACTACGGAAATACTCGATGCGCCTGTGGAGTGGACGGGTAAAGTTCAAGCTGAAATGTTTCTCTCTTCTGATGCTTTGGATACCGACCTTATTGTTAGGGTGAGTGATGTCTATCCCGATGGCAGATCGATGCTGATCATCGATTATGTTCGTAGGCTTCGTTATCGTGAGGGTTATGATAAAGAGGTGTTTTTAGAAAAAGGGAAGGTTGCTAAAGTTGCGTTTGATGTTGGATCATTAAGCATGAAGTTTAATAAAGGCCATAAAATAAGGGTGACTATAGCAAGCACGGGCGCCCCTTTTTATGAACCCAACCCTAATACCGGTGAACCTCTCACTGTTGATTTTCCCGCTAACGCTAAGATTGCGAATAATTCCATCCATCATGAGATTGGGTTTCAGTCAAAGATCATTGCACCTTTGATCAAATGATTTACCCTTCTACTTTGTTGACATGGCCCTTCCAAGGTGCGAAACTTAATTTGCATACCTATAGGTTTTAGTTGATCATTCCGGAGTTTAAGATGTATACCAATAATCGATCGGGTTTCTTCTTTTTTACCACTGCTAATTCGATTGCTTGCAGATGGGCCCCTGTCGTTTTATTGGCATTGATGGTGGGTACTTGGTGCGAGGGGCAAGCTCCTTCGATTCCCAACCCTTCCAATGTTTTGAAGGGGCATACCGAAACCATTTACTCTCTGGTATTCAGCCCCAATGGCAAACAAATTGTCACTGGTAGCTTTGATAAAACCGTCAAGGTTTGGGATGCCAACACGGGTAAAGAAATCCGAACACTTACCGGCCCCCAAGGCCATAAACAAATGGTTCTTAATGTTGCAGTTAGCCCCGATGGCTTGCTTATTGCTTCCGGTAGTTCAGACAATACGGCAAACATTTGGGATTATCCGATGTCTGATCCCCTCAAAAAATGGGCGCTCGGCGAGTCGGTTTATTCCACAGTATCTACACCCGATGGGACCAAAGCTGCTGCGGGTCTTAAAGATGGTAGCATTCGCTTGTGGAAAATCGCAGACCCTAAAGAAGTTTTTAAAGATCCGGTTGTTTTGAAAGGGCATCAAGGCCCTGTTACTTCCCTGGCCTTTGTTAACAACGGCTTGCAACTTGTCTCCGGCGGCGCCGATGGTACCTTGCGCACTTGGAATGTCGCTGATGGCAAAGCTGGCCTGGTGATTGGTGCACATGTTGGTTCTGTGACTTCCGTCCTTTCTAAAGATGGCGGAGCAATTTCTTCTGGGGAAGATGGCTCCATCAAATCTTGGAACCTGCTTACAAAAGAATCTTCTTCCAATGATAAAAAACACGCATCACCTGTGATTTCCTTTGCTATTTCCAACGATGGCTCGATGATTGCAACCGCTTCCAAGGATGCATTGATTAAAATCAATTCGGGTGAAGGCTTTAAAACTTCCCGCGATATTGATACCAAGTTTGCAGGCCTTAACAAAATCTCTTTGAGTTCTGATAAGAAGTGGGTTGTTGCAGGTAATGATAAAGGTATTGCCAATGTTTGGTCGGTTGCAGATGGAAAATTAATTTCTAGTAAGATTGTTCACCCTGAAGGTATTGCTGCTTTAGAATTTGCCCCCCAATCCAGCCAATTCATGTCCTTGGGAAAAACAGGAGTAATGAAAATTTGGCAGGTGCCTGCAACTGCTTCAACTGCCCCTTCACCTTTGCAAGAAGTTCCTCTAGTCGGTGTTTCTAGCCAAGATGGTAAAAAATGGATGTGGGCCGGTGCGGGTAAACAAATCCGTATGAATGGCCTCGGTGCCACGGCTACACCTATAAACATTGGTGCTGCACTTAAGGACACTCCCTTGGCGATTTTGCCAGGCGATGGGGATAAATCTGCTTATGTTGGGTTTGCAGATGGCAGCATATTGCTGCAAAATGCGGAGAAGAAAGATGTGCTGATTCAAGCTCATAAAACCAAGCTCTCTGCGTTTGCCAACCCTGCTGGAATGATTTTAACTGCAGGCGATGATGGTTTTGTTCGTAGTTGGAAAACCATACCTTCCGCAAGCAAGGCAGGAACTGCAGAGGCCGGCCCCAGTGCTGTTTTTGTCGAAGCCTTTTCTAAAAACCTCTGGATGATTCTTCCCGATGGCTCTATTAAAACAGGCAATGCCATCGGTTCTACCGATAAAGGCCGAGTGATTCCCAAGCCTGCAACACCGTTTAATGTTGCAAGCTTTTCCCATGATGCACAAGTGATGGTTCTTGCAAATAATGATACGGTGCAGATCATCAAAACTGATACCAAGAAGGAAACTAGGCCGCCTGTAAAACTACCTGCCCCTGTGCGAAGCTTGGTTGTTAGAAATGATGGTAAACAAATCATTGCAGGCCTCGCTGATGGAAAAATTGCCATTCTTGAATCTGAAGGTAAAGCTGAACCAAAGCTGGTTCCTGTTCATGTAGGAGAAGTCGTAAAGCTCGAGTTTTCACCCGCAGGGTTGCTTTCCTTGGGCGCTGATAAAACCCTGAAGCTAAGTAAGGCTTCGGATTTTACTCCAATTGCCTCTGCACCTCTTGATGCCCCATTAAATAAGATTCGTATTTCTCCTCTGGGTAAGAAAATCCTGCTCGCGATGGCTGATAAATCTATTCGCATTCTTGATGCCAACGATTTGAAAACTCTTGCAAAGCTTCCTTTGTTTGGGAATCCCTTGGCTCTTGCATTTGATAACGAAGAGAAAAAGATTCTAGCTTTAATCGAAGGCTATGGCATGGCTTTGTTTTCATCCGAGGGCACTACTTTGGAATACATGCCAATGGTTGATCCTATCTTGGAAGTTGCATGGTCTTCAGATAATACCAAGGCTTTAGCTGTGGTTAAAGATAAAGGCGTATTTAGCTGGTCCCCTAATGCTAATTGGTCGGTGCGTGTTGCTGCTCCCATTAATGTGATCGCACCCTTGATCAACAAGGATGTTTCTGTTTTGGGTTGCGAGGATGGCAAGCTCATTCTTGTGAAAAATGCAGATGGCAAATTGGTATCCGAGAAGAATTCGCTTGGTGTACCTGTGAAGTTTATTAAGTCTTCAAAAGATGGGTCCACGGTTGCAGTCATTGGCAAAGATGGCAAAACTGTTTTTCTTGCTGTTGCTGATCTTGCTCAAGATATTTATAAACCTTTGGCCGAGTGGAATGTTGGTCCGGTTACTTCTTTTGAATTGGCTCAGGATGGCAAGCAGGCTGCAATGGTTCTTGAAAAAGAACCAACTGAATCAGCTAGGGTTTATGATGTTACGTTGGGTAAAGAGATATTTAGAATCGCTGGCGAGCAGGCTAAGAACCTTCAGTTCTTGCTGGAACCCCGATCCCTCATGGTTGTGGGTAAAGATTCTCTTTCCTCTCATGATATTGGTATTGTTAAGATGTTGGATGTTGGAACGAATCCAGTGAAAACTGCAGTTTATGGCGCTGCGGATAATATCATTTGGTCTTTTGGCGAAGATAAAATCCCGCATAAGTGGGATGTCACCACCACTAAGGAAACCCTCAAACATAAAGCCTTGGCGGTTGATGTTTTGAATGATGTTGTGTTATCAAGGGATGGTACAAGATGCGCTGTTACCAGTGGCAAGAATGTTCGTGTATGGCAGACAGAAGACGGCAAAGACCTTTGGGTTTTGGGTCATCCTAAAGATGTTGCCAAGGTTGCTTTTTCACCTGATAAAACCAAACTTGTCACCACTTGCATGGATGGCATTGCCCGATCTTGGGATCTTTTGTTGGGTAGAGAACAGCAGTTCTTTGAAGGGGCAGGGTTCGCAGGCGGCGTAGCATTCAGCCAGAATGGTACTTCGATTCATGCGGTAGGAACCGATGGTTCTCTTTATCTTCATAATCTTGCGGTTACTAAAGTTTTGGTTACTGGGTTCCCGGTTCGTAGTTTTGCATTTGGTCAAGGTGGCCAAGTTGTTTGGGCTGCTTGCGATGATAAAATTCTGCGCTCTTGGAATTTTGGTTCGAACATGCTTGATAAAACCATCGAAGCAGGAGGCAATGCCGTGCGCGTTGTTGCCCTTTCTCCTAACGGACAAGTGATTGCAACGGGAGGCTTAGATCCTGAGGTTCGATTTTTTCAAGCCAGCGATCTTAAACTTATTGGCACTATTAAACTTCCAGGTGTTGTTAAAACCATTACCTTTGCCAAGGATCAAATTGTTGCAGTGGGTACCGAAGATGGTTCAATTCAGATGCTTCAGATTCCGTTTACACAAGGTCAACCCTTGGCCCCTGATTTTGGTAGTGTTATTCAGACCTTTAATATGGGTAGTATTCCCAACGCCATTTCTTTTTCCAAGGAAGGCAAAGTTCTTTTTAGTGCTGATGCAGCAGGCAATTTTAGTGAGTGGAAGATCGCAGGCGCTGCTCCTCAAAAATCTTTTGGTCATCCGAACTTTGTCGATGTAGTGGCTTTTGATCCTAAGGGGCTTTTGCTTGCCACTGGTTGCCATGATGGCAAAGTTCGGCTTTTTGATATTGCCAAGGGTAATGTGGTCAAAGAAATTGATGCCCACACCAAGGCCGAACCTTCGCCTGTTTATAGTGTGCTTTGGGCTAACGATGGCAAACGATTGATTTCTTGTTCGATGCAGGGTTCCATCAAGGCGTGGGATATTCCTTCCGGGGCCATGGCTTATGAAATCAAGGCATACAAAGAAAAAGAGGCAGATAACGGCCATAAAGAGGGTGTTTTCTCACTTGCAATAAGTCCGGATCAAACCATTCTTGCAACTGCGGGCGGGGATCGGGTTATTAAACTTTGGAATCTTCAAGATGGAAAGTTCATTCGTAATCTGGTTAACAAGGGGCTTCCTAATTCTGATAAAGAACCTGCTTCTCATCCAGGCTGGATTTATTCTGTTCGTTTCACTCCTGATGGAAAGCAATTGCTTGCAGTTGGCGGAGCCCCAAAAGGCAAGGGTGTACTTACGCAATGGAAGCCTGCTGATGGTTCGCTTGTTGCAGCGCACGAGGTTTCTACGGGCGTGTTGTATTCCTTGAGTATTAATCCTGATGCGTTGAGTATTGCAACTTCTGCTGGCACAGGAAAACAAGGAACAGAATTCAATCAGGGCCTCGTCATCAAACTCCCTGGATTGAAGTAAGTCTTTGTCTGCGATTAATTTGCTGGTATTAATGGTGCATGGGTATCTAACTTTTGCAAATTGCAATAACCTAAGTGAGTAACCATATTCTTCTCGAAAACATGGAGAATTGGAACTGTTACAATGAAACAAGCTGCTTTTGCTCCTGGCTTTCGGCTTTCTGTAGTTGATGTATGCGTCCTTTTCGGTGGCACGATATCGGCGATTGTTTTGTCGATGTATGTGTGGTGGTGGGGCTTCATCCCCGCTTTTGTACTCGCCCATTTTTTTCTGTTCTGCAACATAGGGCGGATAGCTCGGCCGCTCGAATTGATATGGGCTGGAGTCTTCATCTCCTTGGCCGGCACCACGATTGCGTTTGAGATGCCCGGTTGGTTGGTCACGGTGCCTGTTTCGTTGTTCGTGACAGTTGTCGTGGTCGTCGTCGAGATGCGTAAGCCATCGTATCATGGCGTGGGTTGGCAGCGGATCAATCCCGGCCTACCCGAGTGGTGGGAAGCGCGTGTTGCCGAGAAGGACGGCGGCTAAAAAGTCGCTGCAGCAAACCGTGACCGCATTACTGTTTGTTGAGACATCATGGGTCAGCAGCGGATGGTACTGCTCGCCGCCGCTTTGCTTAATTTATATTGATTAAGTTCTAAATTCGTGGAGGCAATGGCCATGGTGCACTCCTGTTTTTATTGAAAAAAATCCAGATGCGGTTTTTTCAAGGGGACAATTAATGGCGAATGTTTCTTTGTGGAAAAGTAAGTAGATGTTTGTTAACTTAAACTTAGTTACTTTAGGTGTAGAATATAAATTTGGGCGTCACCTGTTTGCTGAACAGTATTGAATGATGGTTAAGGAGAAGTAATTGCGTAAGGCGGTACAATAGGAGATTACTTTGCCGACCATATCGATGTTTTATGGGATTGTAGTTCGAATGTATTTTGCACCTGGTGAACATCCTCCACCGCATTTTCATGTCTATTATGCTGAATATACAGCTACAGTGGATATTCGGACTTGCGAGATTTTTAAAGGAGATTTGCCGAGGAAGCAAATAAAGTTAGTCTTGGCTTGGGCTGAATTGCATCAAGAAGAGCTTATGAAGGACTGGGATTTAGTTATGAATGGTGAGGAACCTTTAAGATTCAGCCGTTGCAATAGGAGGATATAAAATGTATCCATCAGTAACAGGTGTTGTTCCACGAGATGATTTCATGCTTGATATCACCTTCAGTAACGGTGAATTTGGTGTATTGGATATGAAACCCTATTTGGGATTTGGTGTTTTTAAACGGATTAGGGATTGCAAAAATTTTGGGAAAGTTTCAGTTGCTTTTGATACCATTGAATGGGAGGCGGGAGCAGATCTTGATCCTGAGTTTGTTTACGATAAATGCAAAAAAAAATCGGCATTACAAAACGCTCAGCCAGAGTCTGGCCATTCAGTTGATGCTAGTGGTGTTTTCAAGGTTGACTAAAGGGTGAAAAGTGGCGTGAGTCATTATTGCTCGTTTCCAAGAAAAACCAACACCCAAGATTCCTGAACCGAACTAAAAGTTGTACCATGATTCTTGGCTCAGGAAAACTAGGGATAGAATTTAATCAGGGCCTCGTCATCAAACTACCTGAGCTGAAGTAAGTCTTTGTCTGCGTTTGCCTATTAATTTGCTGGTATTGATGGCGCCTAAATAATAGTGGCGATCTAAGAATAGAATAAATTTTGTGACCGATGCCGTGCGTCAGGGCAAAGGCGGAGGCGGTTATGCGTATCACACAGCGGTTTAGTTTTGCCCTTTTTAGTTTGCCACTCCTGCTAACAGCGCTGCTGAATGCTGCAGAGTCAGTGGATAATCCCTCTGTTAAGCGTACTCCCATAAGCACTCATGTGCTGAATACTGCTAGTGGCAAGCCAGCCGCTGGGGTAGCAATCGTGTTACAATACCAAGCGGGAAAGAATTGGGAGGAATTGGGGCGGGGTTTAACCGATCTACAGGGGCGTGCAGCGGATCTTTACCAGACCAAGAAGCCACTTCAGGCTGGAACTTACCGGCTGGTCTATGAGACAGGGGTGTATTTCAAGGGGCAGGGAACCAAGACTTTCTTTCCTCAGGTTGAGATCATCTTTGAGGTTGAGAAGACAGACGAACATTACCATGTGCCCTTGTTGTTAAGCCCTTTTGGGTATTCCACATATCGCGGG
>ERZ889217.1520-NODE-1520-length-11629-cov-20.211422_pt1 | contig 11629 bp, 16 predicted proteins | sample MGYA00521098_ERZ889217 | MGnify/ENA primary metagenome ERZ889217 (study PRJEB32303, sample SAMEA104408613) | aquatic metagenome | biome: Brackish water; feature: Pelagic; material: water | place: Baltic Sea | collected 2014-06-10T22:04:00 | depth 2,362 m ...
GAACGGCATTCCCATCTCGCGGAGGAGGGCCCGGCCCTCTTCGTCGTTACGGGCACTGGTCACGATGGTGATGTCCATGCCCCGGATGGCGTCAATCTTGTCGAAGGAAATCTCCGGAAAGATGATTTGCTCGCGGACACCCAGGGTGTAGTTCCCCCGGCCGTCAAAGCTTTTCGGGCTGACGCCGCGGAAGTCCCGGATGCGGGGCAGGGCCAGGTTGATCAGGCGCTCCAGGAAGGCATACATGCGATCGCCGCGAAGGGTGACAGCAACGCCGATTGGCATGCCGGCACGGATCTTGAAACCAGCGATGGCTTTTTTCGCCCTGGTCACCAGGGCCTTTTGGCCGGTGATCGTGGCGATTTCCTGGATCGAGGCCTCGAGCGCCTTGGCGTTCTGGGCGGCCTCACCTAGGCCCCGGTTGATGGTGACCTTGAGCACCTTCGGGACTTCGTGGACGTTCGAGAGATTGAGATCTTTCAGCAACTTGGGCTGGATCGTCTCCCGATAGCTCTGTTTGAGGGACATGGCGGGGGGAAGGGGGTGCGCTTCTGGGCGTTGTCAGAAGGCGGACGGGATCGGGTCAGGGGATGGGGAATGGGGCAAAACGCGGGGGCTGCTCAAGGGAGCAGTTCACCGGTTTTCTTGAGGCGGCGCTGTTTGGTGCCGTCTGCGTTGACAACGATCTCGACGCGGCTGGCCACCTTTTTATCGGTGGAGTACAGCATCACATTGGAGGCGTGCAGCGAAGCTTCCTCAGTAACGATGCGGCCTGTCTCACCTTCTTGCGTTGGCTTGACATGGCGCGTGCGCAGGTTGATGCCCTGCACGATCAGCCGGTTTTCCGTGGGCAGGGTGCGCAGGACCTCACCGGTCTTGCCCTTGTCCTTGCCGCTGATCACTTGGACGGTGTCGCCCTTTTTGACGCGCATCTTGATGCGCGTGGTGGGCTTGGCCTTGGGGGTGGCGGTTGCCATGGTCAGATCACCTCCGGAGCGAGGGACACGATCTTGGTGAAGTTCCGTTCCCGCAGTTCACGGGCGACGGGACCGAACACGCGGGTGCCCTTGGGGTTGTTGTCGTTGCCCAGGATCACGGCGGCGTTGTCGTCAAACCGGATCGAGTTGCCGGTGTCGCGGCGCAGGGTGGCGCGGGTGCGCACCACAACGGCCTTGACCACATCGGACTTCTTGACGCCCATGTTGGGCATGGCGTCCTTGACGGCGGCCACAATCACATCACCGACGTGGGCATAACGCCGGTTGGTGCCGAGCACCCGGATGCATTGGATACGCTTGGCGCCGCTGTTGTCAGCGACGTTTAGGTAGGTTTCCTGCTGAATCATCGGTAGGGACTCCTCAGCTGGCGCTGGATGGGGACAGGATTTCAGCCACGGCCCAACGTTTGGTGCGGCTGAGGGGACGGGTTTCGGTAATGCGAACCCGGTCACCCACGCGGCAGGAATTCTCCTCGTCGTGGGCTTTGTAGCGGGTGGTGCGGCTGACGGTCTTTTGATAGATGGGATGGGGGAAGCGGTTTTCGACCGCCACCACCACCGTTTTTTCCATCTTGTCGCTGACGACGGTGCCGACCCTTTCCTTGAGTGCCATGGCGTTTCAGTGGGGGTTCAGGAGGCGACGGTGGCGCGGCTGCGCTCCGTTTTCACCGTCATCAATTGGGCCAGCCGGATGCGGGCAGCTTTGAAACGGTGGGGTTTTTCGAGCCGGCGGGTGGCCTGCTCGAAGCGCAAGGTGAACAGCTCGCGGCGGATGCCATCGATCTGATCATTGATCTCGCCGTCGGTGAGCTTGCGGGCCTCGGCGATGTCGGGACGGGCCATGGTCAGGACTCCACGGTGACGGCGGCTTCTGGGCTGGCCTTAACGGCAGCGCCAGAGGGAGCCTGGTCGGCCAGGCTCAGGAACTTGGTCTTGATCGGCAGTTTGAACTGGGCCAGACGCATGGCCTCCTTGGCGATTTCGGGGGTGAGTTCGGCACCACCCATCTCAAAGAGGATGCGACCGGGCTTGACCACGGCCACCCAGAACTCCGGGTTGCCCTTACCAGAGCCCATCCGGGTTTCGGCCGGGCGCATGGTGACGGGCTTGTCCGGGAAGATCCGGATCCAGATCTGGCCGCCCCGCTTAACGTGGCGGCTCATGGCCCGACGGCTGGCTTCAATTTGGCGGGAGGTGATCCAGCCACATTCCTGGGCCTGAAGCGCAAACTCACCGAAGGCAATCGTGGCGCCCCGGGTGGCGACGCCGCGCATGCGGCCCCGCTGCTGTTTGCGGAAATTGACTCTTTTAGGACTTAGCATAGTTCAGATTTCCTGATCACTCCTCGTTGGAGCGGTCTTCGAACTGCTGGGGCCGCCGATTCGCGCGCCGCTTGGGTGAAACACCCACCGGCTGCTTATCGGATTGCCCTGGCAGTACTTCGCCCTTAAAAACCCAGACCTTGATGCCCAGGACGCCATAGGTGGTGGTGGCCACCTTGGTGGCGTAGTCGATGTCGGCCCGCAGGGTATGCAGGGGAACGCGACCTTCCCGGGTCCATTCCGTCCGGGCGATTTCGGCGCCGTTGAGGCGACCGCTCACCTGGATCTTGAGGCCGAGCACGCCAGCCCGTTGGGCCCGCTGCACGGTCATGCGCATGACCCGTCGGAAGGCCACCCGCTTTTCCAGTTGCTGGGCGATGTATTCGGCCAGCAGGAAGGCGTCGGCGTCGACGCGCTCCACTTCGACCACGTTGATGCGCACCTGACGGTTGCGATCGCCGATGGTCGTTTGAATACCGGTGCGGAGGTCCTCAATGCCGGTGCCTTGGCGGCCGACAAGCACGCCGGGGCGCGCGGTCTTGAGTTCCACTTCAAGCTGGTCGGCCTTACGGGCGATCAGCACGTCGCTGATGCCAGCGGCGCCGTATTTCTTGTGGATGAACTTGCGGATCCGGTCGTCCTCTTGGAGGAGGGTCGGATACGTTTTGCTGGATGCATACCAGCGGGACCGGTGTTCCTGGGTGATCCCCAGGCGCAGTCCGGTTGGATGGATCTTGTGTCCCATCGGTCGGTGTCCTCGGGGGTCAGGCGGAAGGGGCCACAGCAATGCTGATGTGGCAGGTCTGTTTCTTGATCGCGTAGGCGCGACCCTGGGCGCGGGGCCGGAAGCGCTTCAGGGACGGACCCATGTCGGCGCTAGCGGTGGTGATCACCAGGGAGGACGGATCCAGGCCCATGTTGTGCTCAGCGTTGGCCACGGCCGAACGCAGCACCTTGGTGATGGGTCCGGTGGAGCGGTAGGGCATGAACTCAAGCATGATCAAGGCGTCCCGGTAGGTCCGACCACGGATCTGGTCGAGCACGCGACGGACCTTTGACACGGAGCCTCGGATGAAGCGCCCGTGGGCAAGGGCCTGGGTGGGGGATGGGTTGGCCATGTCCTAGCGACCTCCTTTCTTGTCCTTGATGTGGCCTCGGAAAGTGCGTGTTGGCGCGAATTCTCCGAGTTTGTGGCCCACCATCTGTTCCGTCACGTAGACGGGGAGATGGGCCTTGCCGTTGTGAACGGCAATGGTGTGACCAATCATCATCGGCAGGATCGTGGAAGCCCGCGACCAGGTCTTGATGACGGATTTGTCTTCGGTGGCGTTTTGCTTTTCAACCTTGCGAAGCAGGCTGTCGGCAACAAACGGACCTTTTTTGAGTGAACGTCCCATGGCGGTTTAAGCGAAAAGCAAAGCGGTGTGGTTCATCAGGAATCGCGTCCGCCACGGCTCCGCTTGGAGGTGCGGCGACGTTTCCGGAGCACAAACCGATTGCTGGGTTTGTTCCGCTTACGGGTCTTGTATCCCAGGGCCGGTTTGCCCCAGGGGGTGACGGGACCCGACCGACCGATCGGTGCCTTACCCTCGCCACCACCGTGGGGGTGATCGCAGGGGTTCATCACACTGCCGCGCACTTCGGGGCGACGTCCGAGCCAGCGTTTGCGGCCGGCTTTGCCGAGGCTGGTGTTCCGCACCTCGGCGTTGCCCACTTCACCGAGGGTGGCGTAGCACTCGCGGCGAACGAGGCGCACTTCGGTGGAGGGCAGCTTGAGGGCGACGTAATCGCCTTCCTTAGCCATCACCTGGGCACTGGCCCCGGCGGTGCGCACCATCTGGCCGCCGCGGCCGGCGTAGAGCTCAACGTTGTGAACGTTGGAGCCCAAAGGGATGGACGAGAGGGGCAGGGCGTTGCCGGTTTCGATCGGTGACTCCGGGCCGGAGACCACGGTCTGGCCGACTTCAATCCCAGCCGGAGCCAGGATGTAGCGCTTCTCGCCATCGGAGTAGAAGAGCAGGGCCAGGCGGGCGTTGCGGTGCGGGTCGTAGTGGATTGCGGCGACCCGGGCCACGACATCGTGCTTATCGCGACGGAAGTCGACGATGCGATAGAGGCGCTTGTGGCCGCCACCTCTGTGGCGGCAGGTGATCACACCGCGGTTGTTGCGGCCCTTGCGGCGGTGTTTGGCGACCACCAGGCTGCGTTCCGGACGCCGCTCAGTGACTTCACTGAAGTCGCTGGCGACCCGGGTGCGGGTGCCTGGGGTAATTGGGCGGTACTTACGGATTCCCATGTCGGTTCAGACCCCTCAGGCCTCGGGGAAGAGCTGGATGGCGTTGCCCACGGCCAGGCGCACCACGGCTTTTTTCACCTGGGCGCGCTTGCCGGCGAAACGGCCGACGCGACGGCTGCGACGCGGCGGATTCATGGTGCTGATGCCGACGACCTTGACGTCGAACAGTTGTTCAACGGCGGCCTTGATGTCGGGTTTGGCAGCCCGGTGGTCCACCTCGAAGGTGTACTGGTTCTGCTCAATGGCCCGGGTGGCCTTCTCGGTGATCAGCGGCCGGCGGATCACATCCGCAAGCCGGCCTGCAAAACGTTCAGTCATCGCCGTAGACCTCCTGAATCTTCGCGAGTGCTTCGTCGCTCACCACCAGGGAACTGGCGTGGAGCAGGTCAAACACGTTGAGCTGATCGGCGGCGATCAGTTTGACTTTCTCGAGGTTGCGCACCGAGAGGCGCACCACATCGCTGGGGGTATCGAGCACCAGCAATACCTTGGTGCCTTCGGCGATGCCGAGGCGGCCGAGGCCAGCGAGGATTTCCTTGGTTTTGGGAGCGGTGAGGCCCTCGGCAAAACCCTTCACCACCACGAGGTCAGCGCCGCGGCTCATCAGGGCCGTGCGCAGGGCCAGGCGACGTTCCTTGCGGTTCATCCCCAGGGTGTAGCTGCGGGGTTTGGGACCGAACACCACACCACCGCCGGGACGGAGGGGGGTGCGGATCGAGCCCTGACGGGCGCGACCGGTGCCTTTTTGCTTGTAGGGCTTACGGCCACCACCGGCCACTTCGGCCCGGGTGAGCGTGCTGGCCGTGCCCTGGCGGGCATTGGCGAGTTGCCGAACGATGGCGCGATGCACCAGAGCGTTGGCAGTTGTTTCCTTGGCGACTTTCAGATCAAGGCTGGCCTTACCGGCTTCCTTTCCCTGCCAATCGCGGACGACACAGTTGACCATGGCTTACTTACGTCCTCCTCAATTCGCGGCTTTGAAGCCAACCCGTCTGGCGGGGAGGATGTTGAGCAGGGAGCCGGGTTTCCCCGGCACCGAGCCCTTCACCACCAGCAGGTTGCGTTCGGTGTCCACCTTGAGGATGACCAGGCCCTTGGTGGTGATTTGTTTGCCGCCGTAGCGGCCGGCCATGCGCTTACCGGGGTAGACGCGACCGGGGGTCGTGCCTGCGCCGATCGAACCCGGTTCGCGGTGGTTTTTCGAACCGTGGCTCATGGGGCCCCGGCTGAAGCCGTGGCGCTTCTGCAGGCCGGCAAAACCGCGGCCCATGGTGTCGCCGCTCACATCAACCTTCTGTCCGGCTTCAAAGTCGGAGACGGTGATGCTGCTGCCCAGGGAAAGGCCCTCAACGCTGTCGACGCGGTATTCGCGCAGGTGGCGCAGGGGCTCTTCGCCTGACTTGGCTAGGTGGCCCGCAGCCGGCTTATTCACGAGCTTGACGCGAATGTCACCGAAGCCCAGCTGCACGGCGGTGTAACCGTCGGTGCTGGTGGACTTGAGCTGGGTAATGCGGCAGGGACCCGCCTCGATCACGGTGACCGGGATGGATTTGCCTGTGTCGTCGAAGAATTGGGACATGCCCAATTTCTTCCCAAGGATGCCGATGGACATAGAACTCTGAACAAACGCCAGCAGGACCACCTAGGGAAGGGACCGATTTGGTCGTCCCTGAGGTGAGGCTGGTTCGGTCGAGGCAGGCTGGAGAGGGCCACCGGGGTGGCTCATCTGAGGGCGCTAGCAACGCTCGAAGCAGCAGGCTGGGACTTACTCATCCGGGCTGCTTGGTTGGGTTGGAATGAACCAGCCCAGCAGCGTGAGAAGCAGTTTCCCGGCGATGGCACCAGCTCCGAAGAGCAGGTTCCATGGCACTGGCCGAGGGAGTTGCCCCCAAGGGCAACCCTGTGCAATGCGCTGGAGGCCCGGCTAGCGGACGGGCACAGGCAGTAGCACAAGTAAATAATTTACCCCATGGCCTGACCCCCAGATGGGGGACCGTTGACCGGGGCCGTATCCATAGCTGCCCCGGTCCAGACCTGCTGGCAGCATTCCCCACAGGTGGATCGCTGCTGTCAAAGTAGATCGACCTGCCCCGTTGACCTCCGCATGCCCTTGCTGCTCACCGGCCGCGGATTTCGGCGGGATCTGGAGCGCGCCGGTGCCCTGGCCCTCTACGTCCCCTTAGAAGGTGGATCGGAAACCCGGCTGCTGCGGCGCCTGCGCGCCGCCGGCTACCGGGCCCAGATGACCTCGGCCCGGGGCCTGGGCGATCTCGAGGCCTTTCTCTATCAATCCCATGGCATCCGCCCTCCCCACCTAGGTCACCAGAGCGTGGGCCGCAGCGCTGCCGTCGGCGAGGTGCAACGGGTGATGCCCCAGTTGGGTGCCCTGCTGGAGAGCCCCCAGCCGATGCTGCTTTGGTTGCTCGAGGGTCAGGTGCTCTCCGACGCTGAACGGGCCTCCCTGGTGGAACTCACCCGGCGCGATGGCCGCCTGAAGGTGGTCGTGGAGATGGGCGGTGCCCGGGCCCTGCGTTGGCAACCCCTCGCCCAGGTCGCCGCCTGAGCTGGATGGCGCCGGAGCTGGCCCTGGCCCGGGGCCGGTGGGTCAAGTTGATCTGCGGAGCCAGCAACCACGACCTGGCCGCGATCGAAGATCTGTGTGCCCTATTCAGCCTGGTGGGCGTTGATTGCATTGATGTGGCGGCCGATCCGGCGGCGGTTGCTGCGGCCCGGCGCGGCATCGCCTGGGCCGAGACCCAAAGCCAACGGCAGGGCCAGCTTGAGGCCCACCCCCAGGGCTTCCAACCCCCCTGGTTGATGGTCAGCCTTAGCGATGGCGATGACCCCCATTTCCGCAAGGCAAGCTTCGATCCCCGCCTCTGTCCGTCGGACTGCCCCAGGCCCTGCCAGCGGGTCTGTCCGGCCCTGGCGATCGGCGCCGTGGGCGGGGTGGAGGCCGATCGCTGCTACGGCTGTGGCCGGTGCCGGCCCGCCTGTCCCCTCGGCCTGATTGAGGAGCGCCAGACCGTGTTGAGTGCCGAGGCCGTGCCAGCGCTCTTGGCCGAGTTGCGGCCCGACGCGGTGGAGATCCACACCCGCATTGGCCGGGCTAGGGCCTTTGGGCCCCGGCTGCAGCAGGTGCTGGCCAGTGGGGTGCCGTTGCGGCGATTGGCGGTCAGTTGTGGGCAGGAGTGGGACGGGCCCGGGCCCGCTAGTGCCAGGCAGCTGGCCGCCGAGCTCTGGCATCGCTTCGCTCTGCTGCGTCAGGCGGGTCTGCGGCCCCTCTGGCAGCTCGATGGCCGGCCCATGAGTGGTGATGTGGGCGTGGGCACCGCCCGGGCGGCGGTGGCCCTTCTCCAGGCGGTCCGCCCCTGGGCGCCGCCGGGCCCCCTGCAATTGGCAGGCGGCACCAATGGGGCCAGCATCGCCCTTCTTCCTGATCACTCCGGCGCCGCAGGGGTGGCCTTTGGCGGCGTGGCCCGCAGCCTGCTCCAGCCCCTGCTTGTGGAGGCCGAAGCCCGGGGGGGCCCCCTGCGCGAACAGGTCGACCTGCGCCGCCAGGCCCTAGGCCTGGCCCGCGGCTTGGTGGCCCCTTGGCGCCAGCGCCGCTGGTTAGACCAGGGTGCTGAACAGCCGAGCCCCTGATGGCCCTCCCATCGGCCCCTGGGCCCCAGCCCGATCAGCCCTTAGGTCCTCCGCGCGCCCAGCCCCTTGGGGCCGGTTGGGTTGGGGCCCCGGCTCGGGATTCCGCTGCAGGGTGTCCTGGAGAGCGCCCTGGGGATTTCCAGGGCGATCGGACCAACCTGCAGCGGATGGCTGATGACCTCGATCGTCTGCTGGAGCTCCTGCCTGGGCCCGTGCGTCTGGCCCTGGCAGCGCCCGAGGCCCGCGATCAATTGCTGGAAGTGGTGCTGGATCTGGGCCGGATCCCGGAGGCCCGCTATCCCGGCCGGGCCCTGGCCCTGGGGTCGGCGGTGATCGAGCGGCGGGACCTAGGGGCGGTGGTCGAGCAGCTGGGGCCCTTCGGCGGCGATAACCGGGCCGGGATCGAGCGCACCCTGCATCGCATCAGTGCCATCCGCAACCGCACCGGCGAGATCGTGGGCCTGACCTGCCGGGTGGGCCGGGCCGTCTATGGCACGGTGGCGATGGTGGTGGACCTGCTCGATACGGGCCAGTCGTTGCTGCTGATGGGGCGGCCCGGGGTGGGCAAAACCACGGCCCTGCGCGAGATCGCCCGGGTGTTGGCCGAAGACCTGCAGCGCCGCGTGGTTGTGATCGACACCAGCAACGAGATCGCCGGCGACGGCGACATCCCCCACCCCGCCATTGGCCGGGCCCGGCGCATGCAGGTGGCCCGGCCGGAGCTGCAACACCAGGTGATGATCGAGGCTGTGGAAAACCATATGCCCGAAGTCATCGTCATCGATGAGATCGGCACCGAGTTGGAGGCCCAGGCGGCCCGCACGATCGCCGAGCGGGGCGTGATGCTGGTGGCCACGGCCCATGGCAACGCCCTCAGCAACCTGCTCAAGAACCCCACCCTCAGCGACCTGGTTGGCGGCATTGAGTCGGTGACCCTGGGCGATGAGGAGGCGCGGCGCCGCCGCACCCAAAAGACCGTGCAGGAACGGGCGGCCGAACCCACTTTCCCCCTGGCCGTGGAAATGCATAGCCGCAGCCTCTGGTTGGTGCACCTTGATGTGGCGTCCACCGTTGATTTGCTGCTGCGGGGCCAGGCCGCCAGGCCCCAGTTGCGCCAGCTAGGAGCGGACGGCCAGGTGTTGGTGCAGGAGCCAGCCCCGCCACCGCGACCGCCGGCCAGCCGTGCCCCCTCTATCCCCAGGCCCTTCGGTTCTACAGGCGATTTCCTCACCCCCAAACCGAGTCCCCCCAGCCCGTTCGCTGCCCAGGGGCCGGCCCGACCGCGCCTGTTGCCCCTCGCGCCGGTTCCCCTGCCCGATCCCCGCCGCCGCCCCAGCCCCAGCCCGGGGGGGCATGGCGCCGTTAGCCCAGCGGGGACCCATCCCGTCGAAGCCTTGGAGGCTGGGGATCGGGAGCCCTCCCCGCTATCCGAGCTGGATCCCCCCGGGCCGCTGCGGCTCTATGGGGTGGGGGTGAGCGTCCATCTCTGGCAGCAGGCGGTGCGCAGCCGGGATCTAGCCGTGCAGCGGGTGGAGTCGCTCGAGCAGGCGGAGGCGGTGTTGGCGGTGCGCCAGCATTTGGGCCTCGATCCCCAGGTGCGCCGATCGGCCCATCGCCGGGGCCTGCCGATCCTGGTGATCAAGGCCGACACCCTGCCCCAGATCCAGCGGGGCCTGGAGCGGCTGCTAACCCGTCGCGGCGGCCCAGGCCAGCCCAGGGGTCTGCAGGCCAGCCCCGGGAGCCCTGGCCCGCTTGCTCGCTCGCCTGGCTCCTCCAGCGGCTCCCCCAGGGGCCCGGACGACAGCCTGGAGGCCCTGGAGGAGTGCCGTCTGGCCGTGGAGCAGGTGGTGCTGGCCCAGGGGCGGCCGATCGAGCTCCTGCCCCGCGGGGAGCCGATCCGGGCCCTGCAGGCCGAGCTGGTGGCCCGTTACCGGCTGGCGTCGGCCGTGTTCGGTCGGGGCGACCAGCAGCGCTTGCGGGTATTCCCGCCCTGAGGGGCCGGCCGGGGAGGGCTGCTGGGCTTTTCAGCTTTTGGCGGAGCCCTAGGCCGGGTTGGGGGCTCGGACGTTGACGAAGGTCGGCCCGCTGTGGGTAACTATCAGGGTGTTCAAGGGAGATTCGGCGCGTCTCGGTTCCTGCCGCTGACCGTGCTGTTTCGACCTACTGAACCTGTTGGGTCGTCGCCAAGTGGTAAGGCAGCGGGTTTTGGTCCCGCCATTCCTAGGTTCGAATCCTAGCGACCCAGTTTTAAGTGACCAAAAAGCCCCTGACCCCAGCTCCCCTGCTGGTTTTTGACTTTGATGGGGTGCTGGTCGATGGCATGGCCGAGTACTGGTGGAGCGCTCGCCGCGCCGCCCTGGCCCTCCAGCCTCAGGTTCCGTTGCCGGCCATGGCACCGCCTGGTTTTGCCCTGTTGCGACCCCTGATCCACAAGGGCTGGGAGATGGTGCTGGCCGCCCTCGAGCTCTCCCGCCCAGACCTGGACCTGCCGGCCTATCTGGCCCACTACCGGCTCCAACTTCAGGCGGCCCTGGAGCGTTGGCAGCTGGCCCCTGAGTCGCTCCAGCGGGCCCTCGAAACGGGTCGCCACCAGGCCCTGGACCAAGATCGGGCCGCCTGGCTCGCGCTCCACCAGCCCTATCCGGGAGTTGCCAAGAGGTTGGCCCAGCTGGCCGCTGAAGGCTCCGACTGGATCGTGCTCACCACCAAGGGCCGGTCCTTCGCCTGTGAGCTGCTTAGGGCCCATGGCCTGGAGCCCCGGGCCGTGTATGGCCACGAGCAGGGCAGCAAGCCCGAGGTCTTGCTGCGCTTGGCCCAGGAGCGACCAGACGGGCCGCTCTGGTTTGTCGAAGACCGGCGAGCCACCCTCGAGCAGGTGCGCGCCACTCCGGGCCTCGAATCCGTGCGCTGCTTGCTGGTGTCTTGGGGCTACCTGGGTCCTGAGGATCGCCAGGGCTTGCCCCGCGGGATCGTGCTGCTGGAGCCGGATCGCTTTGCGGCCCCCTTGGCGAGCTGGCCCTGATTCGCTAGGGTACGTCTGTACTAGATGCGTCCCCCCGGGGCTGCCCTCGTCCGTTCGGCCTCCCGGCTTCGGTGGCCCGATTCCAATTCCCAGTCCGTTCCCCTGGGACACCTGGGCCTTCCGGTGGCATTGGCTTCTGTGGGGCTGCCCCGGTGACCATGCCAGGTGAACGCCCTGGGGCCCTTCACCCTGGGAGATCTGGGGTCGGCCTCAATTTCGGCTTCGGCCTTGCCGCTTCCCCGCTCTAGCCCTGCGGCCCATTCCATCGCTGATTCGCAGACATGCCTGCCGACGACAAATCTTCCGAGTCCAAAGCCACCTCCGGCCGGGGCACGGATTCCCGGGGC
>ERZ889217.1521-NODE-1521-length-11627-cov-35.957224_pt1 | contig 11627 bp, 9 predicted proteins | sample MGYA00521098_ERZ889217 | MGnify/ENA primary metagenome ERZ889217 (study PRJEB32303, sample SAMEA104408613) | aquatic metagenome | biome: Brackish water; feature: Pelagic; material: water | place: Baltic Sea | collected 2014-06-10T22:04:00 | depth 2,362 m ...
TAGTAGATTTTTTGGAGAATCTTTATACAGCTACCGCAAACGCATCGGCCAGCGTCTAGCGCAGGAGTCGCCAGTTGAAGCAGATCTTGTAATCGGGGTTCCAGATTCAGGAATACCTGCGGCGATTGGTTTTTCTCAAAGTAGCGGTATTCCTTTTGGCGATGGTTTGATAAAAAATCGTTATGTGGGCAGAACTTTTATTCAACCCACTCAAGCAATGAGAGAAGCTGGAATTAGAGTGAAATTAAATCCTTTGAGAGATGTAATTGAAGGGCAACGTATCGTCGTAGTTGATGATTCTATTGTTCGCGGCACTACAAGTAGAAAATTAGTGCATGCTTTTAGGGAAGCAGGTGCAAAAGAGGTGCATATGCGGATTAGTTCACCACCGGTAACCCATCCTTGTTTTTATGGAATTGATACTGATTCACAGGATCAACTTATTGCAGCACGCTTTAATCTTGAACAAATAATAGAACATCTTGGTGTTGATTCATTAGCTTATTTAAGCAAAGAAGGGATGTTGCAATGCGCCCAAGAACAGGCATCAAATTTTTGTACAGCTTGTTTTGATGGTAACTATCCAATCCCTGTAGAAGCTGAACTTCGCGAACATAAATTAATGTTAGAGCCCAGTGGTTTAGCTCAATCTTAATTAATTAGAGGTATTAGGCAAACTACCTTTTCGGTTTTGGGTAGTTCAAGGTTTAAACCTGTGCCGTGGCTATCTTCTGTTTTAATACTGTCTGTTTTCAGTCTAATACTGCCAGCATTTGTTTTAACAACTATTAGCTCAGTATTAGATGCCCTTAGATCTACTAATTGATCACTACGATTGCTAAATCTTAGTGAAATTTCACCAAGATCTCCCCTGCTGCAAAGCCGAATACTTGAAACGGAAAGTTTTTTAAGTTGACCCATTGCACTCACTAGCAATACATCAGCGTCTGCCGGGCAGGCTGCAGCGCCAACAATCGTTTCACCCGGCAGCAACCTCATTAAGGTGGGTCCTTGGGCTGTCTTGCCCATTAACGGAATGCTGTTTTCATCAATGGGAAGCCTTAAACTTCTACCTGTGCTTGTTGCAACCACTAAATTTTGAGCCTCTTTACAGATAACAGCCCTTTCTAATACCACTCCATCTTTCAATTTTAAAACTGTTGTTGCTCGCCCTGAAAGATCTTTAAATTCCTCAGCGGCAATTCGTTTAAAGCGGCCATCGCTACTTAATAAACCAATTGAGAAGGGAACATTATCTGCTGGCATTACTAAAACCTCAACTATTTTTTCTGCTTGGCCATCAACACTTTCTGGTAGGAATTTTTCAATTGGCCCAGGTTGCTGGGCAGCAAATTCCCAGCGCAACGCAGCTACCCTGCCTCCACTTGTGAAGGCCAGCAGAGTTGGAGCTGGTTGCACCGCAAGGATTAATTGGCCATGGGGTCCATGTTCGCCATAGGGCAGTGGTTCTTGTAGGTGTAGTTTTCCCAGAATTTGCGGGCTGGCGATACGCAGCAAGCCGTCGCTTTGTAGCAGCAGCCGATTATCAGCGCTGATGGCAGAAAGGGCATGCAGCCTTTGAGCTTCTGCATTTGGTCTTTGCGCTGCAGCCCGTTGGGCTACTAAATCATCTCCACCTTCTTGGAGGCGAGTGCGGCGAGGAGTAGCAAAACGTTTGCGTAGTTGCTTGAGCTCTTTGATGAGAGTATCTAGTAAGCTTTGGCGATTATTTAATAAATAACTGAGCTCTGCTTGTTCTTTTTGCAGCTCATCTAATTCTTTGCGTAGGCTTTCCTGTTCAAGGCCTGTTAAACGTCTTAAGGGCATTGCGAGCACAGCATCAGCCTGGCGTTCGCTTAAATTAAGCTGCACTTGCAAACTTGCTTTCGCACTTGCGCTATCACGGGCGGATTGAATCATTTCAATTACATCTTTTAAAGAATTAAGTGCTTTTATTAAACCTTCAACAACTTCAAGCCTGTCTTCGCAACGCTTTAGAGCATGGCGGGTGCGCCGCACCATTGTTAATTCACGATATTCAAGGAACTGTTCAAGTAATTGCCGCAGGCTTAATTGTTGTGGTTTTCCATGAACAAGCGCCAGCATGATGGCACCAAAATTACTTTGTAAAGCAGTACGTTTATGTAATTCAGCCATTACTTGCTCTGCATTCGCATCACGCCTTAATTCCACTACCACCCGCATGCCCTCACGATCGCTTTCATCACGGATATCGGCAATTCCATTTATTTTTCCATCATTTACTTGTTCTGCTAGTTTTTCAATCCAGCCTGCTTTGCTTAATTGATAAGGAAGCTCTGTTATTACAACTGCCCCTCTTTTATGGCGGCCCTTCCCCGGTTGCATTTCTTCGATATGGGCAACTCCACGCATGGGAATACTGCCCCTACCTTGCAGATAGGTTTCCTGTAATCCGGATCCGGTAAGCACTACACCACCGGTTGGGAAATCAGGGCCTGGAATTAGTTCCAGAAGTTTTTGATCGCTTAACTCAGGGTTGCGCACTAACGCCACCAGGCCATCAACCACTTCGCCAAGGTTGTGGGGTGGAATGCTTGTGGCCATTCCCACCGCAATTCCGGTGCAACCATTCAGCAGCAGAAAAGGCAATTGCGCTGGAAGCACTGTTGGTTCCTGCTGAGAACCATCGAAATTATTGGCGAAATCAACTGTGTCACTACTTATTTCAGCCAACATTCCCTCGTGGGAAAGTGGCGATAGGCGCGTTTCGGTGTAGCGCATTGCCGCTGGTGGATCGTCGTCTACCGAACCGAAATTTCCGTGACCATCCAGCAGTGGGTGGCGACTGGCAAAGGTTTGTACAAGCCGCACCAGGGCGTCGTAGACGGCTTGATCGCCATGGGGGTGGTATTTGCCCAGCACATCCCCCACTACACGAGCACATTTGCGGTAGGGGCGATCTGGGGTGAGCCCCAGCTCATGCATCGCAAATAAAATGCGCCGTTGTACTGGTTTGAGCCCATCCCGCACATCGGGCAGGGCCCTTCCCACGATCACGCTCATCGCGTATTCGAGATACGAACGCTGCATCTCTTGATGCAGAGCGATCGGAACGATGCGCTCGTCCGCCATGCGGAGTGGGTTAAACCGAAAGGGTGCGGCTCAGCCTACAGATAGCGAATTCACTCTTCCTTAAAACCGGCCATACCCATGGCCCTATCCACAGAACCACGCAACCTTTCATCGAGGAACATCACTTGGGTGGCTTGCCGCAATTTCGCGCCCCACAACTGATCTTTTTGATAAGCATCCAGCACGTAATCCGGTTCTTTCACGAGGGCTTGAATCGCCAAGTTGATTGTTTCTGTTGAGGTTTTACTTTCTGAATAAAGGGCTGCTGCCAGTGCAAGGCTTGGTTCTGCTGCATCGGAGCTGATTTCTAGGGCCTTGCGCCAGCGGCCAATCGCTTCGCTACGGCGCCCTTGCTCAAAAAGCACAATCGCTTGGTTATTTACCGCCTCCCAAAAATTTTTCCGAAGCCCGGCGGCCTTTTCAAAAGAGCTAAGGGCGGGATTTAGTTCTTTGAGCTGGATCTGAGCATTACCAAGATCAAAATAAGCACCAGGATTATTTGGATCCAGGCGCAGCCCTTCCCTCAATAGTTTCTGGGCTTCTTCCGGTTTTTTATTACGCAGATTTAACGAACCTTCCGCAAACCACACTCCTGGATTATTTGGGTCTAGCTGCTTCGCTTTTGCTAAAGCTTCATAGGCTCTGTTGTTTTTTTCTCCCTTAGCGGTGCTGCGCAATTCAGCTTCCGCTAGCACCAGCCAAGCTCTTGGATCGCTTGGTAAAACCTGCACTGCCAATCGCGCTAATTTGCGCCCTTCCTCCACTTGACCTATTTGCAGCAGCCCGGCAGCAGCTCCTGCAATACCAAGGCCCGCCTTACCAAGTTCTTTTGCGCTTGGCACAAACACATACGGCACAAGCGCCTGGGCGGGGGCCGGCAGCATGCAAGCTGCTGCGGCCAATAGAGCCAGCAGCTTGAGGCCCATGGTGTTCTAAAAAGCTAAAGGCAGCCTAAGTTGCGGCGCCACATATGCGGTTTAATACGCCTCAAGGCTGAACTTCGCAAGGCCTGATCCCACTGGCTTGCATTCCAATTGAGTAGTTCTGCTGGTTTGCTTTGCAGCATCCATTGGCGTGGTTGCAACTCAGGATCTTCATTTGCGTGTGCTTGTTTTTGATTCCAGGGGCAGGCCTCTTGGCATAAATCGCAACCGGCAATCCAGCCATGCAGCGCAATCGGCAATTCAGCGTTTCGATTTTCGATCGTGTGAAAAGCAATACATCGGCGGCTATCAACAACAAACGGTTCAGTTATTGCCCCCGTAGGACATGCCGGTAAGCAGGCACTACAACTGCCGCAGAGGGGGGTGGCGGGGATGCTTGGCGTGAGTTCAACAGTGGTTAACAGGTGCCCGAGCAGCAACCAGGAGCCGTGGCTTTTGCTGATTAGGTTTCCATTTTTACCAATCCAGCCAATCCCAGCTTCTTCTGCCCAGGCTTTATCCAGTAACGGCGCTGTATCAACACAAACGCGCCAGTGGCAATCGGGTTGCTGCAGCTCTAGCCAGCGTCCTAAGCGTTTTAAGCGTTGTTCGATTACGCGGTGATAATCCCTCCCCCAGCCGTAGCGGGCGATGCGGGCAACACCAACCTGCTGCTGCTGCCCTACGTAGTAGTTCAAGCCCACCGCTAGCAGGCTGCGCACCCCTGGTAGCAACTGTTCCACCTGGCGCCGCTTTGGGTTGTTCATCCAGGCCATATCTGCCTGATAACCAGCGGCCAACCAGCGTTCAAGGGCGGCATTACGCAGAGCCAGCCGTTCACTGCCAGCCGTTGCCGCCACCCCTGCCACAGCAAAACCCTGGGCGATGGCCTGTTGTTTCAACTGCTCGGCAAGATCCACCGGCACCTTTACAGTTGCGCCGCATCTTCATTGTGCCGTGCCAGAGCTTTCTCCTTCCCGTTTATCTGGTTTGTTGCGCTGGATCGGCGGTGCCCTGGTGTTGGTGCTCGCTCTCGAGCTCATGGCAGTGCTTAGTGCAAATGCTTGGGGTGAGGAGGCCTTTAGCCAATTGGTGGTGGATACCTTGATTAAGGCTTCCCCGATGGCCTTAGTTGGCTTGCTTTTGATGTTGATGGGCTCCCGCCTCGATCAACCGCAGCAGCAGCGCAGCCCCTTGCGTTGGACTGTGTTTGGTGTGGGTATTGCCCTTGCTTTATCGCTGCTGGTGTCGGTGCCGGTAACGATCGGCGGCAATGCAATCCTGCAAAAGCAGTCTGATCAGGCGGTGGAGCAAAAACAGATGGAATTGAATCGGGCCACTGCAGAAAGCAACAATCCTCAATTGATTGAGGCCTTGGTGGCTCAGCTGCGTCAGGCCGGTCAGCTGGATCCAAATTTGAGTGATGAACAGGCAAGTGCCCAGGCAAAACGTTTCATAGACGGCCGTTTAGGCCAACTCAAGCAACAGGTGCAGCAGTCTGAAAGGGCCAGATCTCTAACTTTGGGTCAGAGACGTTTTAATGGCACTGGTATGGCTTTGCTGTTAGCCCTAGCTACAGCCGCTGTTGCATTGGGGGCAATCCTCTAGTGGACGCCCCTGTGGCTAAGTTGAATTAGCGATTTACTGCTCAAGAACATTGGTGCAGACCCGCCCTAGACCAGAACCGCCAATCAATGTGCGGTTACAACAAGATCTCAAGAACGACCTGATCGCTGGGTTGCTTGTGGTGATTCCACTTGCAACCACAATTTGGTTGTCTACTTTGGTGACTCGTTTTGTGGTGAGTTTTCTCACTTCAGTGCCAAAGCAGTTCAGCCCATTTAATACGTTAAATCCATTTTTGCAGGAAATAATTAATCTGCTTGCTGGTTTATTAGTACCTCTGCTTGGTATTCTTTTAATAGGTTTAATGGCGCGTAATATAGTTGGAAGATGGCTGTTAGATTACGGTGAGGGAACTTTGGCCCGTATACCTTTAGCTGGTTCGGTTTATAAAACTCTTAAGCAAATCCTAGAAACGGTATTAAAAGATAACAGCACTAGATTTCGCCGTGTGGTGCTTGTTGAGTATCCGAGGGAAGGTTTGTACTCGCTGGGTTTTGTAACAGGTGTATTGGGTGCATCGATGGCTGCTAGCTTCACTCAACCAATGTTAAGTGTTTTTATTCCAACAGCGCCAAATCCAACTACCGGTTGGTATACCGTAGTTCCAGAAACTGCAGTTCGTGATATTGATATGAGTGTTGAAGATGCATTTAGAACAATTATCTCAGCAGGAATTGTTAGCCCCGAAGATCGCGATAGCCCTGTAAATCGTAGTTTTTCGAGCCTTCTCGCCCAATTGCGGCCCTCTACGCAGCCCAGCCCTCCAAAACCCTGAAATTGATGCAAAACCGCACGATTGCCAGGGAGTTATCCCTTTTAATTCTTGGTCAAAAGGCTGATCGCAGCCCAGCAACTACCGAGCAACTTTTAGCCCAAGCGCTCACCTCACTGCATAGCCATTTGCGGGAGGTATTGGATCAATCAGCAGATCAACTGCAGCAAGCTCAACAAGCTCTTTTAGAAAGCGAATTAAGCGAAGGTGAAAACGATCGGGTTAGGCAACATTTACATAAAGGTTTAGAAGGAGCCGAGCAGGTATTGAATCGGTTATCGGCCAGTTTGGAACTTCCCCGTTTGCTTCTACTAGCAGATCAGGATGATCTACGCGAATGGGCTTTACAGCGCTCCAAGGCAGTATTTGCGGCGCAACCAGCTTTAGATAGCCGCATTGATGCTGTGATGGAGGGCTGGCGTTTAACCCGTTTAGCTCGCATCGATCAAGACATTTTGCGCTTAGCGGTGGTGGAAATTGAAGCTTTTCAAACCCCCCCTGCTGTGGCGATTAATGAAGCTGTTGAATTGGCTAATCGCTATAGCGATGAGGCGGGCAGACGCAAGATCAATGGTGTTTTGCGCCGCTACATCACTGCCGCTGCTGAACTTCAAGGGCTAAACAATGGCTGAGTTTGATTGGTTTAATCGAGAAACCACTGAGGCCCAATCCGCAGAGGACGCTTTGGCATGGGCCAAGGAGGCTTATGCCCGCCTAAAGGCTCAACAACAGGGCGCGCCAGAGGCACCTCTTGATACTCCACCAGAAGTTCCAGAAGTTCCAGAAGTTCCAGAAGTTCCAGAAGTTCCAGAAGTTCCAGAAGTTTTAATAGCTCCAACAGCTCCTTCTTTGCTCGAACAAGCAGCAGCAAAGCGAGATGAACGGCTCGCCAGTGTGTCGTTACCCGCGATTGAAGTTAATGCTGAATTTACTACTGAAATTCAGCTGGATTCAGATTTTCTTTGGTCTGCAGAAGTGCTTGCAGCTCAAGGGCGACCAGCGGCTCAAGTTTCCATAGAAGAAATCGATTGGCTGGGGAAGTTGCGGCGTGGAATGGAAAAAACCCGTCAGGGTTTTGTTACTCAATTACTCGAAAATCTTGGTGATGATCCTTTATCTGAGCAGTCGCTTGAGCAGATCGAAACCCTGTTACTTAAAGCTGATGTAGGGATTCAAAGCACCGATTTAGCGCTTGATCGTTTGCGGCTACGCATGAATGAAGCGGTGGTTGATGCAGCAGAAGCTATTTCTTTACTAAAGCAAGAATTGCGCGAACAGCTTGAGATTCCCCTTGGCAAACAAGGAATTGCTCCCTTGCTTGCCCCAATAAAAGGCCGGCTCAATATTTGGTTGATAGTGGGTGTGAACGGCGTTGGCAAAACCACCACCTTGGGCAAACTTGCAAACTTGGCGGTGCGCAGTGGCTACAGCTGCCTGATGGCAGCAGGCGACACTTTTAGGGCTGCGGCGGTGCAGCAACTGCAGGTGTGGGCTGAACGCAGCGGGGTTGTAGTGATTGCAAATCCTTCCGCTAACGCCGATCCTGCCGCTGTGGTTTTTGATGCCATAGGTGCGGCACGTTCAAAAAATGTTGAATTGCTTTTGGTTGATACCGCTGGGCGGCTGCAAACAAAACACAATTTGATGGAAGAACTGGCAAAGGTGCGGCGCATTATTGATCGCCTTGCTCCAGAAGCTCAGGTGGAATCGTTACTGGTGCTTGATTCCAGCCAGGGTCAAAACGGTTTAAGACAGGCGATGGCTTTTGCTGCCGCCGCGCAACTCACAGGGGTAATTCTCACCAAGCTCGATGGAAGTGCAAAAGGCGGAGTTGCCCTTGCAGTTGCGGCTGAAACCGGCCTGCCAATTCGTTTTATTGGCGCCGGTGAGGGTTTACGCGATCTAAGACCATTTAACAGCTTTGAATTTATTGAAGCTTTATTAGCCAAAAACTAGCTAACTTAAGTCCCCCTGCGGCAGCCCCATGGGCGCCCAGCCGCCTGCCCACCGATCCCCAATTGCGATCACCCCTGCCGCTTCTTTACGGCAACTGATCGATAGCCTCAACCGCGAACAACGGCGTAATCAAGAGCTACTGGCATCCCTTGGGTTTGCTTTACGTAGTTTCACTAACTTGAGCCGTTTTCTTGAGCTGGTGCCTCTGCTCACGGCCCGTTTAGTGGAGGCGGAAGGTGCGATTTTGCTCACTCTGCGCAGTGATGGTTCGCTTTGGCGTGAACAATTGCATGCCTCTGCCACTAACCGTTGCGCTGAGTTATTGCGCATGTTGGCGGGTTTGCAAGATAAAGATCTCGATTCCGAGGCGGGCGATGAATTGATGGCATCTCGGCTGGATCAATTGGTGCGCAGGCAGCTGGGAGATGTGCAACTTTTTGGCACTTCGGTGGTTGCAAAAAATCGACAGCGGGGTCGCTTATATGTTTTTAGTAGTGATCCTCAATATTCGTGGAGTGAGGTGAGACGCCGCCATGTGCAATTGGTGGCAGATCAAACGGCGGTAGCGATTGAAAATGAATTACTACTGGAGCAGATGCGTCAGCATCAACGATTAGATCAACAACTAAATATTGGCGGCGAAATCCAAGCGCAATTGTTGCCTGATCGCTGCCCAGTGATTGAAGGGGTAGAACTGGCAGCTCGCTGCCGCCCCGCCTTTCAAGTTGGTGGTGATTATTACGATTTTATTCCCACTAAACCTCAATTAACTGGTAAAAGACGGGAACAGGGAAGGTGGGCTTTAGTGATGGGAGATGTAATGGGGAAAGGTATACCTGCAGGTTTATTAATGACCTTGCTACGGGGAATGTTGCGAGCTGAGGTGTTAACCGGCTTACCTCCTGATCGAATTTTACATGATTTAAATCAATTAGCCCAAGAGGACTTAGCTCATTCCAATCGTTTTGTTACCTTGTTTTACTCAGAATATGATCCGCGCTCAAGATTGCTGCGTTTTAGTAATGCAGCTCACAACCCACCTTTGATTTGGCGCCGGCAGGGCCACACGGTGGAACGTCTTGATGCTCCTGGCCTATTAATTGGCTTGCAGCCCGATGCTGATTACGGCTGTGAGCAGGTGCTTTTAGAGCCAGGGGATGTGCTTCTTTTTTATACCGATGGTGTTACTGAAGCCAGCGGCCTTGGCGGTGAGCGTTTTGATGAGGAGCGTTTAATGCGATCCCTTTTGGCGATATGTAAATCGGGGGTTGGGGCCCAAGAAATTTTGGATCAACTTTTTGCGCGGCTGGATCGTTTTGTGGGGCCAGGCCGCCACTTAGACGACGACGCCTCTGTGGTGGTAATGAAGGTGAAAGATGAAGTGGTGTTGCCTAGCCTGTGAAATCCTGCAGGCCAGGCGAAATGGGTGCAAATGAAGGGGTAACAGGGGGGCAAGGGGCCAGTTGGAGCAACCGTTTTGAGCAGGGTTTGCACCCTGCAATCGAGCGCTTTAATGCCTCGATTGGTTTTGATATTGCCTTGCTGCAACAGGATCTTGATGGTTCTGTTGCCCATGCCCGCATGTTGGGGCGTTGCGGTTTGATTTCAGAGCAGGAAAGTATTGATCTGATATCCGGCCTAGAAGCGGTGCGCCAAGAGGCAGCAGCGGGCAGTTTTAAGCCCGGCCTGGAATGTGAAGACGTCCATTTCGCCGTGGAACGGCGCTTGATTGAACTGCTGGGGCCGTTGGGCAAAAAACTGCACACCGGCCGCAGCCGTAATGATCAAGTTGGTACTGATTTGCGCCTCTGGTTGAGGCAACGCATCGATGGCTTGGAACCGCGCCTACAACGGCTGCAACGGGCTTTGTTTCTACTGGCGGATCAGCATCTGCATACCTTGATTCCTGGCTACACCCATCTGCAACGGGCTCAACCCCTTTCTTTAGCGCATCACTTACTCGCTTACGTGGAGATGCTCGAGCGGGATCGTTTACGCCTGCTTGATGTGCGTAAACGGGTGAATATTTGCCCCCTTGGGGCTGCGGCACTAGCGGGTACCCCGCTGCCAATCGATCGCCGCCAAACCGCAGCTGAACTGGGCTTTGAAACTATTTATGCCAACAGCTTGGATGCGGTAAGCGACCGTGATTTTGCTGTGGAGTTCAGCGCAGCAGCAGCTTTGGTGATGGTTCACCTCAGCCGGCTAAGCGAGGAGGTGATTTTTTGGGCTAGTGAGGAATTTGGTTTTGTGCGCCTTAGCGACCGTTGCGCCACCGGCAGCAGTTTGATGCCACAGAAAAAAAATCCCGATGTGCCGGAATTGGTGCGGGGTAAATGCGGCCGCGTATTTGGCCATCTCCAGGGCTTACTAACCATGATCAAAGGGCTTCCACTTGCATACAACAAAGACTTTCAGGAAGACAAAGAAGCGTTATTTGATGCTGTGCGCACCACTGAAGATTGCTTAGAAGCCATGGCAATTTTATTGGAGGAGGGTATTGATTTTCGGGTGGAACGTTTGGAGCAAGCGGTGGCCAGCGACTTTTCCAATGCCACTGATGTGGCTGATTATTTAGTGAATCGCGGTGTTCCCTTCCGTGAGGCTTATCAATTAGTTGGCGGTTTGGTTAAAACCTGCCTGCAGGAAGGGGTGTTGCTAGCTGAGTTGCCATTGGAGCGTTGGCAAATGCTGCATCCAGCTTTTGAGCAAAGTATTTATGCCGCGATCGCTCCGCGGCAGGTGGTGGCAGCGCGGATTAGTGAAGGGGGTACTGGCTTTACTCAGGTGCAACACCAGCTCAATCATTGGCGCAATCTCTTGATGTGTTCTTAAAGACATCGATTAAGTGGCACTTGCCGGTTTAGATTTTGAAAGTTCCCATTTCTATGGGATCCCCTAGTCCATTCAACGGTCCATTCGGTCCCTAAGGCCAGTGAGCATTTTTGTCGGCAACCTTCCCTTCCGCGCGGAACAGGAAGACATCATCGAACTCTTCGCCACCCACGGCGAGGTAAGCAATTGTTCCCTTCCTTTGGAACGGGACACCGGACGCAAAAGAGGCTTTGCCTTTGTGGAAATGGCAGACGACGCTGCAGAACAGCGAGCCATTGATGCATTGCAAGGCGCCGAGCTGATGGGTAGGCCATTGCGCATCAACAAAGCTGAACCCCGCAGTGGCGGCGGCGGTGGAGGTGGTTATGGCGGCGGTGGAGGTGGTTATGGCGGCGGTGGAG
>ERZ889217.1522-NODE-1522-length-11619-cov-32.302318_pt1 | contig 11619 bp, 9 predicted proteins | sample MGYA00521098_ERZ889217 | MGnify/ENA primary metagenome ERZ889217 (study PRJEB32303, sample SAMEA104408613) | aquatic metagenome | biome: Brackish water; feature: Pelagic; material: water | place: Baltic Sea | collected 2014-06-10T22:04:00 | depth 2,362 m ...
TAGATAAAGCACTGCCGAGCAGCCTCGTACCTTTAACTTCAAGCGTTAGCGACCGTGGCGACACAACAAAGTTTCTCTGGCAACTAAAAAATGGTGGCCACAAAATCGAATCTGTACTGATGCATTACGCCGACCGCGCCACTGTCTGCGTCAGCACTCAAGCCGGTTGCGCAATGGCATGTGGATTTTGCGCAACAGGTCAAGCAGGTTTCACTCGACAGTTAACTTCAGGCGAAATTGTTGAACAAGTTGTTCACGCGGCGCGAACTAGCGCCGCACGCGACCAACGGCTGGCCAATGTTGTATTTATGGGCATGGGTGAACCACTAGCCAACGAAGAAGCAGTGTGGCAAGCGGTCACTCGCATTCACGAAGCCATAGGTATCTCGGCTCGTCATCTCACAATTTCAACTGTTGGCATTATCCCAGGCATCAACACGCTCGCCGAACGACCACTGCCAGTTAATCTTGCCGTCTCACTTCACGCAGCGCGAAATGAGTTGCGAAACGAACTTGTTCCAATCAATAAGCGCTATCCAATCGAAGATTTAATGCAAGCATGTCGCAAATATCTTGCCAAGAAGAATCGTCGAATAAGTTTTGAATGGGCACTAATCAAGGATGTCAATGACACGCCACGCGACGCTCGCGAACTAGCCAAACTTTGCAAAAGCCTAAAACCCAGCGCTCACGTGAACTTGATTCCACTTAACCCGACACCGGGTTACTTAACAAAAGGAACAGCCCCCGAAGATGTCCGGGAGTTTGCGATGCAACTTGAAGATCTTGGTGTAAATGCAACCGTCCGTCGTAACCGCGGCACTGATATCGCTGCAGCCTGCGGTCAGTTGGCTGCCGGCCAACCAGTGACCCTCAGTTCGCGATCAGTTGTTGGATGAGTTTCTCTCGACCCCGTTCAATCTGATCGGCAAGCGCACGTTCTAGTAATCCCCCGGTAAATAGAGATCCCGAATAGTGCAAATTCGTTTGTAGCGATGAACCGTTATCAGTTTGAGAAACCGTTGCACTAAGCACCCATGCCGAATGGCTCCGCCCGTCATTTTCGGCGCGTTCGAAAACAACACGATACGGTGCCTCACAAGTCTTTTGAACCATTCTTAAGCGCTTCGATCTAGCGAATGGCCCAAGTCGCGCACGAAGTTCAACTGTCCAAGAACCTGAGTCTTGTGAACTACTCGCATCGTTGCCAACTGGCGTGACGCTGTGAACCATCTCAAGCCATGATTCGTAATTTTTGAGATCAGAAATATAAGCAAAAAGTTTTTCAACCGAAACTGGTACATCAACATTCGCCGTTATATCCATAGCCTCGCCTAATTATAAATCAAGACTCTGAATGCGACTGATCGCTATCAGGGCTATGTTCATGACTGTTTTTACCACTAGAACCAAACGCTCTGCCAAGCAAGCGTCCGCGGGCTTGCAGTTTTCCATTTAAATCACCAGAACGGTCAAACTGCGGCGTCCATGGCATTGCCTCAGTCTCTTGCGTATCCAATAATTGAGCGAACTCAGAAGTTATATCAACAGCATTGTCGTCGCTGGTATCTGCATTCTCACGGTCGGTAGTCATAAATACATGATCGTCAATTATCAAATCAAATAAATTCGCAATAACGTCGTCATCTTTTTTAGATCTATTGAAGTCAGAAACTTTTTGCCGCTTGCCAAGTTTTTGTGAACTATTTTTTGTGAGTTCTTGTGTAACTGGTGCACTAAATAGCCGCTGAACCTCCTCGCGATTATTAATTATCGACCAACCTTTTGGAACGGTAAGAGAATCGGCGTGACGACGACATAAAAGGTTTATTGGCGCCAAGTCGTTCAAATGGGGAAAGTCGATCGTCACCAACAACTGTCTCAGATCAACTTCATAAATAATCTCCCCGACTTTTGAACAGCCAGGACGTTCACAGTGACGCGACATGCCTAAACAATAGACTGCATCAGGGTTCTAGACATGCGATTCCCATTCCTTGACGATCGCGATAACCGAATGTGTCACTTGAGCAAATCCGGTCAAAACCGATCAATTGCCTAACCACTCCATCGTTCGGACCATCGCAAGACACCTCATACACGGCCTGAGTTGAGTCAAACGCCACACACGACCCACTTTGAATCAGCGAATCCGGACCTTGCGGAATACTCGGTGATGCAGTTGATTGTAAAAACAAAATCAAAAGCGCTCCAACAGCAACTAGCGACAACATAAATCGCCATGGAACCTTCGCTCTAACAACTACTAGTGGTATTTCGAAATCGGCTTCATCGGCGAAATCAATACCGAAATCAGAACCGAAACTAAAATCATCTTTATCGACCGAAGGTCTTTGTGGATTAGACGCAGGTTGGCGCTTTGACTTGACAGTCAGTGACTGGTCGTACAGCTGCCGACTAGCCGTATTACCTAGAACACTCCAAGCTTCGCTGACCGCAGCAAGGGCCAAAGAAAAATCCGCAGTCTCTAGCCCATCTGCGTCTGGGTGAAGTTTGCGCACCATCGCACGATGCGCGGCACGAATTTCCTTTATCGATGCGGATGATTTGACACCGAGTATTTCATAGTGATTAGAAATAATTTGACCTGCTTGATTCACGTCTAATTCACGAACGAAATTCGTTAATGGTTCACGAACCAGTAAATGTAGCGGCGATCTTGCTCGCAGAATCTCCACCACGACGCAAAATTACTGCCAAGAACCAAAGAGCGCTGAGCGTCACAACAAACAACAACACGGCGCCTACTCCCCAGAACGGTTTAATAGTGCTTCGGGTTGCGCCAAGTAACGCAACTGGGAAGGTAGTTGACCCAGCTTCACTGATCAGAGTTGAAATCACTGCGTTGTCAAGACAAAGCGCAAATGACAACAGAGCACCTGCAACCATTGCCGACGCGATCAACGGCAATGTGATTTGACGAAAAGCGCGGCCAGGAGGCGCACCGAGATCGGCTGCAGCTTCTTCAAGCGATTCGTCAATTCCTGAAAGTCTGGCGCGAACGATCAAAGTAACGACAGCACTTGCATACAAAGATTGACCCACCCACAATTTGTTGATACCCCCATTAAAAGGACCCCAACCATTTGTGAAAATAATGCCGACAATTGGTATCGCCTTTATCCGTGGAAACCAAGTTGCAAGCGCGATTGCATCCATAATCTCAGGCGTTACCAAAATCAGAAATACCGTAGCCATAAAAAACTTTGTCCAGTTACCTGGTCGACGTGCCAATGCGACACCTGACATACCTCCAATAAGTACTGCGATAATCGTGGCGCCGAAAGCAGCAATGAACGAATTTCGAATTGAATCACCGATACCCGCGAAGTCAAAAATCGTGCGATACCACTCTGTTATCAACCCATTAAGCACCACGGCAAAAACAAACGACAGCGGCATAACAAGTGACAAAACTCTCTTTGAGAAGCTTTCTCGACGTCGGTTGATGCGAACGAAGATCAATGCCGCGAAAATGACAACAGCGAATCGAATTAGCACTGCGACCATAACGCCGCCATTAAATAATTCTCCCCACCATTTCGTACTTGATCTTCCTGACCAAATAGTGAACGAGCCGCCGTAATTAAATGAATGAAGAAACACAAGCAATATTGGAATAAATAGAAATACCAAAACCAAAACAGTCCACGCTGACAAAACTTTTGGTAGCACTTCGAACTTCGTACGAAACTCTTGTTTAACTGTTTGCTTGCGGGCAACTGATCGCTTGTAAATTGATCGCCGTACAATTTGGATAATTGGATACGCCAACATTGCAACTCGAGGTGCTAGCCAAGTTATGACAAAGCCAATTATCAGTACCAAGAGCACAGCAGCGATCATCAATATCGCCATTGCCGAACCCAGTGGCCAGTTCTGCGCGCCACTGAATTGCGATGCGATCATTGCCCCAATCATGTTTCCTTTTGCGCCACCCAACACCGTTGCAGTGACATAATCTCCACACATTGGTATAAACGTAAGTAGCACACCAGCCACGATTCCTGGGCCAGCTAGAGGCAATGTGACACTAATAAATGTTGCAATACGGCCCGCACCAAGATCTTTGCTCGCCTCTCGCATTCGCACATCAATTCGGTCAAGCGCAACAAAAAGCGGCAAGATCATGAAGCCTAAATAGTTGTAAACAATTGCGATTTGTACCGCCATCGGAGTTTCAAGTATTTGAATACCGTTTTCCGAAATCCAACCCATTCCGACCAGCCACTTTGAAAATGTGCCGTTTGGCGCAAGAGGAATGCGCCATGCGACTGTACGAATTAGAAAACTAGTAAAACTTGGTACTACGACTGCTGCGAGAATCACTGCCTTCCATTTCTCGGCAACTTTGAATGCTGCAAAATATGCAACTGGTAGGCCAATCACAACACACAGAAACGTTGCTAGAACCGAGATACGTAAGGTCGCACGAAAGGTTTTAAAAAATGTCTCATCAAATACTGCCGAATAGCTTTTCGTCGACAGACTACTTAGATCTACTGGTACAAGTTTTGATGAATCTTTGGTGCCGAACGAATAAAGAACGATAAACGCAATTGGCGCGGCAAAAAAAACTAAATACCAAACAATCGCAGGGATGGCGAGAAGATATTTAGGCCCTCGCCATCTCCTGCGTAAATATGAAGCGACCGATACGGTCACACCAAATCAGCCTCCGGCTTTCGCCTTAGATTTGTTCAAGATGTCGATCAAACGATCAAGTGCTGGCGTGATTAATTGTGTCTGCATCGTTGCAACTTGTTCATCCCCGAAGAAAATCATGTCACCATCAACTAAATCTGGTGCAACATCAGAAATAAGTTGTGACATATTTTTCATTCCGGTGTGATAACCGTGATAGCTAAGATCCTTGATCGAAATCTCTGGGATCAAATCCCAGTTGATCCAAGCGTGTGCAGCCTCGGCATTTGGTGCTCCCGCTGCAACGCAGTAATTGTCCATCCAAAGTTCTGTGTTTGGTGAACCAAGTACCCACTTCCAGTCGCTCGGGTTTCCACCAGCTTCTTCAATGCGTACATAGGCCTGGCGTGCATCGCCGTTCCATGCCATTGCAATTGAATACGCACCTTCAGCAAGTTTCGTTGAAGGATAACTATCAAATGCTTTGACGTGTTGTGCAAACTCTTCAACCAAGAATTTTTCACACGCGTCAAGGTCTGCAGGTGTTTCGGTGTTCCAGTTAATTTTATTTGCCCAGAACCACATCCCGCAATAGTTTGGCGCTGCATCAATTACCGCACAGTTGCCACTTGCTTCACCCATACAAGTATCAATGAAATCTTGCCAAGTTGTCAGTTCTTTTGAAATTTTTGTGGTGTCGTAGAAGTAACCAGTCGTACCCCAGTTCTTACAAACTGAGTAATCGTTCGTAGGATCCCAATCTTGGGCAAGATAATTCGGGTCGACGTTGACCATATTTGGGATCAATGACTTGTCAAGTTTTTGGATCAAACCTTTTTCAATCATCTGAGGAATATATGGACCTGTCGGAACAACAATGTCAAAACCGCTACTTCCGCCACTCGCTGCGAGTTTTGTGATCAGATCTTCGTTGCTCGCGTAATAGTCAACCTTCATCGAAACGCTAAGCGTTGATCCAGCGAGTGCGCCAACCAAATCTGGGTCGTTGTAGTCACCCCATGTGTACATCGCCAGCGTGCCACTTGACTGATTTATAACTCTGCTCCAGTCACCTGATGCAAGGGCATTTGAAGTTTCGGTTGCACTATCTGAACCGCCACATGCGGCTGCAATCAAAGCAAAACCAGCAACTGCTGTGCCACCTTGAAGAAATGCGCGTCGCGAAAGTTTCTCGCGAAAACCTTCTGGTGCCAACATCTTCAATTGTTTTTTATCATCGCTCATTACTATCTCCTTTGATTGATTTGTTAATAAATATTTACTTAGATTTAAATAATAGTCAAACGCTCACACGTTTGGCGTGTCCGCAAGCACAAGATCTGCCTGACGAGCCGAGAACAAATACACATCTTCGGCTGCCCAGGCGCACCAGACTGATTCGCCAACCGCAAATCGGGACGGATCGGTTCGGCTCACTTGTACCAACAAGTCGCGAGACCCAGCCGTCATCACATATTGTAACACATCGCCGAAATGCGACACGCCGGCAACTCGCGCACTCACGCAATTCGTATCCGAAATCGGCTTTGTCGCCGACAAGTTGATCGTCTCGGGTCTTACTGCTGCAAGCGCATCTTGGCCTGCCGGCACAGTTTCTTCGGGTCGTGTCGCAACAAAAACTGTTCCGTCGCTGGCTTTCGCACCATTGGTTGTCGCCACACCACGCCAGAAATTATTTCGACCAACGAACCCAGCCACGAACGCCGAGGTCGGATGTTCATAAACGGTTTCTGGATCTCCAAGTTGCTCAACATGTCCGTCAAGCATGATTGCGATTCGGTCAGACATTGACATTGCTTCTTCTTGATCATGAGTCACAAATATAAACGTAATCCCGAGACGGCTTTGGAGAAGTTTAAGTTCGATCTGCATTTCTTCGCGTAGTTTTCGATCGAGTGCGCCTAGCGGCTCATCAAGCAGCAAAATACTTGGACGATTTATTAGCGCACGCGCTACTGCAACCCGTTGTTGTTGACCACCTGAGAGTTGTCGGGGCCGACGACCTGCCAATTTTGACATCTGCACCATGTCAAGCGCTTCAATTACCTTCATGCTGATCTCAGACTTTGCTACACCTTTTTGCTTTAATCCATATGCAACATTTTCAGCAACACTCATATGCGGAAACAATGCGTAGTGTTGAAATACAGTATTAACATCGCGCTTGTATGGAGGCACACCTTGCACATACTCTCCGCTTATCCGAATGAATCCCTCATCTGGTTGTTCAAAACCTGCCAGCATTCGCAATGTTGTAGTCTTTCCACAGCCGCTCGGACCAAGCAATGAGAGAAACTCACCAGACTTAATTTCTAAGTTGAGTGAATTGACCGCGACCACATCACCGTAACGCTTGGTGACATTTGATAGTTCGACCGACCCGCGCTCGCTATTCAACTAACACCCCCAAAACAATTAGTGACAATGCCGAATTTAATTTACGAATTTGTTTAATCTGCCTAATTATTAATTCTCACATCTACAAGCATGACATATTGAACTTTCGTCCCCCGAATCCGAGATAAAAGCAGGCTAGACATATAGGTACATGAACTCAAGCCAAATCAAAACCATCGGTGTGCCAAAAGAGACTAAAACGTCAGAGGGTCGCGTTGCAATAACCCCTGATGGAGTTCGTGAGTTTGAGCGCATCGGAATTGAAGTATTCGTCGAGTCAGGGGCTGGTCTTGGCGCATCAATCGAAGACGCTCACTTCGTCGCTGCTGGAGCAACGATTGTGCCAACCGCAGGTGACGCCTGGTCGCAACAAATGGTCATCAAAGTCAAAGAGCCGACTGCTCAAGAGTTTGAATTTCTACGCGATGACTTAACACTTTTCACGTACTTACATTTGGCTGCTTATCCAAAAGTTGCTGAGGCGTTACTAAAAAACAATACGACATCAATCGCTTATGAAACCGTGCAAGAAGATGACACTTCACTTCCTCTACTCGCGCCGATGAGCGAAATTGCAGGTCGAATCGCCACTCAAGTTGGGGCCTTTTATTTGCAACGCCCCAACGGCGGTCGTGGAGTTTTGATGGGTGGCGCACCAGGTGTCAGCCCGGCCAAAGTTGTCGTAATCGGTGCAGGAAATGTTGGATGGAATTCAGCATGGATTGCTGGTGGGATGGAAGCCGAAGTTTTATTGCTTGACAAGAATTTAGATCGACTACGAATGCTCGACCAAATTATTCGTGGACGAATTACCACTATCGCATCTAACCGTGGAGCAATTGAGCGATGCGTTGCTCAGGCCGATCTATTGATTGGCGCCGTACTTGTCGCTGGCGCGCGCGCACCAATCGTTGTCTCACAAGACATGGTCAAGTCGATGAAGCCCGGTGCCGTAATCGTTGATGTTGCAGTTGACCAAGGTGGCTGCATCGAAACTATTCATGAGACAACACACAAAGAACCTGTCTATGAACAGCACGGCGTCTTGCACTACGCAGTCGGAAATATGCCTGGCGCGGTACCGCACACGAGTACCTACGCATTAACTAATGCAACTCTGCCTTATCTAATTGATGTTGCAAAATATGGAACTCGCGTTGCCGCACAACGCGATGGTGCTCTGAAGCTTGGGATCAACACAGTTGCCGGCCAATTAACGAATGACGCCGCAGCAAAAGCACTCGGACTCGAGGCGGTTGATCCGCTAACTGTCTTGACGCAATAGCTAGCTAGTTAATTAGATAGTTAACTAGTCGCAGCAACTATCTCGCCAACCGCAAGAACCACACTTGAAATGTGCATGCTCGGCGTGCAAAGAGGAACCACAGTGTGGACACTCCGAGAATACGGCGTGACGTGTGCGACAACTATCGGTAACGCCTTGCCCAGACTCATTTAATTTCAATGACTCTTCGAACTGTGTTATCTCCATAATCAAATTATTGCACTAGCGTCAAGGTTCTTCGCGTATGACTGATACAACCGATTCTTCAACACCAGTTAGCCGACCAAACAACCCCCACAAAACAGGCAGTGCTCGAGCAGCATTTCACGTTCGCGACTTTCGCCGAATTTGGTTTGGCTCATTTGCCTCAAACATTGGTACTTGGATTCAAAACGTTGTGCTACCCATTTACGTTTATGCGCGAACAGGAAGTGCTTCAATTGTTGCTTTACTGATTTTCGCCCAACTTGGGCCGATCTTGTTGTTGTCAATACCTGGTGGCGTTATCGCCGATCGAGTTGACCGCAAAAAATTTCTAATTTCGATGCAAGCGATTCAACTTTGTTGCTCGCTAATGCTTGCATTGTTTGCAGCAAATAATTCACCGATTTGGATGCTTTTTCTCGCTCAACTCGGGGTTGGCGTTGGCAACGCACTGAATATTCCAGCGTGGTCGGCAATGTTGACTTCATTAGTGCCACCAAGCGATATCGCTGGAGCAATCTCACTCAACTCAACAGTGGTCAACGGCGCAAGAGTGGTCGGGCCGATCATCGTTGCATTGCTTTCACAGTGGCATGTCACAACTTCTGAATTTTTCGCAATTAACGCAGCAACTTACATATTTGTAATCTTCGCACTGCTAAGCGTAAACGTACCAGAAATTGCTTTTGACACAACCGCAGGATGGCGAAGATTCACCTTTGCTTTCAAAATCGCCAGAGAACGAGTCGTGATGTCACGACTGATTTTGACTCTGGCTTCATTCTCGTTATTGTCGCTTCCTTACGTCGGACTCTTCCCAGCCATAGCGAAACTTAATTTCGGTATTGAACCCCAAAGCGCAACATATAAATGGCTTTACGCAACGTGGGGCCTCGGCGCATGCCTCGGTGGACTGAGTGTTTCAACTTTATTCGTCGATGTTGACAACCGAAAATTAATTCGAATGGGCTTTGCAAGTTTTGCGGTGAGCATGATGGGGTTTGCACTTGCGCCAAATGTTGAACTTGCATTCTTCACTGTTTTCTTTTTGGGTGCTGCCTATTTTTTTACAACAACTTCAATGCAAACCGTTTTTGCATCTGGGCTCACCCCGGAAATCCGGGCTCGAGTTATGGCGTTGTGGTTCATGGCCTTCGGCGGAACAGTGCCTTTAGGTAATCTAATTTTTGGTCCACTGATTGACCGTTATGGTTCTCAGTGGCTGCTCGTTCTAGGTTCGCTTTGGGCTGTTGTTTTGTGGTGGTGGTGTGATATCGAACGTCTCGAACGCAACGATTCAGACCCCGCCGTTTTATAATTCGTCGCGGTATAGCCCTTCACACAAACGAACCAGCCCGGCAACTTTCGAACCTTTAACAAGCACTACATCTCCGTCGCCTAGCTCTTCCAAAACCTGTCGGGCTTGCGAAAAACTTATTGGTCGGACACCGTAGAGATTGGTTTCAACTGCGACTAGTTCGATCTGCTTCTGCTTGGCCAGCAAGGAAATTGCTAAATGATCTTCACTCGGCTCGGCGAGTTCGGCCATGAGTCCACAGAATGCGATTCGTCTAGCGCCAGAGAAAGTTGAGAGAGTTTCAAACGCAGCGCGCATCGATGCAGGGTTCGCGTTATAAGAATCATCAATCACCACGGCGCCATTTTTGAGTTTCCGAATTTGCATCCGAAAAGGCGAAATATTTGACTTCGAAATCGCTTCTGCGGCCTGCGAGATATCTATGTGCAGAATACCTGCAACACAAAGTGCCGCCAGTGCGTTATGCGCCATGTGCTTGCCGGGAACATTCATCGACAACTTCGCATCACCCCAAGGAGTCTTAACCATTGCAATCGCACGACCCTGCTGATCAATTTCACAGTCGACCATCCGCACCTCTGCCGAGCTACTCTCGCCAAAAGTCAACACCGCCGCTTTTGATGCATCACGCATTGACAAAACATTCGAGTCGTCAGCATTCAAAACTGCACAACCGCCAGCGGGCAAAGATTCAATGAGTTCGCGCTTGGCTCGGGTGACACCATTTATCGAACCAACTCTTTGCGTATGGGCGTTTGAAACCACCGTCACAACACCGATGTGTGGTCGCGCCACTTCACATAGCCTGGCGATTTCACCGAAACCACGCATCCCCATTTCAACCACAAGTGCTTCAATATCGTCAGGTGCATTTAAAATAGTTGTAGGCAACCCGAAGTCATTATTAAACGATTGATCATTTGAGTGAGTTCTAAGCACCGTTGCTAGTGCGCTCGCAATCAAATCTTTGGTTGAGGTCTTGCCAACCGAACCGGTTATTGCTACCACACGATTTTGCAATTGAGGGTCTAGTCGCGTTCGCCCCCACGCACCCAACTTCAATAAACCTGTCACAGTGTCGGTAACTGTGATTGCGGTTCGACCTTGCGGTGCGCGCGAAGTCAAATATGCGCCAGCGCCGCGGCTAAGTGCATCGGCAATAAAATCGTGACCATCTCGCTGATCAACAATAGGTACGAATAACTGGCCAGGTTTAATTGTTCGCGAATCAAACGACACACCATCTAAGTGCGCATTAGAACCAATGAGTTCTCCAGAAATGGCTTGCGCAACATCTGATGCCATCAAGCGCATAAGACTTTAATTATAACTGCTCGAATATCAAGCACCCGATCAAACCAATAAATCGTGCGGGCTGTACGAGTACCGTAAAGGTACATGAATAGCGATAATCATAATTCAAAAATTAATATTGTCGTCTTGTTCGGTGGCGAATCTGCAGAGCATGATGTAAGTTGCATAACTGCAGCTCACGTTTTGCGTGCGCTAAACGCTAACAAATACGAAATCACGACTATTGGAATCACCCGTGAAGGTGATTGGGTGAATGTTAAATCAGAATCAAATGCCCCAACTGATCGTCTTGTAGCAACCGGTCAGCCGACAAACATCTCAGCGATTTTGCAAGGCATTAATTTGCAAGGCATTAATTTACAAGGCATTAATTCGCAAGTTATTAATGAGTCGGCACGTACCGTCGTGATTCCAT
>ERZ889217.1523-NODE-1523-length-11616-cov-27.611193_pt1 | contig 11616 bp, 14 predicted proteins | sample MGYA00521098_ERZ889217 | MGnify/ENA primary metagenome ERZ889217 (study PRJEB32303, sample SAMEA104408613) | aquatic metagenome | biome: Brackish water; feature: Pelagic; material: water | place: Baltic Sea | collected 2014-06-10T22:04:00 | depth 2,362 m ...
TTCGACCTTTCGAGTCTTTCAATGTTGAAGAAATCGCATTGCGCAACAAAATTGCATAATTGTTTGGAAAATTCGACCCAAGAAGATCAACAGCAATGCGAAGAAGACGCCTACATTTGCGAGACTCTTTAGCACCATAGGCTCGATTGCTCAGTTGAAAAAACTTCGTTGACTCACGCGCTAATCTGTATTCTGATCGAATCAAATAATTTTTTAAAATAAATAATGCAAGTGTTGCCGGCAGCAGCGAAAGGATTTGTGTTTTGAAACCAGAAAAACCTCGATCAACAGGCAACTTTGAGTATTTTTTTTTGAGTTTGGCGATTTCTCTTGAATTTGATTTCACGAGCAACAGTCTAGAACTTGCTTAAAAGATAAATTACGCACCGCGAATCTCTGAAAAGTGTACCGATTGGGTGCTAATCTTTGGGAGTGTCGAACGCGCTTGGATTAGAGAAAAATAGTAAAACGAGCAGCGCTAGCGACCGTAGCTTCGGGATAATGTTCGGTTGCATATTTATTATCGTTGCTGCGCTGCTGCGATTTCGCGATGAGCCAGAAGAACTACAACTTTTACTTCTTGCATTGAGTTTTTTAACTTTTTTGGCTTCGTTTACTCGACCGAGATTGTTGCGCACGCCAAATAAATTATGGATGAAGTTCAGCCTATTGTTGGCTCGTTTCGTTAGCCCAATTATTCTTGGGGTGTTGTTTTATATATTCATATCTCCTCTAGCACTTGCCCTGCGACTATTTGGTCGAGACGAATTGCGCCTTAAATCAAAGAAACTTACAACTAACTGGCAAAGCCGAAAAATCGATGGTTATTCATTAGACTCTTTCAAGAATCAATACTAAGAAGTATCGGGGTTTCTAATGTCATTCTTAAAAGAGTTTCTGAAGTTTCTTAAGCACAACAAGAAGCTTTGGCTCGCACCAGTTATATTTGTTTTGCTCATTATTGGCGGGCTGTTAGTGCTGGCACAGTCTTCGCCACTTGCGCCGTTTATCTACGTCCTGTTCTAGATGACCGCAATCCTTGGTATTTCTGGCTATTACCACGATTCCGCAGCCTGCCTTGTCGTAGACGGCGAGATTAGATCTGCAGTTCAAGAAGAACGATTCACTCGAATAAGACATGACGCCGACTTCCCCACTAACGCAGTCAAATATTGCATTGAATCTTCCGAATTAAGACCAGATCAAATTGACTACGTCGTGTTCTATGACAAGCCATTTTTGAAGTTTGATCGAATTCTCGAGACGTATTTAGCTTTCGCTCCAAAAGGCTTTCGATCTTTCTCACGCTCTTTGCCAGTCTGGTTAAAAGAGAAATTATTTCAGAAACAAGTAATCGCAAAAGCACTTGAGCCAATATTTGGCGACCTCGGTGATCGGCTCCTCTTCTCTGAGCATCATATAAGCCATGCTGCAAGTGCGTTCTTTCCGTCGCCGTTTAAAGATGCAGCAGTACTGACGATGGACGGCGTTGGAGAATGGGTAACAACATCTACGAGTATCGGTCGTGGAAATACTCTTGAGACTCTCAACGAAATTCATTTTCCACATTCACTTGGTCTTCTTTACTCAGCATTCACTTATTACACGGGTTTTAAAGTTAATTCTGGTGAATACAAGGTCATGGGTCTCGCACCATACGGAGAGCCGAAATTTGTCGACGTTATTCGAGAAAACTTGATCAACATCAGTGATGACGGGTCATTCTCTTTGAATATGCAGTATTTTAATTATTGCACTGGCTTGACGATGACCAATTCGAAATTCGCTGATCTATTCGGTGCTCCGGCACGAGGATTCAACGATGAACTCACTCAACGCGAAATGGATCTTGCCGCATCAGTGCAGAAAATAGTTGAAGAAGTGATGATTAAGATCTCGCGAAATATTCGCCATGAAACAGGCATGCGTAATTTGTGCTTAGCAGGCGGAGTTGCTTTAAATTGTGTCGCTAACGGCGTGTTACATCGTGAAAATATTTTCGACGATATTTGGATACAGCCTGCCGCTGGAGACTCAGGAGGCGCAGTTGGTGCGGCACTCGCTGTTTATCACCTTGGACTTGATCGAGAGCGCGTTTTGAGACCAAACACAGATTCAATGAGTGGGTCATTTCTTGGACCAGAATATTCGCAAAGCGAAATCGTTACTCGACTGAATGCATCCGGAGCAATCTTTAAAGAACTAACCGATCAAGACGTTGCAACTTATACAGCGACTGCGCTTGCTACCGGCAAATCTGTTGGCTGGCATCAAGGCCGTATGGAGTTTGGCCCGCGGGCACTGGGCTCGCGTTCAATCTTGGCAGATCCACGCTCGCCAACTGTACAAAAGCGACTAAATCTTCAAGTAAAGAAACGCGAATCGTTTCGTCCATTTGCGCCAAGTGTGCTTCGTGAAGATGTCTCCGAATGGTTCGACCTTTCAACAGATAGCCCCTACATGTTGCTTGTTACTGGTGTCGCATCATCAAAACTTAGCCAGGCCAGCCTTGCCGATAGCGAGAAAACCGGCATTGCGCGCCTTGAAGTACAACGCTCGGTTATTCCGGCTGTCACTCATGTTGATAATTCAGCGCGAGTGCACACAGTTGCTCGTGATGTCAACCCTCGCTATCACGCTTTATTGACAGAATTCAAGGCTCAAACTGGTTGCCCAGTGCTAGTGAATACGTCATTTAACGTTCGAGGCGAACCAATAGTAGAGACTCCCGAAGACGCTTTTCGATGTTTTATGAGAACCGACATTGAAGTTTTAGTAGTCGGCAATTGCTATCTTCTCAAGACAGAACAGCCTAAACATTTGATTGACAATACAACTTTTGATTTGGATTAGTCTCCTCGAATGATTACAAAGTTTGAAAAGAACTCTTGTCTGTTGTTAATTGATGTGCAGGTCGGTGTTGATGTGCTTTCGCATTGGGGTGGGCCGACTGGCCGGCGAAACAATCACGATGCCGAAGTTAAAATGTTGAATTTACTAGCAGCATGGCGCAAAGCGAATCTGCAGGTCGCCTTCACTCGTCACGACTCGCGCGAAGCAACTTCACCATTGAAGTTTTCGCTGCCCACGGGTGCTCAAAAACCAGGATTTGAACCAACTTCAACCGACATTGTCGTCGAAAAAGACGTCAACAGCGGTTTCATCGGCACTTCACTAGAGGTTCAACTACGCCGCACCGAAATCACACGCTTAGTAATTGTTGGGTTCTTTACAAATTTCTGTGTTGAGACGACAACGAGAATGGCAGGGAACCTCGGCTTCGATACATACCTAGTTGATGATTGCTGTTCAACATCAAATCGCGTCGGCCCAGACGGTATTGATCGAGACCCAGAGTTGGTGCATGCAATGACTGTGGCCAATCTGCACGGAGAATTCTGCACCGCAATTACTTGCGACGATGCGATTTCCCTAATAACCGTTGACAATCCGGCGCTTATTCGCTGCCAAGGCAACGAATAAGAACTAGTTTTTAAAATAGCTCTTTTATCTAGCTCTTCTTCTTTTCTTGCTTCTTCAGTCGCTTCTCTTTGAGTGAGAGTTTTGCCGCTTTTTTATTATTTGGATTACTTTTTTGTTCTTTATTTGCCATGACTGTTCTCCCTATTTTTGAAATTAACTAGCCGTATTTCTAACTCACTATCTAACTAAACATTAGTCGCTTAGACGATCTACGCACGGTCAGTCTGTTGTCGGTTTGAAAGCGCCTCAAGAGTTGCACAGAGGTCAGATGCAGATCTATCACTCTCAAGTGCTTGCCAAACAAAATCGGATTGCGACTGTGGAGCCAATCCCTTGAGCGGTGGGTCACGATCAAGATTCGTCGGAAACGCATACCCCTCGGCACAGGCTGCAATGCTATTTTGCAACGACTGGCGCGACCAACCGTCGGCTTTTCGTTTCTGCAAAGTTGGATAGATCGCATTTGACATCTGTTGTCGATCTACGGTTTCAAGTGTCCGACCAAACGCAGAGCCGATTTGCATCAGATTTGCCATCCGCTTTATATCTAAAGTCTGATTTGTGCCGGCTGCATGAAACACAGCCGGGTTAAAAAATGCTCCGTCACCCTTTTGTAAAGGTAACTGCGCAAAATTTTCTGCGAAATAGTTTCTAATCACCGGATTACGCCACGCAACGTAACCTGAAACCATTTTTTGCGAATGCGGTAAGTACATGGTCGGGCCCGTCTCACGGGGCATATTCGTGTGAGCAACAGCACCTTGAAGAGTCAAAACTGGCGACAACAAATGCACGTGTGTTGGGTAATCGAAAGCCTGTTCGTCAGTTAAAAATCCCAAGTGATAATCACGATGTGGCTGCTGAGCATCTCCACCAGGATTAACGACATTTACCTGAGTCGTAATTTGATAAGCAGGTCCGAGCCATGCAGTAGCAATCAACGAAATAAAGTCGTTGGCGTAGTAATCAACGAACGCATCTGGATCACGCAACGCAAGTTTTTCTTGCACATTCCAAACACGGTCGTTTGACCCTGGTTTGGCGTAATGATCGCCCTTCGCTTCACCTCGCGCATGCTGCTCTTCGATGATCTCCCAATACACATTCGAAACCCGATCAACAATTGCCGTATCAGGGTACATACCCTTGAAAGCAACTATGCCCGGGCCAGAAAGCAACGCTCGACCTAGTTCGGCCATCACCGCTCGCCTTCCGTCTCGACTCGAGATCTGTGGTAGCAACTTTTCGCAGTCGTAGACGAGAGTATTTTGCTCAACCGACGAAGCAAATTTATAATCACTCAAAAGTGTCTTCGATTCAGCAAGCACTTTCAGTTCGGAGAGTTGATCGCCGGTATTACTCACCCATCCAGATTGATCAGACATATCTTTCAGATTAGTCGCGTTGCTCAAGTCTCAGCGATTGCCACGAACCGTCTGCTGTCCATCCTCCGTCAACTGGCAACGCCACTCCGTTGATAAAACCAGATTTAGCACTGTCGCTAAGCCAAGCAATCGCCTGTGCGATATCGTCCGGGCGAGCGAATCTTGCCATCGGAACATGATTAGTGATATCGAGATCGGTATACGAACCACTCGCCTGATCCTTATGATCCATTTCAGTCTTGACCCAACCAGGGCACACGGCATTGACACGCACTCCTCGAGCACCCCATTCAACAGCAAGAGTTCGAGTTAGACCAATTAGGCCGTGTTTACTTGCGTTATAAGCGGATCGATCGGCGATGCCTTGCAGCCCCGCAACCGACGAAACGTTCACAATGCTGCCCACACCAGCGCTAAGCATGAGTTCACCGAAGGCTTTACACAACAAAAATGGCGCCACCAAATTCACTTCTAAAACCTTTCGATATGTCGCTGCAGAAGTTTCTAAAGCCGACTCTATATTCGAAATACCAGCATTATTGACTAGTGCGTCTACTCGTCCAAACTTCTTAAAACTCTCGGCCGCAGTAATTGAGACAAAGTTTTCGTTAGTGATATCTCCAGTGAACGCAATTGCATTCTTGTAGCCGGTCAAATCTATTTGTTGTAGATCAATTAATACCAAAGACCAGCCGAGTGCATCGAAAAGTTCAGCCGTCTTTCTACCAATACCTTGCGAAGCCCCAGTAATGACCCCCACCTGAGTGGCCACAGGTTGAATCACGCTGTGAGATTAACTATGACGCAGCTATTTTGCGAGTACTTGACCGCGCGATGGCGCTATGTGTCAATACGGCGGTTACGCCTGATGCAGATTTGATAGTGCCACCATTCAAAACAAAGGCATCAGCAGCCATCCCCAAGCCAGTATTGTCAATATCTCCGACAAGGACCGTATAGCTAAAGATGAGACTTGTTCCACCTGTACCTTCAAGGTACAAAACTTTATTGATTCCATCCGATAGGACCGATATGTACGGAGAACCAGTGATCACAACAGGTGCATCAAAAAGGATTTTCACTTGAATGTTCTGACCAGGTACCCATTTGCCACCCGGTTCTTTAAATGCAATTGTAACTATTTTAGGCGCTGCACTAGACGCAACTGTCGTAGTAGTCACTGTTGATGCGACAGTCGTCGCAGTAGTGACAGTTGCAGGTGCGGTTGGTCCTAACTTTCGAGTTGTTGATTTCGCAATTCCTGGGTGCGTCAGTGTCGCAGCAGTTCCGTTGAGCGATTTGATGGTTCCACCGTTCAGCACAAGTGAATTTGCTTTGAGGCCAAAACCAACATTGTCGATATCTCCAGCAACAGCCATATATGAAAACAGCAGGCTTTGAGAACCTGTTCCACCTACGTATGACATTTTGCCAATTGTCTCAGAATCTAAATAGATCTGAGGTACACCGCTGACTAAAACACCCATATCAAAAGTGATTACAACATGAATAATCTGACCGATTAAATAATAAGTGAGAGTTGAACTCGGCGCAATCGCAACTGAAGTGATCACAGGTGCCGTGAATGTGGCGTTATCTAGTGCAACCCAAATTTTTGTTTTACCTACTTTGGCACATACCAATCTTGCTGTACCGACAACGGTGATTTTACCGGTTGCCTTACATTTAGAACCTGCGCTGGCTGCAGCCTGAGCCTGAGTTTGCAAGCCTCCAAGTAGACACAACGTGATGAACAAACCGACAAGTTTTTTACTCATTCACAAATCCTAGCCAAAAATACAACCTTGATGGCTCATAACTAGGTTCGTTTGACTGTCGTTGATTGTGGTGAACCCAAAAGGGTGCGTTGGGCGTTTCCGGCAGTGTCTGTAATCGAAAAATTCGTCGAAGCTCTAAGTGTCGAAAGGTGATCGTCATTATCACGTTCTGCCGTCGACCATGCGGTAATCGTGCACACCGTAGTAGAAGTTTGGACAATACTACCGATGATTGAGATTTTGTCCCAAGTGAAATCTTCATCAAAATTTCTCGAAAGCGTTGAGCATGTAATTGGTTCATCACCGGTGACTGTGAAAGTCAACGTGCTAGTAGTCGAACTACCGGCGCCACGAAGGAGAGTAACGATTGGTGCCCGTTTATCGGCCACAACTGTTGTAGTTGTAGTAGTTGTTGTGGTCGCCGCCGCAACGGTCGTTGTAGTGACCGCAATTGTTGAAGTTGTTGTTACAGCAACCGTGGTTGTAGTAGTAGTTGTTGTGGTCGCCACCGAAACAATCGTCCAGACAAGCTTCTTGCCCGATTTCGCGCAAACAAACTTCGTGGCAGCCACAGCAATAACTTTGCCTGCTTTTGCACATTTTGCGCCAGCACGGGCTTCTGCTGAAGCCGTAAACGGTTGCACACCAAATATAACTAAAACACTAAAAAATAAACAAGATGCCACAAACTTTTTCATAATTGGCAATTTAAAAGTTCGTCCAAAAAAGCTCAATACCCATAACTAAGGACCAACCAAACGAGTTCCAGAACGAGAAATTCTTGAATGGGTTAAATCCGCGCTGACCCCCGTGAGCGACTTGATCGTGCCGCCGTTTAACACGAACGAATTTGCGATCAATCCCACTCCGGACTCAACATCACCCGCCACAACGGTATACGAAAACATCAAACCTGTTGTACCATTTCCGTCCAAAAATGGTGTTTTGCCGATGGTGCTGGCATCGAGCATCACATACGGGGATCCAGAGACAACGACCGGAATTGAGAAAGTAAACGCAACTCTCACGAATTGGCCGATGTTATAGGTGCCATCTGCATCGGGCTGGCGAAAAGCAACAGACACAATCTTCGGGATCGCAGTCGACACGGTTGTCGTTGTTGCAGTCGTAGTCGTTGTTGTGGTTGCAACGGTTGTCGCGGTCGTCGATGGAGAAACAACCTGAGAAGTCGTTGCGGCTTTAGAAATTAGGATCCAAGAAAGTTTTCGATTCACACGACCACAAACAATTTTTAGATCAAAAACGTTGATAACTTTGCCAGCTTTCGAGCAACGCGAACTTTTTTTGCTACCGGCCCCGTAATTAGAAATTAGGATCCAAGAAAGTTTTCGATTCACACGACCACAAACAAGTTTGACATCGGAGACTTTAATGACTTTGCCAGCTCTTGAGCAACGCGAACTTTCTTGGCTAGCTGCCCCAACTACTGATGACGATCCAACCAGCAGACAGACAAGTGCCAGGCCCAGAAACGCCCTTTTCCCCATAAAATCATTTTATCCATCGGGGATCGCGAAATACCACTGGTCAGCTTTAACCCTTGCTGGGCAAGAAAATGGGATTGTCTCAAGAGCAGTATGCGACTACTCGCGAACATAGTTTCAGTTAATATCCTTATGCGTTGATCTGCAGTTGACGATTTCAGAACCAGCTGTGATCGTTGTGAACATACACAAAAACTTGACGATTTTATTTGTACCGACTGCACCCGTTCCATCCAAAATCGCCGACACATTACCTGCCAGAGTCGCAGTATGTCCTGATCGATTCCAGATGACAAATTCGAAAGATGATCCCAAAACCTCTCCGCTGTAGGCCAAAGCGATATTTGCGCCAGTATCTATTGTTAAAGCTCTTGGAGCAGTCGTAGTAATGATATTGAAAAGAGTGTTATTAACTAACTGCGCTGCAGTCAGGGTCGCATCAACATCTCTTAACGAAACAGGCGCATACCTACCTACTAAACCAGTCGCACCCCTATCTCCTTTCGGGCCGGCAGTACCTAAACCCTTTTGTCTCAATATCACTGAATACTCAATTTTTTTGCAAACTTTTGAGACTCTCATAACACCTGTCCGCTTATGCGCACATGCGGAAATGTCTGCAGCACTAACCACGTCAACTGCAACGAGAGAAGAACTAAAAACAACCAGAACCAACAACAAAGTTTTACTTTTTAAAGATTTTTTCATATCATCCAGTTCGCTCTCTTGACGCAACAATTGGCACGGTGAATCTCAAAAACTAATTAGACGTTAAATGACTGACAAGCAACGACTTCAGCGCCAGGGGTGATTGTTATGAACATACACAAAAACTTGACAATCTTTCCTGCGGCAACGACTCCAGTTCCAGTCAAAGTGGCTGTTGCGCTGGCGACCAAAGTTGCGTTTACCGCTCCCCTGTTCCAAATCGCGAATTCAAATGATGACCCCAGAACTTCACCGCTATAAGCCGAAGCGATATTTGGGCCTGTATCCATTGTCAAGTTTCTTGAAGTACCCATCGTGATGATATTAAAAAGAGAGTTATTGACTAATTGAGCAGCAGTCAAAGTTGCGGCATTGTCTGTCAAGGCGACAATCGCATACTTACCGACCGTTCCTGTAGCACCAGTATCGCCAGTCGCACCCTTTGGGCTTACTTCGTCTTGACTCCATACGATTGAATATTCTTTTGACTTGCAAACCTTCGCAACCCTCAAAACACCAGTGCGTTTATTAGCGCACCCAGAAATATCAATCGCAGACGCGCTCGTTACATACGATAAAGTCGACCCAAGAACAAACGCAACACTTAACATAATTAATGATTTCGAACTCAACCTTATAGAAAACATTGAACCTCTATCGTTTGTAAAGAAAACCCAATAGAACAAGGATGTTTAAAGATTAGAGCAGATTGTCTTGCTTTTTGGGGATTTACTATTCAAATTCGAAATGTGCTGCGACTCGGTTATTACGAATGAGTCGATCCATCTGGCAATATAGCCCCTTGCAAAAAAGCGCCAGTGAAATTAACTCGTTTAAGTATCGCTCCGCTCAGATTTGCGTTCTGCAAATTTGAATAACTCAAATTGCATCTCGTCAGATCAGCATCCCTAAGGCTCGCACCCGTAAGGTCAACATTAGACAAATTCGTATCAAGTAGGTCCGCTCCTGAAAGATTCACCATAACTAATCGAGCAAAAGACAAATCACTGTCTGAAAGATTTGCATAACTAAGGTCTGAACCTGATAAATCTGCGTCTGACAAATTAGCGTTCAATATATTCGCACTGGGAAATGACGCGCCACGCGCATCAACTCTGAAAAGATCACAATCTATTAAAATGGTTTCGCGTAAATTAGAGTCTTTTAACACCGAGTTACTGAGATCAGCACCAGTCAGATTTGATCGTACTAAATCGGCGCGACTCAAATTTGCCCTCACAATTTTAGCATTGTTCAATCGCGCGTTCGAGATATCGGCATCTCGTAAATTAGAGTTTGACAAATCAGCGCCACGCAGATCAGAACCTTTAAGGCTGGTGCCTGCCAAATTCGCCGAATTAAAATTTGCACCGCGCAATTTTTGGTTTGAGAGATTTAGATTAGTCATATAAACTTGTACCGCTAGAGTACCTAAGATGTCTGTTGTAGCCAAACTTCTTTGTTTTGGACTCTCGGCATCAACGCTCGGCTCTGCAGGCAGTTCGAATCCAAATTACTGCGTTGATCAAAATCGCAGAAAAATTGTACAAACCGTTTATCCTGTTAATGAAGTCAAAGTACTGAACAAAATTAGGACTAAAGACAAAGTTGTTTTCATCACTATTGATGACGGGGTCACAGTGTCTGATGACTTGGCAAAGTTCATCGAGAAAAAACTGTTACCAATTACAACTTTTGCCCTTGCTGGTGAACTTTGGCGAAATCGCGATTGGTTTACACAACGCGCAAACATGACATTCGAGAATCACACAAATACACATGCGCATATGACCCTGATCGAACCGGAACAACAGATCTTTGAGATTTGTCGGGCATCGCAAGTGATTAAGAATGTCACTGGAGAGCGCCCAGTCTTCTTTCGACCACCAGGAGGTAGTTGGAATGAAGAGGTTCGCGAGTCTGTGGGTCGTAGTGGCATCAAGTATTTACTGTTGTGGAATGTTCAAATTTACAGAGGATCAACATCAATGGCGGGTCGAACATCACTCAGGCCAGGAGACATAATTTTATTGCACTACACACCAAGTCTTAAAAACGATCTGAAGATCTTGCTAGCGATGATCAAAACAGCTGGTTTGCGACCAGCACTATTGCGCGATTACCTACATTGACCAAGATTTCAAAGAGATTGAAAGGTCAGTGAAGCGTTTAAGTGGTGCGACAGATGTTTAAAGACATAATTTGACTAACTAGAAACTGCGTAGTGGCACGCGACAAGACCTATCGCTTATTCTTGTTTCGTGCTGTTCTATTGGTTCATAGCTTTTGCTATCAGCGGTTTCGTGTTCAACTTAGCGACATTTACATGGGGGTGGTTTTGCTTCTTTTGGAGCATTGTTTGGGCATTCACATGGTGGAACGCACAACTTTGAGTCAGTGACGATTATCTAGAACCTCTTGAACGCTCTGTTCGTATAAAACGGAAACGCATTGAGGTGCCGCCGAGAATTAAAAATTAAGTAGCTTTGCTAACAAAAGGCCCTCACGGCACAGACGTTAAAATCACCTGACTTGTAGCCGTTACTTTGAGCGCCATTGTAGGTATCGCGATACTGGCAACTTCGCCCAACATAACCAACTCAGTCAAACTGAAAGAAGCGTCACCAAAACCCACTCGACACACCCGAAACAATTTTCACATCGAGATAGATTAGCTTTAAAATACGTTTCCGTAGTACATAATTAACCGCGAACAAGCAAGTTGACTGTTAATAACCTCTTCGCCGTCCAACACGC
>ERZ889217.1524-NODE-1524-length-11602-cov-139.520655_pt1 | contig 11602 bp, 11 predicted proteins | sample MGYA00521098_ERZ889217 | MGnify/ENA primary metagenome ERZ889217 (study PRJEB32303, sample SAMEA104408613) | aquatic metagenome | biome: Brackish water; feature: Pelagic; material: water | place: Baltic Sea | collected 2014-06-10T22:04:00 | depth 2,362 m ...
GGCAAGGGCTGGTGATAGGTTCCGCCCTCCCCCGAACCACCTGGCCATGCGCGTCTCCCGCCTGATGCTGGTGACGTTGCGCGATGACCCGGCGGAAGCCGAGATCCCCTCGCACAAGTTGTTGCTGCGGGCCGGTTACATCCGACGCATGGGCCCCGGGCTCTACGCCTACCTGCCCCTGATGTGGCGCGTGCTGCAGAAGGTTTCAAAGGTTGTGCGCGAGGAGATGGACGCGACCGGGGCGCTGGAAACCCTGCTGCCCCAGCTGCATCCTGCGGAGCTCTGGCAGCGCAGTGGCCGCTGGGCGGGCTACACCGCAGGCGAGGGGATCATGTTTCACCTCCAAGACCGCCAGGGCCGATCCCTGGGGCTGGGACCCACCCATGAGGAGGTCGTGACGGAGCTGGCTGGGGACTTGTTGCGGTCCTACCGACAGTTACCGGTGAATCTCTATCAGATTCAAACCAAGTTTCGCGATGAAATCCGGCCTCGCTTCGGGCTGATGCGGGGGCGGGAATTCATCATGAAAGATGCCTACTCCTTCCATGCCGATGAGGAGTGCCTGCGGCAGAGCTATGCGGAGATGGACCGGGCCTACCGCCGCATCTTTGCCCGCTGCGGCCTGCGGACCGTGGCCGTGGAAGCGGACAGCGGGGCGATCGGTGGCTCCGCCAGCCAGGAATTCATGGTCACCGCCGAGGCGGGCGAAGACCTGATCCTGGCCAGCGGCGATGGGCGCTATGCCGCCAATCAGGAACGGGCCATCTCCCTTGCGGCAGAGGCCGTTGCCCTGCCGCAAGGGATCAGGGCCGCCGGCCTGGGCGAGGCCCTGGCCACCCCTGGCCAAAGCAGCATCGACGGCCTGTGCAAGGCCCATGGCTTCGATTCCAGCCAAATCCTGAAGGTGCTGCTGCTGCTGGCCCGCTTCGAGGACGGCCACCAGCAGCCCCTGCTGGTGAGCCTGCGGGGAGATCAGCAACTCAACGATGTGAAACTGGCCAATGCGGTGTCGGCACGCTGCTCAGCCGGCCATGGCGCCCTGCTGGAGATCGCCCCGCTCAGCGCCGAGGCCTCCAGCAAGGAGGGGCTCGGCCCGATTCCCTTCGGCTACCTGGGGCCCCAGCTCGAGGACGGCCTGCTGGATGGGGCCCTCACCTGGGCAAGGACATTCCTGCGGCTCGCCGACAGCAGCGCCACTGGGTTGGAGGCCTTTGTCTGCGGGGCCAACCGGATCGATACCCACCTGGTAGGTGCCGCCTGGGGATCCCTGTGTCCCTCCCCGGAGGGCCTGGACCTCCGCGCCGCCCAGCCGGGCGACCGCTGCCAGCACGACCCCAACCAGCGCCTGGAGGCCAGCCGGGGCATCGAGGTGGGACACATCTTCCAACTGGGCCGCAAGTACTCCGAAGCCCTAGGCGCCCGCTTCACCAACGGCTCCGGAGCCGAGGAGGCCCTGTGGATGGGCTGCTACGGCATCGGCGTCTCCCGACTGGCCCAGGCAGCCGTGGAACAGCTCCACGACGGGAAGGGCATCTGCTGGCCCCCATCGATCGCTCCCTTTGAGGTGATCGTGGTGGTGGCCAATGGGGCCGAAGCCAGCCAACGGGAGCTGGGGGAACTGCTTTACAGCCAACTTCAGGCCAGCGGCGTCGAGGTGTTGCTGGACGACCGCGACGAACGGGCCGGGGTGAAGTTCAAGGACGCGGATCTGATTGGTATCCCCTGGCGGGTTGTGGTTGGCCGAGCCGCGGCGGCGGGCCTGGTGGAGCTGGTGGAGCGCTGCAGCGGCCACCAGCAGGAACTGGCGGCCACCGCCCTGCTGGAAACCCTCCTGCCCAGCCTGGAGCGCGGCCGGCAGGGGCTGGCGCCCTGAGGGTTCGGCGCCGGGGGTGGCTTCTAGGATCAGATCACCCGAATCAATCCCATGGCCGGTGTGTTCTCCCCCTTCCGCCAGCGGTTGAGGCTGCTGATTTCCCGCCTGGCGATTCTGCTGGTGCTCTGCCTGAGCCTGGGGCTCACGGCCTGCAGCACTGCCAGCACCGGCATCACAGGCAACTACGTGGAGGACACCGTCGCGGTGGCCGACAGTCTTCTGGCCACCATCGCGCTGGCGGCAGACGATCCCGCCAGGGGCGAGGCCGAAAACCAGGCCCGCAGCCTGAGCAACGGCTACGTGGCGCGCTACCGACCCCGCGGCGATGTCAATGGGCTGGCCTCATTCACCACCATGCAGACAGCCATCAACTCCCTGGCCGGCCACTACACCAACTACCCGAATCGCCCCTTGCCCGATGCCCTCAAGGAGCGGCTCACCAAGGAGTTGAACAAGGCGGAAATCTCTGTTGCTCGAGGCGCCTGAGCTGCCCTCCAGGGACCGGCATCTTTGACGAACGGTCCCTTGATCTGAGAGGCTCTATCTTTGTGCTCAACAGCGGCCAGCGGCCGCCGTGTCCTTGGCCAACGTCGTCGTCATCGGAGCGCAGTGGGGCGACGAGGGCAAGGGCAAGATCACCGATCTGCTGAGCCGCTCCGCCGATGTGGTGGTGCGCTATCAGGGCGGTGTCAACGCCGGCCACACGATCGTCGTAGACGGCATCGTGCTCAAGCTGCACCTGATCCCCTCGGGCATCCTCTACCCCGACACCATCTGCCTGATCGGCTCGGGCACGGTGGTGGACCCCAAGGTGATGCTCGGTGAGCTCGACATGCTCGCCGGCCATGGCATCGATGTGTCGGGGCTGAAACTGGCCTCGACGGCCCACGTCACCATGCCCTACCACCGCCTGCTGGATCTGGCGATGGAAGAGCGCCGTGGCGACCGCCGCATCGGCACCACCGGCCGGGGCATCGGCCCCACCTACGCCGATAAATCAGAACGCAACGGCATCCGCATTCTCGACATCCTCGATGGGGCCCGCCTGCGCCAGCGGCTGGCTGGCCCGCTGGCGGAGAAGAACGAAATCCTGCAGAAGCTCTACGGGCTCGAACCGCTTGACTTCGAGGCCATGGTGGCCGAGTACGTCGGCTATGGCGAGCGTCTGGCCCCCCACGTGGTCGACTGCACCCGCACCATCCACCAGGCAGCCCGCGCCCGCCAGAACATCCTGTTTGAGGGAGCCCAGGGCACCCTGCTGGACCTGGACCACGGCACCTATCCCTATGTCACCTCCTCCAATCCGGTGAGCGGGGGGGCCTGTATCGGCGCCGGCGTCGGCCCCACCCTGATCGACCGGGTGATCGGCGTGGCCAAGGCCTACACCACCCGGGTGGGCGAAGGCCCCTTCCCCACCGAGCTCGACGGCAGCCTCAACGACCATCTCTGCGACCGCGGCTGCGAGTTCGGCACCACCACGGGGCGGCGCCGCCGCTGCGGCTGGTTTGACGGTGTGATCGGGCGCTATGCAGTTGAGGTGAATGGTCTCGACTGCCTGGCGATCACCAAGCTCGACGTGCTGGATGAACTCGATGAGATCCAGGTGTGTGTCGCCTATGCCCTCGACGGCGAGCGGATTGATTACTTCCCCAGCAGCTCGGAGGATTTCGCCCGCTGCAAGCCCATTTTCGAAACCCTGCCCGGCTGGCAAACCTCCACAGCCCACTGCCGCAGCCTCGATGAGCTGCCCCCTACGGCGATGAGTTATCTGCGCTTCCTGGCCGACCTGATGGAGGTGCCCATCGCCATCGTCTCCCTGGGGGCCAGCCGGGACCAGACCATCGTGGTGGAGGATCCAATCCACGGCCCCAAACGCGCCCTGCTGAGTAACTGAAATGGAAAAGTGCTTCGACGTTGTCGGCATCGGCAACGCCATCGTGGATGTGCTGGTTCAGGCCGATGACCGTTTCCTTGAGGACCATGACCTGACCAAGGGCACGATGGCCCTGGTCGATGAACATCAGGCGGAGCGCCTCTACGCCAGCGTGGGGCCTGGCCTGGAGACCTCCGGCGGTTCAGCCGCCAACACCCTGGCGGGGGTGGCCCAGCTGGGCGGCAGGGCCGGCTTCATCGGCCGGGTGCGCGACGACCAGCTCGGCGGCATCTTTGCCCACGACATCCGCTCGGTGGGGGCCCGTTTCGAGACCCCGGCCGCCACGGAGGGCCCCTCCACCGCCCGCTGCCTGATCCTGGTGACCCCCGATGCCCAGCGCACCATGTGCACCTACCTGGGGGCATCGGTGGGCCTGGATCCGGCCGACCTCGATCTGGAGATGGTGGCCCAGGCCAAACTCCTCTATCTCGAGGGCTACCTGTGGGATAGCGACGAGGCCAAGGCGGCCTTCATCGCCGCGGCCGAAATGGCCCGCGCCCATGGCGGTGAGGTGGCCCTGAGCCTCTCCGATGCCTTCTGCGTCGAGCGCCACCGCGACAGCTTCCAGGAGCTGGTCGATGGCCACGTCGACATCCTGTTTGCCAACGAAATGGAGATCACGGCCCTCTACAAGGCCAATAGTTTTGAAGAGGCTGCCGACCAGGTGCGGGGCCGCTGCAAGCTGGCAGCCCTCACCCGCAGCGAGCAGGGTTCCCTGATCCTGAATGGATCCAGCACCCACCAGGTGGAGCCCTACAGCCTTGGCCCCCTGGTGGACACCACCGGTGCCGGCGACCTCTACGCCGCCGGCTTCCTGCACGCCTATACCCAGGGCCAGGAGATCGCCGCCTGCGGCCGCCTGGGCTCCCTCTGTGCCGGTCAGGTGGTGACCCAGCTCGGTCCCCGTCCCCAGGGCTCCCTCAGGGAGCTGGTGGCCCAGCATCTGGGCTGAGGGCGGCGCCAGCAACACTTCGCCCAGCCAGTGTGGCCAGCAGCGCCTCCGCATCGAGGCTCTCCACCCCGGCCTGCTCCTGGGGCCGGCGCAGCAGCAGCAGGCCCAGCCCCTCGCTGCGGCAAATCCGGCGCCAGAGCTGCTCGGTGGGGCCACCGGACTGGCGCGCCAGCACGGTGGTGATGCGCCAGCGACGCACCAGGGCCCGCTCCACTGCCAGGTCCGAACCCGGCCGCAGGCAGGCGACCCGATCGGGCTCCAGACCCGCAGCCATGGCCTGTTGCAGCGAGTTGGCTGTGGGCAACAAGCGGGCGTGGTGGCGGGCACCGCGGCTCTGCGCCATGGCCACTGCCAGCTGGCGGGCGCCGATGGCCAGCAGCAGGTTCTGACCCGCCAGCGGCACAGCCTGCAGATCCTCCAGCGCCGGGAGCAGGGTGGCCGGGCCCGCCAGGGCCGGGCGCAGCAGGCGCAACAGGCGCTGTTGCTGGCGGCCACAGACCGCCGCCAGATCGCGGCTCACCTGGCAGGCAAAGGGATGGCTGGCATCGACCACCACCGCGTAGGGATGGCCAGCGGCCCGGGCAGCGGCCAGTTCGGCCCCAACTCCGGCCTCACCCGCTATGGCCCCGACCTGGATGGTCAGATCGTCGGAGGCTGAATAGGCCAGAGCCGCCGCCGGTGTGACCACACTCACCGTCAGCTGCCAGCCCATGGCAAGCAGCTGCTGGGCCAGCACGGGCCCCTCGCCGGTGCCGGAAAGCAACCAGAGCCGCCTGGATTCCTGGTGCATTTCAGCTCTGTGCATCAGGATGGTTTCCAGCCAATGGTTGTCTGGGAGTGAATCACTGTCTGCTTGAAGTCGAGGTGCTCGAAGCGCCCCAGGTGCGCTACACCCAGGACAACCAGACGCCGGTGGCGGAGATGGCCGTGCAGATGGACGGCCTGCGGCCCGACGACCCCCCGGCCCAACTGAAGGTAGTGGGCTGGGGAAACCTGGCCCAGGAGCTCCAGAACAGGGTGCAGGTGGGCCAGCGCCTGATGCTGGAAGGCCGCCTGCGCATGAACACCGTCACCCGCCCGGACGGGGTAAAGGAAAAACGGGCTGAATTCACCCTGGCCAGGCTCCATGCCATCGGAGCTGGCGCCGCCGCCTCCGCCGCCTCCGGCCCTGGCCCTGGCCCCGCCCCTACGGCGAGCCGGGCCCCAGCTCGCGCCCCAACCCCTGCAGCGCCAGTGCCCCAGCCAGCCAGCCAGGCGCCCACCTGGAACACCTCTCCGCTGGTATCAGACCTTCCCGAAGAAGACGACATTCCCTTCTGATCAAAGCAGCCTGTTCTGATCAAAGCAGCCTGTTCTGATCAGAGCGGCCTGTCACCGCTCCCTTCCCTTTCCCTGAGCTGGTCCAGCAACTGGCCCAGCTCCCGCTCCAGGGCCGCCAGATCAAGCCGCCATTGCGGCCAGCGGCCAGCATCGATCTGGCGCAGCAACCAAAGCCGGTCAGCCCTGAGGTCTTCGATCAATTGGGCCGTGCCGGGCTCATGGGCCATGGGGGATACGGGAAGATGGCTGGATGCAAGCCATTCTCTCCCCAGGCAGCCTGGTGACCATTGCTGGTGCCGTGCTCACGGTGATCGGCACAATCGCCTACGCCACCGACATCCCCAACCTGAGCCTGCCCACGATCTTCTACGGGATCCCGATCCTGTTGGGTGGCCTGGCCCTGAAATCCTCAGAGCTGCCTCCTCCCGAGCGGCTCACTCCGGCAAGCCGGTTCAAGCAGCTGCGCGAGCAGGCCGCAAGCGAGCCCCTGCGCAAGCTGCTGGCCGACGTGGATCGCTGGCGCTACGGCCAAAAAGCCCACCTCGAGAGCTCCTTGGAGGCTCTCAAACTCTGGGATGAGGAGGCCCCACCCCAGCTGCTCAGTGTGGAGGAGCTCGACTGTGGCGGCCACTACGGCCTGCGCCTTCGCTTCCGCTGCGCCGGGGTCCCCCTGGAGCGCTGGCAGGCCCGGCGTGAGCGCCTCAGCCGCTTCTTCGGGCCAGGGCTGAGCGCCGAGATCCAGGCTGGCCGCCAGGGCGAATTCAGCCTGGCCCTGGTGCCCCAAGCCGGGGCGAGCGAACAACCCACCTAGAGCTCCGAACCCTTGATCAGCAACCAGGACACCCTGAGGGTGTCGGTCCTCAGTGAGGCCCTCCCCTACATCCAACGCTTTGCCGGCCGCCGGGTGGTGGTCAAGTACGGCGGCGCCGCCATGGTGCGCGAAGAGCTGCGCGACGCCGTCTACCGCGATCTGGTGCTGCTGGCCTCGGTGGGCGTCCAGCCGGTGGTGGTCCATGGCGGCGGCCCGGAGATCAACGAGTGGCTCACCCGGCTCAACATCGAGCCGATCTTTCGCAATGGGTTGCGGGTCACCACCCCGGAAACCATGGACGTGGTGGAGATGGTGCTGGCGGGCCGGGTCAACAAGCACATCGTCAATGGCCTCAACCGGGTCGGCGGCAAGGCCGTGGGACTGTGCGGCAGCGATGGCTCCCTAGTGCGGGCCCGCACCTACGCCGAAGGGATTAACGGCTTGGTGGGGGAGGTGGCAGCTGTCGACCCCTCCGTGCTCTTCCCCCTGCTCGATGCCGGCTACATCCCGGTGATCTCAAGTGTGGCGGCCGATGGCGAGGGCCAGGCCCACAACATCAACGCGGATACGGTGGCCGGCGAACTGGCGGCGGCCCTCCAGGCCGAAAAGTTGATTTTGCTCACCGACACGGCCGGGATCCTGCGGGATCGTTCGGACCCGAGCTCCCTAATCCGCCAACTCAGCCTGTCCCAGGCCCGTGAGCTGATCCGAGCAGGGGTGGTAGAGGGCGGCATGACCCCCAAAACCGAGTGCTGCATCCGGGCCCTGGCCCAGGGAGTGGCGGCGGCCCACATCGTCGATGGGCGGGTGGCCCACGCCCTGCTGCTCGAGGTTTTCAGCGACGCGGGCATCGGCACCATGGTGGTGGGCAGCCAACGCTCCAGCCATGGCTGACGCCCAGCTGGCTCTGGCCCGGGCCGCCCTGGAGCGGGGGGACTACGGCCGGGTAATACGGCTGCTTGAGCCCCTGGTGCCGGACCATTCCCCGGCCACCTTGCTGGGGGCGGAGATCCAGCTGGTGCTGGCCACCGCCTGGATGGGCCGGGGCGACAACGGCCGCGCCATGGTGTGTTGCCGCCAAATCAAACGCTGCCGGGATGCCAGCGTGCGGGCCCAGGCCCAGGATCTGCTCAGCGTGCTGGAGGCGCCGGCCCTGGAGCGGCCCCGCGACTGGTCGATAACCCTGCCGGATCTGGGCTCGGCCGAGGCGATGGGAGGCCAGATGCAACAGCTGGCGCGGCAGCGGCGCTCCAGCAAGCCGCTGCCTCCCCCGCCGCCGCCGGTGGGGCCGACCCGGGCTCCCCTGGGCTTTGCCCTACTGGCGATCCTGCTGTTGCTGCTCACCGTATTGCTGAGTGGCTGCATGGAGGTGCGCACCGAGCTGGAGTTCAAGGGGCCAGGGCGGCTGCAGATCTCCCACGCCTTGCTGAGCGGCGGCACCCAGCCGAACCCCTGGCAGCGCCAGTTCAGCCAGAGCCTGCGCAGCCAGGGCTTTCGCCCCACTCCGGCCTCCCGCACCCAAGCCCATGCCGGCGGGGATCTGCGGCTGGAGAGCCCGGTGCTCGCGGCCCCCCAGGCCCTGGCCCTGCTGGCGGCCAACCTGGAGCAAGCGGCCCAGCTGGGCGGCATCAGCCTGCCCACCCCAATGGTTGGGTTGAAAGAGCGCAACTGGCTGGTGGGGGTGCGGCAGACCCTTGAGCTGGCGGTGGATCTGCGCGATATCAGCGCCATGCCGGGCTTCCGGGCCAGCCTTCAGTTCGAACCGGTGGGGGCGCTGGCGGTGCGGCAGGCCAGCCCGGAGCCTGCCACCGCCATGGCCGGCCGGGTGGCCCTGCTCTGGCCCCTGCAGTTCGGGGCGCTCAACAGCCTGCACCTTTCCTGCTGGCGCTGGAGTGGGCTCGGCCTGGGCGGCCTGCTGATTGCGGCCGGCCTCGCCCTGGTGCTGGCCCTGGTGCGCCTGCGCCGGGCCCTGGGTTTCGGCCTGCCCGAGCTACCCGCCTAGAGGCTGATGGGGTCGGGGTCGATCGCCAGTCCCACCCCGGCGGGCAAGCCCTGACGCAGCAGGGCCTCACTGGGCAGGGGCAGGGCCTGGCCGGCGGGGCCATGCAACAGCAGCTGCCAGCGACTCTTGCCAGCCACCCGGGCCACCGGCGCCGGGGCCGGGCCGATCAACAGCCAGCCGGCCTCCTCCAGGCCGGCACCGATTCGTTCGGCCAGAGCGGCCGCTGCGGTGGCCGTGGCGCTGGCCGTGGGCCCGCTCAGCCGCAGCAGGCAGGCCCGGCTGAAGGGCACCAGCCCAGCCTGGCGGCGCAGCTGAATCTCCTCGGCCAGAAACTGCTCGTAGCGCCCATCCACCAGATGGCGGATCACCGGATGGTCGGGGCTGTAGGTCTGTACCAGCACCTCACCGGGACGTTCGCCCCGGCCGGCCCGGCCCGCCAGCTGCAACAAGAGCTGCAAGCACTGCTCAGAGGAGCGCAGATCGGGTCGGTGCAGCAAACCGTCGGCCGCCAGCACCGCCGCCAGGGTGACCCGGGGCAGGTCCATGCCCTTGGCCAGCATCTGGGTGCCCACCAGCACATCCGCTTCCCCCTGGGCAAAACGATCCAGCAGGCGGCGATGGCCATCCCTGCCGCGGGTTGTGTCACGGTCGAAGCGCAGCAGCCGCAGCCCCTCCAGCTCGGCGGCCAACTGTTCCATCACCCTTTGGGTGCCGGCACCAAAGGGCTTGAAGGCGGTGGAGCCGCAGTGGCCGCAGCGATCGCCCAGCTCGGCGCGGTGGTCACACCAATGGCAGCGCAGCCACTCCTGGCCGGCCTTGGAGCGGTGCACGGTGAGGGCCACATCGCAGTGGGGGCAGAGCACCGCCTCGCCGCAACTGCGGCAGCTCAGGAAGGCCCGGTAGCCCCGCCGGGGCACCAGCACCACCGCCTGTTCGCCCTTCTCCTGCAGCTGCTCGAGTCGTCCCATCAGGGCCCTACTGATCAGGCGGCGGTGGCCATCTGCCAGCTCATGGCGCATGTCAATCACCCGCACCGCTGGCAGGGGCCGCGAGCCGATCCGCTCCGGCAAGCGCAGCAGCTCGATGGCAGGGTTGGATCCCTGGCAGCCCAACCAGCTCTCCAGAGAGGGGGTGGCACTGCCAAGCACCAGCCGTGCCCCACTGTTCCTGGCCCGCAGGCGGGCCACATCCCTGGCGTGGTAGCAGGGCATGGGGCTGTCCTGCTTGTAGGAGCTGTCGTGCTCCTCATCCAGCACGATCAGGCCCAGCTGCGCCAACGGCAGAAAAATGGCCGAGCGAGTGCCCACGACCAGCACCGGTTCAGGGCCAAGGCAACGCCGCCAGGTGGCCACCCTGGTCGCATCGGACAAGCCGCTATGAAACTCAACAACCCGGCTGCCGAAGCGCTCGCGGGCCCGATCGAGGAGCTGGGGAATCAGGCCGATCTCTGGCGTGAGCAGCAGGCAACCCTGACCCGCCGCGAGCGCGTGGGCCGCGGCCTGGAGATAGACCTCGGTTTTGCCGGCACCGGTGACGCCCCAGAGCAGGAATTCCCGACCGGGTACCGCGCCCAGGACTGCCCGCACCGCAGCGGCTTGGGCCTGGGTGAGTACCGCCCCAGGGCCGACCCCGCCCGGGGGCGGCGAGGGGAGGAGATGGGGCTGGCCCTGGGATCGATGAACCAGACCCCGCTCCTCCAATCCCTTCAGCACGGCACGGCTGAAGCCACCGCCAGCGCAGAGCTCCCGCAGGGGCACGGGCCCGGGCTGGAGCTCCAGATGGGCCAATAAATCGAGTTGGCGGGGGGTGAGGCGCTGCTCTGGCCGCGGCGCGGCGGAGCGTTGCACCAACCAGATCGGCCTGGGCCCGCCGCTGGGGCCCTGGCGGCGCTGGCCCAACCAGCCTGGGGGGAGGGCACTTTTAAGAGTTTTGAAGAGGCTGGTGTGGCAGGCAGCCGCCACGGCCTCGATCAGGTTTTGCCACTGGCCATCTACGGCGGCCCGTTGCCACACCGCCAGGATCGGCTGCATGGTCTTACCGCTGAGACTGGCCGGCAGCTTTTGCATGGCTCCCACCACCAGGCCGGTATGGGGACGGCCCTGCAGCCGAACCCGCACCAGATCGCCGATCCCAGCTGGCTCCGGCTCCGCATTGGCATAGGTAAAAATCTGGCCTTCCCGGCCCGCCTCCAGCCAGATCTGGAGCCAGGGCCCCGATGTGCTTGCAAAGGTCACGGCCCATTCATAGGATGTGGGGGTTGGGCAGTCCAAGGGCTGCCGTCGGAACTGAGCAGAGTTCCTTCCAGCGGGAAGACCTGAAGAGAGACCCTCGGGAGCCAGCCTCCCACCATTCGGGCTCCCGGTCTGCGACCACCCCTGACAGCACTGCCCAGGCTTCGGCCGCCGACCCTTTGCAATTTGCCGGGTCGTTCCCAGCCCTGAAGTTACCGGTCGTTCCCACTTGTGCCTCCCGCCTGAATCAGGTTTCTGTTTCGGGCTGGTTATCAGCTGATGCTGAGACGCACCGGTCCCCCTCCCGGCTTTGTGCCGCCATCTGCCCCAGTTCCCGTTTCCCAGTTCCCGTTTCCCATGAGCCCCGCTGCTACCCAGCCCAAAGCAAGCCCGGAAATTCTGATGGTCTCCCCAGCCACAGCGACGGAAGTGGCTGGGGAACCGAAGGCCAAGAAGGCTGCGGCCAAAACCAAAGCCACC